>Ga0335076_10001484_pt1 | contig 22668 bp, 25 predicted proteins | sample Lox_Sample_25_FD_206717 | JGI IMG/M metagenome (GOLD analysis project Ga0335076, IMG submission 206717) | Soil microbial communities from Loxahatchee National Wildlife Refuge, Florida, United States - Lox_Sample_2.5 | ecosystem: Environmental > Terrestrial > Soil > Wetlands | place: USA... | reverse complement strand
GCCGATCAGGCCCTCGCCGTACAGAAAGCCGAGCGCTAGCTCTTCGTCGTGCCCCGGCGTCCGCATCGTGACGGTCAGCGGTACGCCGTCGACCCGGATCTCGAGCGGCTCCTCGACCGCCACCTCGTCGCGCTCCCCGTCGCGTAGAACGGTGGCGATCATCCCCGCCGCGAGCGGGTCGAGGCGGCTGTCGGTCACGCGGTGTCGGCCGGGTCAGGCTTCGGGTTCACGTGCTGGAAGCCGAAGCGACCCTTGATGCAGAGATTGCCGCGCGTGATGTCGTGATCGTTCGGCGACGTCACCTTGACGATCTGGTTGTCCTGGACATGGAGCGTGAGGTTGCAACCGACGCCGCAGTACGGGCAGATCGTGTCGGTCTCGGTCTGGCGGGACTCGTCCCACGTGGCCGCTTCGCGCAGCTCGTGCTCGGAGCGGAACATGAGCGCGCCCGTGGGGCACACCGCGATGCAGTTGCCGCAGTACACGCACGCGGAGTCCGGCAGGGGGTTGGCGTACTCGGTCGAGATACGCGCGTCGAAGCCGCGCCCGGCGACAGTGATCGCGAATGTGTTCTGGTACTGCTCGCCGCAGGCGTCGACGCACTTGTAACAAAGGATGCACTTCGAGTAGTCACGCACGTACAGGTCGTTGTCAACCTTGGTGGGAGCGTGGACGGTGGCGGCGGTCTCGCCGTCGGGACGCTCGTGGTGGCCGGTGTGCTTGTGGTCGCGGTGCGAGTCCGGCGGGGCCGGGGGACCGTAGCGCTCGGGATTCCCGTGGTAGCGGGCCAGGTAGTCCTGGGCGGCCGGAGTGATCGACAGGTCCACGCTCGACGCGAGAAACTCGATCACCATCTTTCGGCTGTGCCGCACGCGGTCGGAATTGGTGCGGACGACCATGTCGGGCTCGACCTTGCGCGAGCAGGCTGGCACGAGCGTGCGGGCCCCCTCGAGCTCGACCACGCAGATCCGGCAGGCGTTGGCCGGCATCAGCGTCTCCCCGTAGCAGAGCGTGGGCGTGTCGATCCCGATCTGGCGGCAGGCGTCGAGGATCGTCGAGCCCTCGGACACCTCAACCGGCTGGTCGTCGATCGTGACCGTGATGTGTCGGGCCGCCGGTTGCGACGGCGCCATGGGCAGCTGGATCGGGTTCACGCGGTCGCTCCTCCGTTGCCGTTGCTCGCAAATACGCCCAGCCGCGCGATCGCCGACTCGACCGCGGACGATGCGGTCTGTCCCAGCCCACAGATCGAGGCGTCGCGCATGGCCTCGCCGATCTCGGCGATCAGGTGCAGCTCGTCCTGGACGCTTCCGCGCGTGTTCCCCGAGATCAGCCGCGCGAGCGCCTCCTCCTGGCGTACGGTGCCGACCCGGCACGGCACGCACTGCCCGCAGCTCTCGTCGCGCATGAAACCCGCGATCGTCATCAGTAGCTCGGGAAGGTCGGCTTTGTCGTCGAGCACGAGCACCACGCCGGATCCCAGCGTCGTGTGGACCTCGCGGGCGCCCTCGAAGGTGAGCTTCAGGTCGAGATAATCCGCCGTCACGAAGCTGCCGGCGGCCCCGCCCAGTAGGACCGCTCGCAGGTTGGCGCCGCGAGTCAGGCCGCCGGCGAGCTCGAGCAGCTCGCGCAGCGTGGTGCCGAACGGCACCTCATAGGTGCCGGGCTCGCGCACCGCGCCGGAGACCGAGAACAACTTGGGCCCGGTCGAGCGCTCGGTGCCGATCGCGGCGAACGCCGGACCGCCCTCGAGCACGATCGGCAGCACGTTGACCAGCGTCTCGACGTTGTTGACGACCGTCGGCAGGCCGAACAGGCCGCGCTCGACCGGGAACGGCGGCTTGTTGCGCGGCTCGCCGCGGTACCCCTCGATCGATCCGAAAATCGCCGTTTCCTCACCACAGATGTACGCGCCGGCCCCCTTGCGCAGCTCGATGTCGAAGCGCAGTAGGCCCCGGCCGAAGATGTCGTCGCCAAGTAGCGACCTCTCGCGCGCCTGCTCGAGCGCACGCTCCAGCCGGCGCTGCGCGAGCGGGTACTCGCCGCGAAGGTAGATATAGCCGTACTCGCATCCCGTGGCATAGGCGGCGATCGTCATCGCCTCGATCACCGAGAACGGGTCGCCCTCCATGATCACGCGATCCTTGAACGTGCCCGGCTCGGACTCGTCGGCGTTGCAGATCAGGTAGTGAGGACGGCGGGGCTGGCGCGCCACCGCGTCCCACTTGCGGCCGGTCGGGAACGCGGCGCCGCCACGGCCCATCAGGTTGGAGTCGAGCACCTCACGGATGACGCCCTCGGGGCCGAGTTCGAACGCGCGCCGGAGCGCTTCGTAGCCGCCGTGCGCGCGGTAGTCCTCGAGGCTGTCCGGATCGGTCACGCCGATCCGCCGCATCAGACGCAGCCCGGCCTGCCCGCGCTGGGATGGCACCGTGGACCGGGGTGGCGCCGGCGTGGTTCCGTTGACTATCTCGAGTAGGCCGTCGGTATCCACGGCCGTGATCTCACGCTCGGTCGGGTTCTGGCCCGACTGCACCAGGAACGCCGCCGGTGCACGGTCGCACTGACCGAGGCACGGACTGGGCAGCCAGGTGGTGCCGTCGTGGTCCACCCCCTGAGGTCCGATCCGTTCGGTGAGGGCATCGATCAGCTGCTGCGAGCCTGCGCAGCGGCAGGCCAGGTCGTTGCACACGTGCAGGACGCGCGGCGAGCGCTCCTCGACCGAGAACAGCGCGTAGAACGTCGCCACGCCGAACACGTCGGCCGGCGGAATCGTCAGCCGCTGCGCGATGTAGTTGAGCGCGCCCGGGCTGATCCAGCCGGCCTGCTCGTGGAGCGCGTGCAGGGTAGGCAACAGTTGCGGACGCTGCGCGCGCGCGGCGTGACCGCCGTGAGCGGAGTGTCCGTTCTCGACGCGGTCCGCCCCGGCCCACGCGGACACCGGCGGTCCGAGGAACGCATCGATGGCCGCGCGCTCGTCGGTGGTCGGTTCGGCGTCGAGGAGACGGAGGTCCACGTCGGTTGGCTAGTCGCCGGCCTTCTGGCCGGCGACTCCCGCCGTCTCCTTGGCGCCGTCGTTGAGCTTCTCGACGCGGACGGCCGTGGCCTTGAACTCCGCGGTGCCCGACTTGGGATCGGCGGCGTCGATCGTCAGCAAGTTGACGTCGACCTGGTCCGGGAAGTGGAACGTCATGAACGCGAGTCCCGGGCGCAGATTGGTGTCCAGGCGCACGGGCGCGTCCACCGAACCGCGCCGCGAGCTGATCTTCACGATCTCACCCGGCTCGACATCGAGCCTCGCCGCGTCCTCGGGATGGAGGTCGAGCGTCTCGCCCCGGCGGAGCGGCGACTCATAGAGGTTGGACTGGACTCCCGTGTTGTAGGAGTCCAGGCGCCGGCCGGTGGTGAGCCGGATCGGGAACTCGTCGCTCAGCTCGTCGATCGGTGGCACCCAGGTGGTGACCGAGAACGGCGCCTTCGGGCCTTGCGCGGGCGGATCCTCCCACAGGCGCCCGTGGAGATACAGCGAGCCCGGATGGTCCTCGCTCGGGCACGGCCACTGGATCCCGCCGAGCTCCTCGAGCCGGTCGTACCTCATGCCCGTGTGCATCGGGCTGAGAGAACGACATTCGTCCCAGAGCTGCTCGAGCGTCGGATGGCCCCAGTCGTGTCCGAGCCGGCGGGCCAGCTCGGAGATGATCCAATGATCGTCGCGGGCCTGGCCGGGCGGATCGAGCGCCTTGCGCATCCGTTGCACCCGCCGTTCGCTGTTGGTCACCGTGCCGCCGTCGACCTCGCACCACGACGCCGTGGCGGGCAGGACCACATCGGCCAATTCGGCGGTCCTGGTCATCAGGATGTCCTGAACGATCAGGAAGTCGAGCCCCTCGAGCAGCTCCAGTGTCTTCTTAGAGTCCGCCTCCGACTGGGCCGGGTTCTCTCCGAACACGTAAAGGGTCTTAAGCTCGCCGCGCTCCATTCCCTCGAACATCTGCGTTAGGTGCCAGCCGTACTTCGGGATGATCGGAGTACCCCAGGCGGCTTCGAACTTCGCCCGGGCCGCTTCGTTCTTCTCGATGTCCTGGAACCCGGGTAGCTTGTTCGGGATCGCGCCCATGTCGCCGCCACCCTGCACGTTGTTCTGGCCGCGGAGCGGGTTCAAACCAGAGCCGTAGCGCCCGACGTGACCGGTCAGCAGCGCCAGATTGATCAGCGACAGGACGTTGTCGACGGCGGTGACGTGCTCGGTGATCCCGAGCGTCCAGCACAGGATCGCCCGGTCGGCGCGCGCATAGGCGTGCGCGAGTTCGCGGATCGTCTCCGCCGGCACGCCGGTGACCCGCTCGCCCTCCTCTAGCGTCCACGGCTCGACGGACGCCTTGAACTCCTCGTAGCCGGTGGTCGCATGCTCGATGAACACGTCGTTGGTGAGACCGGCGTGGATGATCTCGCGCGCGACCGTATTGGCCAGCGCGATGTCGGTGCCGACATCCAGGCCGAGCCACGTGTCGGCCCACTGCGCGCTGCTGGCGCGTCGGGGGTCGACGCCATAGAGCTTCGCGCCCCGGTGGACCGCTTTGAGGACGTGATGGAAGAAGATCGGATGCGTTTCGCGCGCGTTCGATCCCCACAGGATCAGAAGATCCGTCTCTTCGACCTCTTTATAGGACGACGTCCCGCCGCCCGCACCGAATGCCGTCGCCAGACCGACGACGCTGGGAGCATGTCAAGTGCGGTTGCAGGAGTCGATGTTGTTCGACCCCATCACCGAACGCACGAACTTCTGCGCCAGAAAGTTGACCTCGTTCGAAGCCTTGGAGCAGCTGAACATGCCAAACGAGCGCGTGGTGTCCGTCTCGCGCGCCCGGGCAAGCCCGGCCACCGCGACGTCGAGCGCCTCGTCCCAGCTCGCCGGGCGAAGCGTCCCGTTCTCGCGCACCATCGGCTCAGTCAAGCGGCCACGGTATTTACGCAAACCAATCACCTCCTCCCGTCGATCAGGCCCGCGGGCGGTGAACGAATAAGTCTAAATGGTAGGGTAAACGGGCGACGGGCCGGGACCTCCGGGTGCGCTTGTCAGCCCCCTGACGAGATGTGAACGATTCGTTTTCACCCAGGTGAAGCGGCCTGGTTCGGCCGCCCTCCCGGCTCATCGGATCGATGAACCTGGCCGGTTCTGCCGTGCTCGCCGTACTGGCGCTGAAAGGGGGCCAGTGGGGCTTTCTGATCCTCGAGGCCTCGTGGGCGATCGTGTCGGCCGCGGGGCTGGCTCGCCGGTTGCGCGCGCGGCCGTCATCCGGTTTGGGTGACGGCAGTCCCCGCCGCCACGCGTAGCGTCGGCCCGAACCTGGAGGTTGCTCAATGCTCACTGTTATCCCCGATCTGCCCAGCAACGTCGTCGGCGTCGAGGCCGACGGAAAGGTCACCTCCGAGGACTACGAAAAGCTCCTCGTGCCCGCGGTCGAAGCCGCCCGCGCCGCGTCGGCCGAAGGGAAGGTGAGGGTGCTCTACGTGCTCCACGACGACTTTCCCGACTACACGGCCGGCGCGATCTGGGAGGACACCAAGCTCGGCCTCGGTCATTTCCGCAGTTGGGAGCGGATCGCGGTCGTGTGCGACGCTGACTGGCTGCGCAAGTCCCTCCGGGCGTTCGCGTGGATGATGCCGGGCGAGGTAAAGGCGTTCGAGCTCGATGACCTCGACGACGCCCGGGAGTGGATCACCGCCACCACCGATTAAGCGCAAAGGCAAGCCAAAACCGGCCCCTCTGAGATAAGGCCGGGAGCAGCTGCTGCGGTAATGTCAAAGAGTCGAGAGGGTGCTCTTGTCCATCAGGGCCGACGGTTACGAGGATCTGCGCCGAGCGATTGTCAGCGGTGAGCTGTTGCCCGGCGAGCGGCTGCTGGAAGAGGACCTGAGCGCCCGGCTTGGGCTCGGCCGCGCCGCGATACGGATGGCGCTCGTCCGCCTCGAGCACGACGGGCTGGTCCAGCGCGAGCGCCACCGCGGGGCGACGGTCAGGCGCGTGTCCGCGAGCGAGGCCGTCGAGATCCTCGAGGCTCGTGCCGCGCTCGAAGGCCTTGCGGCGCGGCACGCGGCGCGAAACGCCGACGAGGCCGCGGTCGGCGAGCTTCGCGGGATCCTCGCGGAGATGCGGCAGCTCCGTGAATGCGGGGACCTACTCGGGGTCTCGAATGCGAACGCTCGGCTGCACGGACTGATCCTCGAGGTATCGGGCCACCAGACAGCCAAGCGACTTTCTCAGACGCTCAGCTCCCAGCTCGTCCGCTTCCAGTACCGCACGGTGCTCCTACCGGGCAGGTCCGAGCACTCCTACGGCGAGCACACCGAGATCGTCGAGGCGATCGCCGCGCGTGAGCCGGAGGCGGCCGAGCAGGCCATGCGCCGCCATCTCTCGCTCGTCGCGGACGCGCTGCGGTCGCACGAAGATGGGTCGTCCAAGCCGGGCGCGGGCCCCGGCGGGAGCGCGACCCCCGCCGGCGTCGTCGAGCAGCAGCCGGGCCCGTAGGATCTGCGTGTGGTCGGGAGCTTCGGTCAGCGGCCGGGGCGTCCCCCGGGAACTTCGGTCGCGGCCGTCAGCCGGACCGCGCTCGAGATGTTCGCCGAGCGCGGCTTCGAGGAGACCACGGTCGACGACATCGCCGAGGCTCTCGGCGTCAGTCGCCGCACCCTGTTTCGTTACGTCGCGTCGAAGAACGACATGGCTTGGGGCGACTTCGATTGGGTGCTGTCGCGGCTCAGGGACCGCCTGGACGCAACCGACCCCGACGAGCCGTTGCACGAGGCGCTGCGCACCGCGGTCATCGAGTCCAACCGTTACGAGGACGAGCAACTTCCCGAGCTCAGGATCCGGATGCGGCTGATCACGGGAGTCCCGGCGCTCCAAGCGCATTCGGCGTTGCGGTACGCCGAGTGGCGGGCGGTGATTGCGGGGTTCGTGGCGGACCGGCTCGGATGCGAGGCAAGCGACCTGATTCCCCAGACCGTCGCGCACGCGGCGCTGGGAACGTCGATGGCCGCTTTCCTTGTTTGGGTCGACGATCCGTCGAGCGACCTCGTGGAGAACCTCGACCACGCCTACCGGCTGCTCGGCACCGGCCTCGCCCAGCTGACAGCGGAGCGCTCGCGGGCGCGCTCCTAGCGCTCGCTCGGGGGCGGCGGGCGCCGTGGGAGGAGCGCGCGGAAGTCGCGCGCGCGCACGCACGCGGTCCAGATGCCGATCCCGCGCGCCGATTCGTCGGCAAGGCGGAGCGCCGCGTAGCTCAGCGGATCGAGCTCGGGGTCATCCTCTAGCCAGCCGACCACGATCACCACGGCCACCAGCGCCGCCAATCTCCTGACCAGTCCACGATCGCGCGACGCGCACAACGCCGCGACCGCGAACGGTGCCCATGGACCTGCGACTGCCCGCCCGAGGTCCCGCGCCTCCTGGAGGGCCGTCTCGACCGCCGCTCGCGCCGCCCAGGACGCGACGCGAGGGAGCCGCTTGGATACCGAACGGGACAGCCGCATCGCTCGGAGCCCGGTGAACCCGGCCAGCACCGGCCACCACCCGCCGAGCCACGCGCCCCAGCCCAGCGCCGCCGGTGGCGAGGCGAACAGCGCCGGCAACCGCTCCGGATGGCGGCGCAGCAGCGGCGCGACCGATTCGTTGTACGCGACCCGTCGCCGATACCAGGCGATCGGGTCGATCCGGTCCTCGTGGTCGACTGAGGTGCGCGGCTCGTAGCGGACCTGCCACCCGGCGTCGTGGAGGCGCCAGACGAGATCGACGTCCTCGCCCAGCGGGAGGTCCTCGTCGAACCCGGCGCCGAGCGCCTCACGGCGCGCGAGCATCGCGGCGCTCGGGACGTACCAAACCCAGCTGTAGGGACGCACGAGCGACGGGTCCGGACCCATGTCGAGCGCGGAGTGGCACCGCTCGTACGCGGCGATCCGGCCCCCGCGAGCCCCACTGGAGACGACCCGCGGCGCCACCAGGGCCACGACTGGATCATCCAGGTGGCCGATCAGGTCGGTCGGGAACCCGGGCGGCGGGATGCAGTCGGAGTCGAGGAACGCGACCAGCTCCGTCGTGGCGAGCCCAAGTCCCGTGTTGCGGGCAACGGACGCGCCACGGTTGTCCGGGTGGCGCACGTATCGCGCGCCGAAGCGATCGGCGACCGCCTCGATCGCGTCACCGTCGGGAGATCCGTCGTCGACGACGATCACGGGCACCTGACCGCCGGTCAGCGGCGCCAGGCACCGCGCAAGCCGCTCGGCGTTGCCGTAGACGGGAACGACGATCGTGACCGTGTCGCCAGTCCCGTCACGCGATGGGGATGCCAGGTGAGGCGGGTCGGGATGGGCCAGGCCGGCGTCGAGCAGGCGCCGGGCGAGCAACCGTGCGACCCGATCCTCCCCGACTGGCTGGCCGGCCAACCAGCCTTGGGTCATGCGTGCGCCGCGGGCGGAAAGCGTCATCATCCGCATCGGCGAGCCGCCCAGTAGCACCTCGCCGTTCCGCGCCGACCGCAGCCCGCGCGACGGCCGCAGGCGCCAGCCCGCCGGAACCGGCGTCTCGCTCGATCGGGTCAAGCGGTCAGTCCGCCGTCCACCGGCAGCACCGCGCCGGTCAGCGCGGAAGCGGCCGGCCCGCACAGCCATGCGACTGCCTCGGCGACCTCGCTCGGCTCGATCAATCTGCGGATCAGGTGCTGGCTCGCGAAATCCTCCTCGCCGGTGAGGTCGTAGACCTCGGCGCTCGCCGCGAGCATCACCCCACGGGTCGATCCCGGACAGATCGCATTGGCCGACACGCCCGTCCCCGCCAGATCGCCGGCGAGCGCCCGGACGAACCCGACGGTGGCCGCTTTCGCCGCCGAGTATGCGGCGAGTTGGGGCATCGCGCGGAGTGCCGCGGCCGAGGCGATCGCGACGAACCGCCCGCGCCCCGCCTGCACCATGGCCGGGACGGTCGCCTCTGCGAGCCGGCGGGTTCCGTGCAGGTTCACGTTCAGCAGGCTGGCCCACGCCTCCTCGCTCGTCCCCCACGCCGGTCCCCCCGCGATCACACCGGCGGCCGCCACGGCGGCGGCTGGGCTCCTGCCCTCGAGCGCGCCGGTGAGTGCGGAGGCGAAGTCCGCACTGCCGACATCAGACCGCAGCACCTCGACGCTGTCCGCACCGGCCGCTGCTGACTCCGCCGCGACCCGCTCGAGATCGGTGGGCGCCGGCATCGCGTAGTCGATCCCCACCTGGTCCGCGCACGCGTCGACCAGCAGCAGCGACCAGCCCTGCTCGCCGAGGCGCCCGGCGACGGCGGCGCCGATCCCGCGGGCAGCGCCGGTGATGACGGCAAGTCCAGGCCTCTCGGTCATCGTGCAGACCCCGCGGCGAGCAACTCGTCGAGCGCCGCGACGCAGTCGGCCGTGGCCTGGTCGAGCAGCCGCCGGCCCTCCTCCGCGGTGGCGCCGGCAGGATCGCCCAGCACGCCGTTCGGACTCAAGGACCGCACCCCGTCGCTGCGGAGCCGTCCGATCAGCTGGGCGATCGGGCGCGTCTCCCCCGGCTCGGCCTTCTCGCCGCGGACGGCTGCGGGGTCGAGATGCAGCAGCAGCGACGTCTCGGTCCGTCCAGCATGCGCGTCGCCGGTTCGCGGCGCCACTGAGTAGGCGCCGCACCGCCGTCCCTCGGCCGTAAGTCGAGCCAGCCCGGCGCCGACCGCGTCCTGGTTGCCGCCGTGGGCGTTCACGATCAGCAGCGCGTCCCAGTGGCGGCTCACGTCGCGGCCAAGCTCCACGAGTACCTTGGTGAGCGCGTCGGTGCCGATCGACACAGTCCCCGGGAACGCGTCGTGCTCGCCGCTGGCGCCGAACGCGAGCGGCGGCGCCACCGCGACGCCTTCGCGCTGCGCGGCGGCGGCGGTGGCGACGGCCACGGCGATCCGGGTGTCGGTGTCGAGCGGCAGGTGCGGACCGTGCTGCTCGAGCGAGCCGAGCGGCACGAGCACCGCCCGCCGCGGGGCGCGATCAACCTCGGTCCAGGTCGCGTCCGGGAGATTTGTCACAGGGTGCTAAATTATCGCGCGCCCGACTGCCGATCGTGCCGAGCGCCGGCGCGAGGAGAGGAGAATCGCATGAGCATTGTCCCTGAGGAGCTCGAGCAGACGGCCCCGGAACCGGAGCCCGGAGAGGCTACGGCGACCCAGCCGGCCGACGAGGCGCTGGTGCTCGAGGACCTCGTGGTCGAGGACGTCTCGATCGATGGTATGTGCGGCGTCTACTAGCGTTGGCGAGCTGACGCGGGCGGCCGGGCTGGCCCCTGACAGCGTGCTGAGGCCCGAGCGCTTCGGCGCCCTGGCTTACGACTTCGGCACCCGGCGTCTGTCGTTCGTGCGTCGACGGGCTGATGCGGCCCGCTCATTGGCCAACGAGTTCGAAACGGGTCTCGACGCGCCGATCTGCCTCACCTGGGAGCTCACGTACGCGTGCAACCTCGCATGCGTGCACTGCCTGTCGAGCTCGGGGCGGCGTGACCCGCGCGAGCTGACGACCGCCGAGTGTATGGCGGTGATCGACGAGCTCGAGCGGATGCAGGTGTTCTACGTGAACATCGGCGGCGGCGAGCCGACCGTCAGGCGCGACTTCTGGGAGCTCGTCGACTACGCCGTCGAGCATCGCGTCGGGGTGAAGTTCTCGACGAACGGCTCGCGGATCACGCCGCAGATCGCGGCCCGGATCGCGAGCACTGACTACGTCGACGTCCAGGTGTCACTCGATGGCGCCACGGCGGACGTGAACGACGTGATCCGCGGTCCGGGCTCGTACGCCACCGCGATCACGGCGATGGAACGGCTCGCAGAGGCTGGATTCGAAGGGTTCAAGCTGTCGGTCGTCGTCACGCGCGAGAACGTTTCCCAGCTCGACGACTTCAGACGGCTCGCCGACCGCTACCGCGCGCAGCTGCGGCTGACCCGCCTACGTCCGTCGGGGCGTGGCGCGGACGTCTGGGACCGGCTGCATCCGACCGCGGCGCAGCAGCGCGAGTTGTACGAGTGGCTGCTCGCCCAAGGGGAGAGCGTGTTGACCGGAGACTCGTTCTTCCACCTCGGCGCCTACGGATCCTCGCTGCCGGGCCTGAACCTGTGCGGAGCCGGTCGAGTGGTGTGCCTGATCGATCCGATCGGGGACGTGTATGCGTGTCCGTTCGTGATCCACGAGCAGTTCCTGGCCGGCAACGTGCGCGATCCCGGCGGATTCGCGCGTGTGTGGCGCGAGTCCGATCTGTTCACGTCGCTTCGCGAGCCGCAGCACGCCGGCGCGTGCGAGAGCTGCGGGCTGTTCGACAAGTGCCGCGGTGGCTGCATGGCGGCGAAGTTCTTTACGGGGTTGCCGCTGGCCGGTCCCGACCCCGAATGCGTGCTCGGCCACGGCGAGCGGCTCCTCGCCAAGCGGGGCGACTCCCCGATCCCGAGGCCGTCCGTCGATATGTCAAAGCGGCCCGTGCCGGCGCGGGCCTGCAACGAGAGCCCGCTCGAGATCGTGGCCTGCGGTGAGAAACCCTTGGTTTGAGTCGGTCGCGGTCGCGCAACGGCAGGCGAAGCGCCGTCTCCCCAAGTCGGTCTACTCCGCGCTGATCGCCGGCTCCGAGGCCGGCGTGACGCTGGCCGACAACGTCGCCGCGTTCGGAGAGCTCGGGTTCGCTCCTCATGTCGGCGGCGCCCCCGCGAGCCGCGACATGACCACCACGGTGATGGGCGAGCAGATCTCGCTGCCGGTGCTGATCTCGCCGACCGGCGTGCAGTCGGTCCATCCCGAGGGCGAGGTGGCGGTCGCGCGCGCGGCGGCAGCGCGGGGCACCGCGATCGGTTTGAGCTCGTTCGCGTCCAAGCGCATCGAGGAGGTGGTGGCGGCCAACCCGCAGACGTTCTTCCAGCTTTACTGGGCGGGCTCGCGGGACCAGATCGCCGCCCGGATCGAACGCGCTCGCGTCGCCGGCGCGCGGGGTTTGATCGTCACGCTCGACTGGACGTTCTCCCACAGCCGCGACTGGGGCAGCCCGACGATCCCCGAGCAGATGGATCTCCGGACCGCGATCCGGCTCCTACCCGAGGCGCTCAGCCGGCCCCAGTGGTTCCTCGACTGGACCCGCGCCGGCGGCCCACCCGACCTGACCGTGCCGAACATGGCTCCCCGCGGCGGCCCGCCACCGACGTTCTTCGGCGCCTACGGAGAGTGGATGATGACGCCGCCACCGAGCTGGGAGGACCTCCGCTGGCTCCGCGAGCAATGGAACGGGCCGTTCATGCTCAAGGGCGTGATCCGGGTCGACGACGCCCGCCGCGCCCTCGACGCCGGATACAGCGCGATCTCGGTGTCAAACCACGGCGGCAACAACCTCGACGGCAGTCCGGCCTCGATCCGCGCGCTCCCCGCGATCGCCGAGGCCGTCGGCGGTCAGATCGAGGTGCTGCTCGACGGCGGCATCCGGCGGGGCGGCGACGTGGTGAAAGCGCTCGCATTGGGCGCAAAGGCGGTGATGATCGGGCGCGCTTATCTGTGGGGACTTGCCGCCGCCGGCCAGGCGGGCGTCGAGAACGTGCTCGACATCATGCGCGCCGGGATCGAGTCGGCGCTGCTCGGACTCGGCCGCGCGAGCACGAGCGAGATCGCCCCCGAGGACGTGCTGGTCCCGCTCGGATTCAGCTTTCGTGAATGATCACGCCGCGGATGTTCTTGCCGGCGAGTAGGTCGTGGTAGCCGTCGTTGACCTGCTCAAGCGAGTATCGACGCGTGATGATCTCGTCGAGCTTCAGGTGACCTGACTTGTAGAGGCCGATCAGGTTCGGCATCTCGAAGATCGGATTGGACCCGCCCGCGAGCGAGCCCTGGATCCGCTTGTGCCAGCCGACCATCGGCGAGCCCGTCAGGCTGATCGACCTCTCGTCGGCACGGCTGACCGAGGTGATCACCACCCGCCCCGCCTTGCCGATCAGACCGACCGCGTCGACGGTCGTCTGCGGATCGAGCACGCCCACCGTGATCACCGCGAGGTCCGCCATCTGGCCGTGCGTGCGCTGGAACAGGTGCTCGCGCGCTTCGTCGACGGTCGTCGCCGTGTGGGTCGCGCCGAGCTTGCTCGCCATTTCGAGCTTGAACGGGTTCGGGTCGATCGCGACGACGGTCGTGGCGCCGGCGTACCGCGCGCCCTGAACGGCGTTGATGCCGACGCCGCCGACGCCGAAGATCACGACGGCCTCCCCCGGACGGGTTTCGCCGGCGCGCACCGCCGAGCACCAGCCGGTGGTCACCCCGCAACCGACGAGACAGGCCACCTCGAACGGCACGTCATCGTCGATCCGCACGCACGAGTACTCCGACACCACCGTGTGATCGGAGAACGTGCCGAGCGCGCAGAACCCGCCGAAGTCCTCGCCGTTTTGGTGGAAGCGGAACGTCTCGTCCTGGAGGCAGCCGACGCCGGCGTACAGCCCGCGGTCGCACAGGTTCTGATGGCCGGTCGAGCAGTAGCGGCACTTCCCACAGGCCGGGATGTAGGAGGTGACGACGTGATCTCCGGGCTGAACGCGCGTGACGCCGGCGCCGACCGCCTCGACGATCCCCGCCCCTTCATGGCCCCCCACGAGCGGAAAGCGGATGTGGCTCCCGCCCTCCCTGCGGATGTGCTCGTCGGAGTGACACAGGCCCGCCGCCTTGTAGCGGATCAGGACCTCGAACTCCTTGGGCTCGTCGAGATCGAGCTCGGTGATCTCCCAGTCGGTGCCGGGTTTGTGCAGCACCGCCGCTCGCGTCGTCATGCTCGCCATCGGATCTCCCTCCTTTCAGGCGACCTGCGGCACCACCTCGGCGCCGATCAGGCGCAGGTGGTCGAGGTCGTCGATGTCGAAGATGTGCAGGTAGACGGTCTCGCAGCCCTCGCTGGCCAGGCCTTCGAGCGAGGCGATCAGGTCGGCCGGCGTGCCGACGACGCCGTTCGCGAGCATCCGCTCGCCGGGGGGGCCGAGGCGCGCCAGCCGCTGCTGCGCCTCCTCCTTGGTCGCGCCGCAGATGACCTGATGGGTGGCCGACAGCCGGAGCGTCGCGGGATCGCGACCGATCTCCTCGCAGATTCGTTGCACGTTGTCGAACCGCTCCCGAACGCCGTGGCCGGCGCCGCTGTTGAACTCGTCGGCGTACCGCGCGGCCATCAACGGAGTGCGCCGTGGTCCGGTCCCGCCGATCACGATCTCGGGCCGCGGCTTCTGCACGAGCACCGGGAAGTTGCGAGCTTCCTCCAGCTGCCAGAACTTGCCGTCGAAGCTGAACGGCTCGCCCTGCGGGGTCGTCCACAGACCGTTGATGATCTGCATCTGCTCGTTCAGCCGATCGAAGCGCTCCCCGATCGGTGGAAACGGCATGCCGAACGCCCTGTGCTCGCGCTCGTACCAGCCGGTCCCGATGCCGAGGACTACGCGCCCGCCCGACATCTGGTCAACGGTGGCGACGGCGTTGGCGACGACGCCGGGGTGCCGGAACGTACCGGCGGTCATCAGCGTGCCGAGCTTGATCCGGCGGGTCTCGAGCGCCACGCCCGCGAGCGTCGTCCACGAGTCGGTCGGGCGGTACTCCGGGTCGGTCGAGTCGATCCCGAGGTAGTGGTCGCCGCGGAAGAACGCGTCGAACCCCGACTCCTCGGTGGCCTTGGCCATCGCGACGACCCGGTCGTAGGTGGCGCCGTGTCGCGGCTCCATCAGCACTCTGACTTTCACACCGCCTCCTCATCCGGTCGTGGCAACGGAAACGGCGCCGGCCCGCCCCCGTCGAGGACGAGCATCTGGCCGGTCACAAACTCGGCCCCGTCGCCGGCGAGATACCGGACCGCGGCCGCGACGTCGTCGGGCCGCCCGACGCGACCGACCGGGAGGCGGCGCCCGCGCTGCTCCATCTCGGCACGGACGTCGAGGTCGGGATCGAGGCTGAGCACGGAGCGGCTCGTGTCGAGCGCGCCCGGGCAGATCGCGTTGACGGTCACGCCGTACGCGGCCACGTCCATCGACAGCGCGCGGGTCAGTCCGATGATGCCCGCCTTCGAAGCCGAGTACGGGGTCGAGCGCGGCGCGGCGATCACGCCCGCCATCGAGGAGATGTTGATGATCCGACCCCACCGCCGCCGGCGCATCGCCGGAATGGCCGCGCGACACATCAGCCACGTCCCGCGCAGGTTGATGCGGATCACGTCGTCGAATACATGAACCGGGATCTCGTCGATCACGTCGCGATCGAGGCCCTGGGGCGCGGCGGCGTTGTTGACGAGGATGTCGAGCCGGTCGTAGCGCGCGAGCGCCGCGTCGACCATCGCCTGGGCATCGTTCTGATCCCCGATGTCCCCGAGCACCGACATCGCGGCGCCGCCGGCCGCCTCGATCTCGGCCACGAGCGTTTCAAGCCCGCTCCACGACCTCGACTGCTCGGAGCCCACGACCTCCTGACGGCGGTTGAGCACCCCGGTCGGCACCCGGTCGCTGACCACGACGATGGCGCCGTCGGCCGCCAGCACGCGGGCGATCGCCTGGCCACCACCGTCGGGCTTCCCGCACCCGGTTATCAGCGCCACCCGGTCCTTCATGACTTCGCCGCCGCTCGTGCGAGACCCGGGTAAGGCGCGCGCGGCGCTCCGCCGCCGTCGACCGCGAGCACCTGACCCGATATCCACCGAGCCTGGTCGGAGGCCAGGAACAGCACCGCGGCCGCGGCGTCCCAGCAGTCGCCCTCGGTCTGCAGCGCCACCATCTTCCGGCGTGGCTCCCGCGCCTCGGGTGGAAGGTTCTCGGCCACGCCCGCGGTCCACAGGGCGCCGAGCTCGACCGCGTTGATCCTGATTCCCCGCTCGGCCAGCAGGTAGGACGCCCCGCTCGTCATCGACTCGAGCGCCGCCTTGCCGAGACCGTAGATCGTGCCGGCGCGGCGCGCCGCCACCGAGCTGATGTTCACGACCGCGCCGCCCACCGGCATCGCGTCGATCGCGTGGCGCGTCATCAACCACGCCGCTTTGAGGTTCAGCGTCATCAGCTCCTCGAACCGCTCGGGCTCGACGTCGAACAATTCGGCCGCGCTCCAGGCCGCGACGTTGTTGACGAGCGTGTCGAGTCCGCCGAGCTTCTCCTGCGCCTCTGCTACCCCACGCGCGCACTCCTCGTCGCCGGTGACATCGGCGATTACCGCGACCGCGGTTCCGCCGGCCGCGGCGATCTGGGACACGGTTCGCCCCGCGGCGACAGGGTCACGGTCGAGGACGGCCACGCGCGCACCATGCCGGGCGAAGGTTCTCGACACCGCCCAGCCGATCGTCCCCGGTCCCCCGTCGCGCCCGCCGCCACCGGTGACCAGCGCCGCCCGGCCGCTCATCCACTCGGCCCTCAGCGGAGCGTCGACGTCGACTCTCATTCGGGGTAGTGGAGGTCGATCGCGTCGGCCGGGATCGCGAGCGACTTGCCGAGGATCGCGCGCATTACGTCGGGCGGGGCCAGGCAGTCCTCGCACGCCTCGGGCGTCGCGATGATGTCGACCACGACGCGCTCACCGTCCTCGCGGGCATAGAGCGCGTAGCCGTCGGCCGACAGCATCGCCTGCATTTCCTTCAGGCCCTGCTCGCTGAACACCTCAGCCTCCCTTCGCGGCTTGGACCGGCGAGCGTGCCGGTTCGATTTCCACCGAGCTGTTCGACCACTCGCCGAACACGCGGAACACCATCGAGATCGCCGCGTTCCTCGCGCCGGCGACGACGATCGGGACCGACTGGCGGCCCGGGAGGAACGGCGTGAACACATCGCCCGGAACCCGCTCTTCCTCGCTCGCCGAGCGGCCCCCGAAGCCGCCCTCGGATACGGCGTCCTTGCCGGCGCGCCGCAGGTCGGCCTCGACCCGTCCGCACTGCTCGACCAGCCAATCCTTGACGTCGGTCTTCGAATAGCCGGCGTTGGCCAGCATCTGCGCGTGCTCGGGACAGAACACGATCCCGGCCGACTGGGCGCGAAAGATCATCACGCCGGTCCGGGAGATCGTGTCGGCGAAATCGTTGAGAAGCTGCTCAGGGTCCTGCGTGTGGCGGTTGTCGACGAACTCGTACGTGCGCGTCAGCGTGCATGACACCGCGTTGGCGTTCGGCTCGAGTCCCATCTCGGTCGCGAGCGGCTCCCACGGACTCTCCTCCTCGTTCTCGCCGAAGCAGATCGCCCACCGGCCCGGGATCCCCTGCGTCGTCTGGTCGAACACGTGGGGCGCGACGCCGAACGCGTTGCGGAGCATCAGCCCGAGCGCCCGCGGGATCGTTGCGTTCGGGCGGAACCCGCCGGCAAAGATCCCCCCGGTGCAGTTGACGGAGAGGTCGTGGCGGATCGGTCCGTTGATCACGATCAGCGGCGCCGGCCCGCTCGTACTCTGCCAGCCGCCACCCTTGGCCGCCCGGTCTCGCATCACCGCGTCCCAGGCCGCGAGCACGACCGGGAAGTACTCGGGCAGGCAGCCGGCCATCGCGGCGTTGATCGCGGCGGTCCGGACCGTGCACTCGCGGCCGAGGTGATCCATCCGCCACAGCACCTCGTCGGCGTCGCGGCTCGTCTGCGCCAGGAACTCATCGAGCCGGGACTGCGACGCGGGCACGACCGGCAACCCGTCGGTCCAGCCTTGCTCGTAGCAGTACTCGATCGCCTCGCGGGCGACGTCCGGATCGGGTTCGTTGCTCATTCCGCCAGCAGCCTCGCCACTTCACCCGCCACACTCTCCGCCCGCTCGCGCACCTGCTCGGGCGTCAGCCCCGCCACCGGGTGCGGCGTGGTGACGTACACGTAGCCGGGCGCTCCCTGAACTTCGGCCATCGCATCCGCGGTGGCCTTGAACGCGTCCGAGCAGATCACCACTGCCGGTGTGCCGTGACGCTCGAAAAGGACTCCGTCGGCGACCGCCGACGCGCTGCACGAGCCTCAATCCCCGACCCCGATCACCACCAGGTCCGACTCCGCGCTGAGCGCGTCGATCAGCTCCGGTGGCGCCGGCGCCGCGAAGTTCTCCTTCCGGCGCATCTTCGCCGCGCCGGCGCCGTAGCGGTCGCGCAGGATGTCCGCCACATCGGTCAGGAACAGGCTCGCGTTCTGCTTACCGTTCTCGAGCAACCCAACCCGCGCCCCACTCAGCCCCTCCCCCCGCCGTGGCGCGAGGGTCAGACCCACGGTGGTGGTTTTACCGGACAGTCCGGTCGGATCAAGAATCGCGCTGGTCACGGTCAATCCTCCTCGTCAGCGGCTCGGGAAGAAACATCCAACATGTGGATGTTTCTTCGCAAGCGTCAGTGGTCATGGATCAACACGCCACGGATGTTGCGACCCGCGAGCATGTCCTCGTAGCCCTGGTTGATGTTGTCGAGCGTGTAACGGTTCGTGATCAGCTCGTCGAGCTTGAGGTCACCGTTCTTGTACAGCCCGAGCAGGCGCGGCATGTCGTACAGCGGGTTCGCGCCACCGAACAGCGAGCCCTGGATGTTCTTGTGGAAGCCGGTCACCGGCGAGCCGTGGATCGCGATCGTGTCGCCCTCGCCGCCGACCGCGGTGACGACGACGCTCCCGCCTTTGCCGATCATCTCGACCGCGTTGCGGAGCACCTCCGCGTGCATCACCCCGACCGTGATCACGGCGTGGTCGGCCATCTGACCGCTGGTGAGCTCCCACACCTTCTGCTTGGCCTCTTCGGGGTCGCCGGTCGTGAACGTGGCGCCGAACTTGCCGGCCATCTCCTGCTTGTACGGGTTCGGGTCGACCGCGATCACGTTCTTGGCGCCGGCGTAGGCCGCGCCCTGCACCGCGTTCATGCCCACGCCGCCGGTGCCGAAGATCACGACGGTCTCCCCCGCGCGCGTGCCCGCCGCGTACACGGCCGAGCCCCATCCCGTGGTCACCCCGCACGCGACCAGCGCGGCGATCTCGAACGGGAGATCCTCATCGATCGGCACGCACGAGTTCTCGGGGATCACCATCCATTGCGAGAACGTGCCGAGCACGCACATGCCTCCGATGTCTTCGCCGTTCTCATGGAAGCGGAAGGTGCCGTCGAGGAACATCCCGGTGCCCGCGTTCAGGCCGTCGTTGCACATATTCTGGTGACCGGTCGAGCAGTACCGGCAGTGACCGCACACGGGGATCCACGAGGTGCAGATGTGATCGCCCTCCCGCACCCGCGTCACCGACGGGCCGACCGTCTCCACAACGCCGGAGCCCTCATGGCCGCCGACCATCGGGTACCGGTACGGACCGCCTTCGCGGACGTGCTCGTCGGAGTGACACAGCCCGCAGGCCATCACGCGGACGAGCACCTCGTGCGCCTTGGGCTCGTCGAGATCGAGCTCGGTCACCTCCCAGGCCTGCCCCGGCCCTCGAACCACTGCAGCGCGTGTCTTCACTCTGCCTCTCCTGTAGTCGAAGTAACTGCGCCCACGAGCTGCGGCGCGTCGATGCCGAGAAATCTGAACGTGTTGTGCCAGGTGATGTCCTCGAGCGCGTCGGGCGCGAGGTCCAGCGAGCGCAGCGTGCGCGCGCACGGGTCCTCGCGCGGCATCGCCGGGAAGTCCGAACCGACCAGCACCTGCCGGTGGCCGACCAAATCGATCAGGAACCGCAGCGCGCGCCGGTCGAACACGAGCCCGTCGTAATAGAAGCGCCGCGTGAGCTCCGCGGGCGACGGCCCCTCGCCCTCGGGAGCCGGAGGCCCCTCGTTCCACGTCTTCCCCCAGAAGTACATCGCGCGCGGGAGCATCATCGGAAAGCCGCCGGCGCCGTGGCTGAACGCCAACCGAAGGCGAGGGTGGCGCTCGGCGAGGCCGCTGGTGATGATCCCCGCGCACGCCAGCAGCGCATCGGCGCCAACCGCGAACGCCGCGATCGGGATCAGGCCTGCCGGTAGCCGCTCCCCGAAGTCGGCCGGCATCGCATGGATGAAGATCGGCATCTCGAGCCGCTCGGCCTCGGACCAGAACTCCTCGTACTCCTCGCCGTGGAGCGCCCGGCCGACCACGTTGGAGGCAATCTCGACGGCGACGAGCCCGGCATCCCGCACCCGCGCGAGTTCCTCACAAGCCAGACCGGGGGCCTGCATCGGGACCATCCCCATCCCCATCAGCCGCCCGGGATCCGCCGAGCACAGCGACACGATGAACTCGTTCACCCGCCTCGACAGCTCCAACCCCTCCGGGCCGGACAGCGCGTAGTCGAGCAGCGGCGGCATCGGCGAAACGACTTCGGCGTCGACGCCGCTCCGCTCGAGCTCCTCGAGCCGTCGCTCGGCCAAATAGAACGCGTCGATCGCCTTGAACTGCATCCCCCGGTCGTTCTCGAGCAGCCGGGCGTGGTCGTCGCTCTCGCACGGTCCGACCCGCGGCCCCTGATGATCCCCAGAACCCACCGCATCAAGCGCGCCCGGGATCACGTGAGCGTGCATGTCAACCAGCATTGGCTGCCTCCTCTCTGGTCGCGGCGACCGCGGCCACAGCCGAGCCGCCGTCCGGGCAGACGCACGTGTGGATCGCGTCCCCGTCGGCGAGCGCCTGGATCGCGGCCTCGGTATCCGCCAGCTCGAACGTCCCCGAGGACATCTTCCCGAGCGGGAAGCGACCGGACTCGATGATCCGGATCGCCTCTATGTACGCCTCGGCGTTGACGCCGAACGCGCCTCGGATCGTGACTCCCTTGTTGATCAAGCGGTCGGTCACGAGCTCGATCTGCTTGCCGCCCTTCAACCCCGCGAGCACGATCCGCCCGCCGTGCCGGACGCACTCGATCGCATCGCGGATCGGCTGTTCGGCGATCGGCGTGAGCTCGAGGACGACGTCGGCCAAAGCGCCGTCGGTGATTTCGGTCACCCGCGCGACCACGTCCTCCTCCTCCACGTCGATCGTGTGGTCGGCGCCGAACTCGCGCGCGAGGGCCAGTTTGCCCTCGTCACGCGACAGGCCGGTGACGATGATTGTCCCGGCGCCCCGCGCACGCGCGGCGATGACTGAGGTGAGCCCGCGCTGCCCGGGCCCCAAGATCAGGACGGTGTCTCCGAGACCGACCTCGCCGAGCATTGCCGCCCAGCGCACGCCCGCCCCCAGCGGGTTGAACATGACCGCGAGCTCGGGCGGCAGATCGCGCCGGACCTTGTGCAGGATCGCCCAGGGATGCAGGTACAGATACTCGGCAAATCCGCCCCACAGCGAGGGCGAGCGCGACAACGGCGTCATGCCGTAGGCGCCGTCGCGGTTCGGACACGACATGTAGCGGCCGGTCAGGCAGTAGTCGCACGCGCGGCATGGACGGAGGATCTCGACCGCCACGCGGTCGCCCACCTGAACGCCCCAGCGCTCCGCCGCCCGCTCGCCGACCTCTTCGACAACGCCGAGCGGCTCGTGCCCCGGGATCAGCGGGAACATCCCCGGTCGCACGAGATGGCCGCGGTATTGCTCGACGTCGCTCCCGCACACACCGCACGCCTCGACGCGCAGCAACCCCTCGTCGGGCCCAATCGTCGGCCGCGAAAACGAACGGATCTCGTACGCCAGCGGCCCTGTCTGTACAGCGCCTCGAACCATAACTAGAACCCTCCCAGCATCGTCTCGTCCTCGTACAGCGGAATCAGCGGTACCGGCTCCGCCTTGTCCGCCGGCGGCGTGTACCCCCAGTACTTGGCCCGCGCACCGCCGTCGATCACGAAGTCACATCCGGTGATCAACCGCGCGTAGTCAGAGCACATCCACGCCACACAGTGACCGATGTCGGTCGGGGTCGACGGCTCCATCGGCATGTTCCCCCGCACGTCGATGTTGCCCGTCTCGCGCCACCACGCCGGGCGATCCGAGGAGCGATGCGGCCGTCGCCGCAGACCGCCGGAGATCTCGGCGAGCAACTCGGGGTTGTCCGGCCGGGGCGCCGTCGGCGAGTAGGAGTTGACGCGGATCCCGTACGGCGCGAGGTCCATCGCGGCCGCGCGCGTGAAGTTGGCCAGCCCGCCCTTGTGGAACGCGTACGCGATCACGCCCGCGCAGCCCTGCCAGGCGTTCGAGGACAGGATGTTGACGATCGACCCCTTGATCTCGCGCTCGATCATCGAGATCGCCACGTGCTTGGTGTTGAGGAACGTGCCGGCGCCGGCGACCGCCACCGCGCGGTTCCAGAACTCGAGGCTCTCCTCGAGCACGCCCCGGCCTCCGAGCAGCGCGGCATTGTTGATCAGGATGTCGATACGCCCCCAAGCGTCAAGCACCTCGCCGACGTAGCGCACGACGTCATCCTCGGAGCTCACGTCACCGACGACGGCAAGAGCCGAGCCGCCGTGACGCGAGATCCGGCGCGCGCTCGCATCAGCGGCGTCCGCAGAAACGTCATTGCAGGCGACCGAGGCCCCGTACCGTGACAGCGCGAGCGCGATGCCGCTGCCAATGTTCGGGCCGGCGCCGGTCACGAGCGCCACCTTGCCCTCGAGCGAGACGTCCACTACGCCCGCCCGTCGATGATCACGCTCTTAACCTGTGTGTAGTCGAGGATTGACTCGGCGCTCACGGTCCGCCCGAAGCCGCTCGACTTGTAGCCGCCGAACGGCGCCCCGATCACGCCACCCGACCACAGCGTGTTGATCGACACCTGCC
>Ga0335076_10001483_pt1 | contig 22675 bp, 22 predicted proteins | sample Lox_Sample_25_FD_206717 | JGI IMG/M metagenome (GOLD analysis project Ga0335076, IMG submission 206717) | Soil microbial communities from Loxahatchee National Wildlife Refuge, Florida, United States - Lox_Sample_2.5 | ecosystem: Environmental > Terrestrial > Soil > Wetlands | place: USA... | reverse complement strand
GCGGGTCGACGACGAGCTCGAGCTCCGGGTGAAACGAGAACGGCAGGATCGTCCCCACCACGCTCCCGCCCAGCCGCTCGGCGTTCTCGACCGTCGCGAAGGAGCAGTACGAGGCGCCGTAGAGGGCTTTCAGCCCGTGGAAATCGACCCGCGTGTCACCAGGGACCACGACCAGCACGTGCTTCGTCGTCTTCTTGTCGAGCTTCAGCATCACGATGATGCATTTCGCCGCCTGATGGAGCGGGTTCCCCCGGATCGGGCTGATGAGCTCGGTCCGGCCCTCCGGAACATGCTCGATCACCCGGTAGCGGGCCTTCTTCTCATCCAGCAGCGCGATGAGGCGGTCGTAGGTGGGGTAGGCCGGTTCGGTCATCTCATGAATGATCGTGAATCATCCGCCATCCGGCAGGGGTCCGCATCCAGACCGTGGAGAACCAGCCTCCCAGGTCTTTCATCCCGCCCCCGGTCAGAATGAAATGCCCGGTACAGAGCGCGAAGTCGGCGCCCAGCATCCGGACTTCCACGTGCTCGTAGCGGAGCTGCTGACTCGCCTTGCCGTCCTTCCAGAACGCGGCGCTCACGCCGGTCGCGGTCGCCGCCAGGCCCACCGGGCCGTTCCGGGTCATGGACGTCATCGAGGTGTCGTAGGCGGCCAGGTACCGCGCGAGGTCGTTCCGATTCCACCCCGCGGCGGTCGAGTCCAACTCCGCCTTGATCGCGTCGGCGGGACCCTGACCCGCCAGGGGAACGCCGGCGATGACCAAAATGCCCAGCATACGAAGCGTGTTCATGGGGTTTGCTCCTCCGTTGCTCGAAACTTATCCTAGGCCATGATCCTTGCGGTCCTCCCCTTCGCCAATCTGACCTCCGACCCGGCCAACGCGCATTTCGCGGACGGCACCGCCGAGGCCATCGGGGACGCGCTGGCGGCGACCTCCCGGTTGCGGGTCTCTCCCCACGCCGCGGCCCTGGACTGGACCGACCGGGGCGGGAGCCCCCAGGAGATCGCCGCGGGTCTCGGAGCCGAGGTGCTCCTCGAGGGCGGGGCGAAGAGGTCGGGGGAGGCGGTGCACTTCGAAGCCCGCCTGCGGCGCGCCGACGGGTCGTCCCTCTGGTCCACGATCGTCGACCGCCCGGCGGCCGAGGTGCTGGTGGCGCAACTCGAGATCGTCACCGGAGTCCTGGGTGCCCTCGCCGTCACGCCCGCGGCCGAGGAGCTGGCCCGGATCAACCGGCCCCCGACCACCGACCACCGTGCCTACGACCAGTACCTCAACGGGCGCATCTTCACCCGCGAGCTGCTCCGGCGCAGTCAGGAGTCGGCGCTCCATCATTTCGGCGAGGCGGTCCGGCACGATCCGGTGTTCGCGCGGGCGCACGCCGAGACCGCGGTGTGCCACGGGATGATCTATCAGTACTGGGACTCGAGCGACGAGCACCTCCGGCATGCCGACGTCGCCAGCGCGAAGGCCGTGGAGCTCGGCCCCGACCTGGCGCACGCCCACATGGCCCGGGGTCTGGCCCTGGCGCTCGCGACCCGGTACGCGGAGGCCGACGAGGCGTTCGCGACCGCGCTGAAGTTGCGGCCGGACTTCCTCGAGGCGTGCTACTTCCGGGCCCGTTCCGCCCGCGCCCAGGGCGCGTTCGCGGACGCGGTCAGCTGGTTCGAGCGCACCTGGGCGCTCCGGCCCCTCGATTACTCCGTCCCCGCGCTGCTCGCGAGCGCCTACGTGTCCCTCGAGCGCCGGGACGACGCGCTCGCCACGCGCAAGAAGTCGGTGGAGCTGGCCGAACACCGGCTGGTGCGGCACCCCGACGACTCCCGCGCGCTCTATCTGGGCGCGGCCTGCCTGTCCACGCTCGGCGAGGGCACGAAGGCCCGCTCCTGGGCCAAGCGCGCGCTGGCGATGGATCCCGATGATTCCGCCGTGCTCTACAACGTCGCCTGCGTCTACGCCCTGCTCGGCCTCGACGACTCGGCGATCGATTGCCTGGAGCAGGCCATCCAGCACGGCTTCCGCCACTGGGACTGGATCGAGCACGATTCGGACTTCGATACGGTCCGCTCCAACGACCGCTTCAAGGCGCTGCAGGGGGCGCACTGACCATGCTCTGGACTCGAAGGGCTTTCGTCACCTCGCTCGCGGCCGGCGCGGCCGCGTGCGCGACCAAATCCGCTCCGTCCCCGAATGGCCCCACGCCGGTGCCGCAGACGCCGGGACTGTCCCTGACCCAGCGGCTCGGCTTCCCGCCGGACGCGCGTCTCCTCATCGTGAACCTGGACGACTTGGGGCTCCTGCACTCCGTGGACGCCGCCGCCTTCGGCATCCTGGACAAGGGCCTCATCGTGTCCGGAAGCGTGATGGCGGCGTGCCCCTGGTTCCCGGAGGCGGCCGACTACGCGCGCAGCCACCCGGCGCTGGACTTGGGACTGCACCTCTCGTTCACGTGCGAGCGCCCGCTGTACCGCTGGGGTCCGGTGCTGGGCGCGCGGGCGGTCCCGAGTCTCGTGGACGACGACGGGTACTTCCCGGTGTCCTGGGACGAGACCCGCCACGTGAATCTGGCGGAGCTCGACGCCGAGATGCGGGCTCAGCTGGCCCGGGCGCGGAAGCTGGGGTTCAACCCCACGCACCTGGACTCACACGAGCACCGCCTGCAGTGGCTGGGTGACCCGATCTTCGAGGTCTTCCTGCGGATGGCGATGGAGAACCGGCTTCCGATCCGGGTCGGACGGAACTGGACGATCGAGCACCCCTATCTCGCCCGCGTCGAGCGGGCCGGGGGCGTGCTCCTGGACCGCACCATCACCATTCCCCCGGAGACGCCTCCGGAGCAGTGGACCGCCTGGTACGCCGATTCCATCCGCAACCTGCGGCCGGGGGTGACTGAGATCTTCCTGCACCCCGCCTACGACGACGGCGAGATGCGGAGCTTCGCGCCCGCGCGGCTCGCCTGGGGGGCGGCGTGGCGACAGCGGGACCTCGACGCCATCCAGAGTCCGGGGGTCCAGAACGCCCTCACGTCCTCGGGAGTGACCATCATCAAGTGGAGCGACATCGGGAAACTGGTGGCCTGACTCAACTCTCTCCGGGACCGCGGCGTACGTCATTCTTCGGGCACCCATACCTCGAACCGCCCGGACCTCCAGTGGTATAACAGACCCTATGAAGACCTCCTTGATCGTTTCGATCCTCTGCCTCGCCCTGGTGACCCAGGGCGCGGCGGCGCAGTACGGCGGCGGACGGCGCGGCGGTGGTGGGATGGGGGGCGCTTACGGCCGCCCGGACGCCGAGCCGGCGCCGCCGCTCCCGGGGGCCGTCCTCGACGGGCCTCCCGACTCGTCCACGGCGCGCTCGGCCTTGGCCCTCAGTGATTCGCAGGCCACCCGGTACGCCGCCCTCTACGACGCCTTCATGACGCAGACGAAGCCGTCGCGCGACTCGGCGCAGCTCGCCACCGACAAGATGAACGACCGGCTGGCGACGGGGGACCGCGCCGCGGCCCTGTTCTACGCGCAGCGGCTGCAGGACATCGGCCGGTCGCTCCGGGACCGTCAGGACAAGTTCGACGACGGCCTCAAGGCGTTCCTCACCAAGGATCAGCAGAAGGCGTACAAGAAGTGGGAGGAGGACGCGGAGCGGGTGGCGCAGGAGCGGAACAAGGAGGCCGGGCTCCGGTGGGAGGAGGCCGGGGGCTTCGGCGGCGGGCGGGTGGCCGAGGAGCGCCGGACGCTGGTGGAGAGTGGAGACGCTCCGGCCCCGGCGCTCGGGTCTCAGGCCGTGCGCGTGGGGCGGACCATCTACGTGTCGGCGCAGCTGGGCGTGGACAGCGGGGGCACGTTGGCGGCGCCCGATCTGGCGGGGCAGGCCCGGCAGGCCTTCCGGAATGTGACCGCCCTCCTCAAGCGGGCGACGGCCGCGCCGAACGACGTCGTGCGGGTGACGATCTACGTCGTGAGTCCGGACTCGACTACCGCGGCCGTCCTGCGGGGCGCGGGGCCGGACTTCTTCGCGGGCCGGACGCAGCCCGCGACGGCGATCGTCGGCGTGCAGTCACTCGCGCGGCCGGGCGCCCTCGTCGCCATCGAGGTCACCGCGGTGAGCGGCTCCGGCGGCTACTGAGCGGCGGCGGGACTACAGTGCGAGGAACGCCGCGGCCCACTCCGCGGCGTTTTCGTCCTGCTTGTAGAACCTGTCGACGTCGGCCACGATGTTGTCGCCGTCCCGGCGGACCCCGAAGCGGTCCATCCCCCGCGTCGCCCGACCCGAGATGAAGGTCCCGTCGGGCTGGTAGTGGGAGTGATGCTTGGGGCACTGGAATTGCTGGTCCTCGGGCCGCCAGTGCAGGGCGGTGTTCTGGTGCGGGCAGGAGAGGTTGAAGGCGTAGGCCTTCTGCTGCCACCGGACCACGATGACCTGGTTGTCCTTGTCGATCATCGCGCCGTCCGAGGCGGGGATGGGGTAGCTGTGCTCTTCGTCCCGGCTCCAGAGCGGCGCCACGAGACGCCACGGGAGCGCGTGAGCCTGGGCGAGCGGCAACCCCAGGCTCGTCAGCACTCCGAGAAAGGCCCGCCGCGTCGGCAGGGGACACTGCTCGCAGGCGGGTCCGGCGGGTTCCGTCATCCGTTCCCCTCGAGAATAGTGCCCAGGAGCACCAGGACGAACCAGAGCGCGAGACTCGCGACCGACGTCCGGCGGTACGCCGGCCAGCCGCCCGGGTCGTGCGCTCGGACCGCGTTCTCCGCGCGGAGCCGCAGCCATCCGTTTGCCAGGAGCACCGCCACCAGCGCCAGCTTGGACCAGTAGACCACCGACGTGAGATAGGTGTCGAGATCGGCGAAGGTCTGGAGCGTGCCGCTCGCGAAGATCAGCACCAGGCCCCAGAGGACCAGGCGGTGGACGCTCGCGATCTCGGCGACGGCGCGGGGCCCGGCCTGCGGGTCCTCCGGCGCGCGGGCCAGCCGCAACGTGGCCCGGTCGGCCGCGACGGCCAGTCCTCCCGCCAGCAGGACGCCGCCCAGGTGCACGAAGGTGACCGCTTCGCTGACCGCCTTGTGGTCGCTGTACAGGTGCGCCCACCGCGCGACGAGGCCGGGACTCATTTCTTCCAGACCAGCATCATGCCGTACCCGATGAGCGCGACCCCCATCGAAGTGATGGCGATGTTCCGGTGGACCGTGGCGCTGTTGGGGTCACGGAGCACCTGGCGGCCTCCGGGCGCCACGACACCGGTGGCCACGAAGCCCGCGTCCGAGAGCAGCATGAGCGCGGCGTGGATGTATTTGCGGGGCCGGTCGGCCGGATCGTGCCGCGAATCCCAGAGATTCCACAGGCCCGTCACGGTGTTCACGCCGAAGAGCCCCGCGACGCCCAGGGCCACCACGGAGTGGGCGGTGCGGGTGCCCGAGGGGCCGGGCGGATTGTGGTAGAGCGCCTGCCCCAGCACCGCTTCGCCCACGAACAAGGGCAGCGTGGCGTAGCTCGCGATACGGTGGATTTCGAGCCGGACGCCGTAGAAGTCGCTGTACTCGATGGCGCGGGGCCGGCGGTGCAGGCCGGTGTCCGGCGCCAGGGCGACGTCGGGCGCGGCGAGGGGCGGGACGAGCCACGCCGTCACGGGCGGCGCGGACGGACCGGGCGCGGGGGGATCCAGGGGCGGGCCCACCCGCTGGAGGGCCGCGACGAGGAGCAGGGCGACGGCGGTCACGTTTCCTCTTCTCGATGAGTGGCTGTGCTACCCAGCGCGAAGGGAACGCGTTCCTCATACCCGCCGCAACGTCACGGTGCGAATTGCAACAGTGTGAAGAAAAGAAAAACGCCCCGGCCGTCGCGGCCGGGGCGCGTGAAGCGAGGTGAGCGTCAGCCTTCGACGATGATCAAGTACCGCGAGCCCGCCCAGAACTGCTCGGGACGCGCGATCCCCAGTTTGCTCAGGTTCATGAGCTCCCCGTGCGGATCGGGCGGCGATGCCAGTGCGGTGAGGTCGTTCCGGGACACGATCCGGTACGGCTGGGCCGAATCCGGGAGCGGGATGGTGGTGATCTGCCGGCGGTCGATCGCCGTGAAGAGCGCCGGGTCGAGGGTCCGGGCCGGCACCAGCGTCTTCCCGGACTTCCAGAGCACGAACAGGAAGCGGCTGCCGCCCTCTTCGGTGATGACGCCCTTCTTCAGCAGGTCGTCCTTGGTCCCGATCACGTAGTAGACCGTGTTGTCGCGGGTCTGGACGTTGTTCAAGGTGTCCTGGAGCGCGACGGTGACGCCGGTCAGCGAGTCGGCCCGCGCGGTGAGCGCGGCGATCTGCTCCTTCTGACCATCCACCACCTTCTGGAAGTTCACGATGGTGCTCTCGAGCGTCGCGCGCAGCGAGTCGGAGAGGTGCGTCATCCCGGCGACCTGCTCCTGGCTGGCCTTGAGCCGGGCATCGGTGTCGCGCACCCGGGCGGCGAGCAGGTGGACCCGCTGGACCACGCTGTCGCGATGCGCCGCGTCGGGCGTCTCGGCGGGCCCGAGCTTCAGCTTCCCGTTCAACCTGACCTTGGACAGCTCGGCGGAAATCTCGGAGAGGGTGCGCGCGTCGGCGGCGACCTCCGCCACCACGCGGTCGCGGTCGGCGGCGACGTTCTGCAGGCTGTCGGCCCGCGCCTGCGCGAGACGCAGCGCCTGCTGGTCGCAACCCGCGACGGCGACGGCGGCCACGGTGATCAGCAGCGTGAATTTGACGGACATGCGATGCCTCCTCTGAAATGCGTATCGGAATCGGTGCGACCCTCCTACCCGCCAGCGGCCCGGGCGTTTCACGGGGCTCCGCCAATCATTGCACGCCGCCCCCTCCGTCGCCATCCCCCGTCCGCGCCACTCCGACGTACATTGAACCCGGGTCAGCCCTCGGAGCGACGCATGCGATTCCCGGCCTTGGTGATGGGGCTCACGTTCTTTGTGGCCTGCCGTCCGTCCGCGGGGCGGACGGTGGCCGCCGATTCGACCGACACGGCGGCCGCCGCGGCCGCGGACGGCGAGATGGGCGCGATGGGCGCCCCGGGGAGCGATCCGCACATGGCCATGACCCCCACCTGGCCCCTCGCGCCGGGGGATTCGGCGCGGGCCCGCGCGGTGGTGGACTCGGTGCGGAAGACCCTGGGGAAGTACCGGGACGTGCGGGTGGCCGTGGCGGACGGATTCAAGGAATTCCTGCCGAACGTCAAGAACCAGCGGGTCTATCACTTCACCAATTGGCGCCACGCCCTCGCGGCCCGGTTCGGATTCGATCCCGCCTCGCCGACCGCCCTCCTCTACAAGCAGGACTCGGCCGGCGCGATGACGCTGGTGGGGGTGATGTACACGGAGTCCCCGGGGACGTCCCTTGAAGAGCTCAACCGCCGGGTTCCCCTGTCCATCGCCCACTGGCACGAGCACGTGAACTGGTGCCTGCCACCCCGGGGGCAGCTGGGGCGCTGGCGCGACTCCAGCGGCGGCCGGCCGGTGTTCGGTCCACTCGGACCCATCGCGAGCCGGGCCGCCTGTGACAGCGTCGGCGGACGCTTTCTGCCCCGCGTGTTCGGGTGGATGGTCCACGTGAACGCCTTCGCGGGAGACGATCCCAAGACGATCTGGGCGGTCGAGGAGCCGGGCGACCACATGAAGATGTGATCGCGCTTCCCGAAGCCCGGCCACGCAAGCTCCGCCTCGGGGGCCTCGTGGCCGTGATGTTCTTCTGTGTCTCCGGAGGCCCGTTCGGGCTGGAAGGCCTGGTGGGGTCCGTCGGACCGGGGCTGGCCCTCCTCCTGCTCGTCGCGACCCCCATCCTCTACAGCGTGCCGGAGGCCCTGCTCATCGGCGAGCTCGCCTCGATGCTGCCCGCCGAGGGCGGGTATTACGTGTGGGTGAAGCGGGCGTTCGGGCCGTTCTGGGGATTCTGGAACGGATGGCTGTCCTGGACCTACTCCCTGGTGGACATGGCCATCTATCCGGTCCTGTTCCTCCAGTACCTCCACTACTTCTTCCCCGCGCTCACGCGCCTGGACGGCTGGCTCCTCTGCCTGGCCTTCATCTGGATCGCCACCTGGCTCAACCTCCGCGGGACCCGGACGGTCGGACTCGCGTCGGGATGGTTCGTGTTGATGGTGCTCGCCCCGTTCGCGGTCGTGGCCGTGGTCGCGTTGCTGATGTGGACCGGCGACCGCGGCACCCACCTCACGCTCACTCCCTTCCACGCCGCCGGGACCACGTTCCTGGGCGCGCTGGGCGTCGGAATCAGCCAGGGGATCTGGAACTACTCCGGCTGGGACAACGCGTCGACGATCGGCGGCGAGATCCACGCGTCGGGACGGACCTATCCCCGCGCGCTGGCCCGGACGCTGCCCCTCGTGGCCATCGTCTATCTCGCGACCATCGTGCCCACGATGGCGGTCACGGACTGGCACGCGTGGACCGACGGCGCCTGGCCGGCCCTGGCCCGGTCCGTGGTGGGTGGATGGCTGGGGCAGTGGGTGGCGCTGGCCGGCATGGTGAGCGCGTTCGCGCTGTTCAACGCGCTGCTCCTCGCGTATTCCCGGATCCCGCTGGCCCTGGCCCGGGACCGGCTCCTGCCCGCGACGCTGGGCACCACGGACGCGCGCGGGACCCCGGTGGCGGCGGTGATCGCGTCGGCCGTGGTGTACTCGGGCTTCGCGAGCCTCCAGTTCGGCGGCCTCCTCGCGGCCGACGTTCTCCTCTACACGCTGGCGCTCCTTCTCGAGTTCGCCGCGCTCTTGGCGCTCCGCCGCCGGGAGCCGGCGTTGCGGGGCCCGTTCCGGGTGCCGCTGCCCACCTGGGCGCTCGGGATTCTGGCCCTGCTCCCGGGCCTCGTGCTGGGCGCGGCGGTGGCGCTGGAAATAGGAAACCCCGGTGAGGGATTCACCGGGGTTCTCGTGGGTCTGGCGTTTGCGGCGGTGGGGCCGGGGATCTACCTGATCCTGGCCCCCCGCGCCGCGCGTCAGCGGCCGATGGCCGCCGAGACCGAGTAGGCGCCCGGACCGGTCGCCGCGAGTACGAGCACGGCGGCGATCAGCGTGAGGTTGTACTCGTACCCGCCGTTGGAATTCCAGATACCCTTGGCCAGGTGCGCGGTCTTGATGGCGACCAGCATGACGGCCACGATCATCGCGGCGCCGACGGCGACGTCGAGTCCCAGCAGGATCGACAGTCCACCGAGGATCTCGAGGGTCGCGGCGGCGGCGGCGTGGAAGCGGCCGGGCTTCAGGCCGATGCTCTCGAGCCAGCCCGCCATCCCGGCGATCCCGGGGCCTCCGAACCAGCCGAACGCCTTCTGGGTCCCGTGCCCGATGAACAGCCCGCCCACCACGACCCGGAGCAGCAACAGCGCTAGATTCGTCCACATATGACGGCCTCACAAGGTTTATTTACTCGAATTCGAGATACTCGACTTCTACCGTTCTAGGAACCACCGGGGCGGGGAAAGGGTTCCCAAGGGGTGAAGCGCAAGGACACGGGCCGGGATCCGGCCCTGGAGCTGTGGGTGGTGCTGTCCCGGGCGACCGATAGCGTGGGCCGGCACGCCCGCGCGGACATCGCCCGCCACGGGCTGGCGGACGCCGAGTTCGGGGTCCTCGAGATCCTGCACCACAAGGGCCCCCTGCCCGTCTGCCAGGTGCAGCGGCGGATCCTGTTGCAGAGTGGAAGCACCACGTACGTGGTGGACAAGCTCGCGCGGCGGGGACTGGTGCGCCGGACGCCGAACCCGAAGGACCGGCGGGGCACCCTCCTGGCCCTCACGCCCGCCGGACGGCGGCTCATCGGCCGGATCTTCCCGGAGCACGCGCGGACGATCCGGGAGGCGATGCGCGGGTTGTCGCGGACGGAGCTGGAACGGGCGGCCAAGCTGGTGCGGCGGCTGGGATTGGGCGCGGCGGAGCGGCTCGGTGCTCAGATGCCCTGATGCACCGCCAGGGTCACTGAGTGATACCGGAAGGCGCCGACGGTGCTGGCGCCCGCCGCGTTGGTGTAGAACCCCTCGAGCGTGATCTCGCCGCCGTTCCATCCCCGCGACAGCGTGCCCGTGAGGTGCCATTCGGATTGCCAGGGCGCCGGAGTGCCGGAGACCGCGACGATCTGCTGGCCGCCCAGGCCGCCGTCCGCGCGCAGGCCCCAGTGGCCCCGCCGGAGATTGTAGATGACCCGCGCTTCGAGCACGGTGAACAGCGTCGGCGAGAAGTATCCGTCCCCGCGGTTCGGCGTCCGGTAGCCCATCATCCGTCCCAGCACGCCCGCCGAGAGCCCGTGTCCCAGTCCCTGCAGCGCGCTCACCAGTCCCGAGAGGCGGCGGTTGCCGTCCGAGAACCACGTCGTGCCCGCCGCGCCCGAGAGCGACATCGTCGGGTTGGGATCGAGATCCACTTCGGCGTCGAGGTTGTCGATGGTGAGTCCGTGCTCGAGGAGCAGGGCCGTTTCGTCGAACGCGGCTTTGCCGTAGCTGAGGCTCAAGGCGGCGAACTGGGCCGGCTGCCACGACAGGCCGGCCTGCACGGTGAGCGGGAGATGATCGCCGGAATCCGATACCAGCCGGCGGACGCCGATCCCGGCGCGGGCCCCCACGGTGGGACCCAGCGCGGTGGTCACGAGCCCCGACACGCCGTAGCTGTCGTCGGAGCGCAGGGGATCCCCATCGTGGCGCCAGCCCGTCGTGAGGGTTCCCCGCACGTCGCGGAACAGGGACCCCGAGATCCAGAGATCCTGCGCGTAGAACGTCTCGTTGTCCGAGTCCCCCGCGCCGGTGAACGACGTCCCGACGTCGGGGCGTACGGCGGCGTGCAGATCACGCTCGAGCTGGCGGGCGGTCGGATCGTCGGGCGCGACCGTGCGGGCCCGGTCGACGTAGGACTGGGCGAGACCCGCCTCCCCCTTCCAGTACAACGTCTGCGCCAGCCCGACGAGGAGACCGGCATCGTCGGGATGGCCCGCCAGCGCGGAGCGGTACAGCGCTTCGGCGCGGTCCAGGTTCCCGGCCCAGGCCACGCTCTGCGCCCGTCCCACCAGCGCGTCCACGCGCCCCGTGTCCTGCGCCAGCGCGGAATCGTAGAGGACCTCGGCGGCGCCGGTGCGACCGGCCCAGGAAAGCACGCGCGCCTCCCCCACCATCAGGTCGGGGTTCGCGGGATCGAGCTGGCGCGCCTTGGCGAAGCGCTGGAGAGACCGGTCCAGCAGACCGTCCCAGCTGTCCAGGAGCGCGAGACGCGAAAGCGCCCGCTCATTGAGGGAGTCGGCGGCGAGCACCTGCTCGTACAGGGCGCGGGCCTTCGCGAAGTCCCCCAGGGTGAACGCGGAATCCGCGTCTACCACCTGCGCCCCGGCCCGCGCGGACGGCGCGAACACGGCGGCCAGGCACAGGACGGCCGTGGCGGCGCGGACGGCTAGGCTGCTTTTCACCAGGTGCTCCACAGGTCGCGGATGGCGAAGTATGCGGGTTTCAGGCGCTCGTGCGACACCGGGACTTCCCAGCCCGGCCAGGAGTAGGTGGGTCCGGGCGCCAGCCGGTCCCGTTCCACGCCGGCGGGGTCCAGGGCGGCCACTCCGAAGCGGAAGCCGTCGGTCGAATCGGTCTGGAACCCGTCCGACGCCGAGATGCCCGTGAGAACCCGGTGGGACGACGGATCGGTCACGTTGAGCAGCCCCCACGCGATGCGCACCTCGACCAGCTTCGCGGTCCGGTCGACGTACCAGTCCGACAGCGTGGACGCCGCTTCGCTGCCGAACCGCAGGCGGCCCCGGTCGAAGCCCTGCGCCGGGAAGGTCCGGCCATCCCGGGCGATGCGCCAGCGGTTGGTGGTCACCCACATCGAATCCCAGTCTCCCCGGGCGCCGGCCCCGGCGACGGTGGCGCCATACTGATAGAAGGGATCCAGGGCGGTGGGCCCCATGCCGGTGCGGGGCACGAGGTACGGGCTGTACCAGGGCGCCACCCACATCCGCCCCTGTGCGGTGTCGCGGAGCGTCAGCGCGAACTCATAGCCGACCGGGTCCGAGCGCGTGAGCCCCGGGAGCAGGAACTGCCCGGACCGCCGGTCGTAGGTGTCGATCCCCACCACGTACCCGGGCGGGTCGCCCGCGCTTTCGATCGCGAGATAGAGATACGCCGCGTCGGACCCGACCCGGAGCGTCGTCAGCGAGTCCGCTTCGAGCACCGGCAGGGCCCGCCACTTGGCCGGGTTTCCCCCCAGCACCGGCAGCGTCGCCGTGTCCCCGGCGTACTCCCCCAGGAGCCCGTAGTTCTGCTCGGCGTCCATCGCGTTGTGCCAGAGCCGGGTGCGCTCCGCCGGCGTTTCGAGATCGATCACGGGCCAGTTGTGCTTGAACCATTCGTCGAGCCACGCGAAGAGCACGCCGCCGGCGAGCCCCGCTTCCCGGATCTCCTTCGTGAGCCGGACGTCGTACTGCGCCATCGCGCGCTCGTCGTGGCCGCCGTGGTCCACGCCTTCGGGCTGGCGGTGCGCGTCGCCCCGCGACGACGGAACGCCGTACTCCGATATGATGATGGGCAGGCCCGCGTAGTGCCGCTTGAGATCGAGGAGATAGCCGAAGTAGTGCGACGGGCCGTACGAGGACCGGGCCGCGCCGTACCCCGGGTCCAGATCCATGAAGTCGGGATAGTACGGGTACGCGTGATAGGAGACATACCAGCCGCCCAGATTTGCGGCCGTGGGATGAATCAGCGCGGCATCGAGCGACTGCGCGTCGTTGTCGTACTCGCGGAGCGCCGTGTCGGCCGGGATCCCGCGCGCCTTCCGCAGCGCCGCTTCCTCGGCGCCCGTCGGCTCGGTCGGGTGATGCAGCGGGTCCAGGGTCGGCCAGTTGGTGTACGCGATGGGGCGTGAAGCGTGGTATAGGTCCCACTCGAGTCCGAGCATCGAATCGCACTGCGCCGCCATCCACTCGTCCGCGGGCGTTCCGTGGGGCAGGGTGAGGAAGCGTCCCGCGAAGGTGGTGTCCGCCGGATGCAGGGAGTCGAACGCCACGATCGTCGCGGGCTCCCACTCGCGGCCGATCAGGTACGCCAGGGTATGGTCCGAGACATCGGCGTCGTAGCGGCCGTAGGAGTGGCCGGGCCGCGCGCCGAGGAGGGCGTGGCCGTGGATGATGTCCACCACCCGCCGCATCTCCGCCAGGAAATCCGACCGCCACGCCGGATCGTCGTAGTCGTCTCTCGGCGGCGGCTCGGCCCAGACGCCGTGAATGAGCCAGAGCGCCTGGTCGGGGTGGGCGTCGTTCCAATCCCTGAGGGCCCGGTAAAACACGGGAGGATGGACGGTATACACGCGGACCACGTTGGCGTGGGCCGCGGCCATCAGGCCGAGCCAGCGCGTGTACGTCGATTCGGCCTGCGGGAACTCGGACGGAAACTTGCCCGGCAGCGCGGCGCCCAGGTTGATACCGCGGAGATAGAAGCGCCGCCATCCCTCAGGCGTCCGGACCTCGAAGTGATCGCCCGAAATCCGCGCCGGCACCTGGGTCTCGGCGGGGCGGGGAGCCGGGGCCGTCGGGGGCGCGACGCCCAGGCCCAGGAGCTCGCTCTGCGCGTCGCCGTACCCGGGAGCGACGCGGAGCGCGTGCTGGAAATCGGTGATGGCTTCCTCGCGGTTCCCCTGGCGGCGGCGGGCGAGCCCCAGCCCGTACCAGGCGTCCGCGTCGTCCGAGTCGGCCGTGGCGGCGGCGCGGAAATCGGCGGCGGCGTTTTCGGTGCGGCCCAGCCGCAGGTCGGCGAAGCCGAGGCCGGTGCGGACCCCGCGGAGCGTGGGACACAGGGAATCGGCGACGGCGAACGCGCGGGCGGCGGACTCGATCCGGTCGGCCCGGTACTCCCGCCACCCCTGGTCCAGGGCCGCGCGTGCCGCGGAATCCTGCGGGCACGGCGCTTGGAGGATCAGCAGGAAGGGCAGCAGCATATCGCAACGAATATACGATTCCTGATTAGATTCCCGCGCCTATGACCCGCTCCCACAATCTCGGATTTCCCTCCCTCGGCGCGGCCCGCGAGCTGAAACGGGCCACCGAGGCGTACTGGGCGGGCAAGCTTCCCGCCGCCGACCTCCTTGCCGCCGCGCGGGACCTCCGGGCCCGGCACTGGGCGCTGCAACGGGAGGCCGGGATCGACCTGATCCCGGTGAACGACTTCTCCTTGTACGACCGGATGCTCGACACCTGCGCGATGGTGGGCGCGATTCCGGCGCGCTACGGCTGGCGGCCCGGCGCTCCCGTGGACCTGGATCTCTATTTCGCGATGGCGCGCGGGAGCCAGGGGAAGGGGCGGGACGTGATCGCGATGGAGATGACCAAGTGGTTCGACACCAACTACCACTACCTGGTCCCCGAGCTGGCCCGTGACCAGCGCTTTGCGCTGTCGTCCCTCAAGGCGATCGACGAGCTCCGCGAGGCCCGGGCGCTGGGCATCCCCGCCAAGCCGGTGCTGATCGGACCGGTGACGTTCCTGCTCCTCTCCAAGACCGCGGGCACCGGGGACCGGCTTGCGCATCTGGACGCCCTGCTGCCCGTGTACGCCGAGGTGCTCCGGGGCTTGAAGGACGCCGGCGCGGAGTGGGTGCAGCTCGACGAGCCGACGCTCGCGCTGGACCGCTCCGAAGCCGAGCTGCAGGCGTTCTCCCGGGCCTACGCGTACCTGGCGAAGGAGGCCCCGGGCATCCGGATGCTCGTGGCGACGTATTTCGCCGGCATCGGCGACGGCCTGGCCACGGCGCACGCCCTCCCGGTGCACGGCCTCCATCTCGACCTGGTGCGTGGGGCGAATGACCTGGACCGGGTGCTGGAGCGCTGGCCGGCGGGCCGCGTGCTGTCCGCGGGCGCCATCGACGGACGGAACATCTGGCGCGCGGATCTGGAGAAGGTGCTGCCGGTGCTCGAGCGCGTCCGCGACCGGGTGGGCGCGGACCAGCTCTGGGTCGCGCCCTCGTGCTCGCTGCTCCACGTGCCGCAGGATCTCGACCTCGAGCGGCGGCTCGATCCCGAAATCAAGCAGTGGCTGGCCTTCGCCAAGCAGAAGCTGGGCGAGGTCGCGGTGCTCGCACGCGCGCTGAACGGCGGCCGCGCCTCCGTGCGGCAGGCGCTGGACCAGAGCCGGGCCGCCGCGGAGTCCCGCCGCGCCTCGCCCCGGATTCACCGGGACGACGTGCGCCGGCGGGTGGCGGCGGTGCGGCCCGAGGACGAGCGCCGGCCGGCCCCGTACGCCGCGCGCCGGGGCCGCCAGCTCCCCCTGCCCGCGTTTCCCACGACGACCATCGGGTCCTTCCCGCAGACCGCCGAGGTCCGCGGAGCCCGCAAGAAGCTCCACGACGGGTCGTGGAACGAGGCGCAGTACGACGCCTTCGTCGAGAGCGAGATCACGCGGACCCTCAAGATCCAGGAGGACCTGGGGCTCGACGTGCTCGTGCACGGTGAGTTCGAGCGGAACGACATGGTCGAGTACTTCGGCGAGCAGCTCGACGGCTTCGCGTTCACCGAGCACGGGTGGGTGCAGTCGTACGGCTCCCGCTACGTGAAGCCGCCGATCATCTATGGGGACGTCGCCCGGCCCCGGCCGATGACCGTGCGGTGGAGCGCGTTCGCGCAGTCCCGGACGGACAAGCCGGTCAAGGGGATGCTCACCGGTCCGGTGACCATCCTGCAGTGGTCGTTCGTCCGCGACGACCAGCCCCGGGCCGCGACGGCGGTGCAGCTCGCGCTCGTGATCCGGGACGAGGTGCGGGATCTGGAGGCCGCCGGGATCCGCGTGATCCAGATCGACGAGCCGGCGCTCCGCGAAGGGATGCCGCTGAAGCGGGTCGACCAGAAGGCGTACCTGGACTGGGCGGTCCGCGCGTTCCGGCTGGCCACGAGCGGCGTGGCCGACGCGACCCAGATCCACACGCACATGTGCTACAGCGAGTTCAACGAAGTGGTCCGGGTGATCGCGGACATGGATGCCGACGTCATCTCGATCGAGAACGCGCGGTCGGGCTCGGAGCTCCTGCGGGCGTTCCGGGAGTTCAAGTATCCGAACGAGATCGGCCCCGGGGTCTACGACATCCATTCGCCGCGGGTGCCGACGGTCGAGGAGATGGTCAAGCTGCTCGGCGCCGCCCGCGAGGTGCTGGACGAGCGCCAGGTCTGGGTCAATCCCGACTGCGGGCTCAAAACGCGGGGCTGGCCGGAGACGCTCGCGGCGCTGGGGAATCTGGTCACGGCCGCGAAAGAGATGCGGGACCGGCGTTGACCGCATCCCGCCCGCCGTTCATACTTTGCCCCTGATGGCCGACATCCGCATCACCGCCGAGCCCACCGACCACACCCGGTGCCGATTCGTCCTCCCGATGCCGCTGCTCGAGGGCGGAGCGCGGCGCTTCACGTCACCGGCCGACGCGGAGGGCTCGCCCCTCGTCGCCGGCATCTTCGCCATCCCCGGCCTCGGTGTGAGCGAAGTGATCGTCTCCGGCAGCACGGTCACGGTGGTGAAGACCAGCGGATCCACGTGGCAACAGGTGGGCAAGTCGGTCGGCGACGCCATCCGGACCGCGCTGACGACGGGCACGACGCCGGTATCCTCGCGCCGCGAGGAGCGCAAGGACGCCGCGGTCGACGACGACGCCCTCTACGCCCGCGTGGCCGACCTGTTCGAGACCCAGGTGAACCCGATGGTGGCGCGCCACGGCGGCCGCATCGAGCTCATCGACGTGCAGGACGCGATCGTGCTCCTCCGGATGTCGGGCGGCTGCCAGGGATGTGGAATGGCCGACGTGACCCTGCGGCAGGGGATCGAGTCGATGCTGCGCCAGGAGGTGCCGGAGGTGCAGGGCATCACCGACATCACCGACCACGCCTCGGGCACCAGCCCCTACGTCTCAGCCTCGAAGAAGTAGCGGGCCGGGCGCCGGGCGCCCCCGGCTCCTCCTGCTGCTGCCGTCCACCACCTACCGCACCAGCGCCTTCGTCGCCGCCGCCCGGCGGCTCGAGTGCGATCTCACGGTCGCCTCGGACTTCCCCAGCACCTTTCAGGACGCTCGCCCCGACGCGCTGACGACCTTCGACTTCGCGGACCCCCCCCGCGCCGCGAAGCAGGCCCGGGCCTTCCACGCGCGCCATCCCGTCAGCGCCGTGGTCGGGATGGACGACGATACCGCGGTGCTCGCGGCGGTGATCGCCCTCGAGCTCGGACTCCCCGGGAACCCGGTCGCCGCGGTCGAGGCGTCACGCGACAAGCATCGCCAGCGCGAGCTGCTCCTCGCCGCCGGCGTCCCGATCCCGGCGTTTTCCCTGCACGCCATCGACGCCGACCCGGAGCCCATCGCGGCGCGGACGCCGTATCCGGCGGTGCTGAAGCCGCTGCGGCTCGCGGCGTCGCGGGGCGTGATCCGGGCGGACGACCGGGCCGGATTCGTGACCGCACACGCCCGGCTCGCGCGCATTCTGGCGGAACCCGACGTGGCCGCATGCGGCGCGCCCGCCCGTCGCTACCTGGTGGAGGAGTTCGTTTCCGGAGTCGAGGTGGCGGTCGAGGGGCTGGTGGAGAACGGCCGGCTGACCATCCTCACCATCTTCGACAAGCCCGACCCCCTGGACGGACCGTTCTTCGAAGAGACCATCTACGTCACCCCCACGCGGCTCACGGCGGATGTCCGCGCTGCCGTGGAGCGCTGTGTCGCGCAGGCGGTCGGCGCGCTGGGGGTGGAGCGCGGGCCCGTGCACGCCGAAGTGCGGTGGAGCGCGTCGGGCCCCCGGCTGATCGAGATGGCGGCGCGTCCCATCGGAGGGCGGTGCAGCGCGGTGCTCCGCTTCGGTCCCGACTTGATGTCGCTCGAGGAGCTGCTCCTCCGCCGGGCCCTGGGGCTCCCCGTGCCGTCTCTCGAGCGGGAGAGCGCGGCGGCCGGCGTGATGATGATTCCGGTTCCCGGAGCCGGGACGCTCAGGCGGGTCCACGGCCAGGCGGAGGCCGGCGCGGTGCCCGGGATCGTCGACGTCGTGATCACCGCGCATCCGGGTGAGCGGCTCGTTCCCTGGCCCGAAGGATCGCGGTATCCGGGGTTTCTGTTCGCGCGGGGCGAGACGCCGGCGGCCGTCGAGCAGGCGCTGCGCGAAGCCCACCGCCGGCTCCGGTTCGAGCTCGATTCATGATGGCGCTCCCGCGGGATCCCTGGCCCCGGCTGGCCTCGCCGACGGCCCAGCGGAAGGTGATGATCGCGCTCTACTCCCTGGTCCTGCTCGCGGGGCTCGCCGAAGCCCTGCGCGCCCTGGGCCGTCTGCAGGGCGTGATCTTCACGTCGTACCTGGACGTGGGGAACGCCGTGCTGTCGGGCGCGGACCCCTACGCGCTCACCGCCAATACCTGGCCGCCCTTCTTCCTGCTCGAAAGCGTTCCGCTGGCCCTGCTGGGGCGGATGTCGCCGCACCTCGCGCTGCTGGTCTGGCAGGTCGTGGGCCTCGCGGCCACGTGGGGCGTGGTGAAGCTCTCGGTCGAGCTCTTCGAGGATGGGCCGGTACGGTTCTGGCCGGGCGCGGGCACCGGTCTCGCGCTGACCTCGGCCGCGGTGATCGTCCCTTTCCTGATGACCGCGCGGCTCTTCGACGAGCACGCGCAGCACACGCAGATCAACGTGCAAGTGCTCTGGCTCGTGCTCTTGGCCTTTCATCTCTTCCGTCGGGGCCGGGCCGGCCGGGGAGGGCTCGCCCTCGCCCTGGCGACGAGCACCAAGGCCGTCCCCATCCTGCTCCTGGCCTATCTCCTCTATAAGCGCTGCTGGCGCGAAACCCTGTGGACCGTCGCCTGGCTCCTGATCCTCAATCTCGGCGTCCTCGGCGCCGTGTTCGGTCCGGCGGGGACGGTGCACCTCTGGGAGCGCTGGCACGCCGTGGCCGGCGGCGAGCTGCGGGACCCGACACCGACCTTCATGAATCAATCGCTCCTGGCGGGCGTGAAGCGCGCGGTCACCGCCGAGGGAGGTCTGCGGGACCCGGTGCACTACCACGTCGCGGCGTGGTCGGCCGGCGCGGCGCGCGGGCTCTTCATCGCGGCCGCGGGGGCGCTGGCGCTCGGACTCGCGTGGCTGTTTCGCAGCCGCCCCGGCGAGCTGACCGGTCCCCGCGCCGGCGCCGAGCTCGCGCTCTGTCTCGGCGCGATGGTGGTGGTGGATCCGCTGGCGTGGAAGGCGCACTACGTCGTGCTGATCACGGCGTACGCCTACGCCTGGTGGGTGCTGCGGCGCGGCGGGGCGCCGGCGTGGCAGTGGGGGCTTTGGTGGGGAAGCTTCGCGTGTCTGACGCTCAGCGCCGCGGCCGTCTGGGGCGGGCGGGTGAGTCACATACTCGAGAGCTACGATGTGATACTGATCGGGGCGGGGATGCTGCTGACGCTTGTCGTTAGTCGGTTAGACGGTTAGTCGGTTAGTGACCTCGCGCAGGGCAGTGACCAACCGACTAACCGCCTATTCAACTAATTGCTGATCTTGTGGATCCCAATCGCCGAGAGATGCACGTCGAGGTTGTGGTTCACGCGATACCCGACGATCCCGGCGGCGTCGACGGTCGACGCGTCCGCGGAGTAGACCTCGGTCCCGTTCACCGTGAAGCTCGCCTTGCCGTTCTTGATCAGCACGGCCAGCTCGTTCGTGGCCTTCCCGTCCGCGTCGGCCTTGTGCACGGCGGCGTTCGCGGTCCACGGCACGACGGCGGTGGGCTTGTTGGCGTAGCCGGCGCGGCGCCAGATCGAGAATTCCCCGGTCCCGCGGACGATCAGATACGTGTAGCTCTGCGCGTCCCCGTCCAGGTTCTTGCCGCCGATGATCAGGCCGTAGGCCTCGGGGTGCATCGGGGCCTTGGTCTGCGTGAAGGTCGCGACGGTGTGGTAGTCGCCGGACGCCGTATCGGCGTCCCGCCACATGATGGCCGCGGGGCCCATGGTGGCGTGGAAGCCGTCCCCCATCGCCACGAACTTCACATTGGCGAGGGCGGCGTTGCGCTCGGTGCGGACGTGCCATCCGGCGGGGAATTGCCCGCCGCCGGCCACGGAGTGATCGGGATCCTTCATGCCGCCCATGGGCTGCTGGGCCGCCAGGGAGCCGGTGGAGAGGAGCAGGGCGCCGGTGAGGAGTACGGGGAATCGCATGCAAAGCCTCGTCAATGGACTGGAGACGGAAAGAGAACGCCGGTAGCTTGAAAATCCAAGTGACCCAGCCGCAGCGTCTCAGTCAAGAGCGTGAGCGCGACCTGATCCGCCGACTGGTGGCTCGGGACGAGCACGCGTTGTCGGAATTGTACGACCACCTCGCGCCCTGGGTCCTGGGCGTCGCTCACCGGATCCTGGGTGACGACGACGAAGCCGGGGAGGTAGTGGGGGACGTGTTCGTGCAGGTGTGGACCCGGATCCGCCAGCACGATGCCGCGCGCGGCCCGCTGGTGCCCTGGGTGCTCTCGATCGCGCGCAACCGGGCGCTCGACGTGCTCCGGCGGCGGCGGCGGTGGTACCGGAAGGCGGAGCGGCTGCACGTCGCGCAGGGAGGCGAGGCGGCCGAAACGCCGGAGCCGGGCGAGGCCTCGGTGCCGGGGTGGCCGGTGCATCAGGAGGTCCACCGCGCGCTCGCCGCGCTTCCGGCGGAGCAGCGGGAGGCGCTCACCCTGGCCTACTTCGAGGGGCTGTCGCAGTCCGAGATCGCCGCGCGCACGGGGACGCCCCTCGGGACGGTGAAGACGCGGATGCGCATCGCCCAGCAGAAGCTCGCGGAGACGCTCCGCCACGTACGGGACTGGATGGCTTAGGGAATGACGGACTGGATGGGAATGTCGGCGAGCCCTCGGATGCCGCCGCCCGGGCTCAAGGCCCGGGTGCTCGCGCGCGCCGGCGCCGCGGGGGCGCGGCCCCGCTGGCCACTCGCGCTCGCCGCCGGTCTCGCGCTCCTTGCGGGCGGGCTGGCCTGGTGGGGCCGCACCGAGTCGCTCCGGGTCGCCGAGACGGAAGGCCGGCTCGCGGACGCGATGGCCGCCTACCGCGACACCCTGTCGCTGCTGCGCAGCCCCGGCGTGCGGGTGATCCAGATCCCGGTGTCGACCAACGGCCAGGCCGGGGCGGTCACCATCTTCGCGGACACGATGACGCACCGCTGGCTCGTGACCTGCCATCATCTCGCGCCCAACCAGCCCGGGCAGGTCTACCAGCTCTGGTTCATCACGTCGACGGGGATGACCAGCGCGGCCGTGATCGCCGAGGCGGGGAACGTGCCGATGGTGAAGGCGCTGGAGATGCCGAAGGGCGCGGGGACCGTGATGGGGGCGGCGATGAGCATCGAGCCCGCGGCGGGCGTGACCGCGCCGACGGGTCCGCTGGTGTTCCACTACATGCTCTAGGGTTTTGCCTTCACGATGTCGTGGACGGTTTCCAGCTCCACGATTTTCAGCTTCCGCTTCCCCATCGGGAGCGCGATGGCGACCGTCTCGCCCACCTTGCCGCCGAGGAGGGCTTTGCCGAGGGGTGAGGCCATGGAGACGGGCATCTCGTCGCCGTCCTCGCCGCCCTCGATGAAATCCCCCAGCGTCAGCGCGTAGACCTCCTTCTGCTTCGTCTCGGCGTCCTGCACGGTGACGCGAGACCCGAATCCCACCCGGTCTTTCGGCAGGTCTTTTTCGGACACGCTCGACAACTTGCCCAGGCGCAGGCGGAGGTGGGCGAGGCGCGCGGTGGTGAACTGCTGGCGCTCCAGCGCGGCCTTGTATTCGGAGTTTTCGCGGAGGTCGCCGTGCTGGCGGGCGCGGTCGATCTCCTTCGGGATGACGAAGTTGAGGTCGTGGTTCAGGCGCTCGACTTCCGCCTGCAGCTTGTTCTTGAGGTCGTCGATCATTGCCGTCTCGAAAAATAGTATGCAGTTTGAGCGGATGATGCCACCCAACCGCGGGAGCCCGTCATGGCACCTTTCCGTGCGATCACGCTGTGCGTGTTCACGTTGTCCGCCGTTGCCGGAGCCCTAGCCGGGCAAGCCAACAAGCCCGGGAAGGCGCGCACCCCGCGGAGTATCAAAAGCAGCCTCTTCACGGACCCACAAGGCGCCGACTACCTCACGGCGAATCGGGTCGGCTGCTACGTGAACAATTCGGGAGGCATTTGTGGGGATCCCGAGACCGAGGACGGCAACTGGCCGCTCGGGTCCGTCGATACCTACATCTTCCAGGCAGGCCTGCAACTCGTTGGGCTCATCCCCCTCACCGCGAGCGTCTGGGCGGGCGACACCGTCGGCGCCTTCTTCATGGATTTCCGCGGCGACCAGGTGAATGGCAGTGGGCTGAGTCTCGTGTTCAATTCCCGGGACACCTCCGCACTCCGTCAGTGGCCGTCCGCCGCCTTGATCCGCGATCCCTCCATCTTCGCCACGCCGCTCCTGGGCCAGCCCAGTGCGTCGAGCGAAGACCTCTGGACTCGCTACTGGGACGGGGCTCCGGGCCGGAACAGCGGTCGAAAGCACCCGATGGGCGTCGTCGTGGACCAGCGGGTGATGCAGTTCAACGGCCCGGGCTACAACTCGGACATCCTGTATTTCGTGTTCACGATCACGAACGTCACGGCGAGCGACCCGACCGCCTATGCCACCATCGATCCGGCCGTTCGGGGGGACTACGCCGCGCTCGGCGCCAGGTTCAAGCAGACCAGTGACAGT
>Ga0335076_10001482_pt1 | contig 22696 bp, 21 predicted proteins | sample Lox_Sample_25_FD_206717 | JGI IMG/M metagenome (GOLD analysis project Ga0335076, IMG submission 206717) | Soil microbial communities from Loxahatchee National Wildlife Refuge, Florida, United States - Lox_Sample_2.5 | ecosystem: Environmental > Terrestrial > Soil > Wetlands | place: USA... | reverse complement strand
CTTCGCCCCGCTGATTTCCATCTATGTGCGTGATTCTCTGGCGGCGGGGGTCCGGCTCTACGGCGTGATCAGTTCGGCTGTGGGCGTCGGCCTGATTGTGGGTACGCAGGTCGTGAACAAGGTCGTGGGTAGTAAATCCAAGGACCAAGTGGTCCTGATGGGATTATTCGCCCTGGCGCTTGCGGTCTCGGCGTTGGGATTCTTCCCGAACATTCCCATGGCGGGCGTAGGGACCTTCGGCATGGGCTTCGCGATCGCCTTCATCATTGTGCCCGCGCAAACCCTGATGCAGACGGAGACGCCTCCGGCCATGATCGGACGGGTCAGCAGCAGCTTCATGTCCTCGATCTCCTTTGCGCAGGTTTTTGGCATGCTGCTATCGGGCTACCTGGCGCAGGCGCTCGGCATGCGCAATCTGTTCAAGACTTGTGCGGTTGCCCTCGCAGTGATTTCGTTGCTTGGTTACCTGCGCCGGCGGGCCCGCACGCCGCTCACGCCGGCGCCGGAGGCGGCTTCCGATTGAGCGATGGCAACGGTATCACCGCTTTCATCACTCGTCGTCCTGCGGCTCGTCTTGCTTCGCTTGCCGTTGCATGTCGATCAGCGCGGCAAGAGTGCGGCGCGTCCGGCGGATGTCTTCCTCGCCCACGCGGGCAAGCAGCTCCGCGTCGATGCGTTGGCGTGCTGCCGCCTGGGTTGCCGCGGCGGCCTGCCCGCGCTCAGTGAGGCTTACCGTCAGTTTGCGCCGATCGTCCGGGTCCACGGTGCGTTCAAGGTAGCCGCGCGTCACCAACATATCGACAAGTTGGCCAGCCGCCTGCTTGGAGATTCGCAGCTGTTTGATCAGATCTCCCAGCGGAATGCCTCCGCCGATCGCTAGTCCACCGATCACATAGAGGCCGTTTCCAGGAACGTCGTCGTAGCCGGCTTCCTCTAATTCGCGGCGCATCGCTGCACCATAGGTAACGCGCGCGTGCCGGAGCAGGGCGGGCAGTACAACCTCTTCGTACCAAGGCGTTGCGGTTTCCATGGAATAGGTTATATCAGTAAGCTATATTGATAGTCAATACAGTTTACTGTATTAAAGCTGGACATTCGTGGGGCCGCCTGGGTCCTACGGCTTCTTGCCCGGCAGCCACTCCGGCTTGAAGTCGGAGTTGATGAGCCACTCAATCGGCTTCACCATCGAGCCGATCGCCTCATCCATGTGATCGAAGTCGATCTTCGAGAGCTCATCGCTCGGCCGGTGATAGTCGGCGTGCAAGCCGAAGCTGGAGACAGTCTGGGCAACCACCCCCTTGCGCGCCAGCGCGTAGTTGTCAGAGCGCATAAAGAAATTCTCAGCCGGGTGCGGATCGCCCACCAGATGCGCTCCGTGCTGCGCCAGCGTCGGACCCAGGTTGCTCCGGTCCCAACCGGTCAGCCAAAGCTCATCTGGCTTTACCGCGGCGTCAGGGCGGCCGATCATCTCGAACTCCAGGTTGGCGACAACGTCCTTCATGGGGACGGGTGGATGCAGCATGAAGTACTGATTCCCGATCCCACCCAATTCTTCGCTGCCAAAAAGAACAAAGATCACGGTACGTCTTGGCCGGGGCGCTTTGGCCAGTTCGCGCGCCAGCTCGAGTACAGCCGTGCTGCCTGAGGCGTCGTCGTCGGCGCCGTTGTAGATCTCGTCGCCGTTCACCGGCTGGCCAACTCCCAAGTGGTCGATGTGGGCGGAGAGCAGGACGACCTCATTGGGCTGGGTACCGTCGATACGCGCCACCGCGTTCCAGGTGTGGCTGACCTGCGCCGGGTTCAGCTCTGCCTTCAACGTCATCTCGGCGCCGTCGGAAAGCGCCTGCGCCTGGTTTACCGCCGCTTCATTCAGCAGAACCAGTGCCGGTTGTTCGCCGCTCACCCCTTCCATCCGCCGCGGAAGTCGCGGCAAACGGCTTCCCAGGCGGCCGAACATCGGCTTTACCGCGTCGGGCAGGTTTACCAGGATGGCCGCCGCGGGCGTGTCGTCATAGGGGGCGAGCTTCGTCCGCAAGTCGGCATAACTGATTTGCGGGTCGGCTGAAAAGAGCAAGAACGCTCCCGGCTTGACCTCCGCCGGCTTGAGGGCCTTATCGTCAAGCGTTGATTTCTGTAGAGGTCCGGTTGCGGTGGGCTTCGCCAGGCGCAGAAACGCGACCTGCTCTCCGTGCTTCCAGGTGACCGCTTGCCCGGAAGCATTGAACGAGATGATCGGGGCATCCTTGGCGCTTTGGTTCTGGTATGTCGCCATCTGGATGTAGGTGCCGTTTTCGCCGGCCGGCGCCACTCCGGCGCGCTGGAACTCGGTGGCGGCATAGGTAACGGCCAAAAACTCGTCAGGAGTTGAGCTGCCACGACCGCGTAGCGCGTCGCTGGCCAGGAATTCCATGTTGGCGCGGATGCAGGCACGGCATACTTCGTTCGCGGTTTGCGGCCAGAGTGGCAGGGAATACACAACGGCAACCAGAAAAAGAACAGGTTTGCTGAGCAATTTTCTGAGTTCCTCGTCTGAAGTGGATGAAGGACGTCTTTCCCTTAACCGAAAGGTGATTCTACGCGAGAGAGTTGCTTTGCTAAAACTTCTCATGCCGGGCACCCATCGCTGCGCCCGGTCCACCATGGCGAGTGACGGCGCCATCTCCACGTTCAGCCTGAGCGCCAGCGGCGGAGCCACCCCGGGAGCGCGATCGCAGCCGGAACCAATCCCAATTCGGTGATCGCCAACCAGTAATCCTCTCGGTTTCGTTGCTTCGGCGCGGAGCCATGCCCGACAATGTTGGGCGCGGCTCGTGTCCGCGTCTTCCTATGACGAATGTTCACACCATCGGTATCTCTACCGGAGGGGGCGACTGCCCCGGCCTGAACGCCGTGATTCGCGCCGCCGTGCGCTGCGCCATCATGAAGTACGGGTGGAGGGTCATCGGCATCGAGGACGGCTTCGACGGCCTCATCTGGCCGGAGCGCTCGCGAGAGTTGACCCTGCAGGATGTGAGCGGCATTCTGCCCCGCGGCGGCACCATACTTGGCACCACCAATCGCGGCAATCCCTTCAAGTACAAGGAAGTGGTCAACGGCCAGGAAGTGGTGCGCGACCGCGCTGGGGACGTGGTCGAGAATGCCCGCAAGTTAGGCATTGACGCCGTCATCGTGATCGGCGGCGATGGCACCCAAAACATCGGCCTGCAACTGTTCCGCAAAGGCCTTCCCGTGGTAGGTGTGCCGAAAACCATCGACAACGATCTCTCGGCCACCGAAATCACCTTCGGCTTTGACACCGCGCTGCATGCCTGCACTGACGCGATCGACAAGCTGTTCAGCACGGCCGAGTCGCATCACCGCGTCATGGTGCTGGAGGTGATGGGCCGCGATGCGGGCTGGATCGCCCTGGAGTCCGGCATCGCCGGCGGCGCCCACGTAGTGCTGGTGCCGGAGATTCCTTTCCGCATCGAGAACATCTGCCGCGTCATCAACCAGCGCGAAAAGAGCGGCAAGCGCTTCACCATCGTGGTGGTGGCTGAGGGCTGCAAGAACTGCGCCGATCTGCAGCGCTTCGCGGAACTGGATAAACGGACCACGCCGCGCGCCGGCGTGGTGGGCGGACTCGTCGGCGATGCCATCGGCCAATGCACGAAGAAGGAAGTTCGTGTCACCGTCCTCGGACATATGCAGCGCGGCGGATCGCCCTCGCCCTTCGACCGCATTCTGGGCACGCGCTTCGGCGTCGCCGCCGTGGAACTCATCGCCAGTGGCCAGTTCGGCAAAATGGTGGCTCTGCGCGACGCTAAGATCAAAGCCGTGGATATCGCCGAGGCTTGCGGGGCGATGAAGGCCGTCGATTCCAACGGCGAACTGGTGCAAATGGCAAAGTCGATTGGCGTGTGTTTTGGAGATGATGCCGGCGTGGCGCAGACCCTGTCCGCGAGCGCTTAGAGCACTGCGGAGACAAGCAGGTGCACCGATTCGGGAGGCGGGGCGCCCCCCGTCGCCCGCCTTTGGCGAAGGGCGGCAATTCAGGTATTCCGCCAGTTTCATCCCCAAGTGCGTGCTGCTATAGTGAATCTTGGTCGTGAACCGCCTTCTCATCCGCCAGCTGTGGTTTCTCCTTTCATTCCTGCTGGCTTCGATCTTGCTCGCCGGATGCAAGCCCAGAAGCAGCCAGAAGCTGGAGTTCGCCTATGTTGCCGCACCTCAGGCCACCCTGCGCGATCGCGTGGCGGCGCTCTCCAATCGCGTTGCGACGCTCAAGAATGGCGACCGTGTTCAGGTGCTGGAGCGGGCGCGCCGCTTCGTGCGCGTTCGCACCACCAGGAACGAAGAGGGATGGGTGGAAGAGCGCTACCTGGTAGGGCCGGAGATCTATGAAGCGTTCGAGAACCTGGCCAAAGAAAATGCCACCGCCCCGGTGCAATCGCACGCGGTCACGCGCGGTGCGCTGAACTTGCACCTCGAGCCCGGGCGCGACACCGAGCACCTTTACCAACTGGCCGAAAACGAGAAACTCGACGTCCTGAAGCGGGCCACCGCCGATAAGCCGCAAGCGCGCGTGTTGCCCGCCAGGCCTCCGGCGGCGAGCGAAAAAGCAAGTGCGCGCCCCGCTGCCGAAAAGAGTGAGACGCTTGCCATACCGCTGGAGGACTGGTACCTGGTTCGCGGCTCACAAAAACGCACCGGATGGGTGCTGGCGCGCATGATCGACATCGACCTGCCGGTGGAGGTAGCGCAGTACGCCGAGGGTCAGCGTATCGTCGCCTACTTCGTTCTGAACGATGTGAAGGACGAGGACAAACCGGTCCCACAGTACCTGGTGCTTTTTACCGAACCGAAAGACGGTCTTCCTTTCGACTACAACCAGGTACGCATCTTCACCCGCAATACCAAGCGCCATCGTTATGAGACCGCCTACCGCGAGCGCAACCTCTTCGGGATCTTGCCCGTCACCACCGGCAATCAAGACTTTGGCAAGGAAGGCAACTTGCCCACCTTCACTCTGCGGCTCAAGGACGAGCAGGGAAACACCGTCGAACGTAAATACAAGCTGAATGGGGTGATGGTCCGGCGAGTGCTCGCTCCCGGCGAAGAAAAACAGCAGAAACTGATGAAGACGGGCGGCTCGCGATCCAAGAAAAAGCGTTAGAGATCACGAACAGATGCCGGTGGCTTGCTAATGCAGCCCATTGCGATCTTCACCTACTCCGCCAATTCGCAGATTCTGGCATTTACTGACATTCCTCAGTCGGGTGAGGGGTCCCCTCAGCGTTTCTTTTCTGACGACCGCAGGATTGGCGAAGGCATCAGCCCGCCTGCAACTGGAATCGAAAGTTGGCAGGAGAGAGGCGATGGCCGAAAAAGTCAAAAGAATCAATCTAGAGCGCGACTACAAGAAGTATCTGTATTTCGTCGACGGGGAGGGGAACGTCTGCCAGAAACCCAAGTCCGGCGAGGGCGAAGCCAAGGTATTGGTCGAGCACGCCGTCGAGCGCGACAACCGTTTCCTCTACTTCATCGACAAAGACGGTGACGTAGCCCGCTCCGAGCGCGGTTCCAAGAAGAAAGTCGCCTGATGCCGGACAATTCCGCCTGGAACATGTTCATCTTCAGGGAAGGCCGAGTTATCTTCCCGGGCGCGAAGCTGAAATCCGGTCTTGAGCAAGCCATTGCCTGCGCAACCGGACCGGAGCAGATCGTCTCGGCGTTGCTGCGTGCAGGAGAGTACGAGTGCGCGACCGCCGACGTGGGTTCACCGGACGCCGCCCATTGCGCAGCCATCACCGACGTGCTCGCCGCCGCGTTGCTGGGTGAGCCGCTCGAGCGCGCCGCGCTCCGGCGAGCTGTGGGCGCGGTTTCACCGCCTGCTTCTGCGCGAGTCTCTCCTCCGGAGGGCTTTACCTACTACGCACTTCACCCCTTGCAGTTCGCTGAACTGGCAAACGAAATTCCCGATGCGCTGCCAACGGCCGTGGTTGGGATTCGCAGCATCGGCACGACCCTGAGCGCAGTTGTTACAGCCGCTTTGCGTGCTCGTGGCTGTACCGCAGGGCGTATCACCGTCCGTCCCACTGGCCATCCCTATAGCCGCCAGACGTGCTTCACGCCGCAGCAGAAGACCTGGCTGCAGACTCGGCCTGCCGCGTCCCATTTCCTCGTGGTGGATGAGGGGCCGGGAATGAGCGGCTCGTCGTTCTTGTCGGTCGGCGAGGCTCTGGCCGAGGCCGGTATTCCTCGCGAGCGAATCACATTTCTATGCAGCCGTTGGGCCGATCCCGCGACGCTTTTGGCCGACAACGCCGCCGCCCGCTGGCGCCAGTTCCGCTCTCTTGTGGTCAAGAGCAACCGGTTTGTGCCCGCCGACGCGGGCCTGTACATCGGCAGCGGCCGGTGGCGCGCGCAGTTTCTCCAGCCATCGCAGTGGCCGGCTGCGTGGACCCACATGGAGCGCCTGAAGTATCTATCTGCCGACGGACACTGCTACCTCGCCTTCGAAGGGCTAGGCAGATTCGGCGCTGACGTGAACGAGCGGGCACGGTGCCTTGCCGAGGCTAATTTTGGCGTCGCGCCGCAGTCCCCTGAACTCGGCTTCGGGCGCTATCCGCTGGCGAGCGGATCCCGACTGACGCGCAAGGACACCAGCGCCCAGGTGCTCGATCGTATCGCCGAGTATTGCGCCTTCCGCTATGCGCATTTCGCAGGGGCCGAGCGCAGCGCGACCGACCTCGAAACGCCGCTGCTCCACAACCTGAAGGAGGAGTTCGGCTTCGACCTCAGCCCTGCTCCCATGCGGCTCAACGCGCCATGCCGCGTGGTGATTCCGGATAACCGCCTGATGCCGCACAACTGGATTCGTGCCGGCGATCGGCTGCTCAAGCTGAATGCCGCGGCGCATGGCGACGATCACTTCATGCCCGGCCCCACCGACATTGCCTGGGATCTTGCCGGCGCTATCGTGGAGTGGGACCTGAATGCCCGAGCCGCAGGCTACCTGATCGCACGATATCGCCGGACCAGCGGTGACGATCCCCGTTCGCGTTTGCTGGATTATCTCCTCGCCTACTCCATGTTCCGCACCGGCTATTGCCGGATGGCCGCCGCCGCAATGACGGAGGAGCACGAAACCAGCCGGCTGACATCCGCCTATCAGCGTTACCGCGCGCAGACCCAAAGCGTGCTGCGAGAATGGCTGGAGCGCGCCGAACCGTATCAGGTCAGGAACTTCGAAGGTGTATCAGGGGGAGTTCCGGGACGGGCTCTCCGCGCGCCAGAGCTTCAGACCATCTGAGAGCCGCTTCGCGCAGGGCCTCGACATCCACTCCGGCGCGATCTGCCGGCGGCCGGGCCAGGTTCCTGGCTGCTCGAGCCAGCACGGACTGTGCGCCGGCCCTGTTCCCGCTGCGGTAGTGGTGCAGCCCGACAGCTACCTGGATCATCCCTTGCAGGAACAGTTTCTGCTCCGCGGGCGCGGCACGCCACACGTCCTCCAGCACCTCGTGGGCTTCGAAGAACTCGCCACGATTGAACAGCTCGATCCCGTGCCGGAAGCCCTGCCGATCCACGACGTTGAGTTTATCGTGGGCACCCAGGCGGCGGGGCCAGGCTCGCGGGAAGAGTCGAAGTCCCCCTTGCTCCGGGGCCTTAGACCGCATCCTAATCTCTTAAAGAAACTGGCTGAAGTCGCGGGCAGCTCCGGGAGGTTGAAATGATGGGCCTAAGGCCGTATCGTACTCAACTGAGAGTAGGCTGCTGCCCCGGTTCACGCCCCGGCGCCGGGGTGGAGGGCAGATTTGGTCGCCGACAGATATACGTTGCTGCGCGACATTACCCGTTGCGACGGGATGGAAACTGAAGGAGAGAGGTGGAAGGATGGACAAGCCGGCACAAAATATTCAAGATTCGTTTCTCAATACAGCCCGCAAGGACAAGGCGAACATTACGCTGTACCTGCTTAGCGGAGTGAAGCTGACTGGCCGCATCCGTTCCTTCGACAAGTACTCGGTGGTTCTGGAGACCAACAACCAGGAGCAGTTGATCTTCAAGCACGCCATCTCCACCGTGGTAATGGCCAAGAGCGCGCACAGCGAGATGCGGCATGCTGAGCCCCGGCCGATCAGCGCCGAGGCCAAGCCCGCCGGAGTCACCGCAGCGCCGAGCCAGCCGGCCAACCCTCCTTCCGGGACCGAGGGATAGTCGTTCACCTTGCCGCGCTCCGACTCCTCCGGCAGTTTCATGGAACGGCAGACTCGCCGCGCATCGGAGGCGGCTGCGCGTTCGTCCTCGCAGGAGCGCGCCTTCCTGGTTGGCGTGGAGTATCACCAGCGGCGCGTTAAGACCAGCAAGGCTGAGGACGAAGGGATTACCTCTTCGGCGCGCATGGCCCGCGATTCGGTGCAGGCCGCCAGCGAGGCCGCTAAAGCGTCGCGCCAGCCCCAGTTCACCGCCGAAGAATCTCTAGCGGAGTTGCGCGAGCTGGCCGAAAGCGCCGGCGCTTCCGTGGTCGGCGAAGTCTTGCAACGGCGCGATAAGCCCGATCCCGCCACCATCATCGGCAAAGGCAAGATGGAAGAGCTCGAAGGGGCTGCATCTTCTGCTCGCGCCGACGTCATCCTTTTCGACCACGATCTTTCCCCATCGCAGCAGCGCAATCTGGAGAACGGGCTGTCGGCGCGGGTCATCGACCGCACCCAACTTATCCTCGACATCTTTGCCCGTCATGCGCGAACGCGTGAGGGCCAGCTTCAAGTCGAACTGGCGCAACTGGAATATATGCTGCCGCGCCTGGCAGGACACGGCATCGAAATGTCGCAATTGGGCGGCGGCATCGGCACCCGCGGACCCGGCGAAACCCAGCTCGAGACCGACCGCCGCAAGATCTACCGCCGCATCCGCCATATCAAAGAGCAGATCGAGAACGTGCGGCGCACGCGTCGCCAGCAGCGGCAGCGGCGGGAATCCGTACCAGTCTCGACGGTTGCGCTGGTCGGCTATACCAACGCGGGCAAATCGACACTATTCAATGCCCTGACCAAGGCGGGAGTGGTGGCTTCGTCACGCATGTTCGCCACGCTCGATCCGACCATCCGATCCGTGACACTGCCCTCGCGGCGCAAGGTGCTGCTCTCCGACACCGTAGGATTCATTCGCAACCTGCCGCACACACTGGTGTCTGCATTTCGCGCAACCCTGGAAGAGGTCGAGCGGGCAGCATTGGTGGTGCACGTCTCCGACGCGACCAGCCCCATCCGCACCGAGCAGGATGCGCAGGTGGAAAAAGTCCTGCGCGAACTGGAAGCCGAGAAGAAGCCGCGGCTGCGGGTGATCAACAAGGTGGACCTGCTGCCGGCGGCCGAGCGCGAGCCGTTGCGCGATGAAGGCAATGCGATCTATGTATCGGCTCTGCGCGGTGAAGGATTGAAAAAAGTGCTCGAGCGCATTGATGCCATGCTGGAAGAAGATCCTCTCAGCGAGGTGCGTTTGCGCGTCCCCCAGGCGGACGGCAAAACCCTGGCGCTGCTGGAAGCCGGGGCGCGTATCTACTCACGCAAATACCGCGATGGCATGGTGGAGATGGAGGCGCAGGTCTCGGAGTCGCTGCTGCGGAAGGTGGAGAAGTTTGCCTCGAAGCCGCGCAAGGGAACGACAGGTGCTCAATCGAAGAAATTAGCCGATAGCTGAGAGCTGAAAGCTGAGAGCAAAATTAAAATGGGCTCTAGGCCAAGAAGCGGTGACTTTTCCTTGACCATGAGCCCATTCGATCCTGAAACGGATCGGAGGTGATACTGATATGTTACCCCTCTTATAACTGGTGTCAAGTGCCGAGGCACGTTACTGCTGTCCCGAATTGACTCTGTCCTGAGCGGCATGACCTCCGGCTTCCAATGGTCCACAAGTCCGTGAAAATCAATGGAATGGCGCGTTGACACTCTCGCTCGGCCAATGTTAGTTTTATCCGTTTAAGAGCCTTCATAATTCTAGCCAGAGGAGTTCCAGGTCCCCGGAAATTTGGCCGCCGGGCTCGGCCGCGACACCCGTCACCTGCGCCATGGATGAAACGCTTCGACAACTAGGCGAATTACTGCTCGGTTCCATCCCCACGATCATCCTCTTCCTGGTGGTGTTTGGAGCGTACCGGCTCATCCTGCACAAGCCGCTGACCGCAACGCTGGAAGAACGTCACGAACGTACCGAGGGCGCGATCGCCAAGGCTCGCGCTGATGTCGCTGCTGCCGAAGCCAAGACCTCCGAGTACGAACAGAGATTGCGCGAAGCCAAGCTCAGCCTGTTCAAGTCCGCGGAGGCCAAGCGTCAGGCGGCCATGCAAGCTCGTGCCTCGGCCGTGGCAGAAGCCCGCGAACATGCCGCCACGCAGGTGAAGCAGGCCAAGGCAAGACTCGAGCAGGAAACCGAAGCGGCTAAGACTGGCTTGCAGGCCGAGACTGAGAGACTGGCGTCCGAAGTGATCCGCACCATCCTCAAGCCGGCAGCCGCCGCAAATTCGCCCATGGGCGGTGCACAATGAGGCGAGGTTGGCGCTGGCTGCCGATTCTCCTTCTCTGTTGTTCCTGCTTCGCCTGGACACAGGAACAGAAGCCCGCAAGCTCGCAACCGCAAGGCGCCAAGCCTTCCGAGCCGGCGCGCGTCGATCAGGCCCCCCGCGGTTTTGGAGGGCAACTGGCGCAGGCGTCCAAGGAAGCTGAAGGCGATGAGAACGAGCAGTTCAAGCAGTCCCCATCGGTGCTCTGGCTGGCCCGAGTCACCGGACTCGAGCCACACACTGCCTACTGGATCCTCGTTCTCCTGAACTTCGCGATCATCGCCGGTGCTGTCCTGTGGATCGGCAAGTCGGCCTTCCCGCAGATGTTCCGCGCGCGCACCGAATCGATCAAGAAGGGCTTGGAAGAGGCGCGCCGCTCCAGTGAGGAGGCACAGCGCCGCTTGAGCGATATCGAATCGCGCCTGTCCCGCCTCGACTCCGAAATCGCTTCCATGCGCGCTGAGACGGAGAAGGACCTCGCTGCCGAGGAAGATCGTATTCGCGCCTCTGCCGAAGAGGATCGCCGCCGCATCGTCGAAGGCGCCGAGCAGGAAATCGAGGCTGCGTCCCGCTCCGCCCGCCGTGACCTCAAGGCCTACGCTGCCGATCTTGCCGTGGCGCTGGCGGAGAAGCGCATTCAGATTGACGCCGGCACCGATCGTGCCCTGGTGCACAGCTTCGTCGATCAGCTCAAGAACAACGGCGACCCTGGAAGGAGCCGCAGCTAATGGCCGCGGTCAACAGCCGGTACGCGCGCGCCTTCGTCGACGTCGTGCTCGACGAAAAGCTGGATGCCGCGGCTGTGCGGCAGGAACTGGAGGTCTTGTCGGCAACGCTCGACAGCAGTCTGGAACTGCGTCGCGTGTGGGAGAATCCGGCAATTGCCCCCGAGCAAAAGCGCGGGCTGCTGGATGCCATCGTGCAGCGCGAAAGTTTGTCTCGTCCGGTTCGTAACTTTGCCGCAGTGCTGATCGATCACCGCCGCATCGGTCACCTGGCTGAAATCGTGCGCACTTTTCAGCAGGAGATGGACTCGCGGCTGGGCATCGAGGACGTTGAAGTCACCAGTTCGCGCGAACTGACCGCCGACGAGAAGAGCGTCCTGGAGCGCCAGGTCGAGCAGATGACCGGCAAGAAGGTGCGCGCAACCTTCCTAACCGACCGCGCGATCCTGGGCGGAGCCGTACTGAAACTGGGCAGCACCATCTACGACGGTTCGGTTCGCGGGCAACTGCGCAAGCTGCGCGACGAGTTGGCGAACTGATGGATCCTGTGTACCGCGACTTTGAGCAGAGAGAGACGAAACAGAAGACCAACAAGCTGACGGCCGAAAGCCGATAGCCGAGAGCCGCTTCTTATGGCACAAATCAAAGCTGACGAAATAACCAAACTGATCCGCGACCAGATCGAGCACTACGAGTCTCGTATCGCGGTGGACGAAGTGGGCACAGTCATCTCCCTCGGCGACGGCATCGCCCGCGTCTATGGCCTCGACAAGGTCATGGCCGGCGAGCTGCTGAGCTTCCCCCACGGCGTGGCTGGCATCGCCATGAACCTGGAAGAAGACCAGGTCGGCGCTGTGCTGCTTGGCGAGTACTTCGAGATCAAGGAAGGCGACGAGGTCAAACGCACCGGCCGCATCATGAGCGTGCCCGTAGGCGACGCTCTCATTGGCCGCGTGGTCAACGCCCTCGGACAGCCGATTGACGACAAGGGTCCCATCGCCAGCACCGAGTTTCTGCCGGTTGAGCGCATCGCCCCAGGCGTCATCGATCGCCAGCCGGTGCGTGAGCCCATGGCCACCGGTCTCAAGGCCATCGACTCGATGATTCCCATCGGCCGCGGCCAGCGCGAACTCATCATCGGCGACCGCCAGACCGGCAAGACCGCGGTGGTGCTCGACACCATCATCAACAACAAGGGCAACAACCTGATTTGTATCTACAACGCGATCGGACAGAAGCGCTCCTCGATCGCGCAGGTGGTCAAGATCCTCGAAGACTATGGCGCGATGGAGTACACCATCGTGGTCGCCGCTTCGGCTTCCGAGCCCGCGCCCATGCAGTACATTGCCCCCTACGCCGCGACCGCCATGGGCGAGTTCTTTCGCGACAGCAAGCGGCACGCGCTCTGCATTTACGACGATCTCTCCAAGCACGCTGCGTCGTATCGCGAGATTTCGCTGCTGTTGCGCCGTCCGCCGGGACGCGAAGCCTATCCCGGAGACGTTTTCTATCTCCACTCGCGCCTGCTGGAGCGCGCCGCCAAGCTGAGCGACAAGAAAGGCGGCGGTTCGCTGACCTCGCTGCCGATCATCGAAACCCAGGCGGGCGACGTCTCGGCCTATATCCCGACCAACGTCATCTCCATCACTGACGGCCAGATTTACCTGGAGACCGACCTGTTCAACAGCGGCATCCGCCCGGCGGTGAACGTGGGTCTGTCGGTGAGCCGCGTCGGCGGCAGCGCACAGATCAAAGCCATGCGCCAGGTGGCCGGCACCTTGAAGCTGGAGCTGGCGCAATACCGCGAACTGGCCGCCTTCGCGCAGTTCGGCAGCGACCTCGACAAAGCCACGCAGGCCCAGCTGGCTCGCGGCCAGCGCCTCGTCGAAGTGCTGAAGCAAGGACAATTCCAGCCGCTGCCTTTCTCCAAGCAGATTCTGTTCATCTTTGCCGGAACCGGCGGCTTCCTCGACGACCTCAAGGTTGATGACCTTCGCGAGTTCGAGAAGCAGCTCTACGGCTACGTCGAAACCATGAACCCGGGTTTGCTGAAGGAGATCATGGACAAGAAGGTTCTCGACGACCAGTTGAAGGACACCATGAAGAAGCTGCTCACCGAATTCAAGCAGCGCTTCGTAAGTGAGCGCCAGGCGGCCGCAGCAGCGAAGTAGTAGGAGGCAGTATGAATCTGCAAGAAATCGACAATCTGATCGAAGACACCAAAAAGCTGCCGCGCGCCGCAGACAAAGTACAGCTGGCGACCGCCCTCGCAGTGCTCGAGGTTGCGCGCCAGTTGATGATTTTGAACGAGACCCTGGCGGGCAAGGAAAGCAAAGCTAAACCGGCGAAGGCAGGAAAGTAGTCGGCGGACGACAGTCGCTGGTCGTCAGCAGTCCGATTGACGGTCCCGCGACGATGGCGAGCGACCAACAACGAACGACCAGGCAAGCTGAGAGCTGACGGCTGATAGCTGATACCTGATAGCTAAACAATGGCTAATATCCTCGATATTCGGCGGCGGATCCGCAGCGTGATCAACACGCGGCAGATCACCAAGGCCATGAAGATGATCTCCGCGGCGCGGTTGCGCCGCGCCCAGGAGCGTGCGCTCAACGCCCGCCCCTACGCGCAGATGCTCATCAACGTGCTCCGCTCGCTGGTGTCTCGCGCCGAGGTTTACGATCCCGAGACCGGGCAGCCGCGGCATCCGCTGCTGGCGCGCCGCGAGGAGCGCAACATTCTTGTGGTGGTCGTCACCGGCGACCGCGGCCTCGCTGGCGCTTTCAATACCAATATTCTGAAGGCAGCCATGCGCTTCCTGGAGAGCAAGGCCGGGAAGAACATCGATATCGAAGTGGTTGGCCGCAAGGGGCGCGACTTCCTGCGCCGCCGCTTCCCAACTGCCTCCGCCGAGGATTCTGCTCGCCGCGGGCCGGTGCAGATCGTCGGCGAACACATCGAGGTGCTGAATAAGCTGGAGTTCGAGTACGTCCGCGAGTTCGCCGAGCGCATCATTGATCGCTACACGCGTGAAGAGATCGACGCTCTCTATCTCCTTTTCAACGAATTCAAGTCGGTGATCGCGCAACGGCTGGTCGTCGACGAAGTGCTGCCCATCGCAGAGATCGGCGAGCGCGCCATCAAGCACGCCGAGGAAATGGACCAGGAGGCGCGCGCGCGAGCCGTAGAAGCGGCCAAGGGCGCCGGCGTGGGATTGCGCGAGGCTGATACCTCCGAGATGGATCGCCGAGCGGCGCAGTTCGGCACCGCGCGTGTCGATTACATCTACGAGCAGCCGCCGGGTGAGCTGTTTCGCGGCCTGCTGCCCAAGTATGTTGCGGTGCAGATTTATCGCGCTCTGCTGGAATCGGGCGCGGCCGAGCACGCCGCTCGCATGACCGCCATGGATTCGGCTACCAACAACGCCAGCGACATGATCGACTCGCTCACCTTGGCGATGAATCGCGTCCGCCAGGCGAAGATTACGAAAGAAATTATCGAGATCGTCAGCGGCGCCGCCGCGGCCGGGTAGTTGGAGCGAATCGGGTGCGGCCAGGTATTCGCCAGCGGTTGGACTAGAAATAGACTTGAGCCGGCTAGGCTGCTCGAACTTGGATCGAGAGAACCGCGGTAGCGGCGGAGGAACTTAGCCCACGGCGTCAGCCGTGGGTACGGATCGCACACAAGATTGAGCCCGCTTTAGCGGGCGACACGAATTTCGTGAGGGCGTAAGCCCGAGCGGCAGAAGAGACACATGGAAAATACCGGCAAAATCATTCAAATCGCTGGACCGGCGGTGGACGTGCAGTTCCACGAGGGTTCGCTGCCGCCTATCTACGAAGCGCTTCGCGTCACCAGCGAGGGCTTCAACGTCCCCGTGGAAATAGAGGTTATTCTCGAGGTCCAGCAACACCTCGGCGAGGGGCGTGTTCGCTGCATCGCCATGGAGCCCACCGACGGTATGGTGCGCGGCATGAAGGCCATCGATCTCGGCGGGCCGATCTCCGTGCCGGTGGGCAAAGGCACGCTGGGCCGCGTGATGAACGTGATCGGCAATCCCGTCGACAATCTCGGTCCTATCGCCGCCACCAAGAGACTGCCCATCCATCGCGAGGCTCCCGCCTTCGACGAGCAGACCACCACCGCCGAAATGTTCGAGACCGGTGTGAAGGTCGTCGACCTGATTCAGCCGTTCTTGAAGGGCGGCAAGATCGGGTTGTTCGGCGGCGCCGGCGTAGGCAAGACCGTGGTCATCATGGAGCTCATCAACAACGTCGCCAAGCAGCACGGCGGCTACTCGGTATTTGCGGGCGTGGGCGAGCGCACCCGTGAGGGCAACGATCTTTGGCTGGAGATGAGCGAGTCCAAGGTCATCGTCCCCGGCAAACCGGAAGAATCGAAGGCCGCGCTCGTCTATGGCCAGATGACCGAGCCGCCCGGCGCGCGTCTGCGCGTAGCGCTAACTGGTCTCACCGTCGCCGAGTACTTCCGCGACGAAGAGGGCGCCGACACTCTGCTCTTCATCGACAACATCTTCCGTTTCACGCAGGCGGGTTCGGAGGTATCGGCGCTGCTCGGCCGCATGCCCAGCGCCGTGGGATACCAGCCCAACCTAGCCACGGAAATGGGCGAGTTGCAGGAGCGCATTACCTCGACCAAGAAAGGTTCGGTCACCTCGGTGCAGGCCATTTACGTGCCCGCCGACGACCTCACCGATCCCGCACCCGCGACCACGTTCGCGCACCTCGACGCCACCACCGTGCTCTCACGCGCACTGACCGAGATCGGTATTTATCCGGCCGTCGATCCGCTGGCTTCGACCTCGCGCATTCTCGATCCGCGCATCGTCGGCCAGGAGCACTACGACGTCGCCCAGGGCGTAAAGAAAATCCTGCAGCGCTACAAAGACCTGCAGGACATCATCGCCATTCTTGGCATGGACGAATTAAGCGAAGACGATAAGCTCACTGTGTCCCGCGCCCGCAAGGTGCAGCGCTTCCTCTCGCAGCCGTTCCACGTGGCCGAGCAGTTCACCGGCTTCCAGGGACGCTATGTGAAGATCGAAGACACGGTGAAGGGCTTCCGCGCCATCATCGAAGGCAAGCACGACGACATCCCCGAGCAGGCCTTCTATATGAAGGGCACCATCGACGAGGTGGTCGAGGCGGCGGAGAAGATGAAGGCGGCAGCAGCGTAGTTTTTCAGTCGGTAGCCGTTGGTCGTTAGTCGGTAGCCGAGTCGCTCAATCGGTGATGGACTGCAAACGACTAACGACTAAGAGCCAACGACCGGAACAATGGCTGACACGTTACAACTCGAGATCGTCACACCTGACCGCCTGGTGCAGAAGGACGTCGCCGAGGAGATCCAGATTCCCGGCAAGAACGGTTACCTCGGCATCCTGCCGGGACACGCCCCGCTCATCACCGAACTTGCCGTGGGCGAGATCATCTACCGCGTCGGCGGGCGCCTCACCCGCGTGGCTGTGGCGTGGGGATTCGCGGAAGTCCTGCCCGACAAGGTCACCATACTGGCGGAGCGCGCCGAGAAAGCGGAAGACATCGACGTGAAGCGCGCTGAGGAAGCCAAGAAACGCGCCGAGGACCGCCTGCACAGCGCCTCGACCGACGTCGACTTCGAGCGCGCCCAAAACGCCCTCGACCGCGCCCAGACACGCATAGACGTGTCGCAGGGCAAGTAAGCAGCAGCAAATTTTCCTGTCATGGTGAGCGAGGGGGCACGCCCGAATCGAACCACCCCGACAAGTCGGCGGCAACGATGTCCGCTCGCAGGCACTTCACCATGCAGGCAGTTCACCATTAAGAGCCGCATCGGCCATCGCCAAGAGCTAAAAGCCGACAGGTGATAGCCGATAGCTGATAGCAGACAGTCCCCAAGGTGTTTACCCGATAGCTGACGGTCGACGGCCGACAGCCTTCTAAAAACAGGGATTTCTGCACCCCTGAAACCCCGTTTCAAACTGATAATCTGCTTGCTATTTAGTAACTGCCGTCAGTACAATCCGCGCACCTCTCCCATGTACTCCCCGGGCAGTTTTGCGCCTGGACCAAGCCAACTGGGGGCAGCTCCGGCGGAGTGCTGGAGGCAGTTTTAGAGCCAGGTCCCAGCCCGCCCTTCCATGCGGGGGGCGCCGAGTCATGGTCTATACAGCAACGGAGTCATCGCAATGGCCAAGCTGAAGTTTGCATGGACGGATGTGTTGCTGGGAGCTGTGGTCAGCCTCGTGGTCATGCTGGTCTTCTGGATGAACTGGGCTGACGGCCTTGAGTCCAAGCTCTACGACGCTCGCGCCCGGATGCGCGCCCGCGCCAAGAGCGGTGAAAACGTTGTTCTGATCGGCATCGACGACCGCTCCATTCGCGAAATCGGCCGCTGGCCCTGGCCCCGCTCCTATATAGCGGAGATGATCGACCAGCTCGCCGAAGCCAAAGCCAAAGTCATCGGCGTTGACATCCTCTTCTCTGACGCCGAACTCAACCCCGGCCTGGTTGAAGTCAAGAACATGAAGAACGCCTTCGCGCAGAAGATCGACGAGCGCAAGGCTGCGTGGGACGCCCAGGTCGCCAAGGCCAAGCTGAATAAGCAGGCCGCTCCCCCGCCCATGGATCCGCTGGCCGCCGAGTTCGTCGGCGTGCTCGACGATGCCGAAAAGCGCCTCGACAACGATGCCCACTTGAGCGACTCCATTGCCTTGGCAGGCAATGTCGTTCTTCCAATGTACTTCACCCCCGGCACCCCGCTGGGCAAGGTCGATAAGCCCATCCCGCCCGAGGTGGACAAGAATTTCATTCCCAACGTGAAGTCCGACGGGATGGTCATTCCCACCGCCGACTTTACCGCGCCCTACCAGGTGTTCGCCAAGGACGCCAAGGCCATCGGCCAGATCAATCTCGTGCCGGGAGCTGATGTGCAACGCTCCGTGCCTCTGGTTGCGGACTTCAACAGCCGCCTGTTTCCTGCGTTCTCGCTGCAATGCCTGCGCGCCTTCTACAATCTGGAGTCGGACGACTACCGCTTTGTCTCCGGCAAGGAACTCGTCCTCGGCCGCGCACACATTCCGCTGGATGAGCATGGGCTCATGTTGGTGGACTACGGCAATCGTGAGAAGTTCCCTCGCTTCTACTTCTCCGACATCCGCAATAAGAAGATCAACATGGACGTCTTTGCCGACAAGATTGTCCTCATCGGCATGATGGCCACGGGCGGCGGCGATCTCTACGTCACTCCCACCGGCGACGTCTTTCCCGGAGTCGAGATCCACGGAACCGTTATCCAGAACGTGCTGGGCGGTTCCTATCTGATCCGTCCCACCTGGGCGCCCAAGCTTGAACTCGGGCTCATGCTGCTCTTCGCGCTGTTCGTGTCGCTGGCGATTCCCCACCTCAGTGCCGGCAAGAGCGCCATCATCGCCGTGGTGCTGCTCATCGTCGTGGTGGCTGGCGGCTTCTACAGCTTTACCACCTACGGCTACTGGCTGAAGATGGCCTACCCCATGCTGATGCTGGTGGTCGGCTACACCGTGGTCGTTTCCAAGCGCTACCTGGTTACCGAGAAACGCAAGGAAGTGCTGGAAGGCGAGTCCGCCGAAACCAACAAGATGCTCGGTCTCTCGTTCCAGGGCCAGGGCATGCTCGACATGGCGTTCGAGAAGTTCCGCAAGGTTCCCATCGACGACTCCATGAAAGACGTCCTCTACAACCTTGCCTTGGACTTCGAGCGCAAGCGACAGTTCAACAAAGCGGTTTCGGTCTTCGACCACATCGCCACCAAAGACAAGAGCTTCAAGGACATCAAGGAGCGCTCCGAGAAGCTGCGCATCGCCGGGGAAACCGTTATTCTCGGCGGGCGCAGCGGCATGAAGGGCGCCGACTCCACCGTCCTGGTGCAAGGTGGCGGAGTGGGCGACCTGGCTAAGCCCACGCTCGGCCGCTACGAGGTCATCAAGGAGCTCGGCAAGGGCGCCATGGGCGTGGTTTATCTGGGCAAGGATCCCAAGATCAACCGCGAGGTTGCCATCAAGACGCTGCGCTTCGAGGGTGAATTCGAGCCGGAGGACGTCAAGGCAATGAAGGAGCGATTCTTCCGCGAAGCTGAATCCGCCGGCCGCCTGGTGCACCCGAATATCGTCACCATCTACGACGCGGGCGACGATGGCGACATCAGCTACATCGCCATGGAACTGCTCAGCGGCAGCGACCTCAAGGACTACACCGCCAAGGACAAGCTGTTGCCGGTGAGTGCCACGCTCGACATCATCGCCAAAGTTGCCGACGCGCTCGACTATGCTCACCAGCAGGGGGTGGTGCACCGCGACATCAAGCCCGCCAACATCATGCGGCTCAAGGATGGCGCCATCAAGGTCACTGACTTCGGCATCGCTCGCATCACTTCACAGTCGAAGACGGCCACCGGCACGGTCATGGGCACGCCATCCTACATGTCGCCGGAGCAGCTGGCCGGCTCCAAGGTGGATGGCCGCGCCGACCTGTTCTCCCTGGGAGTAACCTTGTATGAGCTATTGACCGGGGAGAAGCCGTTCACCGGCGACACCATCGCGACCCTGATGTACCGCATCGCCAATGCTCCGCACCCGCAGGTGCGCACCGCGCGGGCGGATCTGCCGCCGGGATGCGATGTCATCATCGATCGCGCTCTGATGAAGAACCCGGACCAGCGCTACCAGCGCGGTGCCGAACTGGCGGCCGACCTGCGGGCGCTGATCGCCAAGGCGGCCGCCACCGGAGCGTAAACAGGTGCCTGAGGCGGTAATCTCCAGCCACCAGAGAACTGAGGTAGCATTTCGTACGCTGTCCAGCCAACCATGAGCCTGACAGTAAAAGTCGCGGGCAGGACCGACATAGGATGTGTCCGCCAAAACAACGAAGATAACTTCGGCTATGACACCCGTTATGGCATTTACGTAGTGTGTGACGGCATGGGTGGACAGGCAGCCGGAGAAGTCGCCAGCAAGATGGGCGTAGATACCATGCTCACCTATTTCCGCGAGTCGGCTGACGGCCACGCGCCTCAGGTCGGGCCGCGCTTCGAAGGCGTGTCGGAGCGCGCCAGCATGCTCGGCAGTGCCATCCAGCTTGCCAACGGCGCCATCTATCAGGCGGCGCAGGCCAAGCAGGGGCAGCGCGGCATGGGCTCCACCATCGTGTCGGTGCTGGTGGAAGACGACTTTTATAGCGTCGGCAACGCCGGAGACAGCCGCATCTATCTGATCCGCAACGGCCAGATCGAGCAGATCACCAACGATCATTCGCTGGTTATGGAGCAGGTGCGGCGCGGGCTGATTACCAGGGAAGAGGCGGCGGCCTCCGAGATGCAGAACATCATTATTCGGGCGCTGGGACCGGAGGAAAGCGTCCAGCCCGATCTGGATGACCGGCAGGCCTGGCCCGGCGACGTCCTGGTGCTGTGCAGCGACGGTCTCACCCGCCACGTCTCCGACGAGAACATTTGTCAAATCGTTACTGGGGTAGCGGCCCTTAGCTTGGCGTGCGACGAACTGATCGAGGCGGCGCGCGACGGCGGCGGTCACGACAACATTACCTGCCTGCTGTTGAAGTTTGAAGAACAGACGTGGTGGGAGAGAATCAAGAGCAGGTTGTGTCCCGGTGGAGGGAGTCCAAAATGGCAAAACTCTATTTAAAGTTTGAACAGGCTGTCCTGAAGGAATTTCCGTTGTCCGGCGGCATCATCAACATCGGCCGCCTGCCCGACAACAACATTCAGGTGGACAACCTCGCCGTCTCCGGCCATCACGCCAAGATCTACTACGAAGGCGATAGCTGGGTGGTCGAAGACAACAACAGCCTCAATGGCACCTACGTCAACAACCGGAGGGTGAGTAAGTCGCCGCTCAAGAGCGGGGACGAGGTCCTGATCGGCAAGCACACCATCCTGTTCAAGGAAGATACCCCGGGTGTGAAGCCGGTGGCGCCGGCCGTGGAAAAGACGCAGCCGCTGGTGCCGCGCCTGGAAGCCACCATGGTGCTCGATACCCGTAAGGCGCAGGAAATGCTCTCGCGCACCGCGCCACCGCGCCCCGCTGCGCCCTCCGGTCCCGCTGCCGCCGCCGCGGCTCCGGCGGGCACCGGCACGCTGCCGCCCACCCCACCTCCGGCGCCGGCCAAGGAGCGCATCGGAACCCTCACCGTGGTGGATGGCAAGACCGACCACTCCAACTATGTCCTCACCGGCAAGCTGAGCGTGATCGGCAAGTCGGACATGGCTTCCATCAAGCTGAAGGGTTGGTTTGCGCCTAAAGTCGCCGCGGTCATCAATCGCCGCGACAATCACTACTTCATCGCCGCTTCGGAAAAAGACACCAAAGTAAAGGTCAACAATGCGCTCATCTCCGGCCAGCACGAGTTGGACGAAGGCGACGTGATCGAAGTCGCCAGCGTGAAGATGACCTTCTCCTTCGACTAGCTCGAAACAATCTACAGCTCAAGAAACGCGCCTGTCTGGGCGCGTTTTTCTTGCAGGAGGCTCGTTCCGCTGCACTCGTGTACTCTTTCTCAGCCGGTGCCCCATCTTCGGTCCGCAGCCCGAGAAGGGCGAGGACCTGAGGTGGGTACTTCAAACCTGATGCCCGAACTCCTCTACCGCGAAGCGCAAGCGTCCGACATCCCGCAGATGGCGCAGATCCGCGCCGGCGACTGGGGAACCGAGGAGTATTGGCGAACGCGGATCGGTCAATACCTGGGCAATGAGCTGCATCCGCAGCATGCGCTGAAGCCGCGAGTGGCATTCGTCGCCGAGGAGGGTGACCGGGTGGTAGGCCTGATCGCCGGACACCTCACCCGTCGCTTCGGCTGCGACGGAGAGCTGGAGTGGATTTTCATCCGTCCCGAGCTCCGCAAAGGTGGTGTCGGCTCACAGTTGTTTCATTGCTTGGCGCAATGGTTCGTCGCCCAAAATGCCCACAAGATTTGCGTCGACGTGGAACCCGACAATCACCCTGCTCGCAGCTTCTACGCCCGCCACGGCGCCGAAGACCTGAAGCCGCACTGGATGGTGTGGAAGGACATCGGGGAGGCGGTGGGACCACCCAAAACCCCGGGCGATCTGAGCTGAACCTCGGCACCCGAGTGGCTAACCTTAGGAATGCTGGAGCCCGGTCGCCCTCGACCGGCTGAACGTCAGCGAGACGATGTAGACACGAAGAGCGAACGCAAGCTGCGTATTCTCGCCGTCGTCGCTGACGTCGCAACAATCGCGATGTGCGCGCCGTTCGTCTATCGAGGTTGATTACCTTCCCACGACTTCTCTCATCACCCGCAGCGTGTTTCCGCCCATGATCTTCTTGATGTCCTGCTCGCTGTAGCCCTTCTTCAGCAGCGCCGCGGTCAATGCCGGCATTTTCGATACGTCTTCCAGACCCACGGGCACGGTC
>Ga0335076_10001481_pt1 | contig 22718 bp, 20 predicted proteins | sample Lox_Sample_25_FD_206717 | JGI IMG/M metagenome (GOLD analysis project Ga0335076, IMG submission 206717) | Soil microbial communities from Loxahatchee National Wildlife Refuge, Florida, United States - Lox_Sample_2.5 | ecosystem: Environmental > Terrestrial > Soil > Wetlands | place: USA... | reverse complement strand
GCTGCTGACGGGCGCAGGGCGACGGGTGATCGGCGATCAACAGTTCGAGAAGAGTTTTGCGCGCGGCGAGAACCTTGTCAGAGTTGGTACTGACCTTCATGCCGGACTCGACGGGGCGAACGCAGGAAGCGCTGAGGACGCGCGCGCCGGTATCGACAACGCAGAGGCGGCAAACGCCGACGGGAGTCTGGCTTTGCAGGTGGCAGAGAGTGGGAATCGGAATGCCGTTGAGACGCGCGGCGTCGAAGACGGTGGTGCCGGCGGGAACCTGGACGGGCTTGCCGTCGATGGTGAGTTCGACGAGTTGGGGCGCGACGCTCATTTAGGGTCGAATTCCCACGCGGGCGAGTTCAGGCATTTTGGAGGCGGCGGAAAAACAGATTCCACTGGGACATTGGCCGCGGAGAACGTGGGCATCGATTTCCGCGCGGAAATGTCTGAGGACGGATTGGACGGGAGCGGGAACGATCTGGCCGAGTCCGCAGATGGAAGTGAGCGCCATGGCTTGCGAGAGTTCGTCGATCAGGGCTAGGTCGGCGCGATAGGCGGAGTCGGACAGGTTGCCCTGGGTCCAGCGCGTCAGAAGATCGACCATTTTTTGCGAGCCCATGCGGCAGGGAACGCATTTGCCGCAGGATTCGTTGCGATAGAACTTGACGGCGGTGAGAGCCATGTCGAGCATGCAGGTGGAGTCGTCGCAAACGACGATGGCGCCGGAGCCGAGCATGGAACCGGCATCGGCGAGTGCATTGAAGTCGAGGCGAACGTCGACTAGGGAAGCAGGGAGATAGCCGGAGGAAGGACCGGAGGGCGCGAAGGCCTTGAGCTGACGGCCGCCGCAAATGCCGCCAGCATTATTGAAGATGACATCGCGCAGAGTGACGCCGAGAGGGACTTCGAAGACTCCGGGTTGCTTGACGTGGCCGCTGACGCCCACGAATTTGAGGCCGCGAGAGCCGTTGGCGCCGGCGGATTTGTACCAGTCCACACCGCGAGCCAGGATTTGCGGGACATTGGCAAAGGTCTCGACATTATTGATGACCGTAGGCTTCTGGAACAGGCCAGCCTGGCCGGGGAAGGGGGGCTTGTTGCGAGGCTCGGCGCGATGGCCCTCGATGGCTTCGAGGAGCGCGCTTTCCTCGCCGCAGATATAACCGCCGGGGCTGACGAAGACTTCGAGATCGAAGTCGAAATCGCTGCCAAGGATTTTCTTGCCGAGGAGACCAGCCTTGGCGCAGCGGCGAATTTCTTCGGCGAAGATCTCTTGCTGCAACGGATATTCGTGACGGATATAGAGGATGCCTTTATTCGCGCCGGTGACGAGACCGGCGAGGATCATGCCCTCGGCGACGAGATGAGGGAGATGACTGAGGATGAAACGGTCTTTGATGGTGCCGGGCTCGCTTTCGTCGGCATTGCAGACGATGTATTTGATTGGGCCGGGCTGTTTGCGGACGAGATCCCACTTCATCCAGGTGGGAAAGCCGGCGCCGCCCATGCCGCGAAGCTCGGCATCTTTGAGTGTGGCGAGGACGGAGTCGAAATCGGGGGTGGCGATGAGTTTGCGGAGGGCGCCGTATTTTTCGTTGTCGGGATAAGGGTCGGAGCCGCAGCGGATGCGCGTAGTTTGCGGATGATCGGGACGCAACTGTTCACCGCGAGCGGCGCGGCGGGCAAGTTGTTCGATCTGATCGGCGGAGGCGGCGTCGAAGATGGCGTCGTTGATGGAGACAGCGGGCGCACGATCGCAGCGGCCGAGGCAGCTGACGCTTTGGATCTGGAACTCCCGAGGGCTGGTGCTGGCGAAGCGGCGGGAGAGTTCGGCGCGAAGTTCGCAGGCGCCGTTGAGACGGCAACTCATGTCGGCGCAGACCAGGATTTCGGCGTTGGCGGGCGGCGCGAGATGGAAGTGAGGATAGAAACTAGCGACGCTGTGGAGTTGGTAGAGAGGAGTTTGCGTGCGGTGGGAAAGCGCTTCGAGTTCGGCCTTAGGCAGATAGCCGCAACGCGACTGGATGGCTCGCAGTTCGTCGAAGATCACAGGTCAGTTGGCTCACGAGCGCGCACCGGCCGTCAAGCCGCGGGCGCCAAATGGGTCTAGGCTATTTCCGCACAGACGAGAGGCGAAGCGTGGTGAAAATCGCGGGGCGTTGTCTTTTCGCGCAACGGGCGGAAAAAGGGCAGGGCGGAGAGTGGAGTTTGCCCTGAAACTGGACGCTATAAGCTAGCAGAAGTTTTTGCGCCTCACTGCATGCCGCTCCCGATCATGAGACCGCACTCGCTCCGCGCCCTGTATCTGTGCACAACAATTTTAGGATTGGCGATGGTGGCTTCGCCGGCTCCGGACACGAAAGAGCCGATCAAGTACATTGGGCCGGGTTCGTGCGCGGCGACGAGTTGCCACGGCAGCGTGAAGCCGGTGGCGGGCAGCCGGATTCCGCAAAATGAATATTCGACGTGGATTTTGCAGGATAAGCACAGCAAGGCGTACCAGGCGCTGACGGGCGAGGTGGGCGAGCGGATGGCGCGCATCCTGGAGTTGGGGGCGAAGGCGGAAGAAGGGCCGAAGTGTCTGGCGTGCCACGCGCTGTATACGACGGCGGAGCAGCGCGGGCGCGCGTTCGAGATTTCCGAAGGGGTGTCGTGCGAGTCGTGCCACGGGCCGGCGTCGGCGTGGCTGGGGCCGCACACGACGCGGGATTGGGCGCATGAGAAGTCGGTGGCGCTGGGAATGCGGGACACGCGGAACGTGATGGTGCGGACGAATTTGTGCCTGGAGTGCCACCTGGGGACGCGGGAGAAATTCGTGGATCACGAAATGATTGCCGCCGGGCATCCGGATTTGTACTTCGAGCTGGATTCGTTTTCGGCGGTGATGCCGAGGCATTGGAAGGTGCCGCGCGAAACGGCGCCGGGAAAACCAATAGAGGATGCGGCATGGTCTGGCGTGAGGGACTGGGCGACGGGGCAGGCGGTGCAACTCGGCGCGTCGATGGAACGGCTGGCGTGGCGTGCGAAGGGCGAACGCGCGGATAAAAAGGATGCGTGGCCGGAGTATGGGGAGCTTTCATGCTTCGCGTGCCATCACTCGCTGGGGCCTGCGAAGGATAGCTGGCGGCAGGAACATGGGTACGAGGGAAGAAGGCCGGGGGATCCGGCCTGGAACGCGTCGCGGTACGCGGTGTTCCGCTATTTTGCGGGACAGGTGGACGCGGGGACGGCGCAGGAACTAGAGAAGCAGATGCGGGCGGTGTCGACGGAGATGAGCAAGCTGAATCCGGACCGCGCGGTAGCAGCGAATGCGGCGGTTGCTGCGGGAGCGACGGCGCAGAAGCTGGCGGGACGACTGGCGACCATGCCTTACGACCGTGCGATGACGCTGCGGGCGCTGCAGAGCGTTTGCGAGAATGCGGAGGCGATCGCGCTGGCGGATGAACGCGCGGCGGAACAGGCAGCGATGGCGGTGGATTCGCTGTACATCGCGTACAGCAGGGATACGAAGCCGGCGAATGATGCGGAGATCCGGGCGGCGATCAATGCGCTATTTCAGGAGTTGGAGAATCCTTCGGCTTACAACGCGGATGTGTTTGCGGCGGCGCTGCGGCGGGTGGGCCCGATGGTGCGCTAGGACCGTCCCACTGCTTCGGCGAGCAGTGCCTGGCCCCAGTGGCGGACGGCGGCCCTTCGAAACTCAGGGTAAACAGACGGCCGTCCCAACAAGAGGGCGAAAGGGCTAGCGGTTATTGAGGGCGGAGCCGAGTTCGCTGCGGGTCTGAATAACGCGGAGGATGGCCTCGCGGGTGATCATGCCGATAATGTGGGCGGCGCCGTCGTCGGAGTGGCTGACCACGGGCATCTGGTTGACGTCGGCGGCCATGAGGCGCTCGAGAACGCGCTGGAGTGGTTCTTCGGGGGAAGCCCAGAGAATTTTTTCACGCGGCACCATGACAGCCTGAACTGAATTCATATCCCACTCATCGCGGGGAACAGTGTTGAGTGCGGCCACGTGCATGAGGCCGACGAGGCGGTCGTCATTGGTAACGATGTGGATGCGGCGGCCGGTGCGCAGCACTTCGCCGGAATATTCCGGCAGGCTCAGATTGCCGGGGATGGTGGGGACTTCCTGGCTCATGACATCGGCGGCGGTGAGGCCGGCGAGCGTTTCACGAATGGTGACTTGGGCGACGCTGGCTTGCGCGGCGACCAGCAGAAACCAACCCACGAAGGCCAGCCAGGGGCCGCCGAAGCGCGAAACCCATTCGAAGGAACTGCCGGACTGGCGTCCCGCGACGAAGGAGAGGATGCCGAGAGCGATCATGATGTAGGCAATGAGTTTGCCGCTGGCCCCAGCGACACGAGTGGCGCGGCCGAAATCCTTGGTGGCGCCCCAGACGAGGGCGCGGAAGATACGGCCGCCGTCGAGAGGGAAGCCGGGGAGGAGATTAAAGAGGGCCAGCGTGCCGTTCAGGAAGCCAAGAATGCCCGCTGAATTGCGAACCATTTCGGACGGCGCGGAGAACACAAGGGCGTAGAACAAACCTGCGAGAAAGCCGCTGGCCAGGGGACCTGCGATGGCGATGTTGAATTCCTGGATGGGCTTGCTGGGCTCACGGGCGATGCGGGCGAGTCCACCGAACAGAAAAAGTGTGATGGAGAGAACTTTGATCTTGTAACGCTGGGCGACGACGCTGTGGGCGAGTTCATGAAAGACGACGGAGCCGAAGAAAAGCAGGCTGGTAATCAGGGCGACAGTCCATTTTTCGGATGGGTTCCAATGGACGTGCTCCTCGCTGCCAAACTGGGTGTAGAGGGACCAGGTGAACAGGGCAAATACGAGAAGCCAACTGACGTCGAGAAAAATGGGAATGCCGAGGATTCGCCCGATTCGAATCCCTTGCGACTGGGGCATGAATGGTCCTCTCTTCTAAGGCAAGTCTAGAGTAACGCGGCGGCGGGAAAGGGCAAAACGTGTAAGTCACAGGCGGTGCATCAGCTGAACGCGGCGGTCCCGATTCGCGGCGGTTGCGACGAAGCTGCCGGGCTACAGGCACGGCGCTACGGCCCGACTCCCGGGTGGAGCACAGGGATGGCGTGCGTCTGGGGCAACACGACAGTGTGTCCCGGCACACGGTTTGTGCGTGATAGCTACTTATTAAGGTATTTAGTATCAGTCGGTTACAGTTGGTTCATGGTGTGCAATCCCTTTTGGCGAACGTCAACAGGTAGCCACCACCATGAACGAGCCCAGCGCAGCCGCTCTCCGAAAGCAAATCACCTACCTTTTCGCGGCCCTGATTTTCTCTGCCGGCGGTGCGGCCGCGCAGACCGCCCAGCAAGTGCCAAGCAATGAGGTAAAGCCGGAACGCCGGATCGTGGTGAGCATTCCCGATCACAAGCTGGCGCTGCTGGAAGGCGAGCGCGTTGTGAAGATTTACAACGTGGCGGTAGGCGCGCCGGTGAGTCCGAGCCCGAACCGCGAATTTCGAATCGCGCATCGGCTGGAGAACCCCACGTACTACAAACCCGGGGTGGTGATCGGGCCGGGCAAGGACAATCCGCTGGGGCCGCGCTGGATCGGACTGGACGTGAAGGGATTCGGGATTCACGGAACGAACCGGCCGGAGTCGATCGGGAAGCACGCGTCGCACGGATGCATCCGTTTGCGGAACCGCGACATTGAAGATTTGTTCGCGCGGGTGCGGGTGGGGGATCGGGTTTCGTTGATTGCGGAGCGCACGGAAGTAGTGGCGCGGTTGTTTGGCGGCGAGCCGGTGAACGCCAGGGCTAGCGAAAGTTTGGTGGCGAAGAACGAAGCCAGCGACGAGGCGAACGGCGAGAAGTAGATCGGATTGTCTGGAGATAACGCAAAGAGCCGGCATGACCGTTCGAAGTTCAGGGCAAGAAGCCAGGGCTACAGAAAAGAACGCGGAGAGAAGGATTTGGCAGTCCCAAGGAGAACGATGATGGAAACGATGTTTGGATTCGTGGCAGTGGTGCTGGCGACGCTGGTGTCGCTGTTCGTGGCGCTGGCACTGCAAGGACTGCTGCTGAAGGCGGCGTTCGAGCTGATGCAGCCGGCGACGGCGGACCGGCGGGCGGCGGGGAGGGCGCCGATTGAACGCGGAGCGCGGATGGTGGCGCGGGTGTACGCGAGGGCAGCGCGGTAGTAGGCGCGCGGTTTTCCCGGAGAAGCAAGCCGCGTCTGGTCGTTGAGCGGCAGCGCAACCGGGAGTTGAAAGAAAGGAAAAGATCATGCTTGCTCTGAAGTTTTTGTTGATGGCAGTGGGCATTGGATTGTTTGGAACTGCGCTGGCGGTGGTGGCGTACGACGTGTATACCGCCGCGCGGCTGCGATGGTTGCTGGAGCAGTCGGGAGCGGAAGGAGGGCCGGCGGAAAAACGCCCTTTCGGGCCGGTGCGCTGGCGGCTGGCGCAACAGTTGGCGCTGGCCGGAGTGCTGCCGGTGCTGCTGGCGCTGAGCATTACCGTGGTGCCCGACGGGTACGCCGGCATTCGCGTCAGCCAGTTCCGCGGCGCGCGCCCCGGTACGTTGTATCCGGGCGTGCATTTTCTAGCGCCGCTCGTTGACGAAATTGTTCTGTACGACACGCGGGAACAGGTGTACACGACGGCAGCGAGCGCCGGGCCGGCCGCCACGAAGAACAGCAACGAAGTGCTGACGGTGCAGGCACGGGAAGGATTGAACCTGGGGCTGGCGGTGACGGTGCGGTACCGGCTGGACCCCAGCAAGCTGACATCGATTCATCAGAATCTGCCGCAACCGATGGGAGAAGAGGTGGTGGGGCCGGTGGTGTCGTCGACATACCGGCAGCTGGCGCCGAACTACGTGACGCGGGAAATTTTCGCGGTGAAGCGGGAAGAGCTGCGGAGCCAGGCGGCGGAACAGATCAAGACGCGGCTGGCGAGCGACGGGATCGTGGTGCGCGAAGTGCTGCTGCGCGACATTCAACTGCCGCCGGAATACGCGCGCGGACTGGAAGGACTGCTGCTGAAGGAGCAGGAGAACGAACGGCTCGGAACCGAGCAGGACATCAAGCTGAAGGAAGTGAAGATTGCGGAGCTGGAGGCGGACGCGCAAAAGGCTCGGGAGGTAAAACAGGCGGAAGCGCAGGCGCAGGTGCGCGTGCTGCAAGCGAAGGCGGAGGCGGATGCCATGCAGTACACGCTGCCGCTGAAGCAGAAGCAGATCGAACAGACGAAGCTGGAAGCGGAAGCGCGGAAGGAAGCCACGCTGCAGAACGCCGAAGCAGCGGCGCAGGCCAAGATCATCGACAGCAAGGCGGAAGTGGAGAGGCAGAAGAACTTATCCGATGCGGAGGCGAACCGGATCCGAGTTACCGCGGCAGCGGATTCCGAGCGGATGAAATATGAAGCGAGCGTACTGAAGCAGAATCCGATGCTGATCCAGAAGATCATCGCGGAACGTTTGTCGGACAAGCTGCAGATCATGATGGTGCCGATGGACGGGAAGAATTTCTTTGCGTCGGATGTGATGCGGTCGGCGTTCCAGAACAACGGCGGAACGAATGCGGCACCGGATACGCCGGATGATTCCGATGATGCAGCGGCGCCGGTGGCCACAGCCACGGCGCAGCGCAACGCCAAGAAACGGCCGTAAAGGAAGCGGTGACGCAGGAATCGAAGGGAGATTCCCGGCTCCGCTCGGGATGAACGGCTTGGTGGAGCAAGGATTGTCTAGTCGCGACGAATTTCGGGGAGGCTGGTTAGAGCAAGGCCGGCTTCCCTGGAAGCCCGGAAACGGGTGGCCCGGTTCGCCTTGCGAAAGGAGGAAGGCCATGAGGAACAAGAAGGCAAGCACCGCCGCGCTTGGCTCGGTTTGCGAGTGGCCGGATTCCGAATCGCGAGGCGTTCCCTGCCACCCGTGGGGCGCAAGAAAGAAAGGGCACAGCCGTTGTAATCGTGCTTGGGAGGCGGGACAGGAAGAGAGATTCCGCGCTTCGCTCGGAATGACAGATATGGCAGTAGGAAGGATGAATTGCCAGGAGGACGCAATGAATTCGCGAATTGCGAAGGCGGAAGCGCGAGACATTCGAACCGTTTTGCCGGTGATGCTGAGGATCACCGTGAGCCTGATTTTGTGGACGCTGGGCAGCGGGATGACGGTGAAGCTGGCGGCAGAGCCAGCAAAAGAACACCAGAGGGTATATACCTTCGCGGTGGATCGCGCGCAGGCGGAGAATTTGCAGTAATGGGTGAACGCGGGACACGATGCGTGGTGCCGCGATCCGCAACTGGTGGCGAGCGCGACGCTGCGGCGGATCGCCGAGGAACCGGAAGGGGTGGAGGCGGCGTGGCTTCCCGTGGAACCGGAGCACCGGGAAAGGACTGTGGCGATCTACACGTTTCATTCGCTGGACGGATTGAGGAGGTACCGAATCACGCTGCGGCGCTTTGCGTGGTTGATGCCGACGGCTGGGTCGCTGCAGCGGATGATCTGGGTGGCGGAAAAAGTGGAGATCGTGACGCGGGCAACGTTGGATTGAGGAAGCGCAGCCAAGGGTGGCGGTGCCGCGATTCTGTACAAGCTGAGGCCTACGGTTCGGGCGGATTAGCGGTAGTGAGTTTCACCAAGCGAGCAACAACAGAGCTACACTCGCTGACCGGCCGGGCGGCCCTGACCAAGCCGCCCGGCATCTATGTGGAGGTAGTGTTAGCATGCATACGGTTCGGAGAGGTGACGAGTGCGGCGGATTGTGTTTGGGGTGGCGGTGGTTTCGGCGATCAGTGTGATGACGGCTCGCGGAGTGGCGGCAGCTTCGCCGGCGTGCGATGCGATACGAGCGCAGAAGGCGAAGGTGTACGGATACCACCTGCCGGAAATGAACGAACAGCAGATCGAAGCGAAGAGCAGGGACCTGGATGCGTTCTGGAAACAAGTGCAAACGGCGGGGCCGGAGGGCGTGAGTTGCGTTCGGGGGCTGCTGGCGGAAGAGAAAACAGACCACGTGTTTCAGTTCGATGCGTCACAGATGCTGTTTGCGGCAGATAAATCGCCGGAAACGTTGAAACTGATTCGCGAGGCGCTGGTGCAGACGGATTTTCAGGAGTCGGACCCGGCGAATTATCTGGAGTTGGCGGTGGGTTTGAGCCAAGCGGGCGTCAACGTATCCGCACTGGGAGCGAAGCTACTGCTGTATCCCAATGCGACGATCCACATTTCAGAGCATTCGTTGGATCTGGATTCAGACACGGCGGCGCTGTTCGTCTTTGGGAGCATGGATCCGGTGCAGGCGAGCAATGCGCTAATTGAATTGTTGAAGGCGGGGGAACCGTTTGTGAGGTCGGCGGCGGCGCATCTGCTGGCGGAAGAGATGACGGACGAGGGCTTCCGCGCGTTGAGCAAATGGAGCGGCTTATACGAGGTGGAGGAAGAATTCCGGCGGAACGACATTACGGCGGTGATGAAATACAAAGCGCCGAATCCTGCGGACTATGGGCATGCGAAATTCACGCGCGAGCAGGTGCTGGAAACGATAGCTGGGCTGCCGCACACGCGGAAGGAATTTGACCAGGTGATGGCGACGAAAGGCGCGGCGTTCGACAAGCAGATGCGCGACACCAAGGCGACGCAGCAGCAGATTGCGGAGGCGGTGGCGGAGAGCCTGCCGATTTACGGCGTGGCCGATCACAGCGCGTTCCTGACGAGCGCGATGGCGACGTTGCAGGAGGGAGACTTTGCGACGATCCGCGAGGCGAGACGGAAGGCGCTGTACAACGTGTCGGACGAGAGTTTTTCGGAGTATCTGGCGTACACGCAGATCATGATCGGGATGCTGAACCGGCTGGACCTTTATCAGGAGTACCGGAGCCATTAGGCGGCTTTGGTCGAGAGGCGACGAAAAGCGTGCCGGGCTAAAGCCTCGGCGCCAGCACCGAGAATTCGTGGGGTCAGAGCTGGCGCTGGCGGCGTGCTATCATGACGGCAGAACGCCGTGCGACAAAATTCGGATTGCCCTCCGCTTTCTGCTCTCTCTATTTTCCTGATTCTATTGTTGGCCGCGCCGTGCGCGCTCGGCCAGAGTGTGGCTGCGGGCGACGCAACCGCGACACTAGACGCGGCAGTGCAGCAACTGGCGGATCGCGTGGCGGGAATTCCGAACCTGCGCGGGCCGGTGCGGGTGCGGTATTTCCAGGAGGCCGGCTTCGCGACGGAAACCGGTAAGGACTGGCAGGATATGTTTCGCGAGGAACTGGAGAAGTTGCGAGTTAATGTGACGGAAGATGCGGGGGCGAATCTGCTCCGCGTGGGTCTGGCGGAGACGCCGACGGAAGTGGTGCTTTCGGCGGGCGTGCGGCTGAATGATAGAGAAGAAGTGCGGATCGTGACGCTGGCGCGGGCGGCGTTCGCCATCCCGAATGTTCCGGTTTCGCCGATCCGCGTGGATCAGCAGATGGTGTATCAAAGCGGAGATCGAATCCTGGATGCGGCATTTCCCACAGATGATGCCGGGCCGGGCCTGGTGATTCTGGCCAACCGCGCCGCCGGACTGTCGGTTTTGCGGGTGGACGGCGCGGGGAAAATCAGGCAGGCGGTTTCGTTGGCGGGAACGGGCGCGCGAGTTTCACGGGATAACGACGGAGAACTTCAATTGCACGCGAACGATGTTGGTGTGGTGTTTGCGGGGAAGGCGTGTCGTATGGCGTGGACCGCGCCCGATGCATCTTGCCATGCGGCGAAGAGTGCGCGGCGGGCCGCGACGGCGCTGAAGGCGCGGTGTGGAGACGGTACATGGAAATTGCTTGCGGACGGTTCGGATTGGTTCGCGCCGGAGTTGCTGCAGGTGGTGCCGGAGGGCAGCGCGAGGAAGGGAAGCGCGGCGCTATTGAGCAATTTTCCGGGACCGATCTTGAGCGTGAGTCCGGGCGGAGAGCCGAACGAGGATAGTGCGCTGGTGGTGACGCGGAATCTGCGGACAGGGAATTATGAGGTGTACAAAATCACGTTGGCTTGCGGGAATTAGCGCGCTGGCGGTGGCGCTGACGCTTGCGGCGGCGTTGCGCGCTGAGTCGACGAAGCGTCCGCGGTATGGCGGAACGCTGCGGGTACAACTGCGCGCGGCGAGCTTGTCGTTGGATCCACGGGAATGGAAGGCGGGATCGGTAGCGGCGGCGGACAGCGAACGGCTGGGGGCGCTGGTATACGACCGCCTGGTGACGCTGGATGAATACGGGCGCTTTCAGGCTGGGCTGGCGACGGAGTGGTCGCACGATGTCGGGGCCAAGAACTGGCAATTCAAGATTCGGGCGGGAGTGAAATTCTCGGATGGAACGGCGCTGACGGCGAAGGATGTAGTGGCGGCGCTGCAGCCGCTGATACCCGCGGGGCTAACGATTGCGAGCGGCGAGGGCGCGGTGACGATTCGCGCGCAACGCGCTGTGCCGGATTTGCTGGAGCAGTTGGCGTCCGGAAGGACCTTCGTATTTCGCGCGCAGAGCGGAAACGCGCCGTTGCTGGGCACCGGGCCATTTGTGCTGGCGGAAAGCACGCCGCCGACGCCGTCGGAAGCGAATTCCTGGGCGCTGAAGCCGGCGCGGATGAAGTTTCGGGCGAACGAGGATTGCTGGGCCGGGCGGCCGTTTCTGGACGCGATCGATGTGACGCTGGGCGATCCGCCGTTGCGGCAGATTTTGAATTTGCAGGTGGGGCGGGCGGAACTCATCGATATTCCGCCGGACCTGGTAAGGAAGGCGCGGCAGGAAAATCTGCGGGTGTGGAGTTCGCCTCCGGAGACGCTGCTGGCGCTGCGGTTTGATGACGCGCAGGCCGCGACGAAGGATGCACGATTGCGGGAGGCGCTGGACCTGGCGCTGGACCGCGAGACCATGGCGAACGTGTTGCTACAAAGGCAAGCACAACCCGCAGCGGGCCTTTTGCCACAGTGGCTCTCGGGATATGCTTTTCTCTTCGGCGATGCGATGAATCTGGAACGCGCGAAGGAATTGCGGGCGGCTCTTCCGGCGAATGTCGCGGGAGGAACAGAACCATTGCGCATGCGCGTGGATGCGACTGGAGATCTGATGAAGGTGCTGGGAGAACGCGTGGCAGTGAATGCACGGCAGGCAAATCTGTCGGTGCAACCGGTGTCGCACACGGCGAGCGGCGCGGGCGGGCCTGCGCCGGCGACGGGGCTGCATTTGATCGCGTGGCACTACGACTCGCTGTCGCCGCGCGTGGCGCTGCAGGAGATGGCGCAGCAATTGCACGCGGAAGCGGGAGCGTTGGAGGCGGGTGAGCCCAGGGATCCCGAGAAACTGTTTGGCGCCGAACTCCAACTGCTGGAAACGAGGCAATTGCTGCCGCTGGTGTTGTTGCCGGAATACGTGGGCATGGCTTCGAACGTGAGGAACTGGTCGGTGGCGCCTTCGGGGGAGTGGCGTTTGGCGGACGTGTGGTTGGATACGGCGGAAAGTACGGCGTCGAACGGAGACGGCAGCGGCGAGCCGAACGCGGCGCGGGGAGTGCATCCATGAGTTTTCGGAACAAGGTGTTTTTGATTTTCCTGGTGACGGTGCTGGCGTCGGTATCGCTGGTGACCTACGGGGTGACGCACTACACGGAGCAGTCGTTTGAGCAGATCGATGGGCAGCGCACGGAAGCACTGGTGGCGCAGTTCAGGAAAGAATTCGCGCAGCGCGGGGAAATGGTGGTCCAGCAGGTGGAGAACATCACGAACGCGGAAGTGACGGTGAGGATGGCGATCGACCTGGCGCGGCCGAATACGGACACCTCGCTGTGGGTGCACGACGCGAACGGAACGGCGCAGACGCACAATCTGGAATTCGTGGAGTTCGTGAATTCGGATGGAGTGCTGATTTCGTCGGCGCAATATCCGGCGCGAGTTGGTTACAAGAACGATTGGGTGCTAGCGAACAGGAACTGGGACGGAACACCGGCATTCTTGCGGCGGGAAGAATTGCCGGACGGAATGGCGCTGGCGCTGACGGCAGTGCGCACGCAAGCGGTGGGCGACAAGGTGCTGTATGTGATTGGCGGGCGGCCGCTAGACCAGAATTTCCTGGCATCGCTGGTGCTGCCCACGGGGATGCGCGCGCTGCTGTATCGAAACCTAGACGCGAATTTTGTGGGGTCGGCGCTGAGCGATGCGAGCGGCGCGGTGCAACAGGCGGAACAGTTCCAGCCCTTGATCGAGGAGGTGCGGAAACAGACGCAGCCGGAAATAGTGGTGAAAACCATTCAATGGACGAGCGATCCGGCGAGCGCGGAGACGTTTCATGCGATGCCGCTGACGGGGCGACACAACGAGTTACTGGGTGTGCTGTTGCTGGGGAGTCCGCAGCGGGAGCTGGTGCTACTGAGGCGGCAAATTTTGAAGACGGCCGCGACGGTGGCGCTGGCGGCTCTATTGATCGGATTGCTGGTGAGCTGGTGGGTGTCAAAGCGGATCACGCGGCCGGTGGAAGAACTGGCGAACGGCGCGCGGGATGTTGCGTCGGGCCGCTGGGATACACAGATCGACGTGAAGGGAACGGACGAGGTGGCGCAACTGGCGAACGCCTTCAATGATATGACGCGAACGCTGGCGGCGCAGAAAGAGAAACTGGTGCAGACGGAGCGCGTGGCGGCGTGGAGAGAACTGGCGCGGAGGCTGGCGCACGAGCTGCGGAATCCGCTTTTCCCGATGCAGATCACGCTGGAGAATCTGCAGCGGGCGCGGCAACTGGGGCCGACGCAATTCCAGGAAGTGTTTAACGAGGCGACGGCAACGTTGAAGGCGGAACTGACGAATCTGAATACCATCGTGGGGCGGTTCAGCGATTTTTCGAAGATGCCCGCGCCGCAGCTTGCACGAGTGAACGTGAACGAGACATTGCGGAACGCCGTGCGGCTGTTCGAACCGCAATTCACGGCAGTGGGAAAGCCGTCGATCACCACGGAATATTTTCTGACGGAATCGCTGCCGGAGATTGATGCGGACGCGGACCTGCTGCACCGGGCGTTTCAGAATCTGGTGCTGAACGCGTTGGACGCGATGGCGGCAGGGGGGACGTTGACGCTGCGAACCTCGGATGGCGACGATACGGTGCGGATCGAAGTTGCGGATACCGGGAAGGGACTGACGCCGGAGGAATGTTCGCGGCTGTTCACGCCGTATTACACGACGAAGCAGCAGGGGACCGGGCTGGGACTGGCGATTGTGCAGTCTGTGGTGGCCGATCATCACGGGACGATTTCGGTTTCGAGTGACGAGGGACACGGCGCCACGTTTGTGATTCATCTGCCGAAGCGGCAGGCCGGCGCGGTGGGCAAGGCGCAGACGGCGGCAGCGGCGGCCAACGCGGCGGAATCGGAACGCACGGCGGCGGCGTTGGATTAAACAGTGAGGAAGCGGCCGGCCTGAAGGCACGGCGCTACCGAGGACCCGTGGCACGCAAAGCTCACCTTCTATTAGTTGATGACGATCCGAACACGCTGGCGTCACTGGCGCGCGCGTTCCGCATGGCGGGACACGAAGCGACGGTGTGCGACAACGCGACAAAGGCTGTGGAGCTGATTCGCAGCGAAGCGTTCGACGTGATCCTCTCCGACGTGGTGATGCCCGGGAAAACGGGAATCCAGTTGCTGGAAGAGTTGAAGCAGGCGGGCGTGAAGACGCCAATGGTGCTGATTTCCGGGCAAGCGAATATCGAGATGGCGGTGAAGGCGACGCGGCTGGGCGCGCTGGATTTTCTGGAGAAGCCGCTGTCGACGGACAAGCTGCTGCTGACGGTGGAGAATGCGCTGAAACTGTCGCGGCTGGAGGATGAAAACCGGGAACTGCGCGGGCGGCTGGGGAAGCATGAGCTGGTGGGCTCGGGTCCGGCGATGAGCCGGTTGCTTGCGCAGATCGAACGGGTGGCGGCGAGCGAGACGCGCGTTTGTATTCTGGGAGAAACGGGAACGGGGAAGGAACTGGTGGCGCGGGCGATCCATGAGAAATCGCCGCGGCACGAGAACGCGTTTGTGACGCTGAACTGCGCGGCGGTTCCGGCGGAACTGATCGAATCGGAACTTTTTGGGCATGAGAAGGGCGCGTTCACGGGCGCGGCAGGACGGCATGTGGGGAAATTCGAACAAGCCGAAGGCGGGACGCTGTTCCTGGATGAGATTGGAGATATGCCGCTGACGATGCAGGCAAAATTGCTGCGCGTGCTGGAAGAAGGGGAAGTGGAACGCGTCGGCGGGGACAGGCCGATCAAAGTGAATGTGCGCGTCATTGTGGCGACGCACCGGAACCTGGAAGAGTTGGTGAAGAAAAACGAGTTTCGGCGGGACCTGTTTCACCGTGTGTATGTGTTTCCGTTGACGCTGCCGCCTTTGCGGGAACGGCCGGAGGATTTTCCGGCGCTGGTGGCGCATTTTGCGCGGCAGGTGGCGAAGCAGAACGGGTGGAAGGAAAAGATTTTTTCGGAGGAAGCGATTGCGGAGTTGCGGCGGTACGTCTGGCCGGGGAATGTGCGGGAGTTGCGAAACGTTGTGGAGCGGCTGGTGCTGCTTTCGAGCGAAGATACGGTGAGCGATGAAGATGTGCGGCTGGCTTTGCCCGCGGCGGATTTGCCGGCGATAGCGCCCGCTGGTGGCGGTGCGTCACCGGGGCAGGGAACGCTGGAGGAACGGACACAAGCGTTCGAACGTGAAGTGCTGCTCGGGGAAATCCGTCGCCACAATTTTCATATGACGAACGTGGCGAAGGCCCTGGGCCTGGAGCGCAGCCACCTGTACAAGAAGTGCCAGCAGCTGGGGATCGATCTACAGTCGTTGCGCAAGCCGGAGTAACCCGTCAACGCGTCGTATGCAGGCCGAGGACCTGGACGGCCTCGACGGGTTTTTCTTCGAAGATGATGGCCCTGTCCATGTCGAGCAGGTTGGAGCGAAACTGACGCACAGCAAGCCACCAGCCGCCGAGAACAGAGACCAGTAGAATGACACGGACCGGGTCCATCAGAGTAACGTACTCGAGAAATGAGCCCACTCTAACAAACAAGTAGAAGCCGATAAAAAGAAGAAAAATAGTCACGAATGCATTTTCCTTAAAGATGGGAACTGAGCAGGTGAACGGAATCTTCCGCAGCCGGAGGATCATCGTCTCGATCAGAAGTGCCGCCATCGTGGTCAAGAACAGGAGATGGATCGCAGCAATCCCCCACCCGTCGAGATAAGCATAGGCGGGAACGCAAACGAACAACAGGAAGGGGGCGATCATGGTCCAAAGCAGGGCTCGCCCGCTTTCGCCGAGATTGGCGTCGAGCTGTGTTCTGAAGATCCAGTTCGAGCGCAGGTCTGCCGGGATTTCGAAAGCGAATCGCATGCCAACTACGAGGCAATAGATCACGATCAAGGGCAACGAGAGGATGGGGGATGAGGGGATAGAGCCGTTGTTGCCCGCCCCATGATGCGCTAGCGGGAGGAGAGTCTGTACACATAGTAGGAGACTCAAGCCCGCAAAGGCTCCGAGAGCGGTGAAGTGTTTTTCGCTGCGGGTGAGCGTACGTACGGCAAATCCGAAACAGGCGCGGCTTGCGGGCGTCCGCACATACCAACGATTGGCGAAGCGCAACAGCAAAGTGAGCAGGAGCGAGCTCTTGGAGGAAATCGGTTCGACAGTTTCCGGGACGCTGAGGAAGCAACGCCGGTAGCTGAGCGAGCAGCCGATTAACGCGAGAGTGGCGGCAGACCCCAAGGCAAAGCAGGCAATGCGTGCGAGTTGGTGGAAGGCCGGCGCGGCCGAGTGTCGCAGGTTTTCGCAGAGCCCCAAGAACCAAACTGGGGGCAGGAAGCGGAGGAATGATGTGGGAGCGTGCGCTAATTGGGAGGTCAAAGGGCCGATCAGAAAGGTGGTCAGCAGCAGAAAGAGGAGAAACACGATCAAGGCAATTCGGAGGTACTGTGAAATCCTGCGAAATATCCAATAGGGGAAGAGAAACATACTGAGACCGACCAGAGCGACGACTGCAACAAAGGTGAAAACGCTCGCCAAGCCGACGGCGGCGGCATGCCCAAACGCGAAGCCGGCGTAAACAGAGAGATCCGGATACGACGAACTGACCACAATCGGAAACAACACGGACGAACCGATGTTGACTTCGAATGTGAACAACATGGTGACGAAAAGAATGGCAACGAGGTTGGAGAGAAACAGCCTGGAAGGTGCGACGGGCAGATGCACCAGATTGGCAAAATCTCGTCGATCCAGCAAGACGCCGTCCCATCTCCATACCGCGAGAATACCGGTCAGCACCATGGAAACAACGATGAACAGATACTCATCGCCGAGAGAAGCTGAGTAAGGATCCGCGATCAGATCTTTACGCAGGATCTGAAGGAACGTCGAGTACTTCTCGTAGTAAATGAGAGACACGAACGTTCCCGGTATAGGCAAAAGCATCAGGAGCAGGCCGGTGCTCAAGTTGAGTTCGTCGGAGTCCGATTCACCACCGCCGCGGAGGCTTCGACTGACAAAGTGTTCGACGAGACGGGCGAATGGCTTTTCGGCCCCCTGGCGGGCCAGCCACGACTGGAACTGCGCGACGTGGTGCCTCATTAAAGGCTCATCGCCTGAAGAATCTCTTGAGAGGTCTTTTCTGTGTCGGTCTGATCGATGAGATGGGCGAAGGTACTCTCGAGAGAAGCCTTACCCGTGGTTTCACGAAGACGTTGGGGAGAGTCGAAAGCGATCACGCGGCCTTTTCGCAAGACCATGAGATGGGAACACACCTTTTCGACGACCTCCAGAACGTGAGAGCAGTAGAAGACCGAGCGACCCGCGTCGCCCAGCGCTCTGATCAGATTCTTTAGGACGAGAGCGGATGTTACATCGAGACCAGAGAGCGGTTCGTCAAGAATCAGGAGTCTTGGATTGTCCATTAGCGCAGATATCAGCAGGACTCTCTGCCTCATGCCCTTTGAGAACGTGCCGAGCGCGCTGTGGCGATGAGGATGGAGAGAGAACAGGTGCAGCAGCGCGTTGGTCCGCCTGGTAGTGACGGCCGCGTCCATGCCACGCAAGGTGCCGATCATCTCCAAGTACTCCCATGCAGATAAATAGGGATAGAGATTGGCTTCCTCGGGGACGTAGCCAATCGATTTCCGGTATGCCATCAAATCTCGATTGATTTCGTGGCCTTCAAACAAAACCTCACCGGTTGTGGGTTTCAGCAGTCCGATCAGCATTTTTACCGTGGTGCTTTTGCCCGCCCCATTGGGACCGACGCAGCCCAGAACTTCACCCGGGTTCAGGCGCATAGAAATGTCTTGGACGGCAGGCAACGCTCCGTAAGATTTCGCGAGATTTCTTGCTTCAAGAATGGCGACGGATTTCTGGGCGTTCGAAGGATACACAAATGCACCCCCGCGAAGGTATTGCTGTGAGACACCGGCTCGCGGAGAAAGGTTTCCAGTGAGCCACTGTGGCCGTCGCGAAGATCGGCACCGAAGTGGAGGAGAGCGGAAATTGCTCGTCCAGACAGTACAAAGTCCGGCGCGTAGCCTATTAACAAGCTTGTTTTAAACGAGTTAAGGAGGCATTCGATTCTGCTTGACAAATTACACATTGCTATGTACCATTTGCATATCGCAATATTCATAGAAAGGCACAAGCCATGACACTCGGAGACAAGCTGCGATCGCTCAGGTCGATCGAGGGTTCGTTGCGCGGGCTGGGGCGGGCGATGACGCAGTCGGAAGTGGTGACGGCGATGAAGAAAGAGCTGGGGCGGGGGCTGAGCCAGGCGTATTTGTCGCAGATCGAGAGCGGGGCGCGCCCGCACATGACCAACACGTCGCGCGAGATGTTGGCGCGATTCTTCAAGGTGTATCCGGGATTCCTGGTGGACGATCCTCCGGGATATTCCCGCGAACTGCAATCGGAGTTGCGCGTGGCGGACACCACAGTGGATTCGTGGCTGCACGCTGGAGCGGAACATTTCAACGCGGATTTCGAACTGGCGAGCGCGATCAAGGCGATTGCGCAGGAGCCGGATTCGCGGGGAGCGCTGCTGCTGTTGGGAGAGATTCTCCGCACGCCCGGGCTGGCCGAGCGGCTCGGCGAAGTGCTGCAACCTCGACCGGTGATGGGATCGGGTCATCCACCGCCGGCGAGTAACTGAGGATGTTGCCGGTTTTAGGCGGAAGGATCGAGTGCCGGGCAAAAGCCGCGGCGCCACAAGGTCCCCGCAGGCTAGAGCCTAGGCAACGGATTCCCAGGAAGTGAAGCAAGTGGTACGCGGCGGGGTGCCGCGGACTCGAGGTGGCGTATGTCCTGGTCCGATGTCTACCTGTTCTGTTTCCTGGTTGGAACAACACTAAGCGTGCTGTCGTTTCTGGCGGGCGCGATACACCTGAACCTGCCGTTCAAGTTGCACATGCATGTGCATCTGCCGCACATCCATCATGGCGCGAGCCATGGCGGCGGGCCGCACATTTCGTGGTTCAACGCGACGACGGTGCTGGCGTTTTTGGCGTGGTTCGGCGGCGTAGGCTACCTGATGTTGAAGTATTCGCACGCGCAGACGCTGCTGATCGCGGGCATCGCGACGGCGGCGGGAATGGCGGCGGGCTGGGTGATGCTGCGATTCCTGGTGAAGCTGGTAGGTCCATCGGAGCCGCTGCGGGAGTCCGACCGGCGAGTGATTGGAGCGCTGGGAACGGTGAGCATGAACATCCGCGAGAACGGCACGGGGGAAATCATTTTTCCGGTGGGAGGAGCGAGAAGGTGTTCTGGCGCGCGCAGTTCCGATGGGATGGCGATCGGGAAAGGAACCGAAGTGGTGATCGAGCGGTATGAGAAGGGAATCGCCTACGTGAAGAAGTGGGAGGAGCTGATGAAGTGACGAGTTTCTGAACCGAGAAGAAAAGGCGGGCGAAGGCAGCGGTTCGAAAAGGAGGGTCGTATGTTCGGGTTGCCGATGAATGTGGTGGTTGGGGCGGGGATTCTGGTGGTGGTCACGGTGATGCTGATGACGGTGATCGCCCGGATGTACCGCAAAGCGGGACCGCACGAAGCGCTGATTGTGTACGGACTCGGCGGGACGAACGTGTACACCGGAAGAGGAACGATCATCTTTCCGATGGTGCAGACCTGCAAGGATCTTTCGCTGGAGTTGATGTCGTTTGACGTGGCTCCGCAGCAGAACCTGTACACGAAGCAAGGCGTAGCGGTGACGGTGGAAGCGGTGGCGCAGATCAAGGTGAAGAATGACAAGGAGTCCATTCTCACGTCGGCGGAACAGTTCCTGACGAAGACGCCGGAAGAAAGGGAAGGGCTGATCCGACTGGTGATGGAAGGTCACCTGCGCGGAATAATTGGGCAACTCACGGTGGAACAGATCGTGAAAGAGCCGGAGATGGTGGGCGGGCAAATGCGCTCCACGTGCGCGGACGACATGAGCAAGATGGGGCTGGAAGTGGTCAGCTTCACGATCAAGGAAGTGCGCGACAAGAACGAGTACATCACCAACATGGGCCGGCCGGACATCGCGCGGATCAAGCGCGACGCGGAAGTGGCCGCGGCGGAAGCGGAGCGGGACATCGCCATCAAGCGGGCGGAAGCGACTCGCGCCTCGGCGATTGCGAAGGCGCAAGCGGACCAGGAGCGGGTGGCGGCGGAAACGGCGTCGATGGCGAAACAGGCGGAAGCGACACGCGACCTGGACATCAAGAGAGCCAATTACCTAGAGATCAGCAAGAAGGCGCAGGCGCAAGCCGACAAGGCGTACGAGATCGAAACCAACCGGCAGCAACAGGCCGTGATGCTCGAGCAGGTACGCATCCAGCAGGTGGAACGCGAAGCGCAGGTGAAGGTCCAGGAAGCAGAAATCACGCGGCGCGAAAAGGAACTGATCGCCACGGTGCTGAAGCAGGCGGAGATCGAGCGCCAGCGAATCGAGACGCTGGCGAACGCGGAGCGGCAGCGGTTGATGTCGGAAGCCGAGGGCAAGGCTGCTTCGATTCGCGCGCAAGGTGAAGCGGAGGCGGAAATCATCTTCAAGAAGGGCGAGGCCGAAGCGAAAGCGATGAACGTGAAAGCGGAGGCATACCAGGAATACAACCAGGCGGCGGTGGTGGACAAGCTGATTACCGGATTGCCGGAAGTGGTGCGGGCACTGAGCGAGCCGCTCAGCAAGGTCGACAAGGTGACCATCGTGTCGACGGGGAATGGCGACGCCGCGGGAGCGTACAAGCTCACCGGTGACATAACCAAGATGGCCGCCCAGGTGCCGGCGTTGTTCGAGGCGCTGAGCGGGATGCAAATGGGCGAGTTGCTGGGCAAAGTGCGGATGATCGGCGACAAGGCGCCGAAGGCGGATGGACTGCCGCCGGATAAATCGTAAACATGATTCCGCCGGGGCGGGATGCAAGTCTGGCTCCGGCGCAGGATTTTCGGAAAGGGGGAGAAAACGTCATGGCGGTCACGATGCAACAAAAGAGAGTGGCGATCCTGGGGGTGGGGGTGTTGATCGGGCTGGTGCTGATGAACGTGGCTTGGGCGGAAATTGCGGCGGGGCTGTGCCAGTGTTTCAAGTAGTTGTGAGTGGGTCGGACTTTGGGGAAGCAAAGAGAGATTCCTCACTCCGTTCGGAATGACGGAATCAGGGCCTTGATCGGAATTGGAAAGGAGCAAGACCATGGGACTTTTAGAACGCGTGAGCACACTGATACGAGCAAATTTGAACGACATGATCGACCGCGCCGAGGATCCGGAAAAGATGATCAAGCAGGTGATCCTGGACATGGAGAACCAGTATCTGCAGGTGAAGACGCAGGTGGCGGTGTCGATCGCCGACCAGCATATCCTGGAGAAGAAGCTGGCGGAGCAGGTGGACGCGAGCAAGGACTGGATGCGCAAGGCAGAGATTGCCGTGGACAAGACGCAGGATGATTTGGCGCGCGCGGCATTGGATCGTCACCAGACGGCGCAGCGGTTGGCACAGAGCTTCCAGGAACAGGTGAATGATCAGCGGGCGCAGGTGGACACGTTGAAGTCCGCGCTGTTCAAGCTGGAGCAGAAGCTGGACGAGGCGAAGTCCAAGAGGGAAGTGCTGCTGGCGCGGCACCGGAGGAGCATGGCGATGGACCGAGCAGCGAAGGCGCAGGTGGCAATTGGGGACGATTCGAAGAGCGCGTCGTTTGACAGGTTGAAGGAACGGGTGACGCACACGGAAGCGACGGCGTCGGCGGAAATCGAGCTGCTGAACGACGACATGGCGGAGAAGCTGAACCGGATGGACCGGGACGCGGAAGTGGAGCGGCTGCTGGCGGATCTAAAGACGCGGCGGGGGCTACCGGAGAAGGTGGGGTAGGGGGGCGTGGTAGCCGGCTGGGCATCATTCTCGGTTGCGGACCGCTTCAGAAAGAGGTCCCTACAAAGGCCTACGAGGCGGGAACTATTCGAGGAGCGGCGGCCTCTAATGAATAGCACTCGGGGGAGGTGCTACCCTTCCGTTTGTGCGACCCGGTAGATGAGTTGGAACTCCCTCGCGTTGGGTTCGGTGTGCGAAAGGAGAATCGGTTATGAAATCCTACGCAACATTTCGTCGGCATCCGTATGGGCAGGTGGTGCCACGTACAAATGAAGACGTGGCGACCTGGGAGGTAGTGCCCTACGGCAAGTTTGGCGCAGGAGTGTGGAACGGGAACACGGCAGGGCTGATCACCGTGATCGGCATCCTGATTGTGGGCCT
>Ga0335076_10001479_pt1 | contig 22727 bp, 21 predicted proteins | sample Lox_Sample_25_FD_206717 | JGI IMG/M metagenome (GOLD analysis project Ga0335076, IMG submission 206717) | Soil microbial communities from Loxahatchee National Wildlife Refuge, Florida, United States - Lox_Sample_2.5 | ecosystem: Environmental > Terrestrial > Soil > Wetlands | place: USA... | reverse complement strand
GCCAGCAGCGAAACGGCGAGCAGCGCCGCGACCCAGGCGGCCACCACCGGCGCGGGCTGACTACCGGCAACCCGGGCGCCCAACGCGCTGCCCTGGGCCGCGGGCACCGACCGGCGACAGGCCAGCACCGCGGTGACCCGGCCGGCAAAGACCGCCACTGCGATACCGGGGGTCGCCGCCGTTCCGAGCGCCGAGAAGCCCAACCCCTGCAACAGGATCACCAGCACGACGGCCGCCAGACCGAACGGTCCGGTCGATCCGTCGCGCATCACCGCCAGTGCCCGCTGCGGCGGGCCGTAGCAGCCCAGCCCGTCGGCCGTGTCGGCGACGCCGTCGATGTGCAGCCCGCGGGTCGCGAGCAGCAGCGCCGCCACGGCGAGCAACCCGGGCAGCGCGGTGGACGGGCCGAAAACCCATGCGCCGCACCAGGCGACGGCCGCGGCCAATGCTCCGAGCGCGGCGCCGACCACGGGCAGCGCGGTCATCGCGCCGCGGCCCATCGGGGTGTTCTGCACACCCGGGACGGGCATCACCGTTCCAAACGCGAAAGCCGTTGCCAGAGAGCGCATCACGGAGCTAGTTGGGGTGGGGGAGTGGACGGACCGGTCACACCGGCTACCCCGGCTTCTGTGAATGTCGCCATCGACGACAGCGCGGCCACCGCCGCGCGCAGCACCGGCAGCGCCACCGCGGCGCCGGTCCCCTCACCCAGCCGCATGCGCAGGTCCAGGATCGGGTCCAACTCAAGAGCCGCCAGTGCCAGCTCATGGCCCGGCTCGGTGGACCGGTGACCCGCCTGCCACCACTGTCGGGCGCCGGGTGCCAGGCGCTCGGCGACCAACGCCGCGGCGGTCACCGCCATGCCGTCGAGAAGCAGCAGGGTGCGCCGCACCGCGGCCTGTGCGCAAAACCCCGCCATCGCGGCCAGATCCGCGCCGCCGCAGCAGCGCAGCAGCCCGACCGGGTCGGGCAACACCAGCCGCGCCCGAAACAGCGCGTCGCGCACCGCGGCGGTCTTTCGTGCCCATCCCGCGTCGTCGATGCCGGTCCCGAAGCCAACCACTGTGACCGGCTCGGCGTTGGTCAGCGCCGCCACCAAAACCGCAGCCGCGGTGGTGTTTCCGATCCCCATGTCGCCCGCGATCAGCAGGTCGGCGCCGGCGTCGACCTCCTCGTCGGCGATGGCCCGGCCGGCGGCGATCGCGGCGATCGTCTCGCCGTCGGACAACGCGTCCTGCATCGTGATGTCGCCGCTGCCGCGCCGCACCTTGTGGGCGCCGATCCGCTCCGAGGCCGCCTCGGCGTCGACCGCCAGGTCCGCCAGCCGAACCGTCGCGCCGGCGATACCGGCCAGCACGTTGATCGCCGCGCCGCCGGCATCGATGTTCGCGACCATCTGGGCGGTCACCTCCGGCGGGTACGCCGACACCCCCGACCGTGCGACCCCATGGTCACCCGCGAAGACCACCACCCGTGCGCGCTCGAATTGGCTTGGCGGACAATGGCCTTGGCATGACGCGACCCAGACGGACAGGTCCTCGAGACGGCCCAGGGCGCCGCGCGGCTTGGTCAGCGTGTCCTGACGGGCGCGGGCGGCCGCGGCGGCGTCCGCATCGGGCGGCGATATCGGCGCGAATTCCATTAGGGTCCCGACGGTTTGATCTGTACCGCCTGCCCGGCCACCACCAGCACCACCCGATCGCACAATGCGGCGATGCGCTGGTTGAGGCTGCCGAGCTCGTCGGCGAAGCGGCGCCCGGACGCGGTGGCCGGCAACACGGTCAACCCGACTTCCGGGCTGACCAGCACCAGCGTGGAGGCGAACGCGCGCACGGCATCCAGCATCGCTTCGACGGGAGCCGCCACCGATCCGTCCTCCCATGCCTTGTTGCGGTCCAGGGCGCCGGTCAGCCAGCCGCCGAGGTCGTCGACAAGCGTCGGGGTGTCCGGTGACTCCCGCAATTGGCCTGTGACGTCATCGGTTTCGACCGTTGACCAATGCGCGGGCCGACGGTCGCGGTGCCGCGCCACGCGGTCCGCCCAGGCGGTGTCGGCCCCGCCCGCCACCGCGGGGGCCAGGTAACGGACCGGCCGGCCGGGTGGCAGTGCCGTGGCGATGGCTTCCTCGGCCCAGCGAGACTTGCCCGACCGGATCCCGCCGAGCACCAAAGTGCGCACTGGAATCAGACAGCCTTCGGGCGCCGTTCAATCGACACTGCTGCCGCGCTCGACTTGCGGTCGCGGTGCCCGCATCCGGCGCAGTTGCGAAGCGCGGCCCGCGGCGTAAATACCTAGCTTCCAACGACTTTCGGTGTTGTTTGGGAACTTCGCGTCCACCAGTCTGCTGACCTTTCGGCCCAGGATGAGCCCGTCGGCACCCATGACAACCATCAGCACCAGCATCGCCGGAGAGGCGTAGAGCTGCAGCACCGGGACGCCGAACGAGGCGAACAGCAGGACCAGCGTCGCCGGCATGAACAGGCCGAGGAGGTTGCGCCGGGAGTCCACCACGTCGCGCACGTAACGCTTGATGGGCCCCTGGTCGCGCGGCAACAGGTATGCCTCTTCGCCGGCCATCATGCGCTCACGGCGATCGGTCATCCGCGCGCGGCCGGCGGTCCTCTCGGCTCTGCGCTCATCGCGGCTGAGTTTGGGGCCGGCCAGCGATTTGCGCCGGGCCCGTGCCTCGGATGCTGTCATGGGTGCCGGTGCGACCGGACCCTTCCGCGCGTTGCGTCCGGCCGCACTGCGCTTGGGCGTGGGCCGGCCCTTGGGACCGGTCCTCGCCGACCCGGGCGGCGCGGTGTCCGCGGAACTGCCGGCGTCGATTTCCGCCGTCGCCTCGTCCGAGACCCCTTCGAGGTCGTCCTCGTGGCCCTTCTTGCGGCCCATCAACTTCACACTGGCCAGGTTACTTGCTTGGGAACGTGCCCGTAATCGCACCGGAATGCGTTGTTATTGCTCATGCGCCAGCGCGACGCTTGCACCTACGCTTGACTGTGATGAATGGCTACCTGTGATGGACGACGGCACGATGGCCTCGGATGACGCTGCCGACGGCCTCGCACCCGGCCGTTTGCGGCTGCCGGCCATGCAGGTTTTGGTCGCCCCGGATTGCTATGGGGACAGCCTGTCCGCCGTGGAGGCCGCCGCCGCCATCGCGACCGGCTGGACCCGGTCGCGTCCCGGCGATCGGTTCATCGTGGCCCCGCAGTCCGACGGCGGCCCGGGCTTCGTCGAGGTGCTGGCCAGCCGGCTGGGTGAGACGCGGCGGGTGCGGGTGTGCGGCCCGCTGGACACCACGGTGGACGCCGAGTGGGTGTTCGACCCCGCCTCGTCGACCGCGTACCTGGAATGCGCGCAGGCCTGCGGCCTGGCCCTGCTCGGCGGACCGCCCACCCCGGAGACCGCGCTGGCGGCCGACAGCAGCGGCGTCGGGCAGCTCATCGCGGAGGCGCTGCGGGCCGGGGCGTCGCGGATCGTCGTCGGGCTGGGAGGCAGCGCGTGCACCGACGGCGGGAAAGGAATGATCACCCAGCTGGGCGGTCTGGACGCGGCACGCGAACGACTGGCCGATGTCGAGCTGATCGCCGCCTCCGACACCGAATATCCCCTGGTGGGACCCTGGGGGGCGGCCAGGGTGTTCGGGCCGCAGAAGGGCGCGGACACTGATGCCGTCGCGGCGCTCGAAGTCCGCCTCGAGGCGTGGGCGCTCGAACTGGAAGCGGTGGCCGGACGCGACGTCGGCGCGGAGCCGGGCGCGGGCGCCGCCGGTGGCATCGGCGCCGGGTTGCTTGCGCTCGGCGGCCGCATCGAGTCGGGCGCAGAGATCATCGCCGAGCACACCCACTTGGCCGACGATCTCGAGACTGCGGACATGATCGTCACAGGTGAGGGCCGGTTCGACGAGCAGTCCCTGCACGGAAAGGTGGTCGGCTTTCTCGCGGACTCGGCCGCTCCGCTGGGAATTCCGGTGATCGTGCTGGCCGGCCAGGTCGGCCTGGAGAATTCCGCGGTGCGGTCATCGGGCATCATGTCCGCACTGTCCATCGCCGATTACGCTGGTTCGGTGCGGCTGGCGCAGGCCGATCCGGTCAACCAGCTCATGGGTTTGGCATCTGAGGTGGCGGCGCGCCTCGGGAATAGCGGTCCCGCAATGTACCGTTGATGCAGTGGGTTTGACCCGAGTGGTTCTGGGCGCGTGATAATAGGGCTGGCCCCGCCTAACGATGAGGCATGTAGGAGAAAGCAATGACGGTGCAGAACGAGTCGAGCGCTAAGACCCACGGCGTGATCCTGACCGACGCCGCCGCTGCCAAGGCGAAGTCCCTGCTGGACCAGGAGGGCCGTGACGACCTGGCGCTGCGAATCGCGGTCCAGCCGGGCGGGTGCGCCGGACTGCGTTACAACCTCTTCTTCGACGACCGGACCCTGGACGGCGATCTGACCGCGGAGTTCGGCGGCGTGACCCTGACGGTGGACCGGATGAGCGCGCCCTACGTCGAAGGCGCGTCCATCGATTTCGTCGACACCATCGAGAAGCAGGGCTTCACCATCGACAACCCCAACGCCACCGGTTCCTGCGCCTGCGGCGACTCGTTCAACTGACCGGCTGAGGTCTGACCGCGCGAGTGCCGCGGCGACGCTTTTCCGGAGGCGGACCGTCGCTACGTGGGTTTTCGTGCGCGAAAGATCCCTAGTACGAGCCGCCGGTGCGCAGCACGTACGAGCAGACCAGGATCTGGCCGCGCTGGAACAGCAGCTGCGCGATGCCCTGCACGTCGGCGCGCATCGGGCCGCCGGTCGCGGGTGATACCCGCATGGTGAACAGCGCCTGGGCCTGATATTGCGACAGGTAGACGATCCTGTCGATCGAGGTGAGCTCCACCCCGGAGAACTGCTTGCGGAAGGCGTCGCTGCTCATCTTGGCGAGCGCTTGGTCGGACCGTTTGTCGCGCACGCCGTCGTACATGCCGCACAGCGCGTTGCGGACGATGACGTCGATGTCACGATGATCGAGCGCGTCGAGGTATTCCTGGATGGCTGTTTTGGCCGCGCCCTCGGAGAACGAGGTGCCGGTATTGGCCCCGTTGGTGCGGACCCCGTACGCGATCGCCAATGTCGTGGCGACTACCAGCGCGACAGCCACCAACACGCCGATGACCAGCCGCCGCTTGGACCGTCGGCGGGGGTAGGGCACTGGCGGCGGTTGCCCGGCATAGTCGGCCGAACGGGGCGGGGCGCCGCTGGTGGGTGCATTGGGGAACCCAAGCGGCTGGGACTCGGCGCGGGGTGTTGGTCCGCCGGCGCCGACAGTGTGGTCCGGCGAGTGCGGACCGGCCATGTGGTTCTCCTACGGTGGCGGGCGGGACCATGAGCGGTTATCGGCCAGAGGCTGGAGGTCCCGGCGACTTGAGTGAGTTGCTTGAGTCGTTCCTAGGCAGGCTAGCGCACGCCTTTCGGCCGACCGTGACGCGACGACGCCCGATACGCCTGAGTAAGCTAGACAGCCTTACTAACGAAGGACGGAGATTTCGTGACGATCGCGGTAACAGGTTCGATTGCGACCGACCACCTGATGCGGTTTCCCAGCCGATTTTCCGAACAGCTGCTACCCGAGCATCTGCAGAAGGTATCGCTCAGCTTCCTGGTCGACGACCTGGTCATTCACCGCGGCGGGGTGGCGGGCAACATCGCGTTCGCCATCGGTGTGCTCGGCGGTGACGTGGCGGTGGTCGGCGCGGCCGGCGACGACTTCGCCAACTATCGCGACTGGCTGGTGGCCCACAACGTCAACTGCGACAACGTCCTGATCTCCGAGACCGCGCACACGGCACGCTTCACCTGCACCACCGACGTCGACATGGCTCAGATTGCTTCGTTCTACCCGGGCGCCATGTCGGAGGCCCGCAACATCAAACTCGCCGACGTGGTCTCGGCCATCGGCAGGCCGGAGCTGGTGATCATCGGCGCGAACGACCCCGACGCGATGTTCTTGCACACCGAGGAGTGCCGCAAGCTCGGGCTGTCCTTCGCCGCCGACCCGTCCCAGCAGCTGGCCCGGCTGTCCGGAGACGAGATCCGCAAGCTCATCGATGGCGCCGAGTACTTGTTCACCAACGACTACGAGTGGGACCTGATGCTGTCCAAGACCGGCTGGACGGAGGCCGACGTGATGGCGCAGGTCGGCCTGCGGGTGACCACGCTGGGTCCCAAGGGTGTGGACGTCGTCGAACCCGACGGCACCACCACCCACGTCGACGTGGTGCCCGAGACCAGCCAGGTCGACCCCACCGGCGTCGGCGACGCCTTCCGGGCCGGCTTCCTGACCGGGCGCAGCGCGGGTCTCAGCCTGGAGCGTTCGGCGCAGCTGGGTTCGCTGGTGGCCGTGCTGGTGCTGGAATCGACCGGAACGCAGGAGTGGGCCTGGGACCACGAGGTGGCGACGACCCGGCTGGCCGGCGCGTACGGCGAGGACGCGGCCACCGAAATCGCCGCGGTGCTGGCCTAAGCGCCGTCATAGCTGGACCGGGTATTGCGGCTCGCTGATCTGCGGCACCACGCTGCGCTCGACGAAGATCGCGTGCCAAAGCATGAAGATCAGCACCGTCCACAGCCGGCGGCTGTGATCGCTGGTGCCGCCGCGGTGCTCGTCGAGCATCCGGCGCACGGCGGCTAGGTCGACAAAGTCGACCAATGAACTGGCCTGCGACGAGTCCACCAGCGCGTAGGCCCACTCCAGCAGTTCGCCCGCGCGCAGCCAGTGCCGGATCGGCACCGGGAATCCGAGCTTGGGCCGGTGCAGCACGTGCGCCGGAACGATCGGCTCCAGCGCGCGTCGTAACGCGTATTTGGTGGTCGTGCGGGTGATCTTGGCCTCGACGGGCAACCGGGAGGCGACGGCGAACACCTCGGGATCCAGGAACGGCACCCGAAGCTCCAGCGAATTGGCCATCGTCATCTTGTCGGCCTTGACCAAAATGTCACCGCGCAACCAGGTGAACAGGTCGATGTGCTGCATGCGGGCCACCGGGTCCCAGCCGGCCGAATCGGCGTAGATGGATGCGGTCACGTCGGTATGGGTCCACTCGTCGCGGAAGCCCGGCAGCACGTCTCGCAGCTGCGCGTCGGAGAAACTGCGGGCGTTGCCGTAGTAGCGCTCCTCGAGCGTCAGGGATCCGCGATGCAGCAGGCTCTTGCCGCGCATGCCCTCCGGCAGCGGCTTGGACACCTTGCCCATCGAACGCCGCAGCGGCCGCGGCAAATATTCAAATGGCTTCAGCGACAAGGGCTCCCGGTAGATCGTGTAGCCGCCGAACAGTTCGTCGGCCCCCTCGCCCGACAGCACCACCTTGACGTGCTTGCGGGCCTCACGGGCAACGAAGAACAGCGGCACCAGCGCCGGGTCGGCCACCGGCTCGTCGAGGTACCAGACGATCTCGGGGAGGGCGGCGACGAATTCGTCGGGGCTGACCACTTTGGCGATGTGGCGCGCGCCGATGGCCTCGGCCGAGGCCACCGCGACGTCGATCTCCGAGAACCCCTCCCGCTCGAAGCCGGTGGTGAAAGTGATCAGCCTGGGGTTGTGCCGGATCGCCAGCGCCGCGATGGCGGTGGAGTCGATGCCCCCCGACAAAAACGCACCGACGGTGACGTCAGCGCGCATGTGCTTGGCCACCGAGTCCTCCAGCACCGCCGTGATCTCGTCATAGCGGGCCTGTTCGGTGTCGCGGGTCATCGGCGTCGCGGCAAATCGCGGCACGAAGTACCGGGTGACCTCCGGCTGCAGCCCGGGCCGGATGCGGGTGTAGCAGCCCGATTCCAGCCGGCGCACCCCGCGGTGCAGCGTCTCGGGCTCCGGCACGTACTGCAGGACCGTGTAGTGCTGCACCGCCCGGTCATCGATCCGCGTGTCGAACCCGACCAACTCGGCCAGATCCATCAGGCACTTCTTCTCGCTTGCCACTGCGGTGCCGCCGGTGCCGGTGGCCATGAAAAGCGGTTTGATACCGAAAGGATCGCGGGCGCAGAGCAATTCGCGGCTAACGGTGTCCCACAGCGCGAATGCGAACATGCCGCGCAGCCGCGTCAAAACGTCGGTGCCCCAGTAGTGGTAGCCGGCGACGATGGTCTCGCCGTCACCGTCGGTGGCGAAGACGGCGCCGTGCGTGGTGGCCAGTTCGTGGCGCAGCTCGAGGTAGTTGTAGATCTCGCCGTTGAACACCAGCACGTAGCGGTCGGGCGCATCGGCCGGCCCCCACCGCAGCGGCTGATGCGAATGCGCGATGTCGATGATGGACAGCCGGTTGAAGCCGAAGACCACAGAACCGTCGGCGCCCGGGTCGGCCCAGGTGCCCGGCTCGTCGGGCCCGCGGTGGTGCATCAAATGCGACGCGCGGGAAATGGCACCGTCGGCCCGGGCCGCAGCCGCCGCCGTGGCCGCCGTGGCCACTGTTTCATCGGCGCCCGGGCCGAAGTCACTGTCTCTGTCCAAGCCGGCCGGGGCCGCGACGAACGCCAGCAGACCACACACGGCGCCCCAGTATGCCGCACTTGGGCGGAGCTTGTGGGATGCCCCACGCCCGGCAGGCCGGGGTTTCGTCGCCGGGGTAAGCGGCGTGGTCTACGCTGCGTAGTATTCGATATCCGAGCAGGAGGCGCCAACGTGACACCTCGCGAGCAGGTCCGTTCGCAACGTTTGTCGCAGGGCAAGTTCCAGCGCCGCTCGGGGGGCTCCCACCGGGGCCTTTCTCGTCGTCTGCGGCCGCTGGCGCTGGCCGCGATGCTGGGCGTGCTGGCGCTAACCCTGAGCGGATGCAGCTGGTCGGAGGTGCTGGGCATGGGCTGGCCGGCGGGCATCACCCCGCAGGCCGACATCAACCGGCAGTTGTGGGTCGGGGCGGTGATCGCCTCCCTGGTCGTCGGGGTGATCGTGTGGGGGCTCATCTTCTGGTCGTCCGCGTTCCACCGGAAGAAAGCGACCGACACCGAACTGCCCCGGCAATTCGGCTACAACATGCCCCTGGAGCTGGTCCTCACCGTGACGCCGTTCCTGCTCATCTCGGTGCTGTTCTTCTTCACCGTGGCGGTCCAGGGGAAGATCCTGCATCTGGCCAAGGACCCCGAGGTCGTCGTCGACGTCACGTCGTTCCAGTGGAACTGGAAGTTTGGCTATCAGCGCGTCAACTTCAAAGACGGCACCATGACCTACGACGGGGCCGATCCCGCGCGCAAGAACGCGATGGTCTCCAAGCCGGAGGGAAAGGACGCCCACGGCGAGGAGCGTGTCGGGGCGGTGCGCGGGCTCAATCCCCAGGACCGGACCTACCTGAATTTCGACAAGGTCGAGACGCTGGGGTCCGCCACCGAAATCCCGGTGCTGGTGCTGCCGGCCGGCAAGCGCATCGAATTCCGGCTGGCCTCCGCGGACGTGGTGCACACGTTCTGGGTGCCGGAATTCTTGTTCAAACGCGACGTGATGCCCAACCCCGAGGCGAACAGCTCCATCAACGTGTTCCAGGTCGACGAGATCACCAGGACCGGGGCGTTCGTCGGTCACTGCGCCGAGTTCTGTGGCACCTATCATTCGATGATGAACTTCGAGGTTCGGGTGGTGGCGCCCAATGACTTCAAGGCCTACCTGCAGCAACGGATCGCCGGGAAGACCAACGCCGAAGCATTGCAGGCCATCGCCCAATCCCCGCTCGCGGTGACCACTCACCCGTTCGAGACCCGCCGCGGTGAAATGACCCAGAGCCAGTAGGTTAGGACGCTCAATGAAGATCGAAGCGAGGCTTTTCGAAATCATCGCCGCTTTCTTCCTAGTTGCGGCGGGGCTCTACGGTTGGCTGACCGCGACGGACGCGAAGATCGCCAAGGAATGGACGGGCACCACCGGCGGCGAGGAGTGGGCGGGCACCACCGCGCTGGCGCTGACCGCTGGGCTGGCCTTTATCATCGCAACCTTTTTCCGGTTCGTCGCGCGCCGGCTGGAGACCCGGCCCGAGGACTACGAAGGCGCCGAGATCAGTGACGGTGCAGGCGAATTGGGGTTCTTCAGCCCGCACAGTTGGTGGCCGATCCTGCTCGCGCTGTCGGGCTCGGTGGCGGCGACCGGCATTGCGCTGTGGCTGCCGTGGCTGATCGTTGCCGGGGTGGTGTTCATCCTCGCTTCGGCGGCCGGACTGGTCTTCGAGTATTACATAGGTCCCGAGAAGCACTGATTTGCGACTCAAAGGTCACAATCAGGGCGTCAGTTGATCAGTGGTCCGTTTGCCAAGACTGCTTGCACTATTCGGTTCGGTAGGGTTTGCCCAGGCACAATGAGACACTCCCGAGCGCGCGCGCAACGAGATAGCCGCGGGGCCCCGCGCGCTGGTGATGCAGTTGGACAGGGCAGGCAACTATGAGCGGGCCGAATCCTCCCGGATGGGAACCTGACGAACCCGATTCCGGCAGCGAAATCAGCCACGAACCGGAGTCCGGCGACGAATTGGGACCCGACGCGGTCGGTTCCCGTGAGGAGTCGGAATCCCTCGACGACAGCGCCGGAATGGCGGCGGCAGACCAGACGGACGCATACTCGCGGGCCTATTCGGCTCCCGAATCCGAGCATTTCATCAGCGGCCCTTACCTGCCGGCGGATATGCGGCTGTACGACTATGACGGCTTTGACGAGACCGCCGACCACGACGACGAACACCGTGCCCCGCGCTGGCCGTGGGTGGTCGGCATTGCCGCCATCGTGGCGGCGATTGCGCTGGTGATTTCGGTGTCGCTGCTGGTCACGCGTACCGACACCAACAAGCTTGCCAACCCCGCCATCACGACCACCCCGTCGACGCCGCCGATGCAAGACGAAATAACGACCACCAAACCGCCGCCGCCTCCGCCGCCACCGCCCACTACCGAACCGCCGCCGCCCCCGACAGCTACGGAGACACAGACCGTGACGGTGACGCCCGTTCCGCCGCCACCCCCGCCGCCCCCGCCGGCACCCAGTACCGCGGCGCCGCCTCCGGCTACCTCGACGGCGGCGGCGCCTGCGCCGCCGCCGACGACCCCGACCGGTCCGCGGCAGGTGACCTATTCGGTGACCGGCAGCAAGGCGCCGGGCGACATCATTTCGGTGACCTACGTCGACGCGTCCGGTCGGTCTCGCACCCAGCACAACGTGTACATCCCGTGGTCGATGACCGTCACGCCGATCTCGCAATCCGACGTCGGGTCCGTGCAGGCGTCCAGCCTTTTCCGGGTCAGCAGGCTGAACTGCTCGATCACCACCAGCGACGGAACGGTGCTGTCGTCGAACAACAGCGACGCACCGCAGACGAGCTGCTGATGGTCGGCAGATATTCCGCCTATCGGCGCGGTCCGGACACCATTCCGCCCGACGTCATCGATCGCATACTGGTCGGGGCCTGCGCCGCCATCTGGTTGGTGTTGCTGGGCGTGAGCGTGGCCGCCGCCGTCGCGCTGGTGGACCTCGGCCGGGGCTTTCACAAGATGGCCCGGACCTCGCACACCTCGTGGGTGCTGTACGCGGTCATCGTCGTTTCCGCGCTGATCATCGCCGGGGCGATCCCGGTGCTGTTGCGGGCCCGTCGCATGGGTCTGATCGAGCCGGCAACCCGGGCGGCTGCGGGGCCGGCGCGCGTGCCGAACCGGCCCCCCGTGCGCCTGATGGCTCCCGCGCCGCGCACCGCGGCCGACCGTGCGCGCCAGCCGAGGATGCAAGCCGCGGAGCCGTCGGCCGAGTGGTCCGGGGCGGCCGTCGATCGAGTGTGGCTGCGCGGCACGGTCATACTGGCGGGCACGATGGGAGCCGCACTGATCGCGGTCGCGGCGGCGACCTACTTGATGGCCGTCGGTCACGACGGCGGGTCCTGGGTGGGTTACGCGCTGGCCGGGGTCGTCACCGCGGCAATGCCGGTGGTCGAATGGCTACACATTCGGCAGCTGCGCCGCATCCAGGACACACGCTAACCGCGCGAGCCAAGCGGGATTCGCCGGCGCTCCGCGACACTTAAACGTTGGCGACGACACGCCGGAATTTATCGCCAAGGTTTATGTCTCGCGGCACACCTCGATGGATGGGTGCATCACGCGACATCGTCGCCGGGCTAGTGCTCGCCGTCGTGCTCGCCGTTCGGGGAACCGACGATGCTGTCCTGGTGTTCGCGTAGCGCGGTAAGGGCGCGTTGCTCGGCGGAGTGCGCCGCCTCGCGCAGCGCGGTGTCCTCGGACGCCGGATCGGCGAACAAGAAGCTGCCGCTACCCGGCGAACCGGCCGAGCCCAGCTTGTTCATTCGCTTGGGCACGGCCGCGCCCTGGTACTCCAGCGGTATCGGGTGGCCGTGCTCGTCGACGGGGCCGAGCGGCTGATGCAGCTCGATGTAGGCACCGTGCGGCAGCCGCTTGATGATGCCGGTCTCGACGCCGTGCTCGAGGACGGCGCGGTCGCTGCGCTGCAGCCCGATGCACCAGCGGTAGGTGATGAAGTAGACAAACGGGGGAAGGATCACCATCCCGATGCGCCCGATCCACGTCGTCGCATTCAGCGAGATGTGGAACTTGAACGCGATGATGTCGTTCATCGCCGCGAGGGTCAGCAGCATGTAGAAGGAAATCGCCATGGCCCCGATCGACGTGCGCACCGGGACGTCCCGCGGCCGCTGCAGCAGGTTGTGGTGGGCGTAGTCGCCGGAGAACCGCTTCTCCAGGAACGGGTAGATGATCAGCAGGATGAAGACTCCGCCCATGAGCAGCGCGACCCATACCACGGCGGGGATGGTGTGATGCCAGAAGTAGAACTCCCACGGCGGCCATATGCGGGCCAGGCCCTCGGTCCACATCATGTAGAAGTCCGGCTGCGAGCCGGCCGAAATCTGAGATGGCTTGTAGGGGCCCAGGTTCCAGATCGGGTTGATCTGCAGCAGGCCGCCCATCAGGCCGAGCACGCCGGTGATGGCCGCGAAAAACGCGCCGGACTTGACCGCGAACACCGGCATCACCCGTACGCCGACGACGTTGTGCTCGGTGCGGCCGGGGCCGGGGAACTGGGTGTGCTTCTGGAACCACACCAGCGCCAGGTGCAGCCCGATGAGGGCCAGGATGATTCCCGGCAGCAGCAAAATGTGCAGCGCGTAGAGCCGGGGGATCAAGATCGTGCCCGGGAAGTCGCCGCCGAACACGGCCCAGTGCAGCCAGGTCCCGATCACCGGCATTCCCAGCGTGATCGATGACAGGGAGGCCCGGATCCCGATGCCGGACAGCAGGTCATCGGGCAGCGAGTAGCCGAAGAAACCCTCGAACATCGCCAGGATCAGCAGCAGCGACCCGATCACCCAGTTGGCCTCGCGCGGCCGGCGGAAGGCGCCGGTGAAGAAGATGCGGGCCAGGTGCACCATGATCGCCGCGGCGAACATCAGAGCGGCCCAGTGGTGGACCTGTCGGACGAACAGGCCGCCCCGGACTTCGAAGGAGATGTTCAGCGCCGATTCGTAGGCGCGCGACATCTCGACGCCGCGCAGTGGTTGGTAAACCCCGTTGTAGGTGACCTCGAGCATGGAGGGGTCGAAGAACAGCGTCAGGTACACGCCGGTGATCAACAGGATGATGAAGCTGTACAGCGCGATCTCGCCCAGCAGGAACGACCAGTGGGTCGGGAAGACCTTGTTGAGCTGTCTGCGCACCGCCGCCGACGGGTGGTAGCGCGTGTCGATGTCCTCGCCTTGGCGGGCCAGGACGTCACCGAGCTTCGGGGGACTCAGTTTAGGACTCATGTTGTCGTCCTCTCCCAGAATGCCGGTCCGACGGGCTCGATGAAGTCACCGTTGGCGACCAGATACCCGTTGGTGTCGATGGTGATGGGCAGCTGCGCCAACGCACGCGCCGCCGGGCCGAATATCGGCTTGGCGAAATGCAGCGCGTCGAACTGCGACTGGTGACACGGGCACAGGATTCGGTAGCTCTGCTCCTCGTAAAGCGATGCGGGGCAACCCAGATGCGAGCAGACCTTGGTGTAGGCGAAAAATTCGCCCCAGTTGAAGCTCTCCTGACCCTGGCGCTTGACCATCCGCGGCAAGTCGCTGGGCCGGATGCGGATGAGCATCACCGGATTGCGGACACCCAGGTTGATCGCGCTCAGCTTTTCGTGTGATTCCGTGGTGGTGCCGTCGCCGTCGGACTCGCGCCATGGGAAGACGGTCTCCATGGCGCCGGCGTCCATGTCCTCGGGGCGCATCTTGACGAACGGCGCCCCCGTGTGCGAGCCGGTGGACCGCGCGAGGAAGATGGTTTCGCCGTGGTAGCGCGGGGTCCAGCCCGACGTCCACAACTCGGCCTTCATGCCGTCGGCGGTGGGCACGACGGGCTTCCACGGGTTCTTGATCAGGCCACCGGCAAACGCGACCAGGGTGCCGAGGCCGAACGCGCCCAAGCCCATGCCCAACGACAGCCCGATCAGCTTGCGTCGCCCGACCGTCGAACCCTCGTAGGCGTCGGCCAGGTTCGCCACGACCGTCTTGCGGTCGATCTCGCGGGAGGCGCCGTCGTGACGCTGCTGGATCGAAATCTCTTCCGGGATAAACCTCTTCTGGTACAGCACCGCGCCGATGGCGATGCAGAGGATGGACATCCCGAAGGTGAAGCCATACAGGGGGGTGGCCAGCGAGTACAGGAAGTTACCCGGGGCCGACTTCGGCTTGTACTCCCAGGGCCAGAACAGGAAGACCACCAGCAGCGCCAGCCCGAATCCGCCGCCCGCCAAAAGCCAGCGCGCCACGGAGCGCTCGGTGCGCTTCTCGGCTTTGGTGCCTTCGATCGGCCAGCGCGGCTCCTTGAAGACGGTCTCGACGCCGTCGAGCTTGCCGCCCAGCGCTACCAGTTCCTGCTGCGACATCGTGGCCAGGGCCGCCTCGTCGGGCTCCTTCCCGCCAGCGCCCCGAGAAGCCCCGCCGGTGTCAGAGCCGCGCACGTCTTGCTCGTTGGAGAAGTCGCTCATGATGATCGCGCCCCAATCCACAGTGCCAGCCCGATGGCGGCCACCATCCCGATGATCCAGAAGGCCATGCCCTCGGGCGCGGGTCCGAAGCCACCGAGGCCGTAGCCGCCCGGCTGGCGATCTTCGCTGACGGTTCTGACGTAGCCGATGATGTCCTTCTTGGCGTCGAGGGACAGCTGGCGGTCGTCGAACTTCGGCATGCTCTGCGGACCGGTCAGCATCGCGGTCAGGATCTGCTGCTCATTGGCCGGACCCAGTTCGGGCGCGTACTTGCCCGACGACAGCGCGCCGCCCTTTCCGGTGAAGTTGTGGCACGACGAGCAGTTGAGCCGGAACAGGTCGCCGCCGCGGCCCAGGTCGTCGCCGCGCAGCGATTTCATCGCGATGCTGCCGTCCGGGTTGCGCAGGACGGTGGGGCCGCCGCCGTTGGCTTGCACGTAGGCGCCGATCGCGTCGATCTGGTTTTCGTCGAAGATCGGCTCCTTGCGCGGCGCCTGGGCCTCACCCCGCATGGCGGGCATCCGGCCGGTGGACACCTGGAAGTAGACGGCCGCCTCGCCGACACCGATCAGGCTGGGCCCGTGGTCGGGCACGCCCTGCAGGTTGGCGCCGTGGCAGGACACGCAGGACGTGTCGAACAACTGCTTGCCGTTGCGCAGCAGCGCCGACGCCGACTCGTCGGCGACGGCCACCTGCGGGGTGGGGGTCAGCACGGCGGCCAGGCCGCCCGCGATGGTCAGCGCGATCAGCAGCAGCAGGCCGCCCGACAGCCGGCGCCGCAGACGTCGTCGCGAGCGATCACTCTGCCCCTTTCGCGGCCGAACCCGCCGCGCGCCGTTTCGGGTAGACCCCAGTTTCTTCAACCGAGCACTCCTGTCCGTCTAGCGCCGGCTCATCGGATGAAATAGATCACGGTGAACAGCGCGATCCACACGATGTCGACGAAATGCCAGTAGTACGAGACGACGATGCTGGCCGTAGCCTGCGCCGGCGTGAACTTGCTCATCGCGGTGCGGGCCAGCAGGAAGATGAAGGCGATCAATCCGCCGGTGACGTGGAGGCCGTGGAAGCCGGTGGCCAGATAGAACACGGTGCCGTAGGCGCTGCTGGGGATGGTCGTCCCGTGCGACATCAGGTGGTAGTACTCGTATGCCTGGCCGAGGACGAAGAACAGGCCCATCAGGAAAGTGATCACGTACCAGCGGCGCAGCCCGAACACGTCGCCGCGTTCGGCCGCGAAAACGCCCATCTGGCAGGTGAATGACGACGCGATCAGCACCAGCGTCACCGGGACGGCCTGGTACAGATTCAGCTCGGTCGGTGGCGGCGGCCACTTCCCGCCGGCCTGGGCCCGCGCAGTGAAATACATCGCGAACAGGCCAGCAAAGAACATGAGCTCGCTGGAAAGCCAGACTATGGTGCCGACGGCGACCATGTTGGGCCGATTCAGCGAATGCACTCGCGACGTGATCGCAGTACCCGAGGTCCCCACAGCGCTGGTCACATCCGCAAGTATGACGCTTTGTAGTTGTCGAACTCTACCCGGGTCCGAAATTTCCCGATTTGGGGTTTTGCGCGTCGCGCCCGGGCCCCTACCGGCGTGCCCCGGGCAACGGTTGGGGGGCGGTTGATCCTCGTGGGACCATCGGCGCGTGCCCGCGTCATCTCAAGTTTTTCCTCCCGGGGCGAACCCCGGGCCGGCGCCGTCATGGCCGCAGGTCCTCGGTCGCTTGACGGGCGGTCAGGATCTCGCGCGGGGCCAGGCCGCCTGGGCCATGGACGAGATCATGGCCGGCAACGCGAGCCCGGCCCAGATCGCCGCCTTCGCCGTGGCGACGACGATGAAGCGGCCCACCGCGGCCGAAGTGAGCGAACTGGCCGACGTCATGGTGAGCCACGCCCGCCCGATGCCCGCCGGCGCGATCCCGGACGACGCCGTCGACATCGTCGGCACCGGGGGCGACGGCGTCAGCACGGTCAACCTGTCCACCATGGCGTCGATCGTGGTCGCCGCCGCGGGGGTGCCGGTGGTCAAGCACGGCAACCGGGCGTCGTCGTCGCTGGCCGGGGGCGCCGACACCCTGGAGGCGCTCGGGGTGCGCATCGACCTCGGGCCCGACCAGGTCGCGCGCAGTCTCGCCGAACTCGGGATCGGGTTCTGCTTCGCCCCGTTGTTTCACCCGTCGTACCGGCACACGTCCGCGGTGCGCCGCGAGATCGGGGTGCCAACGGTGTTCAATCTCCTTGGGCCGCTTACCAATCCGGCAAGGCCACGGGCGGGTTTGATCGGCTGTGCGTTCGGGGACCTCGCCGAGGTGATGGCGGGAGTGTTCGCGGCGCGCCGCTCCAGCGTGCTGGTCGTGCACGGGGACGACGGGCTCGACGAGTTGACCACCACCACCACGAGCACGATCTGGCGGGTGCAGGCCGGCACCGTGGACCGGCTGACGTTCGATCCGGCCGGATTCGGGTTCGCCCGGGCCGAGCTGGGGGAGCTGCTGGGCGGCGACGCGCAAGCCAACGCGGCCGAGGCGGGCGCGGTATTCGCCGGTGCCAAGGGCCCGGTCCGGGACGCCGTCGTGCTCAACGCCGCCGGAGCGATCGTCGCCCACGCCGGCCTATCCAGCCGCGCCGAATGGCTGCCGGCGTGGGAGGACGGATTGCGGCGGGCCGGCGCGGCCATCGACTCCGGTGCGGCCGAACAGCTGCTCGCGCGATGGGTGCGGTTCGGCCAGCAGGTCTGAGTCCGGTTCCCGGACGGCCTGTGCCGGATCCTGTTGCGAGGCCAACCGCGCCGAGCGCGCCGTGGCCGCCCACGCCGCCCAGGCGCCGGCCGACCGCAAACGCGAGGCCCATCCGGCGTCGCCCACGCCGGAGACCCGAACGATGCGCACCCCGGGGGTGGCCAGCCACCGCGCGATCAGCGCGGTCTCCTCGACCGGCGCTCCGCCCAGCGGGGCCGCCGCCCGCAGGATCGCCTGTGCGCCCGCGTGAATGGCATCGACCACCGGCATCGGCGGCACCCCGCGTTTGGCGGTGCCGGCCGCGGCGAGTTGCCCGTAGCGGATGACGGCGAGGTGGTAGCCACCCTCCCCATTGGGGCCGTCCGGCTTGGCGGCGATCAGCTCGGGCAGCGTGGCCAGCGCCCGCAGCCGCTGGCCACGCCACAGGGTCTCGATAGCGGCGGCGGTGCGGTCACGCAGTCGCGCGGCGCTCTCGAAGTGGCGTTGCTCGGCGAGCACGGTGACGCGGTGCACGGCGTCGGCCAGGGCGCCGTTGTCCAGCCCGTCGATCAGCGCCGCGGCGCGGGCCACGGCCGCCGCGTATTCGGTGGCCGTGATGTCGTGGGCGGCCGGGCAGGGCGACACCTCGACCTCGGGACAGGCCGGCCCGTGCAGGGCCGAACGGCCGAGCCGCGCGGTGCACGTTCGCACCCCGGTGACCCGCGCCAGCAGGGCCGCCGTATCGGCGGCGTCGGTGCGGGACCGAAACGGGCCGACGGCGCGGTCGTGCCGTGGCGCTCGAACCGCGGACAGCCGCGGAAACGCCTCGTCGGTGAGTGCCAGCCACCACCACCGCTGCGGGAACCTCGACCGGCGGTTGTACGGCGGGGCGTGTGCGGCCAGCATCCGCAGCTCTCGCACGCCGGCCTCCAGCGCATGCGCGCACTCGACATGGTCGACGTCGCTGGCCAGCGTGACCATTTCCTTCATCCGGCCGCGGGGGTCCGCGCCGGTGAAGTACTGGCCCACCCGGCGCCGCAGGTCGACCGCGGTGCCGACGTAGAGCACCTCGCCCGCCGGTCCACGGAACAGGTAGACCCCCGGCCGGTGCGGCAGGCCCTCTGCGAGCACCCTCTTGCGGCGCTGGGCCGGTGTCACGTCGGGCAGGTACGAGCGCAGGTCGGCGTAGGTGTGCACGCCCTGGTTCCCCACCCGCTCGATGAGCGCGTGCAACACGTCGACGGTGGCGCGGGCGTCGTCGAGTGCGCGGTGGGTCGGTTGGGCGGCCACGGCGAACAGCCGCGCCAAGGCGGCGAGCCGCACGCTGGGGGCTTCCTCGCGGCTGAGCACCCGGCGAGCAAGGCGGACCGTGCACAGCACCTGCGGCCGGGGCCAGGGGATTTCGCATCGCTGCGCGGCGGCCCGCAGAAAGCCGACGTCGAACCCGGCGTTGTGGGCGACCAGCACCGCTCCGCCGGCGAACTCGAGAAACATCGGCAGCACGGCGTCGATGGTCGGGGCGTCGCACACCATCGCCGTGGTGATGCCGGTCAGCTGCACGATCTGGGGCGGGATGCTGCGCTGCGGGTCGACCAGGGTGGCGAATTCGCCGAGCACGACGCCGCCGCGGACCTTGACCGCCCCGATCTCGGTGATGGCGTCGCACGGCGTGCCGTCGGTGCTTTTCGTGCGTCCGCCGGTGGTCTCCAGGTCCACCACGACGAAAGTGGTTTCGCCCAGCGGGTTTTCGTCGATCGGGGAGGCGGCCGGGTCCCAGCGTGGGGCCCGGCCTCCGTCGAGGTCGGCGAAACTCAGCTGAGTCGCACCACTCGCACCCATGGCCGCGACGTTAGGCATGTCCACCGACAGTCGCGGGTTCCCACGCCGGGCGGGGTGCAGCGGCGGATTGATGTCGGTGCCCGCGGTTAGCGTTCGGGTGTACGGCGAACTGAGCGTTCGGAAGTCCAGACCGAGAGGACGGCCCATGGCACACGGCGACAACACAGGCGGCGGGGTGGCTTCCCCGGGCGCACCGGTGGTGATCGACTGCGACGACTGCGCTGCGCGCGGCCCGGGATGCCGCGACTGCGTGGTCAGCGTGTTACTCGGGGTTCCGGAGACGTTGTTGCAGGACGAGCGTGCCGCCCTTGAGGTGCTCGCCGACGTCGGACTGGCGCCGCGATTGCGTCTGGTGCCGATTCACCGCGGCCGAGCGTCCGGTGTAGCCTAATTGCCTTGTGCGCCAAAGCCGCCGGATCGCCTTAGGGAATTGCCATCATTCACAAAGTAATGACAGAAATCTTTTCGTTTTCTTAACGGCCCGGTTTGGACAAACGCCGATATCGTTTCGTAACCTGTTTGAGACCTAAACTAGCTCGACGGCGCTCCGGCAGTGCCAGTCCAACGCCGTTTAAGGATGCAATTTTGAAGCTCGACTTTATGTACCCGTGTGCGCGTGTCCTTACACGATCTGCTCTAGGTACGTTAACGGGCTTGATCGTCTTCTCGGGGGTTTTTGCCGCAAATTCCGTGGCCGATCCGGCCGATGACGCGCTGGCCAAGCTCAACCAGCTGTCTCGTCAGGCCGAGCAGACCACCGAGGCGATGCATAGCGCGCAGCTCGACTTGAACGACAAGCTGGCGGCCCAGCGTGCGGCGGACAAGAAGCACGCGGATGACCAGGCCGCCGTGGACGAGGCAAAGGCACGGTTGGCCGCCTTCCAAGGCGCCGTGAACAAGCTTGCCGCCGCGCAATACATGGGTGGCCGGGTCGACGGCATGGAGGCCATGCTGACCGCCGGATCGCCACAGGGCCTGATCGACAAGCTGGCCGTGCAGCGGCTGATGGCGGCTCAAATGCGGACGCAGATGGCGAGTTACCGGGTCGCCGGTGAGCAGGCCGCCAAGGCCGAGCAGGCGTCCGCCAAGTCCGCGGCCGATGCAAAGAGCGCGGCCGAACAGGCCGCCGCGGTCCGGGCCAGCCTGCAGTCCAAGCAGAGCCAGTTGCAGGTGCAGATCGCCGTCGTCAAGTCGCAGTACGTGTCCTTGACGCCGGAGCAGCGCACCGCGCTCGCCGACCCCGGTCAGGTCCCGGCGGCCGCTCCGGCGCCCGGTGCGCCGGCGCCGGACGCGGCTCCGCCCGGGGCTCCGCCGCCTGCTGGGCAGGCACCGGGTGAGGCTCCGCCTCCCGGTGGGATGCCCGGAATGGCCCCCGGCGGCGTTGGCGGCGGTGACCGCGCGACCGTCGTCCAGGCGGCGCTGACCCAGGTCGGGTCGGCCTACGTCTGGGGTGGTGCCGCGCCCGGTGGGTTCGACTGCTCCGGATTGGTGATGTGGGCGTTCCAGCAGGCCGGCATTTCGCTGCCGCACTCCAGCCAGGCGCTGGCTCACGGCGGTCAGCCGGTGGCGATGTCGGACCTGCAGCCCGGTGACGTGCTGACCTTCTATTCCGACGCGTCACATGCCGGCCTCTACGTCGGTGACGGCATGATGATCCATTCGTCCACCTACGGCGTGCCGGTGCGGGTGGTGCCGATGAACTCCGGGGGCCCGATCTACGACGCCCGCCGCTACTAAACGCGTCAGCTCGCGGCGCCGGCGGCTCGCGATTCTGCTGGGCTGGGCGTTTGCGCTCGAGCTGACTGTGGCCGCCGCCGTGCCGTTCGATGCGGCCAGCGATAGCCGGGCCAGACCCGCCCAGCTGGTGACGCCCGCACCTAGTCATTTTAGTTCCGCGGCGAAGTCACTGGTCGTCGGTGACCGCACCGTCCGGCTCCTGGGCCTCGGCGGCCCGGCCAGCAACCGGCTGCTATCCCGGGTGGCGTCGGACATCGGTGCCGCCGTCAACGCGGTGGAGGCTTTCTGGGGCGTTGATTGGCCACGCGAAATCTCGGTGCTGGCGGCCGGCTCGGACGAGCAGTTTCGCGCCGCCGCCGGTGGGGGACCGGCGTCGCAGTGGGCCGATATCGCGGCCGTAACGGTAGCCGACCGCGTAGATCCCACGCATCGGGTGGTGGCCGGCCAAAGGATCGTGTTCGCGCCGGGTGCGGCCAACATGAGTGATGCCGCGCTGCGAATTGTTCTGGCCCACGAACTTTTTCACTACGCCGCGCGCGCTGACACCGCGCCGGATGCGCCCCGATGGCTCACCGAAGGGGTAGCCGATTTCGTTGCCCGGCCGCAGACCCCGGTGCCCGCCGATGCGCTGCCGGTACCCCTGACGCTGCCCGCCGATGCCGACCTGGATGCGCCCGGGCCGCAGCGTTCGCTGGCGTACGACCGCGCCTGGTGGTTCGCCCGGTTCGTCGCCGACACCTACGGGACGACAAAGTTGCACGACCTGTACCTGGCCAGCTGTGGTGTCGGTCACACCGACGTGCCCACCGCCGTCCACAACGTCCTCGACACCGACCCGGCCGGGCTGCTCGTGCGCTGGCATCAATGGGGGACCCGCTAGCCTGACCCACTGTGAGTCGGGTCCTGCTGGTAACCAACGACTTTCCGCCCCGCCCGGGCGGCATCCAGTCCTATCTGGGCGAATTCGTCGGGCGGCTGGTTGCCGCCGGGACGCATTCCGTGCTGGTGTACGCCCCGCAGTGGAAGGGGGCCGACGCGTTTGACGACTCAGCCGAGGCGGCCGGATACCGCGTGGTGCGCCATCCGGGCACGCTGATGCTGCCCGGCCGGGCGGTGGACGCGAGGATGCGTCGGCTGATCGGCGAGCACGGCATCGGCACCGTCTGGTTTGGCGCGGCGGCACCGCTGGCGCTGCTGGCGCGGCGTGCCCGGCAGGCCGGGGCAACCCGGATCCTGGCCAGCACGCACGGCCACGAGGTGGGCTGGTCGATGCTGCCGGTCGCGCGGTCGGTGCTGCACCGCATCGGCGACACCACCGACGCGGTGACCTTCGTGAGCCGCTACACGCGGTCGCAGTTCGCGTCGGCCTTCGGTCCCGCGGCCAGGTTGGAGTACCTGCCGCCCGGGGTGGACACCGACCGCTT
>Ga0335076_10001478_pt1 | contig 22736 bp, 24 predicted proteins | sample Lox_Sample_25_FD_206717 | JGI IMG/M metagenome (GOLD analysis project Ga0335076, IMG submission 206717) | Soil microbial communities from Loxahatchee National Wildlife Refuge, Florida, United States - Lox_Sample_2.5 | ecosystem: Environmental > Terrestrial > Soil > Wetlands | place: USA... | reverse complement strand
GGGGCGCTTCCTCGAGACCTACGATCCCGCCCTCGAAAGCGGCCTGATCGCGCGCCTCGCGAAGAATCGCACCTGGCAGTGTCCGACGCTCTTCTGGGAGCGCGGCCAGTGGCTCGTCGACGCGATCGACATCTCCAGGGACCCCGACCTGCGTTGGGCGCCCGCATCGTGGCGCGAGAAGACCTGGCCGAAGTTCGCCGCCGACATCACGAAGTCGATGGACACCGATCCGCTCCCCGTGCGCGAGAAGTTCGTCGCGCACGAGCTCGCGATCGTCGCGCGGCTCCAGCGCGCCGGCGTGCCGTTCCTCGCCGGCACCGACACGCCCGCCGGCGTCGACGTCATCCCGGGTCCGAGCCTGCACCACGAGCTCGAGCGCTTCGTCGCGGCGGGCTTCACGCCGCTCGAGGCGCTGCGGACGGCGACGCTCGATCCGGCGCGCTTCCTCGGGCGCACCGCCGACTTCGGCGCCGTCGAGAAGGGGAAGATCGCCGACCTCGTCCTCCTCGACGCGAATCCGCTCGAGGACGTGAGCCGCACGCGCCGGATCGCCGGCGTCGTCACGAACGGCCGCTACCTCTCGCGCGCCGACCTCGACCGCCTGCTCGCGGACGTCGAGACGTACGGAAGGGGTCAGGTCTCTCAAAATGTGAACTTGAACGGAAGCGTGCCCTAGCCGCGCGCGTTCTCAAGTTCACATTTTCAGAGACCTGACCCCCGAGACCCGCTGCCACTCCGCGCGCGAGCGCAGGACGCAGTCCTCGATCGAGAGGCCCCCGAACCAGTTCCCGGTCAGCGCGAGGGACGTGCCCTCGAGAAGGCGATCGAGCTCGGCGACGATCTCCCGATGTCCCACGACGGGCGACGGCAGGACCGTCCGGCGCTCGACCGCGGCGTCGAGGTCCCGCGGCTCGACGCCGAGGAGGCGCGTCGCGCGCCGCATCCGGTCCTCGGCGGATTGGCCGGGCCGGAAGTGGAACGTGAAGGCGCGGAATGTCGTGTCGGGAACGACGTCGCGCGTGACGACCGAGAAGAACGCATCCGACCGGGGAATGAGGAACGTCGCCGGAGGCACCCGTCCCGTCTTCGCCGCCCGCAGGACGACCGCGAGCGTGTCCACCGAGGTCTCGCGGATCCGGGCGAGCCGCCCCGCGAGCTCCGGCAGGCCTTCGCGCAGGAGTCCGCCCGCCATGACGGGAGGCGTTGCGATCGCGACGATGCCCGCCTCCTCGCGCGCGCCGTCGCCGAGCGTGACCACGAAGCCCGCCGAGGTCTTCTCGACTGCGTCCACCGACGCGCCCCGGCGCGACGTCACTCCGGGCGTCGCCGCCGCCGCCTCGCAGACGCGCTGAAGTCCTCCCCGGAGGGTGAAGCTCCGGATCACGTCCTTGCGCCGCGGCCGCTTCTTGAAGAGCATTTCGGCTGGCAGGTCGTCGGCCTTCTGCGACGGGACGGCGGACAGCATCGGTCCGAGGACGCGGTCGTAGTTCTTCTGACCCACGAGCGACGCGTAGTACGCGCGCACGGTCCGTCCGTCCTGGCGCGCGGCGAGGGCGTGCGGCAGGGATCGCGCGAGCTCGAACTTGTCCATGAGGCGCACCAGCAGTCCGAGGTTCTGGCCCGGCATAACGCGGTCGCCGTCGAGGAAACGGAGCACCGGCTTCGCGCGCGGCTGGAGCGAGTCCATGAGGCCGCAGCCTTCGAGCATCTCGATGAGCGCTCCGTACGAGTTGTAGCAGGTGTGCGCGCCGAGCTCGAACCAGAAGTCGGCCGGTCCGCGCTCCGTGTGGAGACACCCGCCCAACCGCTCCTCGCGTTCGAGCAGGAGCACGCTCCGCCCCGCCCGCGCGGCGTGAAAGGCGAACGCCGTGCCGCTCACGCCGCCGCCCACCACGATCACGTCGTGCCTGGCCATCGCGGTCAAGCCTTGCACGAACCCCGCAACCCCGCCAGATGCGTTTTCCGATTGGGGTCAGGTCTCCGAAATGGGTGACTTTCATGTCATTGGAACTCACGCCTGCCCGCGGCCCCTCGATGACGGCGTATGCGAACGCGGCTCGGATACGATCCGCCGCCAAGGAGGCCCCTCATGTCCGAATCCCGCCGGGATTTCCTCGCTCGGACCGCGGCCGGACTCGTCGGCGCCGCGGCCGCGGGTCCGGCTCTCGGGAAGCAGCAGCCCTCTCCGGAGCCGACGCCCTCCGCCGCGGCCGGAACGCCGCCGGCCTTCGGCACGGCGCCTCCGGTCGGCCCCGAGATCGGCGCGGCGACGATCGGCGAGGCCGAGAAGCTCGTGCGCATCGAGTTCACGCCTCCCGAGAAGGCGCAGATCGCCTCCAACTGGCGCGAGTCGATGGCGGCCACGATGGAGCGGAGGACCGGGCCCCGCAAGGTCGCGCTCGAGACGACGCTCGCGCCCGCCTCGCGGTGGAATCCGCTCATCCCGGGAGTCGCGCCGGGCCCCTCCCGTGACCGTTTCGTGCGTTCCTCCGGCCCCGTCCGGCCGCTGCCCTCGAAGGACGAGGACATCGCGTACGCCACCGTCGCCGAGCAGTCGCGCTGGATCGAGTCGCGGGCGCTCGCATCCGAGCGGCTGACGAAGATCTACCTCGCTCGCATGGACCGCCTCGATCCGAGGCTGCGCGCGATCATCACGCGCACGCCCGACCTCGCGCTCGAGCAGGCCCGCCGCGCCGACGCCGAGATCGCGGCCGGCAAGTACCGCGGGCCGCTGCACGGGATTCCGTTCGGCGTGAAGGACCTCCTCGACACGAAGGGCATTCTCACGACGTACGGCGCCGAGCCCTACCGCAACCGCGTCCCCGACGCGAACGCCGTCGTCGTCCAGCGGCTCTACGACGCGGGCGCCGTGCTCGTCGCGAAGCTGTCACTCGGCGCGCTCGCGCTGAACGACATCTGGTTCGGCGGCCAGACGATGAACCCGTGGCTGCCGGAGGAAGGCTCCGGCGGCTCCAGCGCGGGACCCGGAGCGTCGACCGCGGCCGCGCTCGTGGCGTTCTCGATCGGGAGCGAGACCGGCGGCTCGATCGTCGATCCCGCGATGCGCTGCGGTCTCGCGGGGCTGCGCCCCACCTTCGGCCGCGTTGCCCGCACCGGCGCGATGACGCTCTGCTGGTCGCTCGACAAGCTCGGCCCCATGACGCGCGGCGTCGAGGACACGATGCTCGTGCTCGCCGCGATCACGGGGCCGGACGCGGGCGACCTCTCGAGCCTGCCGTCGCACCTCGACTTCGACGCCGCCGGCTCGGTGAAGGGACTCCGGGTCGGATTCATCCCGAAGTGGATGCAGGAGGACCCGGCGACCGAGGTCGACCGCGCCGCGCTCAAGACCGTCCGCAGGCTCGGCATGCGGACGATCGAGGTGTCGCTCCCCGACTGGCCGTACGGGTCGCTCAACACCGTGCTCTTCGCCGAGGGCGCGGCCGCGTTCGAGGAGCTGACGCTGTCCGGCGGTCTGAATCAGCTGAAGGCGCAGGTCCCCGACGCCTGGCCGAACACGTTCCGCCAGTCGCGCTTCCTCTCGGCGGTCGACTACGTCCAGGCGGACCGGCTCCGCCGCAAGGTCGCGATCGAGATGCAGAAGATCTTCGACGAGGTCGACGTCATGCTCGTGCCGTCGCTCCGCGACGAGATCCTCACGATCACCAACTTCACCGGGCACCCCGCGCTCGTCGTGCGCGCCGGCTTCATCGGCGTCACGCAGGCGCGGAGCGACTGGGCGCCGGACCCGAAGAACCCGATGCCGACGTTCGCGAAGCCGCGCCGCGTGCCGCACGGCGTGTGCCTGATCGGCCGGATGTTCGACGAGGGCACGATCGGGACGGCCGGCATCGCGATGGAGCGAGCCTTCGGCGTGGCCGCGGAGCGCCCGCCGGGGTTCTGACCTCCGCGCGCCGGGGCGCGCCCGTCTCCGTCTAGTTCGGGTGGAGCTGCTGGTAGCGCGCGAGGAGCGTCTCGCGCGACTCGGGACTCTCGGTGTCCGGCGCGATGCAACCCTCGATCGGGCAGGCGCCCACGCACTGCGGCTCGTCGAACGCGCCGACGCACTCCGTGCAGCGCTCGCGGTCGATGAGGTAGATGTTCTCGCCCGCCGAGATCGCCGTGTTCGGGCAGCTCGGCTCGCAGCTGCCGCAGTTGATGCAGTCCTCGCGAATGACCATGGCCATGAAGAGCACCCTCCTGTTTCGAGGCCGAGGCTCGCATGCGCGCCGCGTCCGCGCGTGATGCATCCGCACCAGGAAAACGGCAAGTTCTTCCGGGAGCGCGGCTTGGCTCGACGCGGCGAAGGCCCTCGCCCGGGGAATTGATGCGTCTGCGAGATTCGGAAGGCGGCGTCGGAGTGATTCCATTCGATCGTGGCCGGCAGGTGGGCCGGTCCGGACAGGAGGTTTTCGATGAGACACCTCAAAACGATCGCCGCCGTAATTCTGGGACTGGCGGCTGCAACTTTCGTGTGGGCCCAGAACTCCAAATCGGTCGGGGGAGCACCGACGGCGGATTACTACCGCCTGAAGATCGTCCAGCCGGTCGAGGGTGCGAAGGTTCTCGGCCCGACGATTCAGGTCATCGTCGACACCGAGATCCCGGGAGACACGGATGTCCGCCGCGACGTGAACAGCATGCCGCGACCGGACGTTCAGGTGTTCCTGGACGACTCGCGCCAGGGACGGATGCGGGACGAGAACAACGCCGTCACGCTCGAGAACGTCGTGCCCGGCCCGCACAAGCTGACGTTCCTCGCCGTCAATCGCGCGGGAGAGGTCTTCGATCGCAAGGAGATCCACTTCATGGCCGTCGCGCCTCCGGCACAGCCCGAGAACGTGACGCATTACAACCCCCGTCCGATTCCGCCGCCGCCCCCCGTTGCGGCCGCGGCGCCCCCGGCGGAACCCGCTACCGTGATGCCTAAGACGGCCACGGCGGACCCGCTCTATGCGGCCGCCGGACTGGTCCTGCTCGCGGGCGGGCTCGTCGCGCGTCGGTTCTTCTAGGTAGCTCTCCGGAAGGACGGCCGGTCGTTTCTCTCCGGCCGGCCGCCCGCTCCGGAAGCCGGTGATGATGAAAATCTTCCGAGTCCTGGGCTTCGCCCCCCTGGCGAACCTCCTGATCGCGGCGGGCGCGCTCCTGCTCGTCCCGCCGGCGACGCACTGGTGGATCGCCGCGCGCGCGCAGGAGCGGGGCGCGGCCGCGCTCGCCGCGAGGCGCGACGTCGCTCCCGCGACCCGTTCCCCCCGGCGCGAGGGCGAGCCGCTCGGCCGCCTGACGCTGCCGCGCCTCGGGATCGATGCCGTCGTCTTCGAGGGCACCTCCGATGACACCCTCCGCAGGGGGCCGGGCCACCTGCGCGGCACCGGCTGGCCCGGCGACGTCGCGCCCTCTTCCTGCGTCATCTCGGCGCACCGGGACACGTTCTTCCGCCGCCTCGAGGGAGCGCGGCCCGGGGACCTCGTGACGCTGCACGGCGGCGGCCTCGCCGCGACGTACCGGCTCGAGAGCCGCCGCATCGTGACGCCCGGCGACACGGGGGCGCTCTCCCCGCTTCCCGGAGATCGACTGACGCTCGTGACCTGCTATCCCTTCCACTTCCTCGGCGCGGCGCCGTACCGGCTGATCTGGACCGCGCGGCGGGTGCGGGGTCAGTCCTGAAAATGCTGATTTCAAAAGCGAGCGTGGGTCCGAAATCGGCAAATCAGGACTGACCCCTCGGTTGGCCCGAGGTTTGCCTACGATCAGGCCGTGCCCCTTTTCCGGCGCGATGCCGACCTCGATGGGAAAGCCTGCGCGTGAGGGTCCGACACCTTGCGGCCGGGCTCCTGGCGCTCGTCCTCCTCCTGCCGCTCGCCCTCTACGCCGCCTACTTCCCTCTGACGCGCTGGCTCCTCTCGGGACCGAAGCTGCGCGCGATCATCAACGCGCATCCCGAGAGCTTCCGGATCGACTGGGACGAGGCGGTCTCGCCGCGGCCCGGCCGCGTGCGGCTCCGCAACCTCACGCTCCGGGGCAGCGATCCCAACGTGCAATGGGCGATCGAACTCGAGCAGGCCGAGCTCGACTACTCGCTCGTGGCGCTCCTCCACCGCACGTTCCGATGCACGCGGCTCGTCGGCTCGGGCCTCTCGTTCGCGCTGCGCTCGAAGCTCGAGCCGGGGAAGGTCAAGACGGCCGACGTCCGGCTCCTGCCGCCGATTCCCGGATTCTCCGATCCGCCGCTCAAGAAGGAGGGCGAGGAGTTCCGCCTCGAGCCGAATCCGTTCCACATCGACGTGCGGGGCGTCTCGATCGATCGGGCCGAGAGCCTCTGGGTGAATCAGCTCCACTACCGCGGACCGGCGCGCGTCTCCGGCGGTTTCTATCTCTGGCCGACGCGGCTGGCTCGGATCGATGACGCGGTCCTTCGGTGGGACGGCGGCGCGCTGGCCGTCGGGAGATCACCGGATCCCGTCGTCCTCTCGGGCAAGCTCGCGGCGTCCTCGAACGCGTTCGAGCCGATCAACGCCCCCATGCCCCGCGCGCTGCAGGAGTTCCGCGTGCGCCTCGATCTCGACCTCGCGACCGAGGGGCTCCACGCGGTCGAGGAGTACGTTCGCTTTCCCGAGGGCGTGCGGCTCGAGGGCCACGGCCCGAAGGCGACCGTCTCGATCGCGTCCGAAAAAGGCATCGCGAACGGCAAGGTCACGCTCGCGATCCGCGGCGGCGCCGCGCGCACCCGCACCTATCGTCTGACGGGCGACCTCGACGCGAGCGTTCCCATCCGCCGCTGGGACCTCAACAGGCCGGTGTCGTTCGACGCCTCCGGCGTGAAGGTCGCGCTCGCCCACGTCCACGCGAGCGGCACCGGGGAAGAGCGCGAGTGGTGGGGCACGTTCGAGGCGCCCCAGGCGAAGCTCGGCCCGGTCGCGTCCGGCCGCATCGAGGCGCACTGCCGGGACGCGCGCCCTCTCCTCGCGCTGCTGAACGTCGACCTGCCCGGCTGGACGAAGGGACTCCTCAGGCTCGACGACCTCCGCGCCGCGGCCACGGTCTCCGCGGCGCCGGGCGAGATTCGGGTGCGCGATCTCGAGGCGACCGGCGACAAGTTCAAGGTGCAGGGGCAGTACGCGCACGACGGGAAGACGAACGACGGGGCCTTCCTCTTCGAGCAGGGCATCCTGATCGTCGGCGTCGAGATCGGCCCGACGGGCGCGAAGCTGCGGCCCCTCTTCGCCAGGCAGTGGTACGCGAAGGTGATGAAGGAGGGCGCCGGCAAGGCGACCTGAGGTGCGCGGGGCGCCCGCGGCCCTATGATTCGCGGATGGCGGCGGCGAGCATCGCGCCCGAGCCCCCCGGGGAGCGGCTCCGGTCCGTGACGGTCGTGGGGACGGCTTTTCTCGTCGTGGCATCGCTCCGGTTCCTTCTCGATCTCCTCGGCTGGTTCGTCTGGAAGCTCGGCAACGCGGAGCCCGTCGTCTCGTACTTCCTTCCTCGCGGCGACGGCGGCTGGCTCGCCATCGACCGGTTCGTCCTTCGGCACTTCCCGACAGTCGTCGCGGTTCAGGGCACGGTCGCCGCGTGTGTCGCCGGGATCTCCATCCAGTTCCTGAGGCTCCGGCCGTGGGCGCGGCGGGCGCTCGAGCTCGTGGCGTGGGCGGTCCTGGCGGTGATCACCGCGGTCATGGGAGCGCTCGTCGTCACGGCCGCCCGGCGCCCGGCCGCGCCGATCGCCCGTCCGCTCGCGGGCGCGGTCGCGGTGCTTCTCGTGCTCGACCTGATCCTCGGCGCGGCGATCCGGGCGATGCGGCGCCCCGACGTCCGCGCCGCGTTCCGACCCCGTGAGAACGCCGGCTCCTGAACCTCTACTTCTTCGGCGGTCTCGAAGGCCTCAGGTCGATGCGCGAGGCGATCGCGCGGTCCGGAAACCGCACCAGGTCCGCCACCGCCTCGGCGACGTCCTCGGGCGCGAGCATCCACGAGGCGTCCTGGTTGCCGTGCGAGTGGTTCCAGTCGGTCGCGACGGAGCCCGGCAGGACGGTGGCCATCCGCACGCCCGCGTGGCGGAGGTCGAGCATCGCCGCCTCCGAGAATCCCAGGAGCGCGAACTTCGAGGCGTTGTAGGCCGAGCCTCCGGCGAACGCGTTGACGCCCGCGAGCGAGGCGATGTTGACGATGAAGCCGCCGCCGCCCTTCTTCATGATCGGCGCGGCGTGGCGGACGGCATAGAACGGGCCGAACAGGTTCGTCTCGACCACCTCGCGGAAGCGCTCCGGCTCCATCTGATCGACCGGCGCGAAGTGGCCGATTCCCGCGTTGTTGACGAGGACGTCGAGACGCCGGCCCTCGCGCGCCGTCGACTCGACGAGGCGCCGCTGATCCTCCTCGCGCCGCGCGTCCGCGGGGAAGCCGCGGATCGAGAGACCCTCCTTCGCGAACCGCGCGAGCGCGGTCCGAACCGATTCCTCGGTGCGGCCGGAGAGGAACACCGCGAAGCCGTCGGCGGCGAGGCGCCGCACGATCGCCGCGCCGATGCCTCGTGTGCCGCCGGTGACGAGCGCGACGCGGGTCTCCGCCATGGAGAGGCATCTTAGCCGTTCGGAAACGCGCCGCGGTGTATGTTGCGCGGATGCTTCGCCGGCGCCTCGGCGGGACGGGTCGTCCGGTCTTCCCCGTGGGCCTCGGCTGCATGGGGCTGTCCTGGGCGTATCGCGACGCCTCGGTGGATGAGGCCGCGGGCATCCGCCTGATCCACGAGGCGATCGATCTCGGCGTCGAGCACCTCGACACCGCCGACGTCTACGGCCCGTTCACGAACGAGTCGCTCGTCGGCCGCGCGCTCGCGGGACGGCGCGATCGCGTCGTGCTCGCGACCAAGTGCGGTCTCGTCCTCGAGGACCGGGCGACGTACCGCTACGGGCGCAACGGACGCCCCGAGCACGTGCGCGCGGCGTGCGACGCGTCGCTCTCGCGGCTGGGCGTCGAGGTGATCGACCTCTATTACCTCCACCGCGTGGACCCGCAGACGCCCGTCGAGGAGACGTGGCGCGCGATGGCCGCGCTCGTCGAAGCGGGCAAGGTGCGGGGGCTCGGCATCTCCGAGCCGACGGCCGACGAGCTCGAGCGCGTGTCGCGCATCCATCCGGTCGCCGCCGTGCAGTCGGAGCTCTCGCTCTGGACGCGCGATCACCTCACGGACGTCGTGCCCTGGTGCGCGGCGCACGGCGTGGCGTTCGTCGCCTTCTCGCCGCTCGGGCGCGGATTCCTCACGGGGGCGATCGGGGCCGACGCGCGGTTCAATCCCGAGGACTTCCGCTCGAGACTGCCGCGCTTCCGGCCCGATGCCGTCGCCGCGAATCAGCGGCTCGTCGAGAGCGTGCGCGCGATCGCCGAGCGCCGCGGCGCGACGGCCGCCCAGATCGCCCTCGCCTGGGTGCTCGCCCAGGGCGACCACGTGCACGCGATCCCGGGCACGCAGCGGCGCCGGTACCTCGAGCAGAACGTCGCCGCGGCCGGCATCGTCCTGACCGCCGTCGAGCGCGCGGAGCTCGATGCGCTGCCGGCGCCCGTCGGCGGGCGGTACTAAAGCCCGCCATGAGCGCGGCCGCCCCCTCGTCCGAAACGGCGCTCTCCTGCTTCCACTGCGGGCTGCCGGTTCCCCGCGGCGCCCCCTGGCGAGGCGTCGCCCTCGGAGAACCGCGCGACTTCTGCTGCGCCGGCTGCCGCGCGATCGCCGAGACGATCGGCGCGGAGGGCCTCGACGACTACTACCGGCTGCGCACCGAGCCCGCCCCGACGGCGGAGGAGAGCGCCGGCGACGCCGAGGAGGACGCGCTCGCGGACGAGGCGCTCGCGCCGGCGTGGGACGGGGCCCTGCGCGAGGCGACCCTCTATCTCGACGGCGCGCGCTGCCCCGCGTGCCTCTGGTTGAACGAGTCGCGCCTGCGCGCGCTCGAGGGCGTCGCCTCGGCCGACGCGAACTGGACGGCGCAGACGGTTCGGGTGCGCTGGGACCCCGCGCGCGTCGTGCTGCCGCAGATCCTCGCCGTCGTGCGGCGGATCGGCTACCGCGCGCGCCCCGTCGACCCCGCACACCGCCGGGACCTCGACGCGGAGGCGCGGCGGCGCGACGGAGCGCGGCTGATCTTCGCCGGCGTCGTCGGCATGATGGTCATGAACCTCGCGCTCGCGGCGTACCTCGTCGGCGGCCCCGACGCCGCGGGACGCCTGCCGCTCTGGGAGACGTACGCCCGATGGAGCTGCGCCGCGGCCGCGCTCGCGCTCCTCGTCTATCCCGGACGCGAGTTCTTCTCGGGCGCCGCGCGCGATCTCGCGAACCGGCGCGCCGGCATGGACGTGCCGATCGCGATCGGCCTCGCCGCGGCGTTTGCCGCGAGCGCCGTGGCGACCGTGCGCGGTTCGGGACCGGTGTATTTCGACGCCGTCGGCATGCTGGTGCCGGCCGTCCTCCTCGCGCGCGCTTTCGAGAGCCGGGCGCGGGCGAATGCCGCGACGAACCTCGACCGGTACGCCGCGGTATCGGCGTCGTTCGCCCGGCGCCTCGACGCGGAGGGACGGGAGGCGCGGGTCCCGGCGTCGGCGCTCGCGCCGGGCGACCGCGTCCGCGTGTTTCCGGGCGAGACCATTCCGGCGGACGGCGTCCTCCTCGCCCCCGCCGAGCTCGACGAGGCGGTGCTGACCGGCGAGCCCTGGCCGCGGCGGCGGGCGGCGGGCGAGACGGTCGCCGCCGGGAGCGTCGCGCGCGGACAGGCCGCGGTCCTCCGGGTGACGGCCGCCGCCGGAGACTCGGCGCTCGCCGAGATCCGCCGGCTGGTCGAGCGCGGGCTCGCGAACCGGCCGCCCTACGTCCGGCTGGCCGACCGCGCCGCCGCCGTCCTCGTCGTGACCGTGCTGGCGGCCGCGGCCGCGACGCTGACGGTTCGCCTCGTCCTGGCGCCGTCGAGCGCCCTGCCCGCGACCATCGCCGTGCTGATCGTGACCTGCCCCTGCGCGCTCGCGCTCGCCGCCCCCGTGGCGCTGGCGATCACGGCGGGAAGGCTGACCTCGATCGGCGTCCTCTCGACGCGCGGCGACGCGCTCGAGCGCCTCGCGGCCGCCAACGTCGCGGTGTTCGACAAGACGGGCACGCTCACCGCGGGGACCTCGTCCCTCGAACGCGTCGACGCGTTCGGCGGCCTCACGAAGGCCGAGGCTCTCCGCCTCGCGGCGGCGCTCGAGACGGTTTCGACGCATCCCGTCGCGCGGGCGATCGCGGCCACTCGCTCGGAATCTCCGGCCGTGGCGGTCCGCACCGCGGAAACCGCGGGCGAAGGGGTCGCGGGCGACGTGGACGGCGAACGGTGGCGGATCGGCACGCCCGAATTCGCCGCGGACGGCGTGGCACTCCCGGCGGACGCCGCCGCGGCGAGCGAACGCGCCCTCGACGACGGCCTGCTGCCGGTCGTGCTCGCCGATCGTCGGGGCCGCGGCGCCGTCTTCGCCCTCGAGGAGCGCTGGCGCAACGACGCCGTCGGGATCGCGGCGGCGCTGCGGGCGGAGGGCGTGCGCCGCGTCGCGCTCCTCTCCGGCGACACTCCCGAGCGCGCCGCGCGGGCCGGCCGCGCGCTCGGGTTCGACGAGGCCCTCGGCGGAATGTCCGCCGGCGACAAGCTCGCGTGGGTGCGCGAGCGTGCTCGCTCGGGCGACCGGGTCCTCTTCGTCGGCGACGGCTGGAACGACGCGCCGGCGCTCGCGGGCGCCTCCGTCTCGGTCTCGCTGGCCGAGGCGCCCCGGGCGCCCCGCGCCTCGAGCGACTTCCTGCTGCTCGGCCGCGGCCTCGACGCGCTCGCCCGGGCGCGCCGCATCGCCCGACGGGCGAAGCACGTGCTCGTCCAGAATCTGATCTGGGCGCTCGCCTACAACGTGCTGGCCGTGCCGCTCGCGGCCGCGGGCCGCGTGCCGCCGTGGGCCGCCGCGCTCGGGATGTCGGCGAGCTCGCTGCTCGTGGTCGTCAACGCGCTGCGGCTGGCAAAGTCACCGCCCGATCGATCCTCGTAGGGGCCGCCCCTCGCGGCGGCCCGCGGGGCCGGATGCGTCACCGCATCGCGTGCATCCCGTGCTGCAGGTGCCCGGCGAGGTGCGGCACACGCGCCAGTCCGATCAAACCGATCAAAACGATCGCGGCGCCGGCGGCCAGACGCACGCGCGGACCCCGCACGAGGCGCCGCAGGGTCTCCGCCGCGAGACCGGCGGCGAGCAGGTTCGGCAGCGTCCCGGCGCCGAACGCTGCCATGACCAGCGCGCCGCGCGCCGCGCTCCCGGCCGCCACCGCGGTCGCGAGCACGCCGTAGACGAGCCCGCAGGGAAGGAGTCCCCAGACGAGGCCCGCGGCGACCGCGCCCGCCGCCGAGTCCGCCGGCGCGATCCGGCCGCCCAGCCTCCGAACGCCCCGCCAGACCAGGCTTCCGGCCCTCTCGAGGAACCGCGCCGCGCGAGCGAATCCAGCCACCGACAGGCCGAGCAGCACCACGATCGCGTTCGCCGCGACGAGCAGCGCAACCTGGACGGGCCGCGCGTCCGGCGCGCGAAGGCCGAGTGCGCCGAGGGCGCCCGCCACGCCGCCGAGCGCCGCGTAGGTCGTCAGGCGTCCGCCGTTGTAGGCGAGCTGGCGGAGGACGCCTCCTCCCGGAGCTCCGGCGCCGGGCCGCCGCAGACCGAGCGCGGCGACGACCCCGCCGCACATCGCCATGCAGTGCACGCCGCCGAGGAGCCCGACGACGAACGCGGTCGCGACGAGCGCCGGCACACGCGAATCTTGTCATTCGTCATCGGGCACTTGATAGTCTTCTCCCAGGTTCGACCGGGAAACTTCGAGACTCCTCACTCCGGGAGGCGACATGGCGGGTCCGACTCGGGAAGAGCTCGACCGCATCGCGCAGACGCCGCGCGGGACCTATGCGCTGATGCTCGTCGTCGCCGCCCTCCTCTTCGCCGGCTGGGCAATCCTCTTCTTCGGGCGGTTCCTCGGCGCCGGGCCGGTCCGCTAGAGCGCGATTCCGATGGCGATGCATCCTCTCGAGCGGCGCTGGTTCGCGATCTCGGTGCTCCTCGTCGTCCTCATGGGCATCCTCGTCGTCTACACGGCCTATGCCGCGCGGGTGCACCCGCCGTCGAACGTCGAGGCGATCGACTCGACGCGCCTGCACCTGACGCCGGAGTTCGCCGAGGATCACCTCGGCGTCGAGCGGACGAAGGACGGCACGGTCGTCGCCCGCATCGTGATGGCGCGCTACATGGTCCACCCTCAGGAGATCACCCTTCCCGCCGGCACGCCGCTCGTCATCCGCGCGGCGAGCGCCGACGTCCTCCACGGGCTCCACGTCGCGGGCACGAACATCGCGACCCAAGTCGTGCCCGGATACGTCTCGGAGGTCAGGACGACGATCAACTTCGACCGGGTCGCGGCGCTCGGCACCGCGAACCCCGACGGCAGCGTGACGGTCCCGCTCTTCTGCAACGAGTACTGCGGCCTTGGCCACCAGTCCATGTGGGGCCGCGTGCGGGTGACGAAGCCGTGAGCGCCGCCGAGCCTCGCGGGGGCCTCGCCCCGGTCCGCGGTCTCGCGCTCGCGCACATGTGGGTCGGCTTCGGCCTCTTCGCCGTCGCAAGCCTGCTCGGCGTCTACCAGGTCCTCGAGCGCCAGCGCCTCGTGGCCGCCTCGGCCGAGCTCTATTACGGCTCGGTCACGCTGCACGGCGTCGTCCAGGCCTTCGTTCTGACCACGTTTTTCATCGCCGGCTTCGGCTACGCGATCACGACGGCGAGCCTCGGTCGGCCGATCCGGCACAAGGGTCTCGCCTGGTTCGGGTTCTGGGTCATGCTCGTCGGAACGCTCACCGCCGCGCTGTCGATTGTGGCGGGCAAGGCGACCGTCCTCTACACCTTCTACCCGCCGATGGTGGCGCACTGGACCTTCTACGTCGGGGCCGCGCTGCTGCTCGTCGGGTCGCTCGCGTGGACGGGGATCACGATCGCGGAGACGATCTCGTGGAAGCGCGAGAACCCGGGCCGGCCGGTGCCGCTCGCCCAGTTCGGGATGACGGCCAACGCCATCCTCTGGGCGTGGACGCTCGTCGGCGTCGTCGTCGAGGTCGTCTTTCAGCTGATTCCCCTCTCCCTCGGGCTCGCGCCGTCGATCGACGTCGGACTCGCTCGCGCCCTCTTCGCGTGGACGCTCCACCCGATCGTGTACTTCTGGCTGATCCCCGCCTACGTGGTGCTGTACTCGATCGTGCCGCGCGCCGCGGGCGGCTATCTCTTCTCGGACGAGGTCGGGCGCATCGCGTTCGTGATGCTCCTCGTCATCAGCCTGCCGATCGGCCTCCATCACGTCTTCGTGGACCCCGAGCAGGCCGCCGGGTGGAAGCTCATGCACGCGCTCGAGACCTTCGCGGTCGCGTTGCCGACGCTCCTGACCGGCTTCACGATCGCGGCGTCGCTCGAGACCGCCGGGCGCCTGCGCGGCGGCAAGGGTCTTTTCGGCTGGATCGGCCGGCTGCCGTGGGGCGAGCCGGTCGCGCTCGGCGGCATTCTCGCGCTGATCGCGCTCCTGCCCGGCGGCTTCGGCGGCCTGGTGAACGCGTCCTACGCGATGGACGCGATGGTCCACAACACCGCATGGATCCCGGCGCACTTCCACCTGATCCTCGGCGGCACCGTCGTGACCGCGTACTTCGCCGGCGCGTACGTGCTGTGGCCGAAGCTGACGGGGCGGCGCCTCGCCTCGCGCGGGCTCGCGAACGCGCAGCTGTGGCTCTGGTTCCTGGGACTCCTCATGATGACGGTGCCGTGGCACTGGCAGGGACTGCTCGGCATGCCGCGCCGCGTCGCGTACATGCCGTACGACCCCGCGCTCGTCGCGCGCTGGACGAAGTTCAATCCGCCGATCCTGCTCGGCGGCGCCATGATGGGGCTCTCGGCGCTCCTCTTCGTGACGGTCCTGCTCCGCACCCACGCCAACCCGGAGCGGGAGACGGACGCGACGCTGCCGCTCTCCGAGACCGTCGAGCCGCTCGTCCACGTGCCGAGCCTCCTGAACGGCTTCACCGCGTGGAACTGGCTTCTGGTCGCCCTGATGGCGCTCTCGTGGGCATACCCGATCGGGCAGTTCTTCTCGATGACCGTGCACAAGGCACTCGCGTGGGGATTCCGGTGAGGACGACGACAGCGCTCGCCGCCGCCGGGGTCGCGTTCGCGGCGTCCGTCGGGCTGAGCGGCCCGTCCTCGAAGGTCGCATGGACGGTCGAGACGGTCCGGTTCGTCCGGTCGGGCGACGTCGCGCACGGCAAGAAGTTGAACGGGGACTGCGCCGGCTGTCACGGCGACGCGGGTACGACAGACACGCCCGACGTGCCGAACCTCGCGGGCCAGGACCCGCTCTACACGTTCAAGCAGCTTTCCGACTACAAGGAAGGCACGCGCGGCAGCCCGATCATGGGCGAGGCGGTCAAGCCGCTCTCCGAGAAGGACATGGCCGACCTCGCCGCCTTCTACGCGTCGCTGCCCCCTGGCCCGGCCGCGTCGGGAGTTCCTCCCGAGGCCACGGCGGTCCTGCCGCTGACGCGCATCGGCGACGGCGCGCGGCTGATGCCGGCGTGCGACGCCTGCCACGGGAACCGGGGCGCGGGCGACGGCGGCTCCTACGGGGTGCCGAGGCTCTCGGGCCAGAAGTTCGACGACATGGCGACCCAGCTGACGACCTTCCGGTCGGGCGAGCGCGCCAACGACGTCTACCGGGCCATGCGCGACGTCTGCAAGCACCTGACCGACGCGGAGATCGCGGGGCTGGCGGCGTACTACTCGGGAAAGGCGCCCCCGCCGCCCACGCCGGCGCCGAAGTAAAGCGTCCTCGGTCTCCCCTCCCCCCCTCACCCTCGCCCTCTCCCCCGCTGGGGGAGAGGGAGTTTCCAGGTGCGATCGCACGGCAAACGAGTTCCCTCTGCCCGCCGGGGGGAGAGGGTTCCCAAGTCCGGTCGCACGGCAAACGAATTCCCCTCTCCCCCGTGAGGGGGAGAGGGTCAGGGTGAGGGCGCGTGCCCTGCCGCACTTTCTCCGGATCTGATGCATTCGCATCTGCCGGCGGGCGGCCGGCGCCTGCGACCATGCGCCCATGTTTCCGATCGTCCTGAAGAAGAGCCTTGGCGAGAACGTCCATCTCTTCGAGGTCGAGGCGCCCCGCGTCGCGCGGCGCCACCGCGCCGGGCAGTTCGTCATGGTCCGGCCGCACGCCGCGTCCGAGCGCATCCCGCTGACGATCGCCGACGTCGACAAAGAGCGCGGCACGATCACGCTCGTCGTGCAGGCCGTCGGCAAGACGACGATCGAGATGACGGCCGAGTTCGAGGAGGGCGACGAATTCGCCAACGTCGCCGGTCCCCTCGGCAATCCGACCCACATCGGCGTGCCGGGCAAACCGGACGACTTCCGCGGCGTCGTCGCATGCGTCGCCGGCGGCATCGGCGCGGCGCCGATGCTCCCGATCGCGCGCGCGTTCCACGACGCGGGCCACGAGGTCGTCACGATTCTCGGCGCCCGCCGGAAGGACCTCATCGTCTTCGAGGACCGTCTGGGCTCCGTGTCGAGCGAGCTCCTCGTGTGCACCGACGACGGTTCCTACGGCCAGAAGGGCTTCGTCACGGACGTCCTCCGCGGACTCATCGAGCGGCGGCGCGCCGCGGGCGGCGACGTGGACGTGGCGATCGCGATCGGCCCGCCGCTGATGATGAAGTTCTGCTCGAAGACCACCGAGCCGTACCGCGTGGCGACGCTCGTGAGCCTCAACACGATCATGGTGGACGGCACCGGGATGTGCGGCGGCTGCCGCGTGATGGTCGGCGGCGCCGCGCGCTACGTCTGCGTCGACGGTCCGGAGTTCGACGGGCACCAGGTCGACTTCGACGGCATGATGCGCCGCCAGGCGATGTACAAGCCCGAGGAGGCGGCGAGCCTCGCCCGCTATCGCGAGAAGAACCACTCGTGCCGCCTCGAGGTTCCGGCCGCCGCATCGGAGAGGACGCCCTGATGTCGGATCCTCGCGTCAATCCTTCGGCCGAGGAGCTCGCCGCGCGGGTCGAGCGCCGCGCGGAGTTCAAGAACAAGGAGCGCGGCCAGCTCCCCAGGGTCTTCTGGGCCGAGCAGTCGCCGGGCGAGCGCGTCGGCAACATTCGCGAGGTCCCGTTCGCCTACACGCCGATGCAGGCGCGCGCCGAGGCCGTGCGCTGCCTCTCGTGCAAGAACGAGCCGTGCGTCACGGGCTGTCCGGTCGGCGTCGACGTGCCCGCGTTCCTGAAGCTCGTCGCCGACGGCGACTTCCGCGGCGCGATCCGGCGCATTAAGGAGACGAACCTCCTGCCGGCGATCTGCGGACGCGTCTGTCCGCAGGAGAGCCAGTGCCAGGAGAACTGCATGGTCGCGAAGGTCCACAAGGACCTCGGCTTCGCGGTCTCGGTCGGCAAGATCGAGGCGTTCCTCGCCGACTGGGAGCGCGAGCAGGGCGGCGTCGAGCTGCCGCCGGTCGGGGCTGAGACGGGCCGGCGCGTCGCGGTCATCGGCGCGGGGCCGTCCGGGCTCGCGTGCGCCGGCGACCTGCGCCGCTTCGGGCACGAGGCCGTCGTCTTCGAGGCGTTCCACAAGGCCGGCGGCGTGCTCGTGTACGGCATCCCCGAGTTCCGACTGCCGAAGGCGATCGTCCAGGCCGAGGTGGACAACCTCGAGAAGATGGGAGTCCGGTTCGAGTTCGACACGATCGTCGGCCAGACGTTCACGCTCGACGAGCTCTTCGAGGAGGGCTTCGACGCGGTCTACGTCGCGACCGGGGCAGGCCTTCCGTACTTCGTGAACATCCCCGGTGAGGACGCGAACGGCGTCTACTCCGCCAACGAATACCTCACGCGCGCGAACCTGATGGGCGCCTACCGCTTCCCGGAGGAGGACACGCCGGTCCTGCGCCGCGACGACGTCGCGGTCCTCGGCGGCGGCAACGTCGCGATGGACGCCGCACGCACCGCGCTCCGCCTCGGCGCGAAACACGTCTATCTCGTCTATCGCCGCTCCCGCGAGGAGATGCCGGCGCGCCTCGAAGAGGTCCACCACGCCGAGGAGGAGGGCGTCGACTTCCGCATGCTCTCGGCGCCGGTCGAGATCCTCACCGGCTCCGACGGCTGGGTGCGCGCGCTGAAGGTCCAGCGGTGCGAGCTCGGCGAGCCCGACGAGAAGGGGCGCCGCCGGCCGATGCCGATCGAGGGCGCCTACGAGGAGCTGCCGGTTCAGATCGTCATCGAGGCGATCGGGAATGGCCCGAATCCCCTGATCCCGAAGACGACGCCCGGGCTGACGACGACGCGCCATGGCACGCTCGTCGTGGACGAGGCGACGATGATGACGACGCGCAAGGGCGTGTTCGCCGGCGGCGACATCGTCGCGGGAGCCTCGACGGTCATCCTCGCGATGGGTCACGGCCGGAAGGCCGCGGCCGCGATCGACGCGTACCTGAGACGGGAAGCGGAGGCCGAGGTCCTCGCGAACCCGGTCTAGGCCCGCTTCCCCGGCACGAAGACGAGCACGAGGCCCACGACGGCCACCCCCGCCGACACCCAGCGCCCGGTCTCGAGCCCTTCCTTCTTCGCCCGTTCGCTCGAGGAGAAGGTCGTCTTCAGCGTCCCCTCGACGGAGTCGTAGCCGCCGCGCCGGCTCGAGGTCACGATGAACCCGACGAGCCCGGCCACCAGCAGAATGATGCCGATCGTCCGCATGCCGCCGCCTCCCAGCAAGGACGATACCAACCTTCGGCCGGACATCATGTGTCCGTCCGGTCCCCGCATCCTTATCCCATGGGCGAGGTGGTCTCCCCGGGAGCCTGGTGCCGGCAGAAGTGGTGCCGCGACGACGCCGACGCGGCGGCCGCGCACTTTCCGGGCGACGGCTGCACGTGCGACCCGCACGGCCGGGCGGTCCCGCTCGAGGAGCCGCGCGTCGTCCGTCTGAAGGCGCAGGCGGTGCGGCTTCAGGCGTTCTCCTGCCGCGCGTGCGGCGCCGCCTCGCGCGACATGGTCGAGCAGCCGGAGCTCTTCTTTCGCTGCCTCGAGTGCGCGGAAGCGGACCGCTGGCCGCCGCTCCGCACGGGCCGCGCCTAGCCGCACGTCCCGGACCCTCGCGCCCTCAAATTAATTAGGAGGCGGGTTCCCGCCTCCTGCCGTTGCGGGCGATCGACGATGCCGAGTGGATCGGATCGGACGCCGCTCAACCGGTGAGGAAAACGTATCCGTTCGAGCCACGCCGTGCGTGATGCGGAATCATCAATCGGCGGAGGCCCCGAGCGCGGTTCCCGAGGGCGCGTCCGCACCCGGCGGAGGAACCTCCCGCTCCCATTGCGACCCGTCGGCGGCCCCCGAAGATTGATTCAAGCGGATCAACCGGGATCGAACCCGGAGCGGGAAAATCGATCCTTGAGGTGTCCGTGAAGGTCAAGGACCTGATGACCGTCACGCCGCGCACTTGCGCGCCCGAGAGCACGCTCGCGGAAGCCGCCCTGACGATGGGCGAAACGCGCTGCGGCGTCCTCCCGGTCGTCGAGCGGGGCCGGACCGTCGGAATGCTCACCGACCGCGACATCTGCCTCGCGCTCGCCCGCGACGACGCCAGACCGTCCGAGGTGCGGGTCGATCGCGCGATGTCTCCCGACGTCCATTACCTGAAGGAAGAGGACACGCACGCCCGCGCGCTCCAGCTGATGCGGCGCTGGCGCGTCCGCCGTCTGCCGGTGCTCGGAGCAGACCGAGCGCTTCGAGGGATCGTGACGCTCGACGACCTCGCCCTGAAGGCGACGCCGGAGGGCGAAGATGGCCCGACCTGGGCGGATCTCGTCGAAACCTTCCAGATGATCTGCGAGCGGCAGCGGCTCTCCCCGCCGTCGAAGCCGTCGCCGCCGACCGGCCCCCCCGTCCGCTACTGAGCGAGCGTCGTCGCGGCGAGGCCGTCGACGGTCTCGGGGAGAGCGGCGCAGCGGAATTCGAGGATGGCCCTCGTGCCGTCCTCGGACTCGATCTCGAGCGCGCCCACGGCTTCCTCGCGCTCGCCGGCGGACTCCACCCAGACCCGCCGCGGATGGCGCACCGAGTGCTCGAGGTCGTCCGGGCGGACGCCGAGCTGGATCGCGATGCCCCGTCCCTGCGAATCCGCGACGATCCCCTGGAGGGGCAGCTCGATCGCTTCGACCTGAGCCCCGAGTTTGAAATCCAGCACCGAGAGCCGGACGAGCCAGCCCTGATGGTTCCGACTGAACGAGTCGAAGAACCCCGTCCACTCGCGCGCCGGCACTTCGGTCGTCTTCATGGTTCCCTCCCGGCGATCTCGGCCGCGGGCTCGCGGCGACGCGCCCGCGAAAGGAGATCGATCACGTCACGGTCCGATGTCTGCTCGAAGTTCTCGTAGAAATTCCCCACGGCCAGAAACGGCTCGGGCGTCGCCGGACAGACCACCTCGTCGGCGAATCGGCGCAGCGTCGCGACGGTCTCGCGAGGACCGACCGGGACCGCCACGACCACCTTCCGGGGACCGAGCGCGCGCAGCGCCATCACGGCCGCCCGCATCGAGAACCCCGTCGCGAGGCCGTCGTCGACGACGATCACGGTCTTCGCGCGCACCTCGAGCGGCGGAAGACCGCCGCGATAGCTCTTCTCGCGCCGCTCGAGCTCGAGTCCCTCCCGGCGGGCGACCGTCTCGACCACGGCCTCGGGAATGCCGCAGCGGTCGAGCACCGGCTCGTTCAGGACGCGAACGCCGCCGGACGCGATCGCTCCCATCGCGTATTCCTCGCTGCCGGGGAAGCCGAGCTTGCGGACGAGAAAGACGTCGAGCGGCGCGTCGAGCGCCTCGGCCACGCGGTACGCGACGGGGACGCCGCCGCGCGGCAGCGCCAGGACGACCACGTCGGATCGCGCCGCATAGGATCGCAGCGCGTCCGCGAGAGCGTCTCCGGCGTGAGCGCGGTCCGCGTAGAGCACGACCTCACTCCCCCCGCACGGAGACCTCGAGCAGGTCGGTTCCCGAGGGGGCCCACAGCGCGCCGCAGTGACCCCGGAACCACGACGCCGCGAGGCGCGCGACGTGCGCGAGCGTCCCCGGCTCCTCGAAGAGATGCGACGCGCCCGGGACGATCGAGAGATGCGACTCGCCGCCGAGCCGCTTCCGCGCGGCGCGGTTGAGGGCGAGGACCTCGGGGTCCCGGTCCCCGACGATCAGGAGCGTCGGGGCGGAGACGCGCTCGAGCGCGTCGCCGGCGAGATCGGGACGGCCGCCGCGCGACACCACCGCACGCACGACTTCGGGCGCCTGCGCCGCCGCGACCAGCGCCGCCGCGGCGCCCGTCGAGGCGCCGAAGAGGCCGAGCGGCAGTTTCGCCGTCTCGGACCGGTCGAGGACCCAGCGCATCGCGGCGAGCAGGCGCTTCGCCAGGAACGGAATGTCGAACCGCAGCCGGGCCGTCTCGAAGTCGACCGCCTCTTCCTCCTCGGTCAGCAGGTCGAGCAGCAGTGTCGCCAGACCGGCCTCGCGCAGGTGCTCGGCCACGTAACGGTTCCGGGGACTCCGGCGGCTGCTGCCGCTGCCATGGGCGAAGAGGACGATGCCGAGAGACGACGAGGGGATGCCGAGGTCGCCGTGGAGCGACGCGCCGGCGGCAGGAATGACGACGGGGATGTGTTTTTCGCTTTGTGCGTCCATGCCCACATCCTTCCCCCGAAGCGCAAAAACGTCGAGATGCGATCGAATCAACGCCAGGCCTCTCTGCTAGGCTTTTCTCGTGAGGAGCGACACATGAAACCCTACGTCCGGCTGACGGAACCCATGGTGCGCGAGGGCGGGCGGCTGCGCCCCGCGTCCTGGGACGAGGCGCTCGACCGCGCGGCAGAAGGATTCCGGCGCGTGACGGCGGAGAAGGGAGCCGGCGCGATCGGTCTCTTCTCCTGCTCGAAGGCGACCAACGAGGTCAACTACCTCGCCCAGAAGTTCGCGCGCTCGGTCCTCGGCACGAACCACATCGACAGCTGCAACCGGACCTGACACGCCCCCAGCGTCGTCGGTCTGACGGCGGTGTTCGGAGCGGGAGGCGGGACGAGCTCGTACCGGGAGGCGGAGGAGGCGGACCTCGTTTTGCTCTGGGGATCGAACGCGCGCGAGGCGCACCCGATCTACTTCCACCACGTCCTGAAGGGGCTCCGCCGGGGCGGCCGGCTCGTCGTCGTCGATCCGCGCCACACCGTGTCCGCGCAGTGGGCGGACACGTGGCTCGGCCTCGACGTCGGCTCCGACATCGCGCTCGCCAACGCGATGGGCCGCGAGATCCTCCACGCCGGGCTCGAGAACCGCGCCTTCATCGAGAGGGCGACGGCCGGGTTCGACGCCTACCGCGAGGGCGTCGAGAAGTACACGCTCGAATACGCGGAGAAAGAGACCGGCGTTCCGGCCGCGGCGATCCGCGACGTCGCGCACGCCTACGCGAAGGCGAAGACCGCGCAACTCTGCTGGACGCTCGGAATCACCGAGCACCACAACGCGGTCGACAACGTGTTCGCGCTGATCAACCTCTCCCTCCTGACCGGCCACGTCGGCCGATGGGGCTCCGGCGTCTGCCCGCTGCGCGGTCAGAACAACGTGCAGGGCGGCGGCGACATGGGCGCGCTGCCCAACAAGCT
>Ga0335076_10001477_pt1 | contig 22739 bp, 16 predicted proteins | sample Lox_Sample_25_FD_206717 | JGI IMG/M metagenome (GOLD analysis project Ga0335076, IMG submission 206717) | Soil microbial communities from Loxahatchee National Wildlife Refuge, Florida, United States - Lox_Sample_2.5 | ecosystem: Environmental > Terrestrial > Soil > Wetlands | place: USA... | reverse complement strand
TGGGCGCTGGTGTCGGAGTTCCCGCCGCGCACCGCACCGCTGCGGCGGCACTTTCCACAACGTAACCGCATCATCAGCGGACTGTCGCTCGGCACGCTCGTGGTGGAAGCGGCCCGCCACAGCGGCTCGCTGATCACCGCGCGGCTTGCGGGTGAGGCCGGGCGCGAGGTGTTTGCGATCCCCGGATCGATTCACAGTCCGGTCTCGCGCGGCTGCCACCAACTCATCAAGCAGGGCGCCAAGCTCGTCGATGAGGCCAGCGACGTGATTTCGGAGCTGAGGATTTCGGTTCCGAAAGAACAACTTAGGACGCCGCACACGGAGCCGGCCCGGGCGGTGGCATTGGACAACGAGTATGAAATGCTGTTAGATGCCCTCGGCTTTGCACCCGCGACCATTGATAGTCTCGTCGCCCGCACGCACCTGCCGAGCGCGTCAGTTGCCTCGATGCTGCTGATACTCGAGCTCGAGGGACGTGTGGCGGCTCTCCCGGGCGGCCGCTATGGCCGAATACCGTAAGACATGACGACTGGCAGCGTTCTCGACATCCTGATCTACGTCTTCGACCGGTACATGCTCGATGAGGCACCGGAAGTGCCCGAGCGCGAGCAGTTGGCGCGCGACCTGCGGCGCGCCGGCTTCTCACCGGCCAAGGTCGAGCGGGCGCTCGACTGGCTCACCGACCTGGCGTTCGGCCAGAAATCCGGTCAGCCGGCGTACGCCGACGCCTACGCCGGCAGCGTGCGCGTCTACAGCGACGGCGAGCTCTCGCGTCTGTCCACGGAGTGTCGCGGGCTGCTCATTACGCTCGAGCGTGCGCGCGTGCTGACCGCGACGCAGCGCGAGATCGTGATCGAGCGCATGCTGGCGCTCGATGAGACCGAGCCCGATACCGAGCAGCTCAAGTGGGTGGTGCTCATGGTGCTCTCGAGTCAGCCGGGGCACGAGCAGGCGGTGGCGCGGCTCGGCGGACTGGTGGAAGCACAGGCCGATGAGCCGCACTGAGTCGCGCGACATGCGCTGGTCGAGTTAGGTCCGCGGCTGGTCCGCGGTTTTTTGTTTATGGCAGCCAACCTGGTCATCGTCGAGTCGCCCGCCAAGGCCAAGACCATCAAGAAGTATCTCGGCCGGGACTTCGACGTGCTCGCCTCCTACGGGCACGTGCGCGATCTCGTGCCCAAGGAGGGCGCGGTCGATCCGGACAACGGCTACGCGATGAAGTACCAGGTGCTCGAGAAGAACGAGCGCCACGTCACGGCCATCGCCCGTGCGCTCGGCAAGTCACGCGCGCTGTTCCTCGCCACCGACCCGGATCGCGAGGGCGAGGCCATCGCCTGGCACCTGAAGGAGATCCTGGCGTCACGCGGCGAGCTCGATGGCAAGGATGTGCACCGCGTGGTGTTCTACGAGATCACCCGCAACGCCATTCGCGACGCCATGGCACAGCCGCGCCGCCTGTCGCTCGAGCTGGTCAACGCACAGCAGGCGCGCCGCGCGCTCGACTACCTGGTCGGATTCAACCTGTCCCCGCTGCTGTGGAAGAAGGTACGCCGCGGATTGTCCGCAGGGCGCGTGCAGAGTCCGGCGTTGCGCATGATCTGCGAGCGCGAGGAGGAGATCGGCGCCTTCATCGCGCGCGAGTACTGGACCCTCGAGGGCGAGGGATCCCACAGCGGCCAGACCTTTCCGCTGAAGCTTCTCGAGTATCGCGGCGCAAAGGTCGAGCAGTTCAGCTTCACCAGCGAACGCGCGGCGCGCGAGGTGGAGCGCACGCTGCAGGCGGCGGCCGGCGCCACCGCCGGCGCACCGGGGACGCTCACGGTGCTCGCCATCGAGCGCAAGCAGCGGCGGCGCAACCCGGCTCCGCCCTTCACCACCTCGACGCTGCAGCAGGAGGCCGCGCGCAAGCTCGGCTTCAACGCCCGCCGCACCATGCGTCTCGCCCAACAGCTCTACGAGGGGCTCGACATCGGCGAAGGCAGCGTCGGGCTCATCACCTACATGCGCACCGACTCGGTGTCGCTCGCCGCGGAGGCGGTACACGAGATCCGCGAGGTGGCCGCACGGCTCTACGGCCGGCACGAGGTCGCCGACGAGCCCCGGGTCTACCGCACCAAGTCGAAGAACGCGCAGGAAGCGCACGAGGCCATCCGCCCGACCTCGGCGGCGATCACGCCGGCCGACGTGGAGGGCAAGATCGAGGATGACCTCTACCGGCTCTACACGCTCATCTGGAAGCGGGCGGTCGCCTCGCAGATGAGCCACGCGGTGTTCGACACCGTCGCCGTCGACATGCTGGCGGGACCCGACGGGCCAGGGCGGCATCTGCTGCGCGCCACCGGCTCGACGCTCGTCAAGCCCGGCTACATCGCCGTCTACCAGGAGGGGAGCGATGACGCCAAGGTGGACGACGCCGACCATGTGTTGCCGCCGATGAAGGAAGGCGACAGCGTCGGCCTCACGGCACTCGCCGCCTCGCAGCATTTCACCGAGCCGCCACCGCGCTACAGCGAGGCATCGCTGGTGAAGGCACTCGAGGAGCACGGCATCGGCCGGCCGTCGACCTACGCCACCATCATCTCGACGCTCCAGGACCGCGAGTACGTCGAGATGGACAATCGCCGCTTCGTGCCGACCGACATCGGCAAGATCGTCAACCGCTTCCTGACGCATCACTTCCATCGCTACGTCGAGTACGGCTTCACCGCCGCAATGGAGGACGAGCTGGACGCCGTGTCGCGTGGCGAGGAAGAGTGGACGACGCCGCTCGAGAAGTTCTGGAAGCCCTTCATCCACCAGGTGGACAAGATCGAGCGCACGGTGACGCGCGAGCAGGTCGCGCAGGCGCGAGAGCTCGGCAAGGATCCGGCCACCGGCAAACCCATCACCGTGCGCATGGGGCGCTACGGTCCGTTCGTGCAGATCGGTACCAAGGACGACGAGGAGAAGCCGCGCTTCGCCGGGCTGCGTCCCGGGCAGAAGATGGATGCGATCACGCTCGCCGACGCCATGGAGCTCTTCAAGCTGCCCCGCACGCTCGGGGAGACGCTCGAAGGGGAGACCATCGTCGCGAACGTCGGGCGCTTCGGCCCGTACGTCAAGTACGGCAGCAAGTACGCCTCGCTCAAGGAGGATGACCCCTACACCGTTACCCTCGAGCGCGCGCGCGAGGTCATCCGCCTGAAGAAGGAGGCCGACGCGAACCGCATCATTCAGGACTTCGCCGCCGAAGGTATCCAGGTGCTCAACGGCCGCTACGGGCCGTACATCACCGACCGGAAGAAGAACGCCAAGATACCCAAGGACCGCGATCCGAAAGCGCTCACGCTCGAGGAGTGCCGCGCGTTGCTCGCGGCGGCCCCCGAGCGCGGCGGGCGCTTCGGCCGCTGGGGACGCGGCAAGCGCGCGACGGCGCCTGCCGTCGCCGCGGCGGCTGCAAGTGGCGATGGCGCGCAGAATGCATCGCCACCGTCGGTAAGCCCCGGCAAGCGACGCGTCGCGAAGAAAGCGGCGTCGCCGGCGCCGGCCCACGCCAGGCCGAAGCCGGCTGCGCGCGCGGGCCACAAGGGGCGCCGCGGCGCCAAGGCAGCGGCTCGCCCGGGTCGCTCCGGCAAGGCGCGGCCGAAAGCCTCCGCTGCGGCACCTGGCCGCGTACGCGGAATCAAGTAAGTCAGCAGGCGTCGATCAGGCATCCGCCCGCCCGCGGAGGGGCACTGACGACTGCCGCTGTGTCGTGACGGCCCTGGCCCGCTACGCCGGCAGCGCTGCGAGGAACTCATCGATCGCCGCCACGCACTCCGGCTCATCGAGGAGCGGGGCGTGGCCGCGGTTTGCGACGCTCAGTGCCCTGAGGTCGGGCTTCTCGCGTTGCATGCGCGCGAGCGTCGCCTCGCTCAGGATGTCGGAGTGCGCGCCGCGGATCGCGAGAATCGGCGTGCGCGCCAAGGCGCCCCAGAGCGGCCACAGGTCCGGCGCCGCAGCCTTGGTGTCGCGCAGCGGCTCCGAGATGCGGGGGTCGGCATCGACTTCCGGCGCTCCCTGCGCGTTCTCGCGGTAGCTCAGGCGCACGATCTTCTCCCAGCGTTCATCGCTGATGCCCGGCCAGGCGCTGCCGTAGGTCGCGCGTGCCTGCGAGATCGCCTCCGCCCAGTTGCGCACCGCAGCCCCCTTGCCGGCGTAGCCACGGATCCGCTCGAGGCCCGCCGGATCGACCTCGGGGCCGACGTCGTTCAGGACGATGCCGGCGACGAGACCCGGCTGCGTGGCTGCGAGCAACATCGCCATGAGCCCGCCCATCGAGGTACCGATGATCCGCACCCGCACTGCGCCAAGCCCTGCGAGCAGCGTCTGCACGTCCTTGAGATACATCGGGATCTGATAGTTGTTGGGGTTGGGATCGCGCGCCGAGAGCCCGCGCCCGCGCACGTCCGGCACGATGAGGCGGTGACCTCCGGCGAGGTGCGTCGCGAGGTCGGCGAAATCGCGGCCATTGCGCATCAGGCCATGCAGGCACAAAACCACCGGCGCGCCCGCGCTCGGCGCGGCGTACACGCGGCTGAAGAGCCTGAGCCCATCCTGACTGTCGAACCAGTATTCCCCCGCTCCCATCTGCGGCTCCTCAGGACGATTCAGTACTCGCGTCCGCCAAGCTCGGCGCGCAGCTCGCGCTTGAGGACCTTGCCATTCGCGTTGCGCGGCAGCGCCGTGCGCAACAGCACATCGGCGATGCGCTGCTGCTTGCCGAGGCGTGCGTTGGTCCAACGCATGAGTGCGTCCTTGTCGAGGCTGCGGCCGCTCCTCGGCACCACAACCGCAATCGGCGTCTCGCCCCACCTGCGGCTGCGCGCCCCGACCACCGCCACTTCGGCGATGTCGGGATGCTCGCACATCACCTGCTCGATGTCCGCCGGGTACACATTCTGGGCGCCCGAGAGAATCATGTCCTTCTTGCGGTCGACGACGTAGAGGAAGCCGTCCTCATCGAGCTGTCCGAGATCGCCGGTGCGCAGCCAGCGCCGTCCTCGACCGTCGGTCCAGGTCGCCTCGCGGCTCGCGTCGTCGCGTCCGTAGTAGCCCTGCATCAGCAGCGGTCCGAAGCCGACGATCTCGCCGGTCTCACCGGCGGGCAGCTCACGGTCGTCGGCGGCGAGGATGCGCAGATCAGTGCTGAGGAACGGCTTGCCGACGGAGCTCGTCTTCGCCGCGAAGTCCTCCGGCGCGAGGATGGTACAGAAGCCCTCGGTGAGACCGTAGAGCTCAATGAGCTTGCAGCCGGTGCGCCGCGGGAACTCGCGCTTCAGCTCGAGCCGCAGCGGCGACCCGCAACACATGACCGTATCGAGGCTGTCGAGGCGGAAGCGCTCGAGGTCGGGCACGGCGAGCAGCCGCTCGAGCTGCAGCGGCACGAAGGTGCCGTGCGTTACGCCCTCGGACTCGATCAGACCGAGGGCGGCCGGCGCATCGAAATGCGGCATGACGAGGATCGTGCCGCCGACCAGCACGGTGCACAGCATCGCCACCCAGCTGATGTTGGAAAAGAGGCCGAGGGAGCAGAGCGTCACGCAGTCGCTGCGGTAGCGCAGCACGAGAGCGAGCTCCACCGCCCAGGTGAGACGGCAGTGATGGCTGTGGACGATGCCCTTCGGCACACCCGTGGTGCCGGAGCTGTAGATGATGTTGCAGAGATCGTCCGGGCCGATCTCGGCCTGCGGCGCGGCCGCTGACTGCGCGGCGCGCCAGCCGTCGAACTCCTGCCACGGTGCCCCCGGGCTGCCGTGCGCAATGCGCAGCGCCTCGCGTACCCGCAAATGACCAACGGCGAGCGCATCGATGCGGGCGCAGTGCGCCCCCGAGGCGAACACCGCGGAGGCGGCCGCGTCCTCGATCATGCCGGCGACCGCCGCATCCGCGATCGACACGTTGAGCGGTACGGCGACGCATCCCGAGCGCAGGATGCCGAACAGCAGCAGCGCCAGCTCGAGACTGTTGTCCATGAGCACCGCGATGCGATCGCCGCGCCGGAGCCCGCATACGGCGAGCCCGTTGGCGATCTGCGCGGTGTCGTGCGCGAACTGCGCCCAGCTGAGTCGCCGCCGCCCCTCGATGAGGGCGGTGCGCGCTGCCCGCCACTTGCCGTGGCTCGTGATCAGATCCGGCAGCAGCGGCCGCGGGGCGGCGAACCAGCTCATCGGCTCGTAGTACCGTCAGAAGTGGTACTGCGCGGTGACCGACCAGATGCGTGGCGGCCCGTAGAAGCCGATCTGGCTGATGCCGCCGATGAAGGAGTTCTGCGGCGCGATCGGCGGCGGCCCGAAGTCGTAGCCGGCGACGCGGTAGTACTTGTTGGTGAGATTCTTGCCGTCGAACGAGATTCGCCAGGCACCGCTGCGGCTGGTGAAGGCGAGCCCGGCGTTGAGCAGGCCGTAGGCCGGCTGATCGGTCACGCTGGGTGTCGTGTTGGCGACCTTGGTGAAGCTGCGCCAGTCATAACCGACGCGCGCCAGCACCGAGCCCGGCTGCAGCTCCCAGGTGTAGACGGCATTGCCGGAGAGCGTCCAGCGGGGCGCATTGATCGGGCTGTTCTCGCTGGCGGCGTTGACGCTGGCGACGCCCGGTGCGCAACCGGGCGCGAGCGTGAACACGTTGCACGGGATCAGGTAGTCCTCGTAGTAGGAATCGAGATAGCCGCCGTTGAAAGCCAGCGTCAGCGCGTGCGTGGGCCGCCAGGCCGCTTGCAGCTCGGCACCTTCGTTGATCTGCTTGCCGGCGTTGAGCACTGCGGTGAGGTTGGTGGGCGCACCGTGATAGTCGACGAACTGCTGTACGCCGATCTGTGCATCGCTGTAGGGGTCGTAGAACGCCGTCAGGTTGAGCAGCAGCGTGTTATCGAGCCAGGTGGACTTGATGCCCACCTCGTAATTGTTGGCGGTCTCGGAGTTGTAGCCGTTCTGTGTCGCGGGATAGACGGCGGCGTTGCCGCGCATGTCGAAGCCGCCGCTCTTGAAGCCGCGGCTGTAGGTGAAGTAACCCATCAGCTGCTCGGTCCAGTGATAGTCGAAGCCGAGCCGCGGCGTGATGTTCACGAAGGCACGTGAGTTGGTGTAGTCGGTCACCACCGGATTCGGGCCCGGGAACGGGAAGAACCCGGGCGGCACCTCGTTGGGATTGAAGAACGTCGTGCCCGGCTCGAGCTGCACCGGCGCGACGCTCGCGTAGTCCGCCTGGTAGACCTCCGCGGTCTTCTTGTCCTCGTTCCAGCGCAGGCCGACGTCGAGGTTCAGCCGATCGGTGAGCTTCCAGGAGCTATCACCGTAGGCGGCGTAGCTCTGGGTGAGCACCGAGCCGGTGACCAGCTCGGTGATGTAGATGTCGTCCTGCGGGATGCCGAGCAGCGTGAGCGTGCCGATCGAGGCGTTGTAGGAGCCGCCGGCGCGGCTGTCCATGTAGAAGAGTCCGCCGACCGCCTTGACGAGATCGTTGTGGAAGCTGAGCTGCGCCTCGCCCGAGGTCTGGTGGTCGTTGTATTCACCCGGCACCTCGAAGAGGTTCTCATCGATGTGATCGAAGCTGATGAACTGCTGCCCGTGGCCCTGGTAGTAGGCGCCGACGATCTTCAGGTCGAGCGCGCTCGTGAGGCTCTGCGTGTAGGTCGCCGAGTAGCCCATGCGGTGGAAGAAGTCCCGGTCGACCGGCAGGTCGTTGTACATGTCGAACGGGTCGCTGAGCTGCGGCACCAGGTAGTTGTTGAGCCGCTGGCCGCCCGAGGCATTCGAGTCGTCGAGGATGTCGTCGGCGATCAACTTGAGCTTCGAGCTGTCGCCCCAGGTGAAAGTCAGGTTAGCGCGTCCGACGAGGATGTCCTTGTTCGACACCTGCCCGCCGATCTGCGTGGTGGGGCTGGGCGCCGTGCCCGGCTGCTCGACCACCTCGCCGTAGCCGCCATGGCTGAAATAGCCGAGCGCGACGCCGAAGTAGACGTGATCGGCGATCAGCGGCAGCGATCCCGAGAGGCGGTAGTCGCGCTCGTCGTAATTGCCTGCAGTCGCCGAGGCCGTCAGTGTCGCGGGACCTGCGATGTCGCGCGTCACGTACTTGAGTGCACCGGCGATAGTGTTCTTACCGTACAACGTCCCCTGCGGGCCGCTCAGCACCTCGATGCGGTCGACGTCGAGCACGTCGAGCAGCGCCGCTTGCGGACGCGCCATGTAGACGTCATCGACGTACACACCGACGCCCGGATCGAATCCCCACAACGGATCGCTTTGCCCGACGCCGCGGATATAGATGTTGATCGTGCTGCTGGTAGCCCGGTCCTGGGAGATCTTCATGTTGGGCACGAAGCTGTTGAGATCGGCGAGCGTGGTGACATCCTGCGTTTCGAGGGTGTCGGCGCCGACCGCCGTCACGGTAAGCGGCACGTCCTGGAGGTTCTCGGTGCGCCGCCGCGCGGTGACCACCACCTCCTGCAGCCCGGCAGCCTCGGTGGCGCCGGCCGCGGCGGCCTCGGCTGGAGCCGTCTGTCCGAGCACTGCAGCCGGTGCCAGTGCGCCCGAGAGCACAATCCCAAGAGAGAGCATCCACGCAGCGCCGCGGACCCGAATGTCGTTCTGCATATGCCCCCCTCGCGAGCCGCATTCAACATTTGTTGAGTAATATTCAACGAACGTTGAGGGGAAAAGTCAAGACGGGCCGAATTGCGCAACAGGGGCGCTTCACCGGACACTGTCGGGGTCGGCAACCTTTTGCACTGCAGTAGGATGAAGATGAAGAAGAAGAACCCGACCCGTCCGGGCGACGAGCGCATTCTCGATGCCGCGGAGCAGCTGTTCGCGCAGCGCGGCTACCACGGCGTATCGCTACGCGACATCACCCGGGCCGCCGGCGTCGACGTGGCCCTCGTCAGCTACCACTTCGGCGGCAAGCGCGAGCTGTTCACGGCCGTGTTCGAGCGGCGCGCGGAGGTGCTCAACCGCGAGCGCCTGGAGCGGCTCGATGAGGTGTGCCACGCGGCCCGGCCCGGCTCGCCGACGATCGAGGCGATCGTCAATGCCTTCACCGAGCCGCTGCTGCAACGCTCGGCGCGCGGCGGGGCCGGGTGGAAGAGTTATTTCGCGCTGGTCGCTTATGTCAATAACTCACCGGAGTTCGGGCCGGTAATGATGACGCGCCACTTCGATCCGCTGGTGGATCGATTCATCGCCGTGCTGCGCGAGGCGCTGCCCGTCTGCCCGCCCCGGGAAATCTACTGGGGCTACCAGTTCCTCACCGGGGCACTCACGCTGACGTTCGCCGAGACCGGTCGCATCGACAAGCTGTCCGGGGGGCTGTGCCGGTCGACGGACCTCGATAGCGTGCACCAGCGGCTGATCCCCTACGTCGCGGCCGGCTTTCGCGCGCTGTGCGCGCGTGCCCAGCCACCGGCGCGACCCGGCAAGCGCCTGGAGCGGCGCGCGCGACCGCGCCGATGAAGTATCGCCACGGCTTTCACGCCGGCAACTTCGCCGACGTGCACAAGCACGTGGCGCTGCTCGCCCTGCTCACGGCACTGAAGCGCAAGGACAAGGGGTTCCTTTACCTCGATACCCATGCCGGCCGCGGCAGCTACGAGCTCTCGGCTGCCTCGACGGAGGCCGCCACGGGCGTCGGACGCCTTACGCAGGCACGGCATGAGTCCGAGGAGCTCCGTGCGTACGCCGCCCGGCTCGCGCAGCTGCGCTCCGCGGCTGCCCGGCCCCACCTCTACCCGGGCTCGCCTCTGCTCGCGGTGAGCGAGCTGCGACGGCAGGATCGTGCGGTGCTCATCGAGCTGCAGGGCGGGGAAGCGCATCACCTCGAGAATGCGCTGAGGGTAGTCGCGGCGACGCACGGGGAGGGTCCGCGCGTGCGCATCGAGCGCGGCGATGGCTTTGCGGCACTGCGCGCCTCCCTGCCGCCGCCCGAGCGGCGCGGCCTCACCCTCCTCGACCCGCCTTACGAGGAGACGCGGGACGACCACACGCAGGTCGCGAGCGCGCTCGCGGAAGGCTTGAGACGCTTCCCGACCGGCGTGTTCGTCGCCTGGTACCCGATAAAGGATGAGCGCGACAGCAGTGCGTGGCGCGCCGTGTGTGCCGGGGCGCTGCACGCGCCGGTGCTCTCGAGCGAGCTGTGGTTGTATCCGCGTGACTCGCGGGTGGCGCTGAACGGTTCGGGGCTTCTCATCGTCAACCCGCCGTGGCGCACCCTGGAGCGCATGCAGGTCTGGCTGCCCGAGCTCGAGGCGTGTCTCGCGGTGGGCAGCGGCGCAGGCAGCCGCGCGCAGATGCTGTCACAATCTGCCGCATGAGTCCCGCGGCGGACCAGTACGGCGTCTTCGGCCACCCGGTCGGGCATAGCCTCTCGCCGTTCATCCATGGCATGTTCGCCCGCGAGACCGGCCAGGAGATGAGCTACCGCGCCTACGACGTCGTGTCGGAGGAGTTCGTCGTGCGGGTGCGCGAGTTCTTCGAGCGGGACGGTCGCGGGCTGAACATCACCCTGCCGCACAAGATCGCCGCCGTGGAGGTCGCCCACGAGCTCACCGAGCGCGCCGCTCACGCCGCGGCGGTCAATACGCTCGCGCTGCGTGAGGAAGGCATCCTCGGCGACAACACCGACGGGGCGGGACTGGTACGCGACTTGTGCGACAACCTCGGCATCGTGATCACCAACCGCCAGCTCCTCGTCCTCGGCGCCGGCGGCGCCACCCGCGGGATCCTTGCGCCGTTGCTCGCCCTCGAGCCCGCGGCGCTGGTGATCGCCAACCGCACGGCTGAGCGCGCCGAGGCGCTCGCGGCAGCGTTCACCGATCTCGGTGCCACCCGTGGCGTCGGCTTCACCGACGTCGGCGACGCCCCGTTCGATCTCATCATCAATGCGACCTCCGCGAGCCTCACCGGAGACATACCGCCGATCCCGCCGAGCGCGCTCGGTCCGGACACGGTGTGTTACGACCTGGCCTACGGCCGATCCGCCACCGGGTTCGTCAGGTGGGCCGAGGATGCCGGCTGTGCACGGGCATTCCAGGGACTGGGCATGCTGGTCGAGCAGGCCGCCGAGTCGTTCTACCTGTGGCGCGGGGTGCGTCCCGACACCGCGCACGTGCTGTCGCTCCTCAGGGTGCGCACCGGCAGCACCTGAGAAGGCCGTCAGCCGCGCTCGCGGCCTCGGCACGACCGGGCACCGTTCGCAACGCCCGCGCGCCGCCCCTCAGCGCATGGTCACCAGCTCTTCGGCGGAGGTCGGATGGATCGCGACTGTGTCGTCGAAGTCTCTCTTGGTGGCCCCCATGCGCACCGCGACCGCGAACCCCTGCAGCATCTCGTCCGCGCCCTGCCCCACGACATGCAGCCCGACGACGCGCTGCTCGGGTCCGGCGGTTACCAGCTTCATCTCCGATCGCGGCTTGGCGCGGGTCATGGCGTGATAGAGCGCCACGAAGCCCGAGCGGAACACGGTGACGTTGCCTGCGCCGTAGCGCTCGCGCGCCGCCGCTTCGGTGAGCCCCACGGTGCCGATCGGGGGGCGGCCGAAGATCACGGTGGGAATGTTCTCGTAATCGAGGTGTCGCCCGGTGTGTCCGCCGAACAGCCGGTCCGACAAGCGCCGACCGGCAGCGATCGCCACCGGGGTGAGCTGCGCGCGCCCGGTCACGTCGCCGACGGCGTAGACCCCGGGGGTGCTGGTCGCCTGGTAGAGATCGGTGGCGATGTAGCGCTCGGCATCGAGCTGCACGTCGGCCTTGTCGAGCGCGAGATCCGCGACCCGCGCCTCGCGCCCGATCGCCCAGAGCACGCAGTCGAAGGGTCCGAGGCGACGGCCGTCGCCGGCGTGGAGCTCGAGCGCACCGTGGGCGCCGCGCACCAGCGCCGCGAGCGCGGCGCCGGTCGCGACCACCACACCCTCCTCGCTCAGGATCCTGAGGATGGTCTCCCCCAGCATGGGGTCGAACGTCCGCAGCGCGCTCTCGCCGCGCAGCACCAGCGTCGTCTGCGAGCCGAGACCGGCGAAGATCCCCGCCAGCTCGATGCCGATGTAGCTGCTGCCGACGACCGCGACGCGCGCCGGCCGCTCCGTGAGCTCGAAGAAACCGTCGGAGGTGATGCCGTTATCCGCCCCCGGGATCTGCGGCAGGCGCGGGCGGCCGCCGGTGGCGACGATGATGTGAGCGGCGCTCAGGGTGCGGTCGCCGACCCGCACGGTGTGGGCGGCGGTGAAGGCCGCGTGGCCGCGTAGCACCTCGACGTTGCGCTTTGCCAGGTTCGCGGCGTAGAGCGCGTTCAGCCGTTCGACGTAGGCGTCGCGCTTGTGCTTGAGTGAGCGCCAGTCGACGCTGCCCGCCGTGACGCTGAAGCCGTAATCGACCGCATCGTGCAGCGCGCTGCCGAGCTCCGCCGCGTTCCACATGATCTTCTTCGGCACGCAGCCGACGTTCACGCAGGTGCCGCCGAGAGGCCCGGGCTCGGCGAGCGCCACGCGCGCACCGTACTCGGCGGCGCGCTGGGCCGCGGCGAGCCCGCCGCTGCCGCCACCGATCACCACCAGGTCGTACTTTTCGCTCATGACACCCCCGCGGAACCGCGCATACTTACATCATGTTACGCGAGGGCTCATGTTATGTGAGGGCGCGCCACTGCGCCCGGGATGCCGCGCACCCGCCAGCGCGCGCGGGCCGCTACAATGGCGAGCGTTCCACCGGACGAGACCGCATGGACAATCCCTTACTTGCCCCGGAGCCGCTGCCCGCCTTCATGCGGATACGTCCCGAGCACGTGGAAGGCGCGGTGCGTGAGGTGCTGGACGCCAACCGCGCGCGCATCGGCGAGCTCGCGACGCTCGAGCGCCCGACCTTCGCCACCCTCATCGAGCCGCTCGAGGAGCTGCATCACCGCATCTCGCGCACCTGGTCGCCGGTCAGCCACCTGAACGCGGTGCTGAACTCCGACGCGCTGCGCGAGAGCTACAACGCCTGTCTGCCGCTGCTGTCGGCGTACCACACCGATCTTGCACAGAGCGAGCCGCTGTACCGGGCCTATCACGCCATCCTCGAGCAGCAGGGCGCGGCGCTCGCTCCCGTGCAGCGCCATCTCATCGAGCACGCGGTGCGCGACTTCCGCCTCGCGGGCGTCGGCTTGCCGGCCGAGCGCAAGGAGCGCTTCAAGACCGCGATGCTCGAGCTGGCGCAACTGCAGGCCAAGTTCGAGGAGAACGTGCTCGACGCCACCAACAGCTGGACCCGTCATGTCACCGACGCCGCCGAGCTGCGTGGCCTCAACGAGATGCTGATCGAGCAGGCGCGCCGGCGCGCCGCGGACGAGCGGCTGCCGGGCTGGCTGCTGGCGCTCGACCAGCCGACCTACGTGGCGGTGGTGACGGATGCGGAATCGCCGCAGCTGCGCCGCGCGTTCTACGAGGCATGGACGACGCGTGCCTCGGACCGCGGGCCCAACGCCGGCCGCTGGAACAACGCCACGGTGATGGAGGAGATCCTGCAGCGCCGGCACGCGGCGGCCCAGCTGCTCGATTTCCCGAACTATGCGCAGTACGCGCTCGCGACGCGCATGGCGCACAGCGTGCCTGAGGTGTTGAGCTTCCTGCACGAGCTCGCCGCGGCCGCCCGCGGTGCAGCCCAGGCGGAGTTCGCCGAGCTCGAAAGCTTCGCCGGTCAGCCGCTCGCTGCGTGGGACGTCGCCTTCTACGCCGAACGGCTGCAGCGCGAGCGCTTCAGCGTCTCCCAGGAGGAGCTGCGGCCGTACTTTCCGCTGCCGCGGGTGCTCAGCGGGCTGTTCGGGGTCGCCGAGCGGCTGTTCGCGGTACGCATCCGCGAGCGCGCGGGCGTCGCGGTGTGGCACGAGGACGTGCGCTTCTTCGACATCGAGAACGCCCGCGGCGAGCCGATCGGCAGCTTCTACCTCGACGCCTATGCGCGCCCCAACAAGCGCAGCGGCGCCTGGATGGACGAGTGCATCGGCCGCAAGCGTCTCGCCTCGGGCGCGGCGCTCCCGGTCGCCTACCTGGTATGCAATTTCCTCCCTCCCGGCGAGCGGCGGCCGGCGCTCTTGACGCACGACGACGTGGTGACGCTGTTCCACGAGTTCGGCCACGGCCTGCATCACCTTCTCACCCGGGTCGACTACCCGAGCATCGCCGGGATCAACGGCGTCGCCTGGGACGCGGTGGAGCTGCCGAGCCAGTTCCTCGAGAACTACGCCTGGCACCCGGAGGTGCTGCAGCGCATCTCCGGACACTTCGAGAGCGGCGTGCCGCTGCCGCTCGAGCAGCAGCAGCGCCTGATCGCGACGCGCAGCTTTCACGCCGGTCTCTCGATGATGCGGCAGCTCGAGTTCGCGCTGTTCGACTTTCGCATCCATACCGAATACTCCCCGGCGCACGGCGGGCGCATCGAGCAGATCCTGCGCGAGGTGCGCAATGAGGTCGCGGTGGTGCCGGTACCCGAATGGAATCGCTTCGCCAACAGCTTCGGGCACATCTTCGCCGGGGGCTATGCCGCCGGCTACTACAGCTACAAATGGGCCGAGGTCCTGGCGGCGGACGCATTCGCCGCCTTCGAGGAGAGCGGCGTGTTCGACCCCTCGACCGCGCAGCGTTTTCTCGATGCCATCCTCAGCCGCGGCGGCGGCCGTGATGCCCTCGAGGCGTTCATCGAGTTCCGCGGGCGCCGGCCCGAGGTGGGACCGCTGCTGAAGCAGCACGGCATCGCCGCGGCGCGCGGGGCGACGTGAGCAGCGCGCGCCGAACGCCGCTCGCCGCGGCGGCGCTGCCGGCCGCGACCCTGGCCATGGCGCTGGCGGCAGCGGCCGCGCACGGCGACGCCCTTTACGTCATCGAGCAGGTCGTGGTCAACGTCAACAGCGCTCCGGATGCGAGCGGTGAGCGCATCGCCACGGTGAAAAGCGGCGAGCGCGTCGAGGAGCTCGAGCGCGTACGCGATCAGGTGCACGTACGTCTCGGGGACGGCAAGGACGGCTGGATCCGCGCCAGCTATCTGTCGGCCGATGAGCCGCTGCGCGCACGACTCGCACAACGCGACCAACAGCTGGCGCAGCTCGAGCAGGACGTCAGCCGCCTGCAGGCGCAGCTCGCTGCGGTGCACAGCGCCGCACCACTCGGCAGTTCCACGAGCGGCGCCGCCCCGGCCGCCGCAACCACCGCGAGCACCGCGAGCACGGCGACCCCCGCGCCGCCAACTGCAACTGCGAGCAGCGCCGCGGAGGATCCTGGCGGCGTCGCGCCGATGTTCGCCTCGGGCGCCGAGGAGAACGCGTACCGCCTGTGGCCGTGGACGCTCGCTGCGGCGCTGCTCGGGCTCGGCGTCGGCTTTGCGCTCGGCGTTCTGGTGCTCGACCGTCACATCCGCCGCAAGTACGGCGGCCTGCGCATTTACTGAGTCCGGAGCCGTGGCGGGGCAAAATGTGCGCCGCGTCGTGGCGCAAAAGACGCCATCGTGTCTACACTAATTGTTAAGTTCATGGCTGGGCCTGCGAGGGAGGGCCCGCGAGCCAGGCCGAAGTTCCAGCAAGAATGACCAACGAGCGGCGCAGCGATTTTGATGTGACCAACAGCGTGCAGGTGAGCTCACCGCGCGCGGTGCTCGCTGCGGTCGAGGCACTGTACCGTCCGACCTGGCCGGGCATGTCGCTCGATCCGCTCGCACGCGCCTTCGCGCATTTCGAGCGGCTATTCGCCGGGGAGGTCGCCGGCTTCCACGGTGTCGACACGGTCTATCACGACCGCCAGCACACGCTCGACATAACTCTCGCCCTGGCGCGGCTCATCGTTGGCTACGAGCGGCAGCAGCCGGAGGGCGCACGACTCGGCGGCGCGCGCGCCGTGGTCGGACTCATCACGGGTCTGTTCCACGACGTCGGCTACCTGCGTCGCGCCGACGATGCCGGCTCGCGCAACGGCGCCGAATTCACGCGCACCCACGTCTCGCGCGGCGCGCGCTTCCTGGAGGAGTATCTGCCGGTTCTCGGCTTCGCCGCCTGGGTGCCGATCGCCACCGAGATCATTCACTTCACCGGCTACGAGATACCCTTCGAGCGCATCGAGGCGAAGCTCGCCGACCCGCGCGACGTCACCGTCGGGCATCTGCTCGGCACGGCCGACATGATCGCGCAGATGGCCGACCGCTGTTATCTCGAGAAGTGCCGCGACCGCTTGTACGCCGAGTTCGTGCTCGGCGGCGTCGCGCTGCCCTGCAGCGACGGCAGCCCGCAGGTGAAGTACGCCTCGGGCCTCGACCTGCTGCGGCAGACGCCGGAGTTCGTGAACGAAGTGCGCTCCAAGCGGCTCGATGGCGACTTCGACGGCGCGTATCGCCACCTGGAGATCCTCTACGACGGCCGCAATCCGTACATCGAGGCCATCGAGCGCAACGTCGAGTACCTGCGCCAGGTGCTGCGCAGCGAGAGCTGGCAGCTGCTGCGGCGCCGCCCGCCGATCTTTGCCGCCGTCGCCGACCCCATGGCCACCATGCGCGGCCTGATGCTTGGACATATTAAGAGGCTCTGGTCGGGGAACTGAGGCCACGCCCCGGCCGCTCCACCCCTCCCCGTCCCCGCACAGCGGCCGCCCTTCGGCGCGCCGGTAGCCTTCCGTCCCGAGCGGCGGTTAATATCGACCCCTATAAAAAGGGGATCACGCGCTTTGCGGGGGAGAGCGCTCTCCCGCGATCGCGCGCCTACGTGACTACCGGCAGCTTCAAGTTCAAATACGCAGGAGCGACCTTTATGGTCGTGCTGCTGGCGGCCGTGGCGGTCGCGGTGCTCCTGCTGGTGCGTCACGCGGCCGATACCCGCTCCCTGAGTGCCCTTGCCGAGCACGCCGCCCGCGAGCGCGTCGACCCGGAGCTGCAGGGACGCGCCCGCAGCATCGCCGCCCACGCGGCTGACTCGATCGCCGGCTCGGTCCGCTTCGCCAACCCTGACGGGCTGGCACGGCGGCTGCAGCCCTTCATGGAAGATCCGACGGTGGCGGCGATCTCGGTCACCTCGCGCTCCGGGCAGACTCTCTTCGACTGGCACCGCCGCGGCGCCGCTGCCCCCGGCACTCTGACCAGCCAGGCAGCAGCGCCGGTGCGCACCTTGGTCGAGAGCGTCCCCGGCGCCGTCACGCCCGAGACCCTCGCGACGCTCAGCGTGGTGCTCGAGCAGGCCGCCCCGGTGCCGCAAGTCGGCCTCGCCCGGCGGCTCGAGGCGGCGAGCGCGGAGCGCACGCGCTTCAGCTGGTGGCTCGCCCTCGCCCTCGGTGCGGCGGGCGCGCTGCTCGCCGCGGCGCTCGTGTGGCGCGCGGTCGCTCACCTGCAGCGCCCGGTCGATTCCCTGATCCGCAGCGCCGAGCGTATCGGGCAGGGCGACTACACGCGCCCCTTCGAAGTGCGCCGCCAGGATTCGCTCGGCGACCTGCAACAGGCGCTCGAGCGCATGCGCGCGCGGCTGCGCCACTCGACCATCAACAAGAGCTACCTGCACAGCGTCCTCAACAGCATGACCGATGCGGTGTTCGTCACCTCCCCCGACGGCATCATCAAGGTGGCGAACTCCGCGGCCTGCAAGCTCCTCGGCTACAGCGAGGAGGAGCTGCTCAACCGCGGCATCCTCGCGGTGCTCGAGGAGCGCGAGCGGGTCGGCTTCGACCTGCTGCAGGCCGCGCAGGAGACGCGCGAGACGGTGGTACGCACGCGCTCCGGACAGACCATCCCGGTCTCGTTCACCGGTTCGCGCATCGACAGCGACGATCCGCAGTTCCAGGGCAACATCTTCGTCGCCCGCAACATCACCGACCGCAAGCGCGCCGAGCGCCGTATTCGCTATCTCGCCCGCTACGACGCGCTCACCAAGATCCCCAACCGCATGCAGTTCCATCACGTGCTGCAGCAGACCATCGCCCGCGCGCTGCGCTCGGGGCAGGTCGTGGCGGTGCTGTACCTCGACATGGATCGCTTCAAGGAGGTCAACGACACCTTCGGCCACGGTGCGGGCGATCGGGTGCTCGAGGTGCTCGCCGAGCGCCTCACGCGCGCGGTGCCGAAGGAGACCGTGGTCGGGCGCCTCGCCGGGGATGAGTTCGCGCTGTTCGTCGACGGTCTGCCGGCCGACGCCGACAACCGCGGGCCGATCGCGCAGCTGGCGCGCGCGCTCCTCACCGAGGTGAGCCGCCCGTTCCAGCTCAACCAGCACGAGGTATTCCTCACCGCGAGCATCGGCATCGCCTTCTGTCCGCGCGATGCGGAGAACGTCATCGACCTGATCCGCAACGCCGACGCGGCGATGTACTACTCGAAGCAGAACGGCGGCAACACCTTCGCCTTCTACTCCCCGGAGATGAACGCCGCCGCGGTCGAGCGGCTGATGCTCAAGAGCAAGCTGCGGCGCGCACTCGAGCGTGATGAGCTCGAGATCCGCTATCAGCCGAAGGTCGACCTGCGCACCGGGCGGATCATCGGTGCCGAGGCGCTGCTGCGCTGGCGCCTGCCCGGACACGGCGACATACCGCCCTCGCAGTTCATTCCGCTCGCCGAGGAGACCAACCTGATCCTCGACATCGGCGAATGGGTGCTCAACCGCGTGTGCCTCGACTATCGCCACATGCAGCAGCACGGCGGCGATCCGGGACGCATCTCCCTCAACCTCTCGCTCAAGCAGCTGCGCCAGGCGAGCTTCATCCTGCGCTGCCGCTCGGTGTTCCGCCGCCACCACGTGTCGCCGACTGCCTTCGAGCTGGAGATCACCGAGACCACGCTGATGGCTGATCCGCAGCGCACGGTGCGCCTCCTCGATGAGCTCTATGCGATGGGCCTGCACCTGTCGATCGACGATTTCGGCACCGGCTACTCCTCGCTGTCGGCGTTGCAGCAGTTCCCGATCGGCACGCTGAAGATCGACCAGTCATTCGTGCGCGATGCGACCGAGGATGCCGGCGATGCCACCATCGTGCGCACCATCATCGAGATGGGGCGCAGTCTCGGCATGGAAGTGATCGCCGAGGGGGTGGAGTCGCGCCGGCAGCTGCAGTTCCTGCGCACCAACTCCTGTCACTACGCGCAGGGGCGGCTGTTCGGCGAGCCGTGCAGCGCGGATGAGCTGCTGGCGCTGCTCGCGCAGCAGGCCGCCGGCGGTGCCCCCTTTGCGCATCTGCTGCGCGACGCCGACGAGGCCGCCTCCCGCTCGGCCTGAGATCCGCTTGCACCCCGCATGAGAGTGCGCTGGCGGCGCGTGGCGATCCTCTGCCTGGGCGGCGCCGCGATCGCCATTGCCGTGACGCAGGCCGTGAAGCCGCTGCCGCCCGGCATGCACGTGGCCTCGCCGCGCTGCAGCGTGCCGCTGGAAGCGGTCGAATTCATCGCCGACGTCACCACCGCGGATGCCTGGGGACGCCCGGCCGTGAGTCACGGGATCTTCGACGCGGTGCTCGCGCTGGTGCACGACGCGCGCCGTTTCATCGTGCTCGACTACGCCGCCTTCGGTGCCGGCACCCCCGCCTCGCCGCCCGAGCGGCGCCTCGCGAGCGAGCTCACCGATGCGCTGCTCGCGCGCCGCCGCGAGCCGGGCGCGCCGGCGGTACTCTTCATCACCGATCCCGCCACGGAGCGCTATGGCGTGCTGCGCTCGCCCGAGCTGCAGCTGCTGCGCGCGGCCGGCGTCGAGGTCGTGACGACCAACGTGGATCGGCTGCGCGACTCGAACCCGGCGTACTCGAGTCTGTGGCGGCTCGGACTGCGCTGGTGGGATGTCCCCTCCGGTCCGTTCGGCGTCGCGACGCGACGTCTCAACTTCAAGAGCAATGACCGCAAGCTCATCATCGCCGACGACGGCCGCGGTGGCATCGCCGCGGTCGTCGGCTCGGCCAATCCCGAGGACAGCCAGAGCGCCTGGTCGAACGTGGCCGCGCGCGTCGGCGGCGGGGCGCTGCCGGCGCTGCTCGAGAGCGAGCTGGCGGTGGCGCGTTTCTCCGGCTGGCGCGGCAGCGGCGCGGGGTTGACGGCACCGCCGGGGGCGAGTCGGGACTGCAGTGGGCCGGACGCGTCCGGAGCAGCGGGTGCGCCGCGCGGCCCGTCCGCGCCGCGCGGCAGCACCGCCGCGGAGGATCCCCGGCCGGGGGGTGAGCGGGCGGCGCGCATACAGGTGCTCACCGAGGGTGCAACCCGCGCACAGCTTCTCGCCCACCTCGATGCGACCGAGGCGGGAGAGGCCATCGATGTGGCGGTGTTTCAGCTGGCCGACCGCGGCGTGGTCGAATCGCTGCTGGCGGCGGCGCGGCGCGGCGCCGACGTGCGGCTGATCCTCGATCCGAACGAGGGGGCGAGCACCGGCGGCACCACCGGGCTGCCGAACCAGCCGGTCGCGAGCGAGCTCGTATCGCGCAGCGACGGCGCGATCCGCGTGCGCTGGTACCGCACTCACGGGGAGCGCTTTCACGGGGCACTGGTGGTGACTCACGGCCCGCAACGCGTGTGGGTGACGCTCGGTTCGGCGCAGCTCACCCGCCGCAGCCTCGATGACTACAACCTCGAGGCGAATGTCGCCATCGAGCTCGCGCGCAGCGCGCCGCTCGCGCAGCAGGTGCTCGAGTACTTCGACACGCTGTGGGCGAACCGCGCGGCACTCGGCATCGAATACACCGCGGACTTCGCCGCGTACGCCAACGCCGCGCAGTCGGATTACTGGCTCTACCGGGTACTCGAGGGCAGCGGACTCGCGCCGTTCTGAGCCGCGCGCTGCGCGTCGCTGCGCACCGCCTGCAACGCCTGCTGCGCGAGGCTCTCGAGCGCCCCACCGGTCGCCTGCTCGAAGGCCGCCACGACGTCGCTCAGGCGGTTGGCCGCGGCGGCAGCGCTGCCCGAGGCGCTGAACGTCGAGAGCACCTCGCGCCCCTGGCGGCGGCCGAGGATGCAGTCGAGCCGCACCTGCACCACCGGCGCACCGCTGCCGGCGCCGTAGTCGGCTTCGAAACGGCGCACCCGGACCTGCAGCAGGTAGTCGGACGGGAAAGGGCTGGCGGAGTCTTCCACCGAGCTCCACTCACCCGAGGCGCGTAACGTCTCTACCGTCAGCGACTCGAGCACGTCCGGCGCCGCCGCCGGCCAGCGGCTGCCGGTGTAGAAGTTCATGCGATGGTCAGCCTGCACCAGCATGATGTGCGGTGAATCGAGACCCGGAGCGGCGACCGGGCGCCCGACGCGCAGCGATGCCTTGACGGCCCCGCTGCCCGTAGCGCCCGCGGTGTCGCCGGCCGCCGCGCGGTTGCCGCCCGTCGTGCTCGCGGTGTCGCCGGCCGCCGCGCTGTTGCCGCCGGCCGCACCCGGGGCGCGCAGGTAGTAGATCTGCTCGGGTTTGGTGTTGCTGTGGAACAGCCCGCTGCAGCCGCCGAGCAGCAGCAACAGCGGCACGGCAGCGGGCGCGGCCGCTGACGGCGGCCGACTCACCGCGGGATCTCCACGCCGCGCTCGGGTGGCTGGTAGAGCAGCTGGGCGGGATTCTCCCGCAGGCTGTTGGCCAGCGCGCTGATATCTTCGGCCGCCGCCCGACCCTCGCGCACGAAGCGCTCGATCTCGGGCAGCCCGTCGCGCGTGAACGAGCGCAGGTCCTGGCGATTCTCGGTGAGAATCCGGTCGAGCTGACCGCTGGCGTCGTCCAGGTGATCGGCAATGGTGTGCAGGCGCTGCGCTGTAGCATGCACATCGGGCTCAACCGAATCGAGTATGCGGTGGGCGCTGCGCGCGGAGCTGCCGAGCTCGACGCTCACGCCGCGCAGGTCGGCGATCAGTGCACGAAAGTCCTGCAGCGTCTGCGGCAGGCTGGTGCTGGCGCGGTGGAAGTTGCCGAGCGCGGTCGACACCGCCTGGATGTTCTCGTCGCTCAGCAGGCGGTTCGCCCGCCGCACCACGTCGTTCGCCTGCGCCAGCACCTCCGGGAGGCTCGCGAGGAACACGTCGAAGCGCGACGGTGCCGAGCGGATCACCGGGTACTTCAGCCCCTGAACGGCCGGGGCGCTGCGCCGGTTGGTCAGGTCCTCGCCTAGATCGATGTACAGCAGTCCCGTGACGCCCTGTAGCTGCAGCTCGGCGAAGGTGTGCGGGGAGATCGGGGTGCGCGCATCGATGTCGACGATCACCTCCACGCGGCTCGAGTCGCGCGGATCGATGCGCATGTCGACCACGCGGCCGACGCCGACACCGAGGTAGCGTACCGCCGCGCCCTTGTCGAGCCCGCTGACGCTGCCGCCGAAATAGATCTCGTAACGGTTGTAGTCGCGGTGCTCGCGCGTGTCGGAGTACCAGTAGACGAACAGCACGCCGAGCAGGGCGACGATGAGCACGAATGCACCGACCGCGGCGTAATTCGCCTCACGTTCCATGGGTGGCGCTCCCCCCCAGCCGCTCCCGCGCGCGCTCACCGTGGAAGTAGGCCTGGATCCACGGGTCGGGATAGTCGACGATGCGTGCCAGGGTGTCCGATACCATGTGCCGGTCCACGATCACCCCGACACGATTGCAGGTACGGAAGATGCTGTCCAGATCGTGAGTGATCATGACGATGGTCAGCTTGAGCTGCTTCTGCAGGAAGAGCACCAGATCATCGAACGCCGCGGCGCTCACCGGGTCGAGCCCCGAGGTGGGCTCGTCGAGAAACAACAGCGCCGGGTCGAGGGCCAGGGCACGGGCAATGGCGGCGCGCTTCACCATGCCACCGGAAAGCTGC
>Ga0335076_10001475_pt1 | contig 22766 bp, 24 predicted proteins | sample Lox_Sample_25_FD_206717 | JGI IMG/M metagenome (GOLD analysis project Ga0335076, IMG submission 206717) | Soil microbial communities from Loxahatchee National Wildlife Refuge, Florida, United States - Lox_Sample_2.5 | ecosystem: Environmental > Terrestrial > Soil > Wetlands | place: USA... | reverse complement strand
ACCGGCACCATCAACGGCAGCAGCATCAGCTTCGGGGCGGTGTCGGGCCAGGTGACCGTCACCTACACCGGGAGCTTCAGCAGCGACAGCCAGATGAGCGGCACGTACTCGACCACGAGCGCGTGCGCCAATGCCAAGGGCAACTGGCAGGCAACCAAGGGCTAGCAGGCCAGGGGGACCGGTCGTGGCCCGACGGTTCAGTCGTAGAGCCGCTCGAGATGCCATGACCGGTCCACCCGGTCGAAGTAGATCAGGGCCAGCCAGCTCGCGCCCGCGACCTTGAAGTAGTCACGGGCGATCGGCCTGCTCCACCAGCTCTCCTCGACGCGCCAGCGGTTGCAGACCTCGACTCGCTCGCGGCGGCCGTTCCAGAGAAAGGCGACGAGCCCCCCGCCCGAACCGATCTCGACCTCGATGACGGGATGCTCGCGCAGCAGCCGGGTCATCGCCCCGGCCTTCCGCCGCGTGGAGTGGCGCCGCGTAGAGTGGCGGCGCGTGGAGTGGCGGCGACACGAGGGCCTGGGACGGCGCCGTTCCCGGTGGCCGAGGCCGGCCGCCAGCGCCAGCGCGTCTCGGCCAGGGTCGCCTCCGAATCCTCTATCTCCATCCAACCGACCCGATCCTCGCCGAAGCGGAGCCCGAGCCTGGCCAGCTGCCAGCCGAGCCGGCCGGTTCGACCGGTCTGCGGCGTGAACATCGAGAGTTGCGTACCCGCCGCCGGGGCGACTTCGTCCAGCTCCAGCTCGACCCGGGCCACCGGAGCCCGAGGCGGCGCCGCCTCGAGGCGGGCGATCAGCAGGCGTTCGATGGCCAGACCCTCGGACGTCGGCTCGGGCAGCGGCTGGTCGATCGCGACCGACGGCGGCAGCTCGCCGGCGGAGAACGTTCGATCCAGCTCCAGGGTCAGCCTGGCTCGGGCCGTGGCCGCGCCGCGGGCTTCGAGCTGATCGCCGAAAGCTGCGGCGAGGCGGTGCAGGACGAAACGCAACCCGTCGACGTCCGCCACGGGCGGGTCGACCGGCAGGGCCATCGCCAGCCGCTCCGGGGCCCGGTAGGGCCGGAACGGATCCGTCTCCTCGCCCCGGGCGCGGGCATGCAGCCACTCCCCCTCGTGCCCGAACCGGGCCACGACCGCCGACCGCGGCAGCTCGGCGACCTGGCCGATGACGCGCAGCCCGAACCGGGCCAGGCGGGCACGTACGTCCGGATCGCGGCTCAACATGGCCGCCGGTAGCGGCGCGAGAAACGCCGCGTCGGCACCACGCTCCACGACGTGGAGAGGGGCGGGAGCGCCCCTGCCGGGGTCACTCCCACAGTCGGGGCCACTGTCGGGGCCACTCCCCCGGCCGGCCAGCGCCGCCGCGACCGCGGCCGCGAAACGCGTCCCGCCTATCCCGGCCAGCGGTGGCCCGGGCAGGCGCGCCGCGACCGCCTCGTCCATCCGGCGAACCATGATCGGCTCCGGACCCCACAGCCGTTCGAGGCCGTCGAGCTGGATCTCGACCCGTCCAAAGCCGGGCTTCGCCGGATCCGATTCGGCCGCCACGCCGGGACTGAAGCCGGCCATCAGGTCGAGCGCCGACTTCAGCGCCGCGGTCTCGGCCGCCGGCTCGGGGTCCAGGAAGAGCGCCTCAGGAGCGAGCCTATGCGCCGCCCCGAGCGGCATCCCGATCCGAACCCCCATCTCGAGCGCCGATCGGCTCGCGTCCAGGACCGGGCCGTCCGTCCACTGCCTGCCGCCCAGTATCACCGGCGCCGCCCCGAATGGTTCGGAGGCTCTGCCGCGGGCCAGACGAAGGAGGAGGTGGGGCCAGTAGAGATGGAGAAGTCGCATCGTGAAGAACCGGTATGGTCGCTAGATGGGGCGGCGCGGTGGGCCGAGCGATGGGGCTTGGGGGGCTCGGCCGGAAGCCACCTGGCGGCGCCACTCCGGCCCGTACCGCCACTCCGGCCGGCGTGGTCTCGCGCAGCATCTCGACCCTCGACAGGCAGGCGTCGCGCAACCCGCCCTCCGCGTACAGGATCCGCACCTCCGCTACCCTCCCCGGCGGCCCGAACCGATCGCGCGCGACCCGGATCTCGGTCCGCTGGCCGACCACGTCCCGGCCCAGCCTGATCCAGGCCCGCCGGCTCAGCTCCAGCCTCAAGGCCGCGACCTGGGCCAGGACGCCGGCCAGCGCCGGGGGCAGGCCGGGCGGTTCGAGCACGAGCATCTGCACGCCGGCCTTTCGGGTCAGCGCCGCCAGCCGGCCGAACCTCTCGGCCAGATTCGCCGCCGACATCCCCGCCCTATCCAGGGGCCGGGCCGGCATGTCGAGCAGCAGCAGGTCCACGGTCCTGTCCTGCAACAGCATCGCCGCCATCCCCAGCGCCTCCGCGAGCGAGTCCGGAGTCAGGACGACGAGCCAGTCCAGTTGGACGCCCCGGGCCACGGCCTCCACCGGATCCAGGCTCCTGGCCAGGTCCAGATAAGCCGCGATGCCGCCGCCGGCCTGAATCTGGGCCACGGCCTGGAGAGCGAGGGTCGTCGCCCCGCTGGTCCCGTCGCCGTGGAGGGCGGTGGTCGCGGCGCGGGGCAACCCGCCCAGACCCAGGATCGAATCCAGGGCCCGGAACCCCGTGGACACGGCCCGATCGGAGTCGAGCGGCAGACCGCCGAGATCGGCCGGCGACCCATCCGGACCGGCGTCCGGATCGCGCTCCGGCGCCACGGCCAGCGCCCCTACCACCTCTCCGCCCCAGCGCGGAGCTGCCCCTCCCCAGCGGTCCCGGAGGGACGCCAGAGCGGCCTGAACGTTCGGCGGAGGGGTCGTCATGGGACACAGAATGATAGAACATACGTTCTATTAGTCAAGCCCCCGACGGCCTGGGGGGAGCGCCGCTCCGGCGGCCAGGCCGACGCCCATTCGACCACGGCCACCTTCGCTCCGGCAGGCCCCGATTCCTGACGGAATCTGTCACGGACTCCGGCTATCTTCCCCGAGCAAACACGCTGCAGTACACTCCGGTCTTCCCCAGAGCGTCCCCGCAGCAATTGGTATGTCTCTGCCATGCCCCTCATCCAGGCCGAAGGGCTGACCAAGACGTTCCGTCAGGCCGACAAGGACGCCGGCTTGAAGGGCTCCGTCAAGCATCTCTTCATCCGCCGCTACAAGAACAAGGTCGCCGTCGACAACATCGACCTCAGCATCGAGGCCGGGGAATCGATCGCCTATCTCGGACCGAACGGCGCCGGGAAGTCGACCACTATCAAGATGCTGACCGGCATCCTCGTGCCCACCGCCGGCCGGCTCCACGTCGACGGGCTGGTCCCCCACGAGCATCGCCAGCGCAACGCCCGAAACATCGGCGTCGTCTTCGGCCAGCGGACCCAGCTGTGGTGGGACATCCCCGTCATCGAGTCGTTCAACCTGGCCCGCGACATGTACGAGATCCCCGAGGCCACCTACCGGGCCAACCTGGCCGAGTTCACCGAGATGCTCGGGCTGGACGAGTTCGTCAAGCTACCGGCGGCGCGGATCTCGCTGGGCCAGCGGATGCGGGCCGACCTGTGCATGGCCCTCCTCCACAACCCCAAGATCCTGTACCTGGACGAGCCGACGATCGGCCTCGACATCGCGGTCAAGGACCGCATCCGGACGTTCGTCCGCCGCCTGGTCGACGAGCGCGGCACGACCGTGATGCTGACCACCCACGACCTGGGCGACATCGAGGACATCTGCGAGCGGATCGTCATCATCGACCAGGGCCGGATCATCCACGACGGCGACCTGGGCAAGCTCAAGGACACCTTCGCCCGCGACCGGGTCATCCACTTCCAGATCGCCCGCGGCGCCGAGCTGCTGCCGGCCCTGCTGCCGAGCGTTCGAGCGGCTCTGCCGGACTCGACGGTCGAGGCCGGCGACGATGGCTCGCTCTCGGTCAGGTTCGACCGCTTCGTCTTCGCCGCCGGCGAGATCGCCGCTGCGGTAATGAGTCGAGCCGAGGTCGAGGACTTCCGGATCGACGAGCCGGCGGTCGAGGACCTGATCAAGCGGGTCTACCTCGGCCAGCTGACCCTGGCCGACCGGCCGGGATCGAAGGCGGCGCCGGCGCCCGAGCCCGCGGCCGAAGCGGCAGCGCGCTGATGGTCGTCGCCGGTTCGCACAAGTACGTCTCGCTCGCCCGCGCCTCGCTTGAGGTCATCCTGACCTACCGGCTGAGCTTCCTGATGAACGTCATCGGGACGGTCTTCTACGTGATCGCCATGTTCTACCTGTGGCGGACGATCTTCGGCGGCAACAGCGCGGCCCTGGGCGGCTTCACCTGGCTCGAGATGAAGGGCTACCTGCTGGTGGCGTTCCTGATGAACTCGCTCCTGACCTGGTACGACGAGTTCATGATCGGCCGGGGGATCCGCGAAGGCGAGGTCGCCAGCGACCTGGTCCGCCCGCTCGACTTCCAGACGTCGCGCTTCGCCCAGGCCGTCGGGCCGGTCCCGACCGAGCTGGCCACCGCTCTGCTGGTGGCGATGGCGGTCGCCTTCGCCTTCGGCGGCGTGGCCCTCCCGCCCGACCCGGTGTATGCGGCCGTGTTCGTCGTCAGCGCCGCGCTGGCGACGCTGATCAAGTTCGGGCTGATCTTCTGCGTCGCGATGGGCGCCTTCTGGACGACCGGGCTGTACGGTTTGACGACCGGCCGGATCGCCGTCCAGGGCGTCTTCTCGGGCGCCTTGATCCCGCTCGCGTTCTTTCCCGACTGGCTTCGGGCGATCTCGGCCGTCCTGCCCTTCCAGGGCACCGTTTCGACCCCGGCGCTGATCTACCTCGGCAAGGTCGACGGCACGGCGATGCTGGCCATGGTCGCGGTCCAGGCGGCCTGGGCGGTCGGGCTGATCGTGCTGGGCCGGCTGATCTTCCGGCGGGCCGTACGCGCGGTGACGATCCATGGCGGCTAGATGGCGGGCCGTCACCCGGCCGATCTACCTCTACTTCCGGCTCCTGGGCCAGCAGATGAAGGCGATCATGGCCTACGAGGCCGACTTCGTGATCTACGCCGGCTCGGCCGTGCTGGTCCAGCTGGTCGGATTCATCTTTATATGGACGATCTTCCAGAGGATCCCGACGATCAACGGCTGGACGATGTGGGAGGTCGTGATGATGTACGCCCTGATTTTCCTGACCGAGGGCGTCGGGTCGCTCTTCTTCGAGGGCACCTGGGGCCTGGCCCGGCTGGTCTACACGGGCAAGTTCGACAGCTTCCTGCTCCGGCCGGTCTCGCCGATCCTCCAGGTCGTGACCGCCGACGTCGGACTCAACGGCCTGGGCAACATCGTCACCGGGTTCATCCTGATCGGCCTGAGCGTGACCCACGTCTCGCTCGAGTGGACCCCGGGACGGATCGCGATGCTGGCGATCGCGATAGTCAGCGCCTCGGCCATCCGGGTGGCGATCAACCTGGGCACGGCGGCGACCGTCTTCTGGACGCGCAGCCCGTGGAGCTCGGTGCCGATGTTCGTCCACCAGCTCGGCGACTTCGCCAAGTACCCGCTGACCATCTACTCGCTGGGCGTCCAGGTGATCATCGTCATCGCGATCCCGTTCGCCTTCGTGAGCTTCTTTCCGACGGCCGTGGTCTTCGGCGAGAGCCCCTGGTCACTGCCCGGGTTGTTGACCCCGCTGGTGGCGATCTACACCGTGGTCCTGGCGGTCGTCATCTTCCGGGTCGGCCTTCGCCGCTACGAGGGCGCCGGAAACTGATCGGGCCGACTCGCGCGGTCGCCGGGCGGTGGCACGACCCGCGCCCGACGCGCGCCGGCCCGCGGCACGACCCGCGCCCGACCCGCCCCGCGGCCGACGAGCGTGGGTTCGAACGCCGGAGGCTGTGCTAGACTCCTCGCTCGCGTGGGGATGTAGCTCAGCTGGAAGAGCACCGCGTTCGCATCGCGGGGGTCAGGGGTTCGAGTCCCCTCATCTCCACCAAATCCCCGGCGCGTTTGACGGCGATGCTACGAAATCGCATCATTTGCGCATGCCCGATCGATCCCTGATCCGAGAGCTGGAGCGCGCCACGCACTACGTCGGCGCCTACCTGGCCGACGAGCTGCGCGATCTCGGCATCGGCCAGGCGGAAGCGCACGTGCTGGCGCTCCTCCGCGGCGAGGGTCCCCTGCCGGTCTACTCGCTGGTGGCCGCCTTCGGCCATCGGCCGTCGACTCTTACCAGCGTGCTCAGCCGCCTCGAGCGGCGTGGCTTCGTCGATCGCCGGATCAATCCCGCCGATCGCCGTTCGTTCCTGATCGGTCTGACGGCGGCCGGGACCGCCGCCGCGGATCGGGTGACCGCGGCCGTGTCCGCTTTCGAGGCGAGCGTCTCCGCGGGCCTGCCGGACGCCGCTCTCGAGGGTTTCTTCGTCACCACCGAGGCGATCTCGACAGGCGTGGCCGGCCGCGCGGTCGAGTCGGGCCACTAAACCCAGGCGTTCGGGCCAGCTCGCGGTTCCTCTTGCCATATTAGTACGAGATCGTATAATCGTTACATCGTACTAATTCTGGCAACCGCACGATCGATGGAGGGCCCATGTCTCAGCAACCGCTCGATCCCAGGATCCCCGTTCGCCGCTACTTCGAGGAGGTCGCCGACGGCCGCCGGCTCGAGCTGGCGGACGAGCTTTTCGCGCCGGACTTCGGCTCTCCCGGCCCGGTGGTCGGGCCGGGAGCGGCCCGGGCCGCGCTGCGGAGCATGTGGGCCGCCTTTCCGGACCTGACCTTCTCGATCGACGATCTCCTTGCCGAGGGCGACCGGGTCGTCGTCAAGGTGACCTGCGCCGGCACCCATCGAGGGCCGTTTCTTGGCGTAGCTCCGACGGGCCGGCCGGTCCGGTTCGCCGGAGTGGAGCTGGCCGTGGTCCGCGACGGCCTGATAGCCGCTCGAGCCTGGCACGTTGTCGACCACCACGACATCCTGAGCCACCTCGTCGGCGAGCCCGGCGGTGCCCGATGAAGACACCCACCGGGTTCTCGCCGGCATTCGCCGCCGCCTGGGCGGGCCAGTTCGTGTCGCTCGTCGGCTCGGGCATGACCGCCTTCGCCCTGGGCCTGTGGGTCTTCCGGATCCGCGGCGACGTCACCGACTACGCGCTTCTCGGCGCCTGCGCGATCGCGCCCCGCGTCCTGCTCGCGCCCGTCGTGGCGCGCGTCGTGGACTCCGTCCCGCGCCGCCGGGTCATGCTCGCCACGCAGGCCTCCGGGGCCGTCACGACGCTCTCGCTGATGGGCTTGCTGGCGACGGGCTCGCTCCAGATATGGCACGTCTACCTGGCCGGCGCGGCGCTCGGAACCGCCGCGGCCTTCGAGTGGCCGGCCTGGAGCGCGGCCACGACGCTGCTCGTCTCCGAGGCCCAGCTCGCGAGGGCCGCGGGCATGGTCGCGATGGCCCAGGGCGTCGCCGACGTCGTCGCCCCGATCGCCGGCGGTGCCCTGCTGATGACCATCGGCGTGGGCTCGATCCTCGCCCTCGATACGGCCAGCTTCATCGTGGCCGTCGGGGCGCTGGCCCTGGTCCGCTTCCCCGAACCGGTCCACGCCGCCACGGCCCCGAAGCCGCGCCTCACCGAGGGCTGGCGGTGGCTCCGAACGCAGCCCGGACTGCTGGCTCTGCTGGCCTTCATGGCCGGCTTCAACTTCCTGTGGGGCCTGGTCGGGGCGCTGGCGGCGCCGCTGATCCTGGGATTCGCCACGCCCGGCGAGCTCGGGGCCATCTTCTCAGTCGCCGGCGTCGGGGTCGTGGTGGGCAGCGTGTCGATGACGGTCTGGGGCGGACCGCGCCGCAGGCTGGCCGGCATCCTGACCGCCGAGCTGGTCAGCGGCTTTGCGTTCGTCGCCATAGCTGTTCAGCCCAACGCGATCCTGGTCGCGGGCGGGGTCTTCGTGGCCCACGTCACGCTGCCGGTGATCGGCGGCTGCGGTCAGGCGATCTGGCAGGCCGCGGTCCCGGCCGAGCTGCAGGGCCGCGTCTTCGCCGTCCGCCAGGCCGTCGAGCGGGCGGTGATCCCCGTCGCGTACGTCCTGGCCGGCCCTCTCGCAGGCGGCGTCTTCGGCCCCGCGCTGGCCGCCGGCGGTCCGGCGTCCGGACTCAACTCGCTGCTCGGCGGGCGCGCCAGCGGCGGCGTGGCGGCGATGTTCGTGGTCATGGGCCTGATCCAGATCGGCATGGCGGCGATCGCCTTGAGCGTTCGGCGTCGAGGGTCGGCGGTCGATCGTCCGGACACGGCCGCCGTGCCGGGATACCCGGTCGCTGCCCCTCGACTCGAGGAGGCGCCCGGGATCTGAGGCAGGCCGCGCTGGCACCCGCATCTGAGGTCTCTCCGGACGGCCCCGGCCTACGGCGCCGTCCGACGCGACAGGGTCTTGCGTTCGGCACCAGTATGCGTATACTCCTACACATAGTGACACGGTCAGATAGGAGTTACGATGCCGACGTGCCGAACAAGACCATCTACGTCTCCGACGGGGACCTCCCGACATACCAGCGAGCCCAGGAGCTCGCTGGCGGCAACCTCTCGGCCGCGATCGCCACGGCTCTGCGCCGCTACGTCGACGCTGAGGAAGGCCGGCTCGAGGGCTTCGAGGAGATCACCCTTCGCGTCGGGCCGGGCAAGGGCCGCAAGGTTCGCTTCACCGGCGTTCTCCTCGGCGATTGGGGCCGCTCCGACAGCGGCCGGGCGGAGAACTACCGCGTCTACCGCAGCCGGACCGGCAAGTACGTCGTCCACATCGAGAAGACTCCCGACTGGACGGCCCGCGACGCCAACGGCAACCCGGCCGGCTGGCGTAGCTACCTCGGCATCGGCGTCCACAGCTGGGGCTTCACCACGGGCGAATCGACCCTCGAGGTCGTCGACACGCTCGAGGCGCTCCGCGACAAGATCCCGGCAGAGCTTTACGACATGGTCGCCGGCATGGCCGAGCAGCCGGTCCTCGAGGACCTCGACATCTGAGCTGACGGCCGCGACGCGGTCCGGCGGGGGTGGGCGATGACCGCCGCCGTGCCGGGACCGGCCATCGAGGTCCGCGGGCTGCGCAAGAGCTACGGCTCCCAGGTCGTTCTCGATTCGATCGACCTGACCGTCCCGGCCGGGACAGTCTTCTCGCTGCTCGGCCCGAACGGTGCGGGCAAGACGACGACGGTCCGGATCCTGTCGACCCTGATCGCCGCCGACGCGGGTGAGATACGCGTCGCCGGCCACGACCTCTCGCGCGAACCAAACGCCGTCCGGGCCGCGATCGGCGTCACGGGCCAGTTCTCGGCCGTGGACAACAAGCTCACCGGCGAGGAGAACCTGATCCTGATGGCCGACCTGCGCCATCTCGGCAAGCGTGAGGGACGCCGCCGGGCGGCCGAGCTGCTCGACCGCCTCGACCTGGCCGACTCGGCGCGCAAGATCGCCTTCACCTACTCCGGCGGAATGCGCCGCCGCCTCGATCTGGCGATGACCCTGGTCGGCGACCCGCGGGTCATCTTCCTGGACGAGCCCACGACCGGCCTGGATCCACGCAGCCGGCGGACGATGTGGCAGATCGTCCGGGACCTCGTGTCCGGCGGCGTCACGATCTTCCTGACCACCCAGCAGCTCGAGGAGGCCGACCGCCTGGCCGATCGGATCGCCGTCCTCGACGGCGGCAAGCTCGTCGCCGAGGGCACGCCCCAGGAGCTGAAGCGGCTCGTCCCCGGCGGCCACGTCCGGCTGAGGCTCGCGGACAGAGAGGCCCTCGACAAGGCCGCTCGCGCCCTGGAGCGGGACGGAGCCCGAGCGGCCGGCGACCCGGCCGTCGCCCGCGACGACGAGGCCATGACCCTCCAGGTCCCCACCGAGGCCGGCGTCCACTCGCTTCGGGCCCTGCTCGGCAGGCTCGAGCAGGAGTCCGTCGAGGTCGACGATCTCGAGGTCCACACGCCCGATCTCGACGACGTCTTCCTCGCCCTGACCGGTCCCCGGGCCGGAGAAAGCGGAGCCACCCGATGAGCTTCCCCGCGCTTGCCGTGGTCGACTCGGCGACGATGCTCCGTCGCCAGCTTCGCCACATGATCCGCTACCCGTCCCTAACGGTCATGATCGTCGGGATGCCGGTGGTCTTCCTGCTGCTCTTCGTCTACGTCTTCGGCGGGACGCTAGGCGCGGGACTCGGCGCGGCCGACGGCCGCTCGGCCTATCTCGAATACGTGGTGCCCGGGATCCTGATGATGACCGTCGCCGGCGGGGCCCAGGGCACGGCGATCTCGGTCGCGATGGACATGACCGAGGGCGTCATCGCCCGATTCCGGACGATGGCCATCTCGCGGGCCTCGGTTCTGACGGGGCACGTCGTCGGCAGCGTCTTCCAGACGATGCTCAGCATCGCCGTCGTCCTGGGCGTCGCCCTGCTACTCGGCTTCCGCCCGTCGGCCGGTCCGGAGGCCTGGGCCGCGGCGCTCGGTCTCCTCGTCCTGACGACCGTGGCCATCACCTGGCTGTCGGTGGCCTTCGGCCTGGTGACCGACAGCGTCGAGACCGCCAGCAACATCCCCATGTTCCTGATGCTGCTGCCGTTCCTGGGCAGCGGCTTCGTCCCGACCACGTCGATGCCCGCCGGGATCCGCTGGTTCGCCGAGAATCAGCCCTTCACTCCGATCATGGAAACGATCCGGGGCCTGCTCATGGGCACCCCGATAGGCGACAGCGGCATCGAGGCCGTCGCCTGGTGCGTCGCGATCGCCCTGCTGTCGTTCCTCTGGGCCCGGCGGCTGTACGAGCGAAATCCGGTGAGGTAGCCGCCGATTCCGGGTTGCCCGGATGGGTGGTTGCGTGGCCGTGCTACTATCTTGGTGATATCACTTCGATAGTAGGAGACCGAGATGATCCAGGAGCGAAGAGGCCGGGCGCTGGCCGGCTTTCCGGTGCTGTTCGTGCTGCTCGTGGCCACCCTGGTACCGGTCGTCGCCCTGGTCTTCGACCTGGGCGGCGTGCAGCACGCGGTCCAGACCGGTCCGGCCGCGCTCCACCTCGGGATCGCCGCCTATGCCGTGCTCGTGCTGATGGGCTGGGAAGGCTTGACGGTCGTGAACCCGAACGAGGCGCGGGTCCTGGTGTTGTTCGGCCGGTATGCCGGCAGCCTCAAGCAGCAGGGCTACTGGTGGGTCAACCCGTTCACCCGCCGGCCGCGCATCTCGATCAAGGTCCGCAACTTCGAGAGCCAGAAGCTCAAGGTCAACGACCACGACGGCAATCCGATCGAGATCGCGGCCGTGGTCGTCTGGCGCGTGGCCGACACGGCCGAAGCCCTCTTCGAGGTCGACGACTTCCAGCAGTTCGTCAAGGTCCAGACCGAGGCCGCCATCCGAACCCTCACCACCTCGTATCCGTACGAGCCGCACGCCGACGAGCTGTCGCTCCGGGGCAACCCCCACGAGGTCGGCGAGAAGCTCCAGGCCGAGGTCCAGGGCCGCCTCCACAAGGCCGGCATCGAAGTCATGGACACGCGGATCAGCCACCTCGCCTACGCGCAGGAGATCGCCAACGCGATGCTGCGACGCCAGCAGGCCAGCGCGGTCATCGACGCCCGGACCCGTATCGTCGAGGGCGCGGTGAGCATGGTCCAGATGGCGCTCGATCAGCTCTCGGAGAAGCACATCGTCGATCTGGACGAGGAACGCAAGGCGACGATGGTCAGCAACCTGCTGGTGGTCCTGTGCAGCGAGCACGAGACCCAGCCGGTGGTGAATACGGGCACGCTCTACCAGTAGCCCGGCCTCGTGAACACGACGATGGAACGCAAGACGTTCCTGCTGAGGCTCGATCCCGCCACGATGGCGGCGCTCCGGTCCTGGGCGGACGACGACCTGCGCAGCCTCAACGGCCAGATGGAGTTCCTGCTCCGGCGCGCCCTGCGCGAAGCCGGGCGGCTCACGCCATCGGCCAGACGAAGCCAGGCCCGGGTCGCGGACCCACCCGACGCGGGCGGCACGGAGGACACGCCGATGAACGACGATCGGAGCGCGAATGGCTGACCGGAAGCTCGAGATCGATGGCATCACGAAACGATACGGGGCGACGGTCGCCGTCCAGAGCCTGGGCTTCGACGTCCGAGCCGGCGAGCTGTTCGGCTTCGTCGGGCGCAACGGGGCGGGCAAGACCACCACGATGCGGATCGTCCTGGGAGTCCTCGCTCCCGACGCGGGCGAGGTTCGCTGGGACGGCCGGCGGCTCGACCTCGGGGCGCGCCGGCGGATCGGCTACATGCCCGAGGAACGCGGCCTCTACCCGAAGATGCGGCTGGCAGAGCAGCTTGCCTACCTCGGCGAGCTCCACGGCCTGACGGGTTCGGAGGCGCGAGCATCGGCCCGCCGCTGGCTCGATCGGTTCGGGCTCGGAGACAGGGCCACCGACGATCTCCAGGCGCTCAGCCTGGGCAACCAGCAGCGGATCCAGCTGGCCGCCGCCCTTGTCTTCGGTCCGGACGTGCTGGTGCTCGACGAGCCGTTCGCCGGGCTCGATCCGGTCGCGGTCGACGTGATGGCGGACGTGCTCCGCGAGCAAGCCGACGCTGGCGTCCCGGTCATCTTCTCGAGCCACGAGCTCGAGCTGGTCGAGCGCCTGTGCGACCGGGTGGGCATCATCGATCGGGGTCGGATGGTGGCCTGCGGCAGCGTGACCGAGCTCCGGGCCGGGGGACAGGAGCGCCGTTGGATCGACGTGCCCGGGGCTTCCGACGATTGGGATCCCGGCCTGCCGGGCGCTCGGCTGATCCAGGCCGACGGACCGCGGCGGCTCTTCGAGCTGGATCCGGGCGTCGACGATCAGGCGCTGCTCCGAGCCGCGCTCGACACCGGGCCGGTGCGCGAGTTCGAGCGCGTCGAGCCCACCCTCGGCCAGATATTCCGGGCTGTCATCGACGAGGCGGCGGCATGAAAGCGCGGTTCTCGAGTCTGGCCGGAACGCGCCAGCTGCCGACCGTATTCCTGGTCGGCCGGCGCGAAGTCCGGATGAAGCTGCGTTCGCGCATCTTCGTCGGGGGCACGATCGTGATGGCGGGCCTCGTCGTGGTCGGCATCGTCGCGGCCGCGCTCCTCGCCGGCAAGACCAACCCGGTGCGGGTCGGCTTCAGCGGTGGCTCGGAGGCGCTCGAGCCGGCGTTCACCGCCTCGGCCGCCGCCCTGGGCGAGAGCGTGACTATCAGCGACGTCACCGACGTCAGCGCCGGCAAGGCGCAGGTGACGACGGGCACGCTCGACGTGCTCGTAACCGGGTCCTCGACCGCGCCCACGGCCGTGGCTAAGGATTCTGTCCCGGCGGGCGTCGAGTCCGCCCTGTCGCTGGCCGCCGAGGCAGCCCGGCTCTCCGACGCGGGTCTCTCGCCGGCGCAGGTCAGGTCGGCCATGACCCTGGTCCCGATCCAGCTTCTCCAGCCCCCCAACTCCAAGGACACCGAGAACCTGCTGGCCAGCCTGGCCCTCGGGATACTCCTCTGGATCGCCCTCGGCCAGTACGGGAACATGGTCGCCCAGGGCGTGGTCGAGGAGAAGGCGACGCGGATCATGGAGGTCCTCCTCGCGGCAATCCCGCCGAGTCGCCTGCTCGCGGGCAAGGTATTGGGGATCGGGCTCGTAGGTCTGCTGCAGCTCACGATCGTCGGCGCGGCGGCGCTCGTCGCGGTCCACGCGACCAACGTCGCCCAGATCCCCGCTCTCGACGCGGCGGCGATCGTCGCCGACATCTGCTGGTTCCTGCTCGGCTTCCTCTTCTACGCCACCGCCTACGCCGCGGTCGCGTCCCTCGTCTCACGCCAGGAGGAGGTCCAGGGCGCCGTAGGGCCGATCTCGATCCTCCAGGTCGCCGGATACCTGCTCATGTACGCCTCGCTGCCCAACCCGAACGGCCCCCTGGCAACGATCTGCTCGATGCTGCCGCCCTTCGCCCCGATCCTGATGCCGGTGCGGATGGCGGCCACCAACGTGCCGCTCTGGGAGGTCGCGCTGGCGGCAGGTTTGTCCATCGCCTCCATCGCGGGCCTGACCTGGCTCGCCGGCCGCATCTACTCCAACGCGGCCATGCGTATCGGGGCGCGAGTCCGCTTCATGGACGCGTTCCGTGGCTGATCCTCGCAACCAGTCAAGCAACGTCCGGGCCCGATCGGGCCGATAGATTGGAGGACGAACATGCCGTCTCGTGTCCAGGCTCATCCATTCCTGACGCTGCTGGCGGTGGTCTCGGCGATCCTCGTCCTGGTCGGCCGGATCAACCGCGAGCTCTGGTGGGGCGACTGGGCCTTCGGCGCGGGCATCGCTGTGCTCGTGATCGCGGGCGCCCTCTTCCTCGTGAGGAGGTGACCAGTGGGCCTTCCTCACCCGGCCATCGTCGTGGTCGTGGTCGCGGCCATCCTGATCGTGGTCGGACGCGTCGGCAGGAGGGCGCCGATCGCCATCCTCGGCTACGCATTCCTGGCCCTGGCGCTGCTGCTGGCCCTGGCCGGCTACCGGTAGCCCTGTCGAATTGAATCGAGGTTGCGGATGAACGTCATCTCCGCCGCTCGCCACCGCCTGCCGTCGGTCGCCATCCCGTGGCCCGTGCTGCTGGTCGCCGGCCTGATGCTGATCGTCCTGCTGGCGCTCTCCGGCGCCTACGGCTTCCACGGCGACGAGATGTACTACGTCGTCGCGGGCCAGCATCCAGCCTTTGGCTACGTCGATCAGCCGCCCCTGACGCCGCTCCTCTCGGCTGCGTCCGTCGCGCTTTTCGGCGTCTCGCCGACCGCGGTGCGGATCCTGCCCGCCCTGGAGATGGCCCTCGTCGTCGTGCTCGTGGCGCTGATCGCCCGCGACCTGGGCGGATCGCGACGAGCCCAGATCCTGGCGTCGATCACCGCCGCGCTGTCGGGCTACCTGGGCGCCGGCCACCTCGACACCACCACGGAGGTCGACCTGCTGGCCTGGGCGATCATCCTGTGGCTGCTCGTCAGGCTTCTCGCCGGCTCCGACAGGCGGCTCTGGCCGGCCGTCGGCATCGTGGCCGGGATCGGCCTGGAGAACAAGGACACGCTCCTGTTCCTGGGCGCGGGCCTGGCTGTCGGGCTCGTGGTCGCCCGCCGCTGGGACATCGTGCGCTCGCCGTGGGCCTGGTCGGCCATCGGCATCGCCTTCGTCCTCTGGGCTCCGAACCTGATCTGGGAGGCGCTCGACGGCTGGCCGCAGCTGGCCATGGCCCAGGCGATCTCGCAGTACGCCGGCGACAACCGCTCCCAGATCGTGCCCCTCCTGTGGCTCTTCACCGGGCCGCTGCTCTTCCCGATCTCGCTCGCCGGCTGGCTGTGGACGCTGCTGGCCCGCGAAGCCGCAGCCTGGCGGTCGATCGGGATCGCCGCGATCGTCGGACTCGCCCTGGTCGTGCTCAGCGGCGGCAAGGCCTATTACGCGATCGGCACGACGCCGGTGTTCATGGCCGCGGGCTCGATCCTCCTCGACCGCTGGCTGGCCCGCGGCCATTTCAGGATCAAGGCCGCGAGCTTCGCGAGCGCCGCGGCAATCTCGGGGCTGCTGATCGCCTATCTGACCCTGCCGATCCTGCCGGTGGCCGCGTTCGCCAGCTCATCGCTCCCGGCCGAGGTCCCGGACACCGCCAACCAGATCGGCTGGCCCGAGTTCGTGGCCACGGTCGAGAACGTGGTGACGTCCCTGCCCCCCGACGAGCGCGCTCATGCCGTGATCCTGACCAACGACTACAGCGAGGCCAGCCCGCTGATCCTGATGGGCAGCGGCTTGCCGCCGGTCTACTCAGGCCACAACTCGTTCTGGTACTGGGGGCCGCCGGCCCCTGACCGGACCGTCGTGATCCACGTCGGCGACTGGCGGCCGGCCGACTGGAGCCAGCTATTCGTGGGCTGTCACGACGTGGCCCACATCGACAACGGGCTGGGCGTCCAGAACGGCGAGCAGGGCGAGCCGGTGTCGGTCTGCACGGGGCTGCGGGCGCCGTGGACCACTCTCTGGCCACTCCTCCGGACGATCAGCTGAGCTCGCTTCGCAACCGGCCGCGCGGCTCGAAGCCGGGCTTGGCGGCGGCGGCCCACCGGACGGATCAGGCCGGCACGAAGCGGACGATGATCCGGTAGTCGCTCGAGGCGCCGTCGCAGGTCTGGAGGGTGATCGTGGGTCCGGACGTGGCGGCCCAGGACGCGCCCTGACCCCAGGTCGCGACCGGCAGGTCCTGAACCCACTGCAGCACGTACTTGTGGACCTTGCCGGCGGCGTCGGTCAGATAGGCGATCATGCCTGGCTTGAGCGTGCCCTTGTGGTAGGCGTCGTGGACGGGGGCGAAGACGCCCCAGGCGTGCCCGAGCAGGTACAGATTGTTCTTGCCGGCGCAGGGCCAGCGCCAGATCCCGTTGGGGATGAGGCCGCCGCACGTGCTCATCGACTTGAACGGGGCGTTGATACGGAGAGCCGGGATGTCGAGCCGGTTGGTTTTGACCACCTTGGCGGTCGCCTTGGGCCGGGCGGTCGGCGTCGGCGAGGCCGTGACCGCGACACTCGGCGAGACCGATGGGCTCGGAGTCGGCGTCGGGAGAAGCGTCGGGCTGGCAGTCGGCGTCACGACCGGCGAGTCCGTCGGCGACGCGACCGGCTGGGTCGCGACCGCGGCCGGGTCTGGCTGGTCGGCGGCGAGAGCCTGTGAGCAGGCGACCACGAGCACGCTTATCGAGAGCGCGGCGCCAAGGAGCAGCATCGACCGGGCGGCGCGGCCGGCGTGCTTGCCGTTGGGGCGAGCGTCGTCCGGGTGCTGGCGGAGGCGGGGCCATTCGAGCATCGTGCGCTCCTCTTGAGCCTGACCACCGCCCCTTTCCGGGCATACCAAAGCAAGGCAGGTGGCGCGTGATGGGAGCGACGAGGCAGGCCAGGCCTGACCGGGACGGGGTCGCTCGGGTGAACTACTGAAGCGACTGTAGGCGAGCGAACCGGCCCCGCCTACCGCGTATTGGTCCCACCTGCCCGGCTCCGCACGGGCCTGCCGGATCAGGTAGGTACGGCCGCCGCAGCGGCCTGAACCGACGGCCGGTGCGCGCCCACCGGCCGCCGGGTCCGGAACCCGCGGCCGGTGGCGCGACTGGTGAGCCGGCCGAACGCCCGCCGCGGCCGGTCGAGGCGACCGAGGCTACCCTCCGCAGGTGGTCCCGCCGCCCCATGAGGTGTCAAGCTATGGCTCGATCCAGTCGTATCCAGCTGCTTCGTGGCGTCGCGGCCGCGACGTTCGTCGCGGCAGTGCTGGCAGGTTGCTCGGACGCGGCCGCGGCCCCGAACGCCACGTCCGCGCCGCTCGCGTCGGCAGTGAGCGCCGCGCCGGCCGATTCTTCGCCGATCCGGATCGGCGTCGTCCTGCCGCTGACCGGCATGCCGGCCGCGCTGGCCGGCCAGGAGCGGCTGGGCATTCAGCTGGCCGCCGATCTGGCCAACTCCGATGGCGGGGTCAAGGGTCGCCAGATAGAGCTTGACGTTCGAGACCTCTCGGACAGCAGTCAGGCGGCATCCGTCGTAAGCCAGATCGAGGCCGAAGGCGCGCCCGTGGTGATGGGCTCGTACGCCTCGGATCTGTCAATGGACGTGAGCAGCGCCGCGGCTACGGCCGGGCTCGTCTACTGGGAGTCCGGCGCCGTGGCCGATCAGCTCACCGGCCGGGGCCTGCCGACGGTCTTCCGCGTCGGCGCCGACGGCGCACGGCTCGGCACGAACTCGGCCACGTTCGCCGCCACCGTTCTCGCGCCCCGGCTCGGCCGGACCGCCTCGAGCCTGCGGGTGACGATCGTCGCGGCCAACGACGACTACGCCGCGTCCGTCGCCGACGCCGCTCAGGCCGGGCTGGCCGCGGAGGGCTCGATCCTGGCCGGCCGGATCGACTACTCGCTCTCCGACCCCAACTGGAGCGCGGTCCTGAAGCAGCTGGTCGCGTCCCGGCCCGACGTCGTGATCCTGGCCGCCCACATCCTCGACGGCGAGGCCTTCCGCCGGGCCATGATCGCCGACGGCGTCCACGTCGGAGCTCTCATCGGCTCTACCATGGCACAGTGCGTAAACGACTTCGGCGAGGAGCTGGGAGCGGACGCGATCGGCGTCTTTGCCTCGGATCGCCCGACAGGGGGCTTCAACCCGCAGGCCCTCGAGCCGGCCGCGCGCGCCCTCTACGACCGCTTCGCGGCCGTCTGGGCGGCGAACGACCCGGGCCAGCCGACGGAGGAGGGTCTGGCCGGGTTCAGCGCCGCGTGGGCCCTCTTCCACGACGTGCTGCCGGAAGCCACGACCCTCGACCCTGCCTCGATCGCGGCGGCGGCCCGAGCCGTCGACCTGCCGGAGGGCAGCCTGCCCAACGGCTCGGGATTGCGCTTCTCCACGGACCCGGCCCGGCTCGGCCAGAACGAGCTGGCCGCGGCGGTCGTGTGGCAATGGCAGCCGGCGGCGCCGGGAACGACGGTCGACGGCGACGACGGGCCGACCGCGGCTCAGAGCGTGACCGTCTGGCCGGCCCAGTTCGCCAGCGGGGAGATCGACCCGGCGCTCGTGCCACTTCCCCGGTGACCCCGGCCGCCCTGGCCGGCCGCCGGGCCGCCGAGCCAACCGCATGAGGCCGATCGCATGAGAAGGAGGGGGCTGGCGCTGGCGGCCCTCGTCGCGGGTCTGGCTGTGGTCACGATGGCCCAGCGCCTGGCGCCGGTACAGGCGCGGCCGCTCTACGACGGCGTCGTGGTCTTCGATCCGTACAAGTGGCTCGCGCCGCCGCCCGGGCTGCTGGGCGGCGCCCAGCCGGCTCAGCAGACGTTCTCGGGCCTGGACCTCGAGGGCGGCTTCGCCACCGGAACGCCGGAGCAGCCACCCCAGGCCCAGGTTCAGGGCACGTTCGATGCTCTGGCCGTGCGCGACGGTACCTCGGCGGTCACGATCTCGCTGAGCCCCGTGGCCACGCCGACCACGTCACCCCCCAACGGCATCGTCGCCGGCAACGTCTACGAAGTCGAGTTCAAGGACCAGTACGGCAACGACGTCGAGCCCGAATCAGGCGCCACGGTGACGGTGGTTCTGCGCGGTCCGACCTCACTCCCCGAGGCCACGATCGAGACCTACTCCGACGGCCAGTGGACGCCGCTCCAGACCGACTGGCCGGGCGTCCCCGATACGTTCGTCGCCAGCGTCAGCCAGTTCGGCGAATTCGCCCTGGTCGCGCCCAGCAACTGGGTTCCAACCGGTGAGGTCGCCACTCCCCCACCCGCCCCCACCGCGGCGGCCTCGGGCGAAGCCACCGCCACGGAGGCGGTAGCCGCCGAGACGCCCACCGCCGGCAACCAAGCGTCGCCGGCCGCGCAATCCGGCGCGCCAACGGGGCCGATCGTGGGCATCGGGATCGCGCTGGTGGCGCTGGTCGCAGCTGTCGTGGGGCTGTTGCTGCTCGGCCGGCCTCCGGGGACCGGATCGGGGCGGTGAGGTGAGGGCGGGCGTCCTGGCTAGTGCTTGACCATCTTCTTGAGGACCGCCATCCGCTCGAGCAGCCGCGTGGAGGCCGGTCCGGGGGCGTGCTGCTGCCTGGAGAACCGCTCCAGGATCGAGTACTCGGCGGAGATGTCCTCAGAGGCCCGGTAGATGATCGAGAGCTCTTCGTATGGTCGCGACGCGATGTAGGAACCGTCCGCCTGGGACTCGAACTCCGCGGCCGTGACCATGTCCAGCAGCAGGTTGACCGCGCCGGGCACGTCGCCGATGGCCTTGAGGCGCTCGATCTCCGGGTACCACTCGGCCACGAGCCGGCCTCTGACCGCCCCGGCGCCGTATAGCTTGCCGGGCAGCAGCGGCGCTCGCTGCGCCGCCGGGATGCTGGCCTGGTCGACCACGCCGGCCGGCGCGGTGCCGTTCTTGGGCTGGCCACCGGCGGCCGCCATCGTCATGTCCGCCTGGCCGGCCCTGCCCTGTCCGGTACCCTCGAAGTCCGGCGGGCTGGGCATGTTCGCGGCCATGTTGGCGAAGATCGCCGGATCGGCGTCGCCCTGCAGGATCCTTTCGAAGAACTGGGTAAGCTCGTTCTGGAATGCCGCCACCCGCTCCTCGACGCGCTTGGCTTCCAGCTCGACGGCGGCCTTCGAATCCTCCAGCTCCTGCTTGAGCCTCTCCCGGCGGGCGGCGATCCGGCGCTCGGTCTCGGCCCGCACCTGCTCGACCTCGACCTTGGAGCGCTCCTGGATGGTGACGACGTCCGCTTCCGCGGCGCTGCGGAAAGTGTCGGACTCGTCGCCCTTGCGAGCCTGGATCCGTTCTATGTAGGCCTGCGCGTCGGCGCGGCAACGTTCGACCGTATCCGCCCGAGCCGTCTCGGCGGTGGAGCGCATGGCTTGCGCCAGGTCTGCCAGGAACGGATTCAAACGATGGGGCGCGGAGTCATTCACGCTGGTCTCCGTGGTCTCGGCTCCCGACCGGCGTCGGAGTGGGATTCGAGGTCCCACGCGGCTTGCTGGGGCAACAGGCTACGTCGTGGCTCCCTGGACCGGTTGGCGCCCGCCAGAGTATCGCATGGCGTGCTTTGATGAGCTTGGCACCGATCATGCTGCGGACAGTACGTGGAAGCACCACACCGGAAGTACCGCGACCGCTGATCGTCCGTACCTCCACGCCTGCAGATGGCCCGAATGGAGAGGCCATTATCTGCCGCCAGATCGAGGTTCGAAGGACCTGTTTCACACCCGGGCCGACAGCCCGCCCGGACCGCCGCGAACCGCGCCGCTGTCCGCCCGCGCCGCCCGCCCGGGTCGATATATTCCACACAGAACATAATATCCTGTACACTCCGGTCATGACAGATCCCCTCGTAGGCACGCTCGAGCGCGTCGTGGTCGGATCCGTGGCCGTCACCGCCAAGGCCATCGGGACCGCCGACGCCGAACTGACCCTGATGCAATGGCGCGTCCTCCTTGTCGTCGGCGAAAGCGACCGGGGCGTGGCGGTGGGCGAGATCGCCACTCGCCTGGGCGCTCATGCCTCGCCCACCAGCCGGGTGCTCACGCGGCTCAAGCGCCGCGGCATGGTTCGATCGACCCGCGACGCACTCGACGCGCGCGTCGTCCGCATCAGCCTGACCGACGCCGGGCGGGAGCTCCGAAGTCGGGTGATCGACCTGCGCGCTCGCGACCTGGCCGCCGTTCTCGAGGACGCCAGCCTCGCCCCGGCCGAGGCAGACGCCGTGGCCAAGCTCGCCCGCTCGTTCGAACCGTACGCATGAACCTCGACAAGCAGGGCGACCGCCTCATCGGCGCCGTGAGGCGGCGCGTCCGCACGACCGCCTATCTGCGCAAGTGGATCGTGCTGGGAGCGATGATCGGCGTGATCAGCGGCCTTGGTGCGGCGATCTTCTTCAAGGCCCTCGATCTCGGGACGCAGTTCTTCCTCGTCACGCTGGCTGGCTACACGCCCGCCTCGCCGCTGGGCGAGGGCGCCCGGCCGATCACCGACGCCGCCAGGCCCTGGATGCTGCCAGTCGTCGTGGCCCTCGGCGCCCTGATCGCCGGGATCATCGTCTTCCGCCTCGCCCCCGAGGCCGAAGGCCACGGCACCGACGCCGCGATCGCGGCCTTCCATCACGGCCCCCGCCGGATCCGGGCTCGAATCCCGATCATCAAGCTGGTGGCTTCGGCTCTGACCATCGGCTCGGGCGGCTCCGGAGGTCGCGAGGGCCCGACCGCCCAGATCGGCGCCGGATTCGGCTCGTTCCTGGCCCGGCTGCTCGACCTTGATTCGCGCGACGCCCGGATAGCCGTCAGCACCGGCATCGGGGCCGGCATCGGCGCCATATTCCGGGCCCCGCTCGGCGGCGCCGTGCTGGCCGTCGAGATCCCATATCGCGACGATGTCGAATCGGACGCCCTGGTGCCGGCCTTCGTCGGATCCATCGTGGCCTTCTCCGTCTTCGGGGCGGTGATCGGCTTCGACCCGATATTCGGCCGGGTCGCCGGCGCCGGCTTCACCGACCCGCGTCAGCTCGCCTACTACTCGCTTATCGGCATCGCCTGCGGGGTCATGGGCCGGCTCTACATCAGCGGCTTTTACGGCTTCACCCGCTGGTTCAAGCGCTGGCCCCTGCCGCGCGAGGTCCGGCCGGCGATCGCCGGCTTCGCTGTCGGTTGCATGGGCCTGGCCCTGCCCGGCGTCCTGGGCACCGGCTACGGTTGGGTCCAGGCCGGCTTCGACCGCACCACCCTGCTCGGGCTGCCTCTCTGGGTCATCCTGGCGCTGCCCTTCGCCAAGATCCTGGCGACGTCGCTGTCGATCGGATCCGGCGGTTCCGGCGGTATCTTCGGCCCCGGTATGGTCGTCGGCGGGCTCCTCGGCGCCGGCATCTGGCGGCTGCTCGAGCCGGTCGCCCCGGGCGTCCCGGTCGATCCCTCGCCGTTCGTGATCGTGGCCATGATGGCCCTCTTCGGCAGCGTCGCTCGGGCGCCCCTGGCGGTGATGTTGATGGTCGCGGAGATGACCGACAGCCTGGCCATGCTCGCCCCGGCGATGCTGGCCATCGGCATCGCCACGCTCATCGTCGGCGACCGCACCATCTACGCCTCGCAGATCCGCAGCCGGGCCGAGTCGCCTGCCCACCGCTTCAGGTTCGCCCTGCCGCTCATGTCGGCTATTCCGGCGGGCGACGCCGCCCGCGCCGCCCGCGCGGTCCTGGGCGTCGACGAAACCGCGGGCGAGGCCCTCGGCCATCTCGAAGCAATGAGCCTGCCGGGCGCTCCG
>Ga0335076_10001474_pt1 | contig 22767 bp, 18 predicted proteins | sample Lox_Sample_25_FD_206717 | JGI IMG/M metagenome (GOLD analysis project Ga0335076, IMG submission 206717) | Soil microbial communities from Loxahatchee National Wildlife Refuge, Florida, United States - Lox_Sample_2.5 | ecosystem: Environmental > Terrestrial > Soil > Wetlands | place: USA... | reverse complement strand
AACACGTCGTCGCCCACCAGCTGGATCTTCTCGCCGAGGGCGCGCGTGATCTGCGCCCAGCCGTCCCAGTCGGCCTCGCTCATGCCGTCCTCGATGGAGATGATCGGGTAACGCTGCACGAGATCGGCGAGATAGGCGGTGAACTCCGCCGATGAGAAGCTGCGCTTCTCGGCCTCGAGCTGATAGCGGCCGGCACTGAAGAACTCCGAGCTCGCCACGTCGAGACCGAGGTACACGTCCTCCCCCGCCCGATAGCCGGCCTTCTCGATCGCCTCGACGATCAGGCCGAGCGCGGCCTCGTTCGATTCCAGATCGGGCGCGAAGCCGCCTTCGTCGCCGACCGTCGTCGACAGTCCACGCGCGGCGAGGCGCTCCTTCAGCGTATGGAATACCTCGACTCCGCAGCGCAGCGCCTCGCGGAAGTTGGGCGCGCCCACCGGAAGGATGAGGAACTCCTGGATGTCGAGGCGGTTGTCGGCGTGCGCCCCGCCGTTCACGATGTTCATCTGCGGCACCGGCATCACCGGCGCGCGGGTACCGCCACCGAGCTGCGCCAGATAGCGGTAGAGGGGCATGCGGGCATCGTTGGCCGCCGCGTGTGCGGTGGCGAGCGACACCCCGAGTATGGCGTTCGCGCCGAGGCGGCTCTTGTTGGCCGTGCCGTCGAGCTCGATCATGCTGCGGTCGATGGCGGCCTGCTCGCGCGGGTCGGCACCGATGAGGGCGTCCTTCAGCACGCCGTTCACGTGGCCGACCGCGCGGAGCACCCCCTTGCCGCCGTAGCGCTTCTTGTCGCCATCGCGCAGCTCGACCGCTTCGCGCGTGCCGGTGGAGGCCCCCGAGGGCACGGCGGCGCGCCCGAGCGCGCCAGAGTCGAGGAGCACGTCGACTTCGACCGTGGGGTTGCCGCGCGAGTCGAGAATCTCGCGGGCGCGGATGTCGCTGATGCGGCTCATTCGGCAGTACCTATAGCAGTGACTCTTCGAAGGGGACGCGCTTCACCGCACGATCGAGCTCGGCGAGTGTCGTCAGCAGCGGCTCCATGCGCGCAAGCGGCCAGGCGTTCGGGCCGTCCGAGAGGGCTTCCTGGGGGCGCGGATGGGTCTCCATGAAGAGCCCCGCAACGCCCGCGGCGACCGCGGCGCGCGCGAGCACCGGGATGAACTCGCGCTGGCCGCCGGAGGAGGCGCCCTGCCCGCCCGGCAGCTGCACCGAGTGGGTGGCATCGAACACCACCGGGCAGCCGGTCTCGCGCAGGATCGAGAGCGAGCGCATGTCGGAGACGAGATTGTTGTAGCCGAAGCAGAAGCCGCGCTCGCACACCATGATGTGCTCGTTGCCGGTCGAGCGCGCCTTGTCGACCACGTTCTTCATCTCCCAGGGCGAGAGAAACTGGCCTTTCTTGATGTTGACCGGCTTGCCCTGGGCCGCGGTGTTGACGATGAAATTCGTCTGGCGGCAGAGGAAAGCGGGGGTCTGCAGCACGTCGACGACGGCGGCGACCTCATCGAGCGGGGTGTCCTCGTGCACGTCGGTCAGTACCGGGACGCCCACGCGGCGGCGCACGTCCTCGAGCACCTTGAGGCCCGCGTCGAGTCCCGGGCCACGGAAGCTCGCGCGCGAGGAGCGGTTCGCCTTGTCGTAGGATGCCTTGAAGATATAGGGGATCGAAAGCCGCGCCGTGATTTCCTTGAGCCGCCCGGCGATCTCCTCGGTGAGCGCCGGGCTCTCGATCACGCACGGACCGGCGATGAGGAACAGCGGCCGCCCGCTGCCGACCTCGTGTCCGAGGAGCTGCATGGCAGGGAGCGCCCTCAGGCGCCCGCCGCCTGCGGCAGCAGCGCCGCCCGCTGGGCACGCGCCGCGCGGATAAAGCCGCTGAAGAGCGGATGCCCGTCACGGGGGGTGGAGGTGAACTCCGGGTGGAACTGGGTCGCCACGAACCAGGGGTGGCTGGCGAGCTCGATCACCTCGACCAGGCCGTCGCGCGAGAAGCCGGAGAAGCGCAGCCCGGCCTGGCGGTAGCGATCGAGGTAGTTGTTGTTGAACTCGTAGCGGTGGCGATGACGCTCCATGATGACATCGCGTCCGTAGATCTCGCGCGCCCGCGTGCCGGCGCCGAGCAGCACCTCCTGGGCACCGAGGCGCATGGTGGCGCCCTTGGCGCTCAGCTCGTCACGGCTCTGGGCGCCGCGCACCTGATCCTGCCATTCGGAGATCAGCGCAATCACCGGGTGAGTCGTGGCGCGGTTGAACTCGGTGCTGTTGGCGTCGGCGAGACCCAGCACGTGGCGGCCGAATTCCACGATCGCCACCTGCATGCCGAGACAGATGCCGAGATACGGCACGGCGCGCTCGCGTGCGTAGCGCACCGCCTGGATCTTGCCTTCGATGCCGCGCTCGCCGAAGCCGCCGGGCACCAGCACGGCGTCGACGTCCTTCAATACCTGCGTGCCATGCTGCTCGATGTCAGTCGACTCGATGTAGTGGATGTTGACGCGCGTGCGGGCCTTGAGTCCGCCGTGCATCAGCGCCTCGTGCAGCGACAGGTAGGAGTCGCGGATCTGCACGTACTTGCCGACCATGGCGATGTCGACCTGGCCGTCGGGGTTCGCCTTGCCGCTCACCACGTGGCGCCACTCGGCGAGGTCCGTGGGCGGAACTTCCAGGCGCAGCTTGTCGACCACGATGTCGTCGAGCCCCTGCTCGTGCAGCAGGATGGGGATGCGGTAGATGTCGTCGGCGTCGACGGCGGAGATGACGGCCCGCTCCTCCACGTTGGTGAACAGTGCGATCTTGCGCCGCTGCTCCTCGGGGAGCGCATGCTTGCAGCGGCACAGCAGCACGTCCGGCTGGATGCCGATGCCGCGCAGCTCCTTTACCGAGTGCTGCGTCGGCTTGGTCTTGATCTCACCCGAGCCGCCCACGATCGGCACCAGCGTCAGGTGCATGTAAACGCAGTTGTTGCGGCCAAGCTCGACACCGAGCTGACGGATGGCTTCGAGAAACGGCAGCGACTCGATGTCACCGACCGTGCCGCCGATCTCCACCATGCACACGTCCGCGCCATCGGCGCCGAGCTTGATGCTGCGCTTGATCTCGTCGGTGATGTGCGGAATGACCTGCACGGTGGCGCCGAGGTAGTCGCCGCGACGCTCCTTGGCGATGACGCGCTCGTAAATGCGGCCGGTGGTGAAGTTGCTGTTGCGCCCCGTGGTGGTGCGCACGAAGCGCTCGTAGTGACCGAGATCGAGGTCGGTCTCGGTGCCGTCCTGGGTAACGAACACCTCACCGTGCTGAAACGGGCTCATGGTGCCCGGGTCGACGTTGATGTAGGGGTCGAGCTTGACCATGGCGACCTTCAGGCCGCGCGCCTCGAGGATGGCCCCGAGCGAGGCGGCGGCGATGCCCTTGCCCAAAGAGGACACGACGCCACCGGTGACGAAGACAAAACGCGTCATATGAAACTAGAGGATTTCCCGTCGCATGAAGCCGCTGCCACAAAAAATGCCGGCAGCGACGACGGGCCAGCAGACTAGCACAACTGCCCCCCTCGATGGGGAGAGCGTTGTGCGACATGCACTTACGGCGCCGGGCTCCACACGAAACGCCCGCGGCGCGGCCGGCTGTCGTCGGCTTGCACCGACTCATCGAGCCACAGATCGCCGGCGGCGATGAGGCGCTCGCCGGCAAACACGAGCGGCAGGTGCGCGCGTTGCGGCGCGGGCACGCCCGCTTCCTGCAGCAGGCGCTTGAGCGAGCGACGCGGACCGCCGCGCACCGGGCGCAAGCGCTCACCGCCGCTGCGCGAGCGCAGCGTGAGGCTCGGCGCGAGCGCATCGAGATCGACGGGTCCGCGCGCGTCGACCTTCAGCGCGAGGGTGCCGAAGGGTCCGGGCAGCACGCAGGTGCTCGCGTCGCGCCAGTGCCACGTGAGCTCCCCGAGCACGGCGTCCGCTTCCTGCAGCGCCGCCGCCGCGGGCCGCGGCGCGATGCGCAGTGCGAGCAGGTCCGCCTGACGCTGCACGAGCGCACCCTCCCAGGCGACGAACGGCTGGGCATCCTCGCGCGCCGCGAGCAGCGCGGTGGCGAGCTGCTCGAGGCGGGTGGTGGGCGGCACGCGGGCGCCCGCCGCGGCGATCCAGTAGCGCAGCGCGTTGCGCCGCCGCTCGAGTGGCAGCCGCCGCAGCACCCGCGCCGAGAGCATCGCCCCCGCCGCCGCGCGGGCGACGTCGGCTTCGCCGAGCGCATCGAGCAGCTGCTGGGCCTCGGCGGCGTGGCGGGCACTGCGCGCCACGGTGCTCGCGGCCGCGGGCCAGCGCTCGCGGATCAGCGGCAGCACCCGCACGCGCAGGAAGTTGCGATCGAGGTGCAGTTGCGCGTTGCTCGCATCGTCGACCCAGGGAAGGTCCTGGGCGGTGAGCCAGGCGAGCAGCTCGGCACGCGTGAGCGGCAGCAGCGGACGCACCAGGAGCCCGGCGGCGAGCGGTGCCACCGCCGGCATGGCCGCAAGGCCCGCGACGCCCGCACCGCGCAGCAGCTGCAGCAGCACGGTCTCGAGCTGATCATCCTGGTGATGGGCGGTGAGGAGGGCTTCGCCGTCGGCGAGCGATGCACCGAGGAGGGCGTAGCGCGCCGCGCGCGCGGCCGCCTCGAGCGATTCGCCGTGGCCGCGCACGATACGCGCGCGGCGCACGGCGAGGGGCACCGCCAGGGCACGAGCCACGCGGCGGCAGTGTGCGCTCCAGCGCCGCGAGTGCGGCTGCAGGCCGTGATCGACGTGCAGCGCGCGCACCCTGAGCGGCGGACGTTGCAACGCGGCGAGCGCCGCGAGCAGCGCCGTGGAGTCGGCGCCGCCGGAGAAGGCAACGCACAGCTCGACAGCGGGAAAGTGTGGCAGCAGCTCAGCGAGCTGCCGCTCGAGCCAGCGCGGACCGAAGCTCGAGGCGCCGCGGCGCGCCGCCCGTGGCACGGCGCGCCTCAGGCCGCGTTTTCGGCAAACACGCCGAAGCCGGCGATCTTGGCGGCGCGCGCTGCACGCAGCTGATCGCGCGGCAGGGCCTCGAGCTCGTCGAGGTGACGGATGACGGCCGTCTTCAGGCTCGCGGCAACCGCTGCGGGGTCGCGATGCGCGCCGCCGAGCGGCTCCTCGATGATCTCATCGACCAGGCCGAGCTTCTGCAGCCGGTCGGCAGTCAGGTTGAGCGCCTCGGCGGCCACTTCCTTCTTGTCCTGGCTCTTCCACAGGATCGAGGCGCAACCTTCCGGCGAGATGACTGAGTAAGTGCTGTACTGAAGCATCAGCAGGCGGTCGCAGACGCCGATGCCGAGCGCCCCACCCGAGCCGCCCTCGCCGGTGACCACACTGATGATCGGGATGCGCAGCACCGACATCTCGAAGAGGTTACGGGCAATCGCCTCGCTCTGGCCGCGCTCCTCGGCGCCGACGCCCGGGTAGGCGCCCTGGGTGTCGATCAGCGTCAGCAGCGGCAGCCCGAAACGCTCGGCGAGCCGCATCAGGCGCAGCGACTTGCGATAGCCCTCGGGCTTGGGCATGCCGTAGTTGCGGCGCACCCGCTCCTTGGTGTCACGGCCCTTCTGGTGCCCGATGACCATGAGGGCGCGGTCGTCGATGCGCGCGAGCCCACCGACGATCGCGCCATCGTCGGCATACATGCGATCGCCGTGCAGCTCGTGAAACTCGGAACAGATGGCGTTCACGTAGTCGAGCGTGTAGGGACGGTGCGGGTGGCGGGCGAGCTGCGTGATCTGCCAGGGCGTCAGGTTGGCGAAGATGCTCACCGTCAGCTGCCGGCTCTTCGCCTGCAGCCGGCCGATCTCATCCTGAATATTGACCTCGGACTCGGAGGTTACGTGCCGCAGCTCCTCGATCTTGGCTTCCAGCTCGGCGATCGGTTGTTCGAAGTCGAGGAACGAGACGGCCATGGCGACAAGCGTAACCTAACTTGTTATGGCGGTCAGCGGCCGTCTGCCGACAGCGAGCTGCCCGGCCCGGCGGGCGCGGGGCCGTACACCACCTGCACCGCCTCGCCTCCGAGCAAGCCCTCGAGCTGCTCGAGCAGCTCGCGGCTCGCGCGCACCGACCATTCGGCCCCGAGGTTGAGCGCGCCGCTCGCCGCGCTCCCCGAGTACTCGATGGTGATCGGGCACGGGCCCGGCCGCCACGGGGTGATTATCCCGGCGAGACGCTCGCCGAGGTGTGCCACGGCGTCGTGCGAGCAGCGGATGATGAGCCGCTGTGCGCACCGCGAGCGCATCTCGTCGAGCTCGGTGATGCGCCGTGCCGCGAGCCGCCAGGCGTCGCTGAACTCGTCGAACCGCAGCACTCCCTCGATGAGAACCAACGCGTCCTTGGCGATCAGCTCGCGGTGTTTGTGCCAGGTCTCTTCGAACAGCAGCACCTCGAGCCGCCCGGTGCGGTCATCGAGGGTGAGGATCACGCGGGCGCCGCGCTTCTTCACCTCATCGATGAGGCCGGCGACGGTAACCGGCCGGCCGCCACCGACTCGTCCCAGGTCAAAGCCCGCGATCGGCCGGTCGCTCACCAGATCGCCGATGCGGTGCGACACCATGCCGGCGAGGCTCGCCTCGAAGCGCCCGAGCGGGTGACCGGTGAGGTACAGGCCGAGCGTCTCGCGCTCGCCGGCGAGGCGCACCGCCTCGCTCCACTCCGGCAGCGTCCGGCGCGGCGCGGCGGCGGGGCTTGCCGCAGCATCGCCGGCGAGCCCGAACAGATCGCTCTGCCCGGCGTCCTGGGCGCGGCTGTTCTGGTCGCCGAGCTGCATGGCGCTGCTCAGGCGGTCCATGAGCGTGGCGCGGTTGGCGTTGAGGCTGTCGAGGCTGCCGCTGCGCAGCAGCGCCTCGAGCACCCGGCGGTTGACCTTCTGCAGATCGATGCGCCGCGCGAGGTCCTCGAGCCCGCGGAACGGGCCGCGGCCGGTGCGCTCGGCGATCAGCGCCTCGACCGCACCACGACCGACGCCGCGCACGGCGCCGAGACCGTAACGGATGCTGGCCGTGCCGCAGGCGCTGAACTCGTACGCCGAGGCGTTGACGTCGGGCGACAGCACCGTCAGACCGAGGTCGCTGCATTCCTTGATGAGGGTCACCACCTTGTCGGTGTGATCCATGTCGGCCGAGAGCACGGCTGCCATGAACTGCGCCGGGTGGTGCGCCTTGAGGTAGGCCGTTTGGTAGGAGAGCAGCGCGTAGGCGACCGAATGCGATTTGTTGAAACCGTAGCCGGCGAACTTCTCCATGAGATCGAAGATGTGGACGGCGGTGTGCTCGCGCACGCCGCGGCCGACGGCGCCGCTCACGAACACCGAGCGTTGCTGGGCCATCTCGTCGGGCTTCTTCTTCCCCATGGCCTTGCGCAGCAGGTCGGCGCCGCCCAGGGTATAGCCGGCGAGCGTCTGGGCGATCTGCATCACCTGTTCCTGGTAGAGGATCACGCCGTAGGTCGGCTTGAGGATCGGCTCGAGGCTCGGGTGCAGGTAGTCGATCGGCGCATCACGCGGGGCGTGCTTGCGGTTGATGAAGTCATCGACCATGCCCGACTGCAGCGGCCCGGGCCGGAACAGCGCCACGAGCGCCACGATGTCCTCGAAGCGATCGGGCTGCAGGCGGCGAATGAGGTCCTTCATGCCGCGCGATTCGAGCTGGAACACCGCGGTGGTGCGGCACGAGCGCAGCAGCGCATAGGTCGCCGCATCGTCCATCGGCAGGGCGCTCATCTCGAGCGGCGCGACGTCGGCGGGCCGCTCGCGGTTGATGAGGGCGGCGGCGCGGTCGATGATGGTGAGGGTGCGCAGTCCGAGGAAGTCGAACTTCACCAGCCCCGCCGCCTCGACGTCGTCCTTGTCGAACTGCGTGACGACGTTGCCGCCGGCGGCGTCGCAGTAGAGCGGCGTGAAGTCGGTGAGCAGCGAGGGCGCGATCACTACGCCGCCGGCGTGCATGCCGGCGTTGCGCGTGAGTCCCTCGAGCGAGCGCGCCAGGTCGATGAGGTTGCGCACCTCGTCCTCGCCCTCGTACAGCCGCTTGAGCTCCGGCTCCTTCTCGAGCGCCGCCTCGAGCGTAATGCCGAGCTCGAAGGGAATGAGCTTGGCGATGCGGTCGACGTAGCCGTAGGTCATGCCGAGTACGCGGCCGACGTCACGCACGACCGCCTTGGCCGCCATGGTGCCGTAGGTGATGATCTGCGAGACGCGCTCGCGGCCGTAGCGGCTGGCCACGTAGTCGATCACGCGGTCGCGGCCTTCCATGCAGAAGTCGATGTCGAAGTCCGGCATCGAGACGCGCTCGGGGTTGAGGAAGCGCTCGAACAGCAGGTCATGGTGCAGCGGATCGAGGTCGGTGACGCGTAGGCTGTAAGCGACCAGCGACCCTGCGCCCGAGCCGCGCCCGGGTCCCACCGGTACCCCGTTGTCGCGCGCCCAGCGGATGAAGTCAGCGACGATGAGAAAGTAGCCCGCGAAGCCCATCTGGCAGATGACCTCGAGCTCGTGGGCGAGCCGCTCGGCGTACGCGGGCGACGGCACGTCGCCGCCGCAGCGCGCCGCGAGCCCGCGGGCGGCCTCAGCGCGCAGGAACTCCTCGGTGCTCACGCCGGCGGGTACCGGGTACTGCGGCAGGCGCGCCTCGCCGAGGTTCAGCACCAGGCTGCAGCGGCGCGCGATCTCCACCGAGTTGGCGAGCGCCTCCGGAATGTCGGCGAACAGCGCCGCCATCTCCTGCGGGGTGCGCAGGTACTGCTGGCGCGAGTAGCGGCGCACCCGCCCGACGTCTGCGAGCAGCGTGCCGTCGTGAATGCACACCCGCGCCTCGTGTGATTCGAACTCGGTCGGCGTGAGGAAGCGCACGTCGTTGGTCGCCACCACGGGCACGCCGCGGCGCGCGGCGAGCGCCACGGCGCCGGCGATGTACGCCTCCTCGGCGGGCCGGCCGAGCCGCTGCAGCTCGAGGTAGAAGCGCCCGGGGAACAGCGTGAGCGCGGCATCGAGCGCGCGCTCGGCGTCGCGCTCGCGCGCATTGAGCAGCGCGCGGCCGATCTCTCCCTCAGCCGCGCCGGAAAGCGCGATGAGGCCCTCGAGCGATGCCGCAGTGAGCCAGGGCCGCTCGATGCGCGGCGTGCCGCGCTCGCGACCGTCGAGGTAGGCGCGGGTGACGAGACGCGCCAGATTGCGGTAGCCGCGCTGCGACTGGCACAGGAGCGTGAGGCGCGTCGGCGGTTGCCGCTCGTCCTGCTCCACCACCAGCAGGTCGACGCCGACCAGCGGCTTGACACCGGCCTTGAGCGCCTCGCGGTAGAACTTCACCATGGCGAACAGGTTGTTCTGGTCGGTCACCGCGACCGCGGGCATGCCGGCGGCCGCCACCGCGGCGATGAGCTGCGGCACGCGCACCACGCCGTCGACCAGCGAATACTCCGTATGCAGGCGCAGATGCACGAAGCTCGGTGACATCGGCGGCGGCCTAGTCCTCGAGACCCAGCACCGCCAGCAGCTCCGCGTCATCGTCCTCGTCGCTCAGGCAACGCACCGGACTGAAGGAACGGCGATGCTGTGGCGAGGGAGCGTGCTCGCGCAGCGCCGCGAGGTGCGCGGGCGTGCAGTAGCCCTTGTGCACGCCGAGCGCGAACCCCGGATAACAGGCATCGAGCGTGCGCATCATGGCGTCGCGGCAGGTCTTGGCGAGTATCGAGGCGGCGCTGATGGCAGCGACGCGCGCATCGCCGTCGACGATGGCTTCGAGCGTACACCGCAGCGGGAGGTCGGTGATGCACGGGCAGCGATTGCCGTCCACGCGCACGTGCGTCGGCGCGACCGGCAGCGCGAGCAGCGCGCGTCGCATTGCGAGCATGGTCGCCTGGAAGATGTTGAGGCTATCGATCTCGTCGCGATCCGCCCAGCCGATGGCCCAGGCCAGCGCACGGGCGCGAATGATCGGCGCGAGGCGCTCGCGCTCGGCGGCGGTGAGGACCTTCGAGTCGGCCAGCCCGCGGATGCGCCGCTTGCGATCGAGGATGACCGCCGCGGCGACCACCGGACCTGCGAGCGGTCCGCGGCCCGCCTCGTCCACCCCCGCGACGCGCGCGAGGTCGCACGGCTCAGCAGTACGCATCGACGGACGCCTCATGGCCCGGCGGTCTCGCGTGCGGCGCCGCGGTCGCGCAGCGTCCCGAGCACCGCCTCCGCAGCGCGCGCCGCGGCGCCGCAGCGCAAGGCGCGGTGCTGGCGCGCGAATTCATCGAGCAGCTCACGTACGTGGTCGCGGTCGGCAAGTTCCTCAAGCAGCGCATCGCCGAGCGTCGCCCCGCTCACCTGTTCCTGGAAGAACTCGGGCACCAGGCGGCGGCCGGCGAGCAGGTTCGGCTGCGAAAAGTATCGCACCTTCACGAGTCCGAGGGAGCGCAGAAGAAACGCGGTGAGCGGGCTCACCCGATAGGCGACCACCATCGGCCGCCCGCTGAGCATCGTCTCGAGGGTGGCGGTGCCGGAGGCCACGATCGCCCCATCGCAGGCGGCGAGCGCGCGCTGCGCTTCGCCATCGAGGACACGAATTGCCGGTGCACCGGGTACTTGCGTCACTTCCTTCACGAACACCTCGCGGACCGCGGGCGACGCCATGGGCGAGATGAACTCACTCGCGGGCTGCCGTGCGCGCATGCGGGCCGCGGCGGCCGCAAAGGGCGAGGCGAGGCGCGCGACTTCGGCGATGCGGCTTCCGGGCAGCAGCGCGATGAGCGGTACGGCAGCATCGATGCCGAGCACGCGGCGCGCCCCGTCGCGGTCGGGGTCGAGCGGGATCTGATCCGCGAGCGGGTGCCCGACGAATACTGCGGGCACGCCGTGGCGCGCGTAGAACTCGGTCTCGAAGGGCAGCAGGCACAGTACCAGGTCGCACGCTGCGCCGATGGTGCGCACGCGCCCCTGCCGCCACGCCCACACCTGCGGACTGACGTACTGCACGGTGCGGATGCCGCGCTCCTTGAGCCGCCGCGCCAGCGGCAGGTTGAATTCGGGTGCATCGATGCCGATGAACACGTCCGGCCGGGCGGCCTGCAGGCGCCGGCTGAGCGCGCCGCGCAGCCGCAGCAGCCGCGGCAGGTGTGCGAGCACCTCGGCGAGCCCCATGACCGAGAGCTCCTCGGATGGGGCCCACGCCTCGCAGCCCACGGCGCGCATGCGCGGCCCAGCCACGCCGAAGCACTTCAGCGCGGCGACCCGCTCGCGCAGTGCCGCGATCAGCGCCGCTCCGAGCTGGTCCCCGGAATGCTCGCCGGCCACGATCGCCACGCGCAGCGGCGGCGCGGCCGCGGCCGGTACGCCGGGGAGCGCGCTCATCGCGCCAGGCTGCGTGTGGAGGTGCTGATGAAATCGACGAAGACGCGGACCTCGGGATGCTCCGCGGCGAGCGGCGCAAGTCGCTCGAGCGCCTCGGCGAGCTTCAGCTGCGAGCGGTAGACGATGCGGTAGGCCTCGCGGATGTTGCGGATCTGCTCCTCGCTGAAGCCGCGACGCTTGAGACCCTCGGCGTTGACGCCGTGCGGAACCGCCGGGTTGCCGGCGATCATTACGTACGGCGGCACGTCGCGCGAGAGGATCGAGCCGCCACCGAGGAAGGCGTGGGCGCCGATCTTGGTGAACTGGTGCACCGCGGTGAGGCCGCCGAGGATCGCCCAGTCGCCGACCTCGACGTGGCCGCCGAGCGCGACGCAGTTGGCGAACACCGTGTTGTCGCCGATCACGCAGTCGTGGGCAACGTGGGAGTAGGCCATGAAGAGGTTGTCGTTGCCGATACGCGTGGCGCCCTTGTCGTGGGCGGTGCCGCGGTTCACCGTGCAGCTCTCGCGAAAGATGTTGCGGTCACCGATCGTGAGCACGGTCGGCTCGCCGCGGTACTTCTTGTCCTGCGGCGCATCGCCGAGCGAGGCGAACTGGAAGATGCGGTTGTCGGCGCCGATCACGGTCGGGCCGTTGATCACCGCGTGCGGGCCGACCACGGTGCCCGAGCCGATCTGCACCTGTGGACCGATCACGCTGAAGGGACCGACGCTCACGCCGGGGGCGAGCTGCGCCTCGGGGGAAACGACCGCACGCGCGTCGATCACTTACCGGTCTCCAGCGCCAACATCATCTCGGCGTGCGCGACCTCCTGCTCAGCAACGAGCGCCGCAGTGGAGAAGCGCCAGATGCCCTTGAGCGAGCGCTCGAGTTGCGCGGTGAGCAGCAGCTGGTCGCCGGGCAGCACCGGGCGGCGGAAGCGCGCCTTGTCGATGCCGACGAAGTAGAAGCGCGTGTTCTCGTCGGGAAACACATCGCCGGTCACGAAGCAGAGGATGCCGGCGGCCTGGGCGAGTGCCTCGATGATCATGACCCCGGGCATCACCGGGCGTCCGGGAAAATGGCCGGGGAAGAACGGCTCGTTGTAGGTCACGTTCTTCAGCGCGCGGATGCTCTCGCCCGGGCGGCACTCGAGCACGCGATCCACGAGCAGGAAGGGGTAGCGGTGCGGCAGGCGCTCGAATATCGCCTGCATGTCGAGTTGCAGCGGCTCACTCATGTTGGTCATTGCGTGCGTCGGCATCGTCCGCCGGCTTGAGACCCGCCGCCCGCTCGAGTCGGCGCAGGCGGGCGCCGAGGGCGGCGCTGCGTTTGAAGCGGGCCACCAGCCGCCACCAGGTGTGCGCCTCTTCCACGGTAAAGGTGCTCGCGTACGCGCCGGCCCTGGTGATCGAGCGGCTCACCGAGGAGGCGCCGGCGATGAGCACGTCGTCGGCGATGCTGATGTGGCCGTTGACATTTACGGCGCCGCCGATCATGCAGCGCCGGCCGATGGTGGTGCTGCCGGAGATCCCGGTGCAGCCGGCGATCGCGGTGTGTGCGCCGATGCGCACGTTGTGACCGATCTGGATGAGATTGTCGAGCTTGACGCCCTCCTCGATCACCGTGTCATCGATCGCGCCGCGATCGATGGTGGTGTTGGCGCCGATCTCGACATCCGGTCCGACGCGCACGCTGCCGACCTGCGGCACCTTCACCCAGCCGTGCCGCTCGGGCGCAAAGCCGAAGCCGTCCGCGCCGATGACCGCCCCGGGCTGGATCACCGTGCGCGCGCCGATGCGCACGTCGCGGCCGAGCGTCACGCGCGCCACGAGCTGCACGTCGGGCTCGAGCTGCACGCCGCGGTCGAGGCTGCAATGCGGGCCGACGAACACGCGCGGCCCGATCACGACGCCTTGCGCGAGCACCGCACCGGCGCATACCTGGGCACTCGGGTCGATGCGCGCGCCCGCGGCCACGACTGCGCTCGGGTGTACGCCCGGCACCAGCGGCGCTGCCGGGTAGAGGAGCGCGGCAATGCGTGCGTACGTGGCGTAGGGGTTGTCGCACACCAGCATCGCCGTGCGACAGCCCGCGGCGCTCGCAGGGTTCAGCACCACGGCGGCGGCGCGCGTGTCGGCGAGCTGCCCGCGGTAGCGCGGGTTGGCGAGAAAGGCGAGCGAGTGCGCATCCGCATGCGCGAGCGTCGCCACGCGCTCAATGGCGGTAGCCGGATCGCCGCGCAGCTCGCAACCGAAGCGCACCGCCAGCTCACCAAGCGACACCGCCACCACGCACTCCTCAGCTCACGGCGCTAGTGCGACTGCGGCTTCGCCGGCGCCGGTGCCGGCGCGGGGCTCGTGGCGGGCTTGGTCGCGGCGGGCGTCGTCGCCCCGCGCGCCTGCAGCGCCGACAGCACCGCCGGGGTGATGTCGTTGGCCTGTGTCGCGTAGAGCACCGCCTCGCCGGCGAGCACCAGGTCGTAGTTCTGCGCCTTGGCGTAGCTGCGCACCTCCTCGAGCAGCGTGCGCTGCAGCCGGGACATCTCTTCGTTGCGGCGTGCCGTCTCGTCGTCCTGCAGTTCGCCGCGCGCGCGCTCGAACTCGCGCGCGCCGTCGCGCAGCTCCTTCTCCGTCCGCTGGCGCTGCTCCTCGGTCATGGTGGCGCCGTCCTTCTGCAGTTTGTCCTCCTTGGCCTTGAGCGCCTGCCCCTGCGCCTGAAGCGTGCGCTCGCGCGGCGCGAACTCGGCGCGCATCGACTCGAGCGCCGCCTTGCCCTGCGGCGACTCGACGCCGAGGCGCTGGAAGTCGACGATGCCGATCTTCGCCTCGGCCCACGCCGGCAGCGCAACCACTGCGCCGCATACCGCCATCAACCCCACCGCTAGCCTGCTGCTGATCGAACAATTCACGGAATCTACCTACCCTCGTGTGTGCATGACTGAAAGTGGTCGCCCCTGCGGGCGGCCCGACCTAAACTCCTAGTATCGCGTAGAACGCCCCGATGGGGCGATTCTTTGGACGGCCGGCGCCCCCGCGCCGCCCGTCAGAAGGCGTTGCCGACCGAGAACTGGAATACCTCGCGCTCATCGCCCCAGGTCGTCACGCCGTTGCCGCTCTTGGCGTTGAGCGGTAGACCCAGGCTGAAGCGGAATAGCCCGAGCGGCGCAAGCCACTGCACCGCGATGCCGATCGAGCGCTTGAGGCCCTCGCATTTGAACGTCCAGCACGCGGGCGTCACTCCGTCCGGACCGTAGAAGGTCTCCTTCGTGCCCTGGTAGTAGACGCCGCCCATGTCGAAGAAGGCGCTGACGCGCGCGGTCTGCGCAAATTTCGACGGCATCGGAAAGATGACCTCGTTCTGGCTGGTGAGGCGGAAATTGCCGCCGTAAGGGTTGCCGAACTGGTCGCGCGGACCGAGGAAGGTCTCGCGGAAGCCGCGCACGCTGTCGGGGCCGCCGCCGAAGAACTGGCGGTAGGGCGGAATCGCGGTGGTCTTCTGCAGCGGCGCGCCGTAGTCGGCGCCCTCGAGGAACGACAGCGTGAAGCCGTAGTAGAGCGGCACGTACTTCACGAACTGGTAGTTGGCGATGAAGTAGTTGATGTTGCTGCCGGGCGTGGTGATCGAGAACGATACGTTCTGGCGGAAGCCGCGATCGGCGAACAGCGTGCGGTTGCGCGTATCCCAGTCCCACCCCGTGATCGCCTCCAGGGTGTGGAAGTCGGTGCCGTAGAACACGTAGTAGTTGTTGCTCGCGTCGTCGTGCCCGAGCCGGCTGAAGGAGTTGCCGTTCTGCTGCACCCACTGCTGTGCCTGGATGGCGCTGCTCAGGGAGTTGGTGAGCAGATGCGAGCTGTTGAAAGCCGCGCCGAAGCGTATGTACATGAATTCGGTGATCGGGTAGGCCCAGGTGGGGCCGAGGCTCAGGGTCTGCGAGGAGAACTGCGACGAGGACGAGACGAACTGCGTCACGTCGCTGAAGGTGATCGATTCGCTGCGCTGCACGTTGTCGACGTTGGTGTACGGGTTGGTGTGCGAGACGGTGTACACCTTGCTGAACGCGCCGCCGTTGAGATTGATGGCGATGCGCTGCCCGCTGCCGAGGAAGTCCGAGTCGGCGTAGCTGCCGTTGAGCATGAATTTGTAGGTCTCCGAGTAGCCGATACCGCCCGACAGCTGCGACGCCGGCCCTTCCTCGATCTTGTAGTTGACGTCCACCAGGTCCGGGGTGCCCGCCACCGGGGTGGTCTCGAACTCGACACTCTTCACGTACGGCAGACGCTGGATGCGCTGCTTGGAGCGCTCGAGCGAGGTGTTCGACAGCCAGCCGCCCTCGAGCTGGCGCATCTCGCGACGCAGCACCTCGTCGTTGATGCGGTTCGCGCCGCTGAAGGAGATGTTGCGCACGTACACGCGGTTGGCCGGGTCGACGAAGAAGGTGAGCGACACGGTGTGGTGCACGTTGTCCGCGCTCGGCACCGGGTCGACCTTGGCAAAGGCGTAGCCGTCGCGGCCCATGCGGTTCTGCATCAGCTCCTGCGAGGAGGTGATCAGCTTGCGATTGAAGGTGTCGCCCGGATGGATCAGCACCAGCCGCTCGAGCTCGGCGCGCGGCACCACGAAGGTGCCCGCCAGCTTGATCTCCGACACTTTGTAGACCTGGCCTTCATCGACGTTGATGGTGATGAAGATGTCTTCCTTCTCCGGCGCGATCGCCACCTGCGTCGACTCGATCTGAAAGTTCGCGTAGCCGCGATCCATGTAGAAATTGCGCACCTTCTCCAGGTCGCCCTGCAGCGACTCGCGCGAGTAGCGATCGTCCTGCTTGTACCAGGACAGCCAGTTGGGCGTCTTGAGCTCGAGGGTGTCGAGGATCTGCTTCGGCGGGAAACGGGTATCGCCGACGATGTTGATCTCGCGGATCTTGGCGCGCGAGCCTTCCTTGATGTCGATCTTGATCTTGACGCGGTTGCCAGCCTCCTCCTCCACCGTGGAGGTGATCTTCACGCCATACTTGCCACGGGCGAAGTACTGGTCGGTGAGGTACTGCGTGACGTCCTCGAGCACCGAGCGGTCGAAGGTTTTGCCGGTGGCGAGGCCGACGCCACGCAGCGACTTCTGCAGGTCCTCGGTCTTGATGTCCTTGTTGCCGGTGATCTCGAAGCTCTCGATGGAGGGACGCTCGAGCACCACCACGATGAGCGTGTTGCCTTCGCGACGCATCTGCACGTCGCGGAAGAAGCCGGTGGCGTAGAGCGCGCGGATCGCCTCGCGCACCCGCTGCGGCGTCAGGTGATCGCCGATGTTCACCGGCAGGTAGTTGTAGACGGTGCCTTCAGAGACGCGCTGCAGCCCCTCGATCTTGATGTCGCTCACCGTGAAGTCCGCGCTGGTCGTCGGTACCTGCGCACCGGCCGGCACGCCGCGCACGATGAGCACGATGAGCACGAGCACCGTGAGCACGATGCGCCAGTGCGCGGCAGGCACGGCGAGGACCGTGGCACAGTGCCGCGCGGCTGCGGTCAGGACCCCTGCGCGAGCGCGGCCGGGGCCGCCGGCTGCGCGCTTCTTCATGTTCTGACCACCAACTATCCCTTCTCGAGCAGCGCCCGCGGCGCGGCTCGTTCACAAATTGCACTATCGGGGCGCCCTGGAGGCCCGTGCCTCCAGTCGCTCATTCAGCGGCCGCCTGGCGGCCTCAGGACTCGCTCAACTGAACTGGCGCGCAATATCGTTGTAGAGCGCGACACCCATCAGGACGATGAGCAGGGCGATGCCAACCTGCTGGCCCAGCGCCTGTGCCCGTTCCGACAGCGGGCTGCCCTTCAGCCACTCCACCACCTGGAAGAGGATCTGTCCGCCATCGAGGATCGGGATCGGCAGCAGGTTGAGAAACCCCAGCGACAGGGAAATGAGGACCAGGAAGCTCAGGAACGGCGCGATGCCGGCTTCGGCGGAATCGCCGGCAAACTCGGCGATCGACAACGGACCGCTCAGGTTCTTCAACGACACCCTGCCGAGCACCATGCGCCAGAACAGCCGCGCCTGCAGCACCGTCATGCTCCACGCCTCGCCGCCGGCGCGTGCCAGCGCCGCCGGCGCGGTCAGATCCGTGTGCAGCAGCATGCTCGGCGGGTAGCTGATGCCCGTCGGCTGCACGACCCGTATGCGGCCGATGCGCTTGCCGCCCACCTCCTCGCTCGCCACCTGCACCTGCGTGCTGTGCTCGCTGGCGCCGCGCTGGTATTCGATGCTGAGCCGCTCACCCGGCCGCGCACTGACGTACTCGACGATCTGGCGGAAGTCCTTCATCGGCACGCCGTCGATCGTGATGATGCGATCGCCGGCGAGGAGTCCGGCGCGCGCCGCCGGGCCATCGGCGCTGACCGGGCCGAGCACCGCCGGTACCGGCGGTGTCCAGAACTGAAATCCGAGGCCGCGGAACAGCTCCGCCGGCTCGGTGAGGCGGCGCCGCTCGGCGGCGTCCGGGACACGCAGCTCCGCCTGACGCGACGCGCCGTCGCTGCCGCGCACGCTCAGGTTCGTCACGCCGCGCGAGCTCATGGCGTCGAGCAGGTCGAACACGACGTCGCGCTGACCGCTCACCGCCGTACCGTTGATGGCGCGGATCTCGTCGCCGGACTTCAATCCCGCGCGCGAGGCGATCGAATCTGCGGTCACGTCGCCGATCAGCGGGCGGACCTCGGTCACACCGTTGGCCCACAGCATCCCCCACAGCAGCAGGATGGCGAACACAATGTTGAATGCCGGTCCCGCGAGGAGAACTGCGATTCGCTGCCACGGCGGGCGGCGCGTGAACGAGCGTGACAGGTCCTGCGGCGCGACCGGACCTTCGCGCTCATCGAGCAGTTTCACGTAACCGCCGAGGGGTACCGCCGCGACGACGTATTCGACGCGGTCGGCCCCGGCGACGCGCGTGAGCAACGGCTTGCCGAAGCCGACGGAAAACCGCAACACCTTGAAGCCGAGGCGCCGGGCGACCCAGAAGTGGCCGAATTCGTGCACCGTCACCAAAAGGCCCACGGCGACGACGAACCACAGTACGTACCACACGAGATTCATGCGTGAGCGCCTCTTACCGCTGCACTTCTGCTCATGCCGACGATCCGCTCACGGGCGCGCACTCTGCTGTCCGCATCGGCGGCCAGGACCTCCTCCAGCCCACCGATGGCTCCCCCGGTGCTCCGCTCCAGTACGGCTTCAATGACCTCCGCGATCCCCGGAAAGTTCAATCGCCGCCCGAGGAAGGCCTCGACCGCCACCTCGTTGGCGGCATTGAGCACCACCGGGTACAGCCCGCCGGCGCGGGCGGCGGCCTGCGCCAGCGCAAGACAGGGAAAGCGCTCGGTGTCGGGGGGCCGGAAATCGAGCCGGCCCGCCTGGAGCAGGTCGAGGAATTGTACCCCGGAGTCGATGCGCTCGGGCCAGCCCAGCGCGTGCGCGATCGGCGTGCGCATGTCCGGCGCACCGAGCTGCGCGAGTACCGAGCCATCGGCGTACTCGACCAGCGAGTGCACGATGCTCTGTGGATGCACCAGGATCTGCACCTGCGCGGGGGTGATGCCGAACAGCAGGCACGCCTCGATGAGCTCGAGTCCCTTGTTCATGAGTGTTGCAGAGTCCACCGAAATCTTACGACCCATGACCCAGTTGGGGTGGGCGCAGGCGGCTTCGGGCGTCACCGCCGCCAGCGCCTCGGCCGGGGTGTCGCGGAAGGGACCGCCGGAGGCGGTGAGCAGCACGCGCCTGAGGCCGGCCGGTGCCACACCCGGCTTCACTCCCGGCGGGAGGCACTGGAAGATGGCGTTGTGCTCGCTGTCGATCGGCAGCAGCGTTGCGCCGGAGGCGTTCACCGCCGCGATCACCAGCGGCCCGGCCATCACCAGGGATTCCTTGTTGGCGACCAGCAGCCGCTTGCCGGCGCGCGCGGCAGCGAGCGTCGAGCGCAGTCCCGCGGCGCCGACCACGGCAGCCATGACGCATGTGGCTTCGGGCAGCACGGCGAGCTCTTCGAGCGCGCCCGCACCGGCAAGCAGCCGCGTGCCGCCTGCTTCAGCGCCGAGCAGCGTGCGCAGCTCCTGCGCGGCACTTTCATCGGCGAGCGCGGCGTATGCGGGGCGAAACTCGACGATCTGCCGTGCGAGCTTCGCCGCATTGCGGTTGGCGGCGATGGCCACCAGGCGGAAGCGATCGGCGTGGCGCGCGAGCACATCGAGCGTGTTCTCACCCACCGAGCCGGTGGATCCGAGCACCGTGACGCCGATCATCCGATCACTCCGAGCAGTGTCAACCCGAGCAGCAGCACCGGGGCCGCCCCGGTGATGCTGTCGATGCGGTCCATCACCCCACCGTGCCCGGGAAAGATGCTGCCGCTGTCCTTCATGCCCGCGAAGCGCTTGAGCAGACTTTCGGTGAGATCGCCGACGATCGAGAAGCCGACGGCCGCGAGGCATAGCGGCAGGAACGCCACGAGCGATACGTGGAACCAGAGGCTGCCGGCAATGGCCACCGGTGCACTCACCGCTATCCCTCCCAACACACCCTCCCAGGTCTTGCCCGGCGACACCTCGGGTGCCAGGCGCAGCCGCCCGAATCGCCGCCCGCAGAAGAATGCGCCAATGTCGGCAACCCACACCAGCACCAGCACGAACAGCACCCACTGCGCCCCGTGCGGCAGCGCAAGCCGCAGCCGTACGAGCGCGAGCCAGGCCGGCACGAGCGCCAGCACCCCCGCAGCGGCGGCGGACCAGGGGGACACGCGCCGCGGTGCGAACACGATCCAGACGAGCGCCCCGACCCACCAGAGCACCGCGCCGGCAAGCACGAGGTCACGCCCCGCGGCGCTCGCGGAGAATCGCCACGCAACCCACAGCAGCACGCCGACCAGCAGCACATAACCGAGCCGCCACAGCGGAGCGACCAGCAGCAGGAACGCGGACCACTCCCAGGCCCCCGCCAGCGTCATGAAGGTGATGACGAAGATGGTCGCCCAGCCCGGCAGCCCCAGCAGAATGACGAGGAACAGCCCCCCCAGCACCACCGCGGTCAGGATGCGCTTGCGCAGCGTGTCGCTCACAGGGCGTCAGGCCTTGGCCGCGGCGCGTTGCGCGCCCGTCTGCCCGAAGCGCCGCTCGCGCGCCGCAAAGAAGCCGAGTGCGTCCTCGAGATCGCCCGCGGCGAAATCCGGCCACAAGCAGGGCGTGAAGTAGAGCTCCGCATAAGCGGCGTCCCACAACAGGAAGTTGCTGATGCGCTGCTCGCCGCCGGTGCGGATCAGGAGATCGGCTTCCGGGAGGCCCGCGAGCGCGAGCCGCGCGGCGAAGCTCGCCTCGGTCAGCTCCTCGGCACGCAAGGCCCCGCTCGAACACTCACGCGCAAGTTTTTGAGCTGCCTGAACAATGTCCCAGCGCCCCCCGTAGCTCAGCGCCACCTGCAGCTTCAGTCCCTGGTTATCGGCCGTGCGCTGCTCGGCGGCGGCGATGCGCGTCTGCAGCCGCACCGCGAGGCTCTTGCGCTCGCCGATGAAGCGCAGCCGCACATCTTTCTGGTCGAGCTCGGCGATCTCCTCATCGAGCGCCTCGACGAACAGGCCCATCAGCGCCCCCACCTCCTCTGCGGGCCGGGTCCAGTTCTCGCTCGAGAACGCAAACAGCGTGAGCGCCTCGATGCCGCGCCGTGAGCACTCCTCGATGCACATGCGGGCGGGCTTGAGGCCCGCCTTGTGCCCGGCGGTGCGCGTGAGGCCGCGCGCGGCCGCCCAGCGGCCGTTACCGTCCATGGTGATCGCAATGTGCTTCGGCAGGAGCTTGGGAACGGCGGCGGCCATCAGACCTGCATGACCTCCTTCTCCTTGGCCTGAAGCAGCGTCTCGATGTCGGCGATGTGCTTGTCGGTGAGCTTCTGCACTTCGACCTCGGCGCGCCGCTCATCGTCCTGTGAAACGAGCTTTTCCTTGAGCATCTCCTTGATGTCGGCCATCACGTCGCGGCGCACGTTGCGCACCGCGACGCGGGCATTCTCCGCATCGTGGCGCAGCACCTTGGTGATCTCGCGGCGCCGCTCCTCGGTGAGCGGCGGCATGGGGATGCGGATCACCGTGCCGGCGGTCATCGGCGTCAGCCCGAGGTCGGACTTGAAGATCGCCTTCTCGATCGCCTGTACCACGGTCTTCTCCCAGGGCGAGATGACCAGCGTGCGCCCTTCCTCGACGGCGATGCTCGCCACCTGCTGCAGCGGCACCTCGGAGCCGTAATAGTCCACCTTCAGGTGCTCGATCAGGCTCGGGTGCGCCCGCCCGGTACGCAGCTTCTTCAGCTCCGCCTGGAAGTTATGTACGCACTTGGCCATGCGCGTGGCAGCGTCTTTCTTGAGGTCTTCGAGCATGGTCGTCCTCCTCGCGCCTCCCGGGGGCGGCTCACTCGAAAGTGACCGCCGTGCCAACGTCCTCACCGCGCACGATGCGCGTGAGATCGCCGGGATTGTTGAGATTGAACACCCGCAAAGGCAAGCGGTTATCGCGGCACATCACGATGGCGGTCGCATCCATGACGTTGAGCCGGTCGGTGAGCACTTTATCGAAGGTGAGCCGTGTATAGCGCACCGCGGCGCTGTTGCGCACCGGGTCGTCGGAGTACACGCCGTTCACCTTGGTGGCTTTGAGCAGCACGTCGGCATTGATCTCGATGGCGCGCAGCGCCGCCGCCGTATCGGTGGTGAAGAAGGGGTTGCCGGTACCGGCAGCGAAGATCGCCACGCGACCCTTCTCCAGGTGGCGCACCGCGCGGCGGCGGATGTAGTCCTCGCACACCTCGTTGATGCGGATCGCGGACATGACGCGCGCATGCATTCCCAAGCTCTCGAGCGCGTCCTGCATAGCGAGCGCGTTCATCACCGTGGCGAGCATCCCCATGTGGTCCGCGGCCACGCGGTCCATGCCCGCGCGCGCCAGCCCCGCGCCACGGAAAATGTTGCCACCGCCGATCACCACCGCGACCTGCACCTGCATCTGCACGATGTCCTGGAGCTCGCCCGCGATGCGCTTGAGCACCCCCGGATCGATGCCGTAGTCGCCGTTGCCGAGCAGCGCCTCACCGGAGAGCTTCACCAGGATCCTCGAGTAGACCGCCTTGGCCTGCGTCATCTGCATTCCCCTGTGATCTGACGGAAAAAACCCCGCGCAGGGCGGGGTTTGTTCCTCTGTCACTGCCTCGCGCCGTCAGTGCCTGACCGTCGTCGGGCCCTCGCCCTTGACCTGGGCCATCACGTCGGCGACGAAGTCATCATTCTTCTTCTCGATGCCCGCGCCGACCTCGAACCGCTCGAAGGCCACCACCTCGGCCCGGGCCCCTTTTAGCAGCTTCTCGATGGTCACGTCCGGATCCTTGACGAACGGCTGCCC
>Ga0335076_10001471_pt1 | contig 22793 bp, 23 predicted proteins | sample Lox_Sample_25_FD_206717 | JGI IMG/M metagenome (GOLD analysis project Ga0335076, IMG submission 206717) | Soil microbial communities from Loxahatchee National Wildlife Refuge, Florida, United States - Lox_Sample_2.5 | ecosystem: Environmental > Terrestrial > Soil > Wetlands | place: USA... | reverse complement strand
GCTTGATCAAGCCTTCTGGTCGCCAGAAGGGAAGTTCTATGCTTTCGCTCTGAAGCAGGACAATCAACGTCAGGATGAGCTGAGCGTCGAGACGACCGTCCCGATGTGGTTTGGTTTGCCTGATGCTGACAAAGCAGACCAGACGATTACAAAGCTATCTGCCGAAGAACATCAAACTGATTGGGGCATGCGGATTATTTCGAACCGGTCAAAGGTCTACGATGGTTCCGGCTATCACTATGGTTCTGTCTGGCCGCTGTTCACCGGATGGGCGTCCGTCGGCGAATATCGATATCATCGCCCGCTCCCGGCGTATTTGAACTTGCGATCGAACGCTCTGCTTGCCTTTGACGGCTCCCTCGGACACTTTTCAGAAGTTTTGTCGGGTGACTACTACGATTCATTCTCGACCAGTTCTCCGCACCAGATCTGGTCTTCGGCGATGGTCATCAGTCCGATTCTGCGAGGGATGCTGGGCTTAAAAGTGGACGCAGACAAGCATCAGGTAGATTTGGCCCCACATGTTCCCGCAGATTGGACTTCGTTTGGCATGCACAACATCCATGTCGGCGGGGTACAACTCGAGTTCCAGTATCGAAAAACGCTCGACAGCATAACGCTTGAGACGGTGCGAACAGGCAACGGGGATTGCTGGGTCGAGTTCTCACCGGCACTCAGTCTTCGTGCGCAGGTTGTGAACGTGGAGATGAACGGCCGTCCGCTTCCCTTCAAGATGCAATCCAGCGCAAATGATCAGCACGTTTCGCTTCGATTTCCTATATATGGCGGGCCCAACAATCTGGTTATCCATGTGCGGAATGACTTCGGTCTGGCGCTCAACAACGAGTTGCCTCCTCTCGGCAGCGCGAGCCGGGGACTGCGCGTGCTCAATGAGTCCTGGAACGATCGCAAGACCCAGTTGACTGTTGAGCTTTCGGGACGAGCAGGAGTGGCGTACGAACTTGGGGTGTGGAATCCAGCCCAGATCTCTTCTGTTGAAGGAGCCGCTCTCACGAAAAATGGAAAGCTAATGGTCCAAATGCCCCAAGGCGCAAGCGAAGATTATGTGCCCTCGAAGGTCGAGATCCACTTCGCCCGCTGAACGAGCATCTTGAAGGACTACACTAGATGTACGGCCGCTCGCTTTGCGAATATTTTCATTGGTCACTCCTTGGACTCAAACTGCCACTAGCTATGCACGAACTTTCTATCGCGATGGGGATTGTTGAAGCGGCGACCGAGGAAGCGCAAAAGCGTGGGGTGCAGGTGAGCGCGGTCCATCTCAGGCTGGGAGCACTTTCTGGCGTCGTTAAAGACGCGCTTCTATTCTCTTATGAAGTCGCGTGCCAGGACACTCCTCTTGCCGGATCGAAGCTGATTGTCGAGGATGTGCCGGTGGTGGTGTTCTGTCCGCGATGTAATGACAAGCGGGAATTAGTTTCAATGCAGTCGTTCACTTGCCCCGTGTGTGGCACACCGACGATGGATATTGTCCAAGGCAAGGAATTGGAAGTTTTCGCGTTGGAAGTTGAAGAAGAGGAGGTCGCGGAATGACTGAGCCACGAATGATCGAGGTTCGACGAAACGTCCTCAAGCAGAACGACATTATTGCGCGTTCTCTTCGAGATCAGTTTCGCGCTGCGGGCGTGTTCGTGGTCAGTTTAGTTTCGAGTCCGGGCTCGGGAAAAACGACCTTCCTGGAGAAGATTCTTACCCAGATGCAGCCTACGTATCGCGTTGCGGCTCTGGTAGGGGATCTAGCGACTGAAAACGATGCCATGCGTCTCGCGCGGAGCAAGGCTCCCGTGAAACAGATCACAACCGGGACGCTTTGCCACTTAGAGGCAGCCATGATCCAGAATGCGATGCAGGACTGGGATCTGAATGAATTGGATTTCCTGTTCATCGAGAACGTCGGGAACCTTGTGTGTCCATCCTCCTACGATCTCGGTGAGAATCTGCGGCTCGTGCTCATGTCGGTGACGGAAGGCGAAGACAAGCCCTTGAAATATCCGACTATCTTCAATAGCTCCGACGTTGCGGTGATTACGAAAAACGAGCTTTCCCCTGCGGTAGAGTTTGATTGGGGAGCGGCTCAGAAGAGCATCGAATCCGTGCGTCCGGGCATGCAGATTTTTCGGCTATCAGCGAAGACAGGAGAAGGAATGCAGCAATTTCTTGAGTTCCTGTCGCGGCGTCTTGCAGAACAAAGAACTACGATAAGCACTTAACCTCTAGGCACCTGGGCCAGCGCCATCAGAGTTCTGGCCGCATATGTGATTAACAACGCGAGTACGCAGGCCAGTATGATTTGCCGATATTTGGTTTCCATTAGATCGGCCAATACTCCCGAGACGAAGATAAAAACAAAAGGAATGGCGGCCAACAAAAATCCGGCTGCAGCTTCACTCGGATGCGCCATCCCGAGCGCGACGAACAGTAGCGTTACGAGCAGCGGGGCGGTATTGCCGAAGTAACGAGTCCGCGGCCATACAGAGTAAGTGACCACGCAAACCGGCAACACCAGAAGCAGAGCGGGACATGCGCGGCTGATCTGAACCGCAACTTGCTTGTAGACTCCCCAAACGGCGAATCCTCGCCAAGTCGCTCCCCAAAAGCTTGCATGTCGCATGCTTTCTGCGAAACTGTGTGGATGGAAGAAGTACATTGCAAATAGGAGAATAGCTCCGACGACACAAGCTGCAATCCAGATCACGAAGGCCGCTCGCTGACGCACCGGAGCGACGTAGAGCAGGAAGGCGAGGGCGATCGGGGCCACCACAATGAGTGAAAACTGCGCCCCTATGGCAATCGCCAGTGATACACCGAGTAGAAGAATTCGTCGCCAATTCCACAGCACCACCTCACGTGGAGCATATAACGTATGCGCGACAGCAATTGCCGTGAAGATGGTTCCAAAGGCTCCCCAGGCGGCGACGATCTCCGGTTCGGTGTGCCAGACAGCGCTCGCTTGAATCAATGACGGAGAAAAACAGTAAAGGGCTAACGCAACAAGCCCGCCCGTATTGCCGCAAAGTCGACGAGCAACGTACCAGAGCGATGCCCCCAGGAAAACGCCGCAGGCCAGGAACGGAAAGCGAGCTAGCCATCGCCAATATATCGCCGTCTCTGGATCGAGATCATGACGCCAAGCGAGAAGGGGCGCGGCAGTCGCCAGATAAACCAACGGCGAATGTTGCGTGTCAAATCCGCTCGTGTCGGCGAGGAACGGGTCCTGAATGAAGCCACCTGAGGGTTCAGTCAAGGGAGCAGCGGCAACTCCGTGTCCATGCCACTGTTTCCAGCCCTCACCGATCCGTAAAGCCTCTTGTCCTTCGAGGCTCTGAACAGATCCGAGTTCCGCTTGAACAAGCCATGCGGCCTGCGCCAGAAAGATCAAAAGTAGCAATGCTGCAAGAAGTTGCGGACGTCCGAAGCGGTCGCGTGTGAAATATGAGCGCATAAGGTCGAGCCGAGTGTTTTACCATGACGGAGGCTGTCGCCGGAAATCCAGCATGAGCGATCTCGAAATCCGATCTAGTGAATCCTCGCAGAACTCGCCTCCCAGTTCGGCAACGCCGGAGTTCTCAGCCGCGACGCAGCCATCATACGCGCGTACGCTTTTTGTGGGACCGGACGGATTGCGCGCGGGGTGGGGATTCGCATTCTATGTGGTTATGTTCTTCGCGCTGCAAAGGATTGCGGTCGAATTGGCGTGGGCGCGGGACTTCGGATTCAGCGGATTGTGGTCATGGCTACTCGAAGAATTCGGAAATTTCTTGGCCGCCGTGATTCCATCGGTCGTGTTATGCAGAATTGAACGTCGGCGTTGGAGAGCGTACGGGTTACCAGCCCGGGACGCCTTCGGCACTCGATTTTGGCAGGGATTATCGTGGGGGATTGGTGCAATTACGCTGTTAATGGTGGCGCTTTACGGTGCACACTGTTTTCACTTCGGACATCTTGCGGTTCATGGCCTGCGCGCCGTGCGATTTGCGGCATTCTGGGCCGTGATGTTTTTGTTTGTGGGGTTATTTGAAGAGTTTCTGCTGCGCGGCTATACGCAGTTCACGCTCGCCCGGGGTCTGGGATTCTGGCCAGCAGCGATTGCACTTTCCAGTGCTTTTGGACTTATTCACCTTCGCAACGGAGGGGAGCAGTGGCCTGGTTTGTTGGCCGCGGCATTTATCGGACTGTTTTTCTGCCTAACCCTGCGTCGCACGGGAACACTATGGTTTGCAGTTGGCTTTCATGCGGCGTGGGACTGGGGCGAATCGTTCCTCTACTCGGTTCCCGACAGCGGGATGTTATCTCCCGGGCATCTGCTGAGTTCCTCTTTGCGCGGGCCTGCGTGGCTCAGTGGAGGGTCGGTGGGGCCGGAAGGAAGCGTACTCTGCTTCGTAGTGATCGCAGCAACCTGGATCCTGTTCGACAGGACCCACCGCCAAGGAACGTACCAAAATGAATCTTAACTATTTTCGAGGAGAGGAATTGTGGCGTACACGAGCGTACCGGGTTCCGCTCTTGAAATCCTTAGATCGCCATTGAGTTGATGCACGCGTTCTCTCATACCGCTGATGCCAACTCCCAACGGCGGGATTCCAGTTCTGTTATCAGGAAGGCCTTTGCCAAAGTCGCGAATCCTGATTGCGACGGTATCGTGTTCCTGCGTCAGATCAATGCGAGCATCTTGACTTTCGGAATGACGATAAACGTTCGTGAGAGATTCCTGAATGATCCGGAAGATGGCATTTTCAACATCGTACGGCATTCGCGGAAACAGCACAGGGGTGTACTCGAAAGAAATCTTTAGCTGACCCCGGCTCTGCAGCCCTTCAAAGTACCAATGCAAGGCGGGCAATAAGCCCGATTCATCGAGTAGCGGGGGATGCAGCAGATAGGACATGTTGCGCACTTTGCGGAGGGAACTCTCGGCTAAGTCACTGGCGTGTGCAATGTCACCTCCCTCAGACTTTCGCAAGACATCTAACTCGATTTTTAATGCGGTCAGTTCTTGTCCGAGGTCATCATGAAGGGTCCGAGCCATGCGCCTCCGTTCTTCATCCTGGACGCGCATCAATTCGGACGAAAGCCTCTGCAGTTCCAAAGTGCGCAACTCGACTTGGCGTTGCGTCTCGAGTAATTCAGTGACGCGGCCACGCAGTTCCTTGTTCAGTTGCCGTGTTCGCTCTTCCAGAGCGCGTCGTTCCGTTAAGTCGCGCGTCACTTTGGAAAAACCGCGCAGTTCTCCAGACTTATCTCGAAGAGCGGTGATTACCACATACGCCCAAAAGCTGGATCCATCCTTCCTGATGCGCAGACCTTCGTCTGCAAATCGTCCTTCCTTCGCCGCAATTTGCAGTTCACGTTCGGGCCAATGGCTCTCTCGAGCGTCCCGTGGATAAAAGCGTGAAAAATGCTGACCAATGATTTCGTCGGCTTTATAACCCTTGATTCTTTCGGCACCGTGATTCCACGTCGCGACCTTACCGGAAGGGTCCAGAAGGAAAATGGCGTAATCTTTGACACTTTCGACCAACAGGCGAAAGATTTCGTCGCTGTAACGCAGGCCTTTCTCAGGCATTGGAATTGCCGGCGTTACGTGCTGCTGAATTGTTTCGATTTCTTTTTGTGACAATCCAGGAACCCTCGACTGCCCAGAGAATACATCGGCTGTCTAACGACCATCCTGACGTAGCAACACCTAATTCTATTTGCCCGCGAAATTTAAGGGCTATACAGGGATTACGGTACTCTCCGTAACCGGGTTTCGCAATTGTGGCTGCGGGGGATTGCGGCTCGACTTTGATTCCGTCTATGGCTCGGTTAAAATCCCTTCTATTCATTTTCTTCCGACCTGGGGCAAAACAGCATTCGTACAAGCTATTTGGAGGAGTTGATATGAGTAGGGTTCGAGTTCTTGTGGGCACGCGGAAGGGCGCGTTTGTTCTTTCAGCCGATGGCAAGCGCGATAAATGGGAGGTCAGCGGACCTCACTTCGCGGGATGGGAGCTTTACCACCTGAAGGGGTCGCCTGCAGATCCGAACCGCATCTATGCCTCGCAAACTAGTGGGTGGTTCGGCCAGATCATCCAGCGCTCCGATGATGGCGGAAAGACCTGGCATCAACCCGGTACGCCTGCCGGGGAGCCCACTACGGATCCGAGCGGAATGCCGAAGGGCGAGAGCAATAAATTCGCCTATGACACTGTGAGTGCTCCGCTTACAACCCACCAGTTCTACGATGGCACGCAGCATCCATGGGAGTTCAAGCGCGTTTGGCACCTCGAACCGTCACTGTCCGATCCGGATACGGTCTATGCCGGGGTTGAAGACGCTGCCCTTTTCAAATCGACGGACGGCGGCAAGAACTGGAAAGAGCTTTCCGGATTACGCGGACACGGTACTGGCCCGAAATGGCAGCCCGGCGCTGGCGGCATGTGCCTGCATACCATCATTCTCGACCCGAAGGACCCGAATCGCATTTACATCGCAATCTCGGCGGCAGGGGCCTTTCGCACCGATGACGGCGGCAAGACATGGAAGCCGATTAATAAAGGACTCTATTCCAAGTACATTCCCGATCCCAAAGCCGAAATTGGACACTGCGTCCACCACGTTGCTATGAATCCCAAGCGTCCGGGTGTGCTCTTCATGCAAAAGCATTGGGACGTCATGCGGTCCGACAATGCCGGCGACGAATGGACGAAGATCAGCGGTAACTTACCGACCGATTTCGGATTTGCGATCGACGTGAACTCGAACGAACCCGAGACAATCTACGTCATCCCGATCAAGAGTGACGGGGAGCATTACGTGCACGAGGGGAAACTGAGGGTTTACCGCAGCAAGACCGGTGGCAATGAGTGGGAGCCGCTTACCAAGGGCCTGCCGCAAGAGAACTGTTATGTAAACGTTCTGCGCGATGCGATGGCCGTGGACACGCTAGACAAATGTGGCATTTACTTCGGCACGACGGGAGGCCAGGTGTATTGCTCTGCCGATGCCGGTGATTCCTGGATGCCCATCGTGCGCGATCTGCCATCAGTGCTGTCGGTCGAAGTGCAGACACTCGCGTAGAGGTTTTTCAAAAGAGTGGTCTTTTCGGTAGGACTTTCTTTCTCACCGATCGAGATCGCGAAGAAAAACCGCTGAGAACGTCGAAAGGTCACCGCATAATCTTTCCAGTCAACCCGCTATTACGAAGTTGTCCAGGAGAAAAGCATGAAACGAGCTTCGGTCGCTGTTGCGGCATTCTTCGTGATATTTGCGAGTGTTGCAACAGCGCAGGAGAGGCAGACATCCAACTCGAAACTCGATACCTCCTCGGTCGAGACTCAAGTTCGAAAGCTTTGGGAAGCCTTTCAGAAGAAAGACAAGGCTACGCTTGCTTCGTTACTCGATGACCACTTCCGTATGTTTGAAGAAGGCTTAAGCACATTCGCCGACAAGAAAGCAGAAGTCAAGGCCGTGGACGAATTCGAGCTCGTCAAATACACGTTGAGCGATTTCACCGTCACTCCGACCGGTCCGAACTCGGCAGCGGTCACTTACATTGCGCAATATGAGGGCAAGTCCAACGGCGAAACGTCGAAGGCTAAGAGTGTGTTCGGAGAGGTGTGGGTTCACAAGAATGGCGCGTGGAAAAATCTCTATCTGCAAGAGACCTATATGAAATGAGGATGTCGTGAAATGGCAGTAACGATTCGCGTCGAACTTCCGCAGCATCTCCGTACATTGGCGCACGTCGAGCATGAAGTTGAAATTCCGGTTGAAGGTGTAGTCACGCAGCGGTCAGTGCTGGATGCACTGGAAGAGCGTTATCCGATGTTGAAGGGAGCGATCCGCGATCATGGAACCAAGCAGCGCCGCGCCTTCCTGCGCTTCTTTGCCTGCCAGGAAGATTTAACGCACGAGTCCCCCGATGCCCTATTGCCCGAAGCTGTGGTGTCTGGGAAAGAGCCCTACCTCATCATCGGCGCCATTGCCGGCGGGTAGTGCGCCCTCGCTCGCCGAGTAATGCGACCTCCCCAAGCGTTGCGGAATCTCATACCAAGAGCCCGCCCCGGAGGCATAATCGTGAAGCTGAATCATCTGAATTTGACTGTCTCCAACGTCCCGGATGCTCATCGTTTCCTTGAGAAGTATTTCGGCCTGAGAGGCTACAACGGCATGGAGCCGCGGGACGGAATGAGTTTTATGTCCGATGATGACGGAATGCTGCTCGCGCTATTTCGCGCATCGAAGGGAAACGATCCGCAGTATCCGGCAGGATTTCACATCGGCTTCATTCAGGACAGCGAGGAGCAGGTCAACCAGGTCAATCAGCGTTTGCGAGAGGACGGATACCAAGTGCCCAAGCCGGCGCGTCTACACGGCTCATGGACGTTTTACTTCCAGGCTCCGGGAGGATTTCTGGTGGAAGTTCTGCACTAGCCTTGCGACTTTGAGGTTTATCCGCGCGCAATCTGAATCAACGTCGGCAGTACGTCTCCGAAGGCGGGGCGCTCAGGATTCCCGAACTCGAAATAAATTTTCCGGTAAAGCTCGTACAGCACTGCGTAGGTGCTTTGTGCTTCGGGCTGGGGTTCGTACACGGTGTGTTTGGGACAGACCTTGTCTTGAGCTTCGCCGATTGACTTGAACACGCCCGCCGCCATGAAGGCGAAGATTGCCGAGCCCAAACCCGTAACTTTTCCGCTTGGGACGAGCACGGGCCGGCCTAGCACGTTCGCATAGACCTGGTTTAGCACCGGATTGTTTTGCGGAACGCCGCCGCCGTTGATGACCCGTCGCGTTGGTGCTCCGTATTCACTCATGCGGTCGAGAATGACACGGGTGTGGAACGCGGTGCCTTCGATGGCGGCGAAGAGTTCGTCCTGGGCAGTATGGACGAGATTCCAACCGATCGTCATGCCGCCCAAGTTTGGATTCACCAGCACAGTTCGGTCGCCGTTGTCCCACGTCATCCGTAGCAGACCGGTTTGACCCGCACGATATTTCTCCAGGCCTTTGCTAAGTTGTTCGACGGTGGTCCCAGCACGCCGGGCGACAGTGCTGAAGATATCCCCGGTAGCTGAAAGTCCAGCTTCAATTCCGGTGAACTGCGGATGGACGCTGCCGAGAACGACCCCGCATACACCCGGAACCAGCTGTGCCTTTGGAGCGTAAGCGATGATGCAGGTCGAAGTGCCGACGACGTTGACCACATCGCCCTCTTTGGCGCCCGCTCCGATGGCATCCCAATGGGCGTCAAACGCTCCTACAGGAATCGGAATTCCGGCGCGCAATCCGAGTTTCTCGGCCCATGGCGGCGCGAGTTTTCCTGCGATGTGGTCAGAAGTCGCATATATGCCGTCCAACTTGTCTCGCGCACCGGCGAGCAGCGGATCGACCTTTGCGAGAAAACTCTCCGGCGGAAGTCCTCCGAGAGATTCATTCCACATCCATTTGTGGCCCATGGCGCAGATGCTACGTTTGACTTGGCGTGCATCGGTAATTCCGCAAAGCGTTGCCGCGACCATGTCACAGTGCTCAAAGGCGCTTACGAACTGGTCGCGCTTGCCAGGATTGTGACGCAGCCAGTGGAGAAGCTTGGCCCAACCCCATTCGGAGGAGTAGACGCCGCCACACCACTCAATTGCGGGAAGCTTTTCGATACGGGCGAGTTCGGTGATTAGTGCAGCTTCCACCTTGGCCCTGTGATCGCACCAGAGATAGTAATCATCCAGCGGAACCATGCCGGTACCGACCGGTATTACGCTGGAGCCGGTGGTGTCGAGAGCAATGGATGCGACCTGATCCCCGCTGATGCCCGCTGCTTTTACGGCCTGCCGAGTCGCATCGGCCAGCGCGCGCATGTGGTCTTCGTGCGATTGCGTGGCGAAGTCCGGATCCTCGCGCTTGCGATGAAGAGGATATTCAGAAACTGCGGAGGCGAGGGGTCCGCGCTCGCTGTCAACAATCGACACGCGGACACTCAGGGTTCCAAAGTCTACTCCCGCTACAATGGCCATAAAATCGCGTCAGGTTTTCGGCTTCCGCCTAGTTTGCGTGCCAATACATCTGCCAGCCGAGATAGCGTACCCCTGCTTCATACACAGCACCCGCGGTGCTCGAGAAGTTCGCAGCGACGTGGTGCTCGAATCCGTTCTCGCAAATGTAGTGCAGCAGCTTCTGCAGTTCTGGAATTTTGACGACGCCGACGCCACCAAACGTATTCAGCGAATCGCTGGTGAACTCACCCTGGCCGACGTATCCGCGCATGACTCCAGACGTATCGTCCGTGGAGAATCGAGCGAAGCTCATCGCTCCTGGCTTCACGCGCCCGACTACTGTTCCGAAGGTGTTTTCTTTGCCCACTGTGCCTGCGATGATTTCCTGGAAATCCATGCGGATGTCCTGGAAAAAATGCTTCGGCAGATTGCTGCAGTGGAAGCAGACAGCTTTGTTTGGATCATCGCCGTAGTTGTTGTTCCAGTCGAGAAGCGCGCTCGGTGTCTCGGACGCAAGGGCCAATGCGTGCATGCTAAGAGTGCCGCAGACGTCGACTTCGCAGGCGGCAGGTAGCAGTTTATTGCTCATCATGCTCATGATCGTGCAAGGGACGACACCGAAGTACTCTTCCATGGACGTCCAACACTGGACGGCGGTGACCTGTAGATCGGTCTGCTTCATCCAGTCGTCGACGACATAGCCCAGCTTCGCCATTTTCATCAACGCGGCATCGGGAACATTTTGGGTGCTGGCGTACTTCTTGATCTCGGCAAGTTTCGCCTGTACTCCGGAGTTGTCATCTTTCAACTTGCCAATTCGTCCGAAGACTTCCGACAAGTCGAGCGTCTCGACCGAGATACCGTTGTTCTCAAGCATCTTTTCGCTGTAGCGAACCGTATTGAACGCGGTGGGCCGCGCACCGATGCTGCCAATGCGCAGATTGCGGAAGCCATTTACTATTCGGCAAGTCGCAGCAAACCAGGCCAGATCAGTCTGAAAATCCTGCGAATCGGGAGCCACCGTATGTAGGCGCGTTAGCGAATAGGGAATCCCGTATTGCCGCAGATTATTACAGGCAGACATTTTTCCGCAGAAGCTGTCACGGCGATGCAGGATTGTCATCTTCGAGGCGTCGTCCGGCGTTGCCTGAATAAGCACGGGAACATCAAGCCGCGCCAGGCGAAGCGTGTCGGCGATGGCGCGCTCGTCGCCGAAATTAGGAAGTGAGACGATCACGCCATCGATCTTATCCGCATGCTTCTTAAACAGAGCTGCGCAGCGCTTCGCTTCTTCGTGTGTTTCGACGGCGCCGTGCTTGCTATCATCGGGGCCGAGCACAATGCAATCCATACCAGCCTTAGCCAGCGCCTGGATCATCTCTTCTCGCCCTGATTTCGCCAGTTGATCGGGGAAGAAACCGCGGTTCCCGATGATGACACCCATCGTCATTTTCTTTTTTTCTGACATATGAATTCCTCTTCCACTGATGAAAAAACTAACTAAGATTTGCCGCCCATCCGTGCGCGCTCCCTCGCAGGAGAGAACCGCAAGCTGAAGAACAGGCCGAGGATTGTGAGGACCGCCCCCCACCAGATGTTCGCGTGCAGGTTGTAGAGAACGACCTTCTCGGCAGGAGGGTGAAGGGCTTCGTAGATTCCCGTGGCGAAAATCAGCGCGCCATTCACGCCCAGGCACAGTCCCGTAAAGAACCAGATGGAGAGGTGGCTTCCGGATTTCATGCGTAGCTCCTACCAGAAAATGATCTGCAAAATAACAAATATGACGGCCACCACCACACCCCAGAAAATCGGGCTGTGAAAAATCGATACGTGTTCAGTTTTCGGGATCGGGGTTAGGCCATAGACCACATCTTTCAGTTCAGAATCCGGTTTTGGTGTTGTCAGATAACTGACGACGACTGTCACAATCACGCAAATCAGGCAGCACCAGAGGGCGCGAAACATGTTCTGCGCCTGGTCTTGCGCGTCCATCGATAGTGCGACGTAGCGCACCGCGTTCGGATCGACCTTGACCCACGTGTACATACCGATCGAAGACAGCGTTCCGGCAAGAAGACCAGTCCAACCACCAGCCGGAGTGGCGCGTTTCCACATCATGCCTAAAAGCACCGTTCCGAACAGTGGGGCGATGAAGAAGCTGAACAGCGACTGAACATAGTCCATGATGCTCGGAGCACCCGCCGCAATGTATGCGGTGAAGATGCTGACGATGACTCCGATCACCGTAACCCAACGGCCCATTCTGACCTTGCCCTGGTCTGTGGCATTCTTGTTGATCAGCGTTCCATAGATGTCGTAGGTCCAAACGGTTGTGAAGGCGCTGACATTGCCTGCCATGCCGGACATGAAGCCGGCAATCAGTGCGGTAATTCCCAGTCCCAACAATCCCGGGCCGCAGTAGCGGGCCAACATCAGGGGCAGGACTTCATCGTAGCCATGTAGCCCCTGAGCCTGTCCTGCATCGGACCATGCAACGTTGGCAGGGACAAGGCGGATGAGCGATCCGGTATGCGGATCGCGAAGCAGTGCGAGCCCAAGTAGGCCAGGAAGGATGACGATGAACGGCACGCACATCTTGAAGGCCGCGCCGATGATGGGTGCAAGTTCAGCCGACCGAAGATCTTTTGCCGAAAGGACGCGCTGCACCACGAGGAAGTCAGTGGTCCAGTAACCCATGGCGATTACGGCTCCGAGTCCGAAGACGATGCCAGCCCAGTTGATGCCCATCGGGTTATCGTTGAAATTTCCCAGCGTTGACCACAGGTGAGTGTAAGAACCTGGGTTGGCCATGTGGAGTTCAGTCAGGTTCTGCAGAATCTTCGCCTGCAATCCGTGCCAGCCACCGGCTTCAATCAGTCCCAGGATCGGAATCAACAACGCCCCAGCCCAAATCAGAAAGAATTGAAGAACTTCGTTGAAGATGGCGGAGCGCAATCCGCCGAGAGCGACGTACACAGCAACTGTGCCCGCTGAGACCCAAATGCTGAAATGCATGTTCCATCCCAGCACCACCTTCATCACGACCGCCATCGCGTACATGTTGATGCCGCTCATCAGCACTGTCATAAATGCGAACGAAATCGACGAAATCGCTTGCGCGCCTTTTCCGAAACGCAGCTTTAGATACCCCGGCACCGAATGCGTTTTGCAGACGTAGTAAAACGGCATCATGACCAGAGCCAGGAACAGCATCGAGGGGATGGCGCCGATCCAATACCAGTGGGCTGCGAGGATGCCGTACTTGTACGAATTGCCCGCCCAGCCCATCAATTCCAAGGATCCGAGGTTCGCCGAAAGAAAGGCGAGACCTGCCACCCAGGCAGTCATCTCGCGTCCGGCCATGAAGAAATCTTCGCCCGTATTGGCTTGCCCTTTCAGGTACCAGCCAATGCCCAGTACCAGGGCAAAATAGAAGATGATGATGGCGAGATCGACCGCCGAGAGGTGCACCAGCGTGTTGGAACTGAGTAGCAGAGCAAGATTCATTGTGTCTTGACCTGTCCGTAGTAGGCGTTGCGACCGTGCTTTCGTAAGAAGTGCTTGTCGTGCAATTCGGGGGCGATTGGCTGCGACTCCGCATTGATCAACAGCGAGTGCGCGGCCATACGAGCGACGTATTCGAGAATAACGGCATTATGCGCGGCAGTTGCGGGAGTTGGTCCCCAGCAGAAGGGTGCATGCCCGGCTACGAGCACGGCCGGGATCGAATTCGGATCGAGTTTTGAAAACGTTTCACAAATCGCTCGACCCGTCTCAAGTTCGTAGTCGCCAGATATTTCCGCCTTGCTCAGGCGCTTTGTAACGGGCACCGGCCCGTGGAAGTAATCGGCATGCGTTGTTCCGAAGCACGGAATCGGAGTTTCGGCCTGGGCCCATGCGGTCGCGTACTCGGAATGCGTGTGCGCTACCCCGCCAATCTGAGGGAAGACCCGGTATAGCTCCAGGTGCGTGGGAAGGTCGGAGGAGGGCCGAAGCTTGCCGTCGACGATCTTGCCTTCGAGATCACAAACAACCATATGTTCCGGCTTGAGTTCCTCATACGGAACACCGCTTGGCTTAATCGCGACCAAGCCCTGATCGCGATCAATGCCGCTGGCATTACCAAACGTGTAGACGACGAGGCCCCGGCGAACCAGTTCCAGGTTAGCTTCCAATACCTCATCTCTCAGTGTCGTCAGCAACATGGGAAAGACTGGGATTGCGGCCTTCGGTTCGCACGAGTACGACTCGCGTAAACGTTTACGCAAACCGGAACATTAAACGTTTGACCCAGCTTTGTCAAAGCGTTCCAGCAGCGGAAAGAGATACTGAATCAGATTTGGTAATCAAGATCGTCCATGAGGTTTTGAACAGAAGGATGAAGCGACTCGGAAGCATGCTGTCCTCCTTCAAGCTGAGTGACGCGCTCTCGGAGCTTTCCGACCTCGTTTGCGACCGAGGCCAACGCTTCCGACAAGGGATCGGCGATCAGCTTGGGATCGGTAATCACCACACGCTTGCCTTCGCGGAATACGATATGGCCAGGAACACCGACCACAGTCGAGTTCTCGGGGACATTCCGCAGCACGACCGAACCGGCGCCAATTCGGCAGTTCTTCCCCACGGTGATATTGCCGAGGATCTTGGCTCCGCCGCCGACGACAACATTGTCTTCGAGTGTAGGATGGCGTTTGCCGCGCTCTTTGCCGGTTCCTCCCAGTGTGACTCCTTGATAGAGCGTAACGTCGTCACCGACGATCGATGTCTCGCCAATCACAACTCCCATCCCGTGGTCGATAAAAAGACGTCGGCCGATCTTGGCGCCGGGATGAATCTCAATTCCAGTCAACAGGCGACCCATTTGAGACAGGACTCTGCCAAGGAAAAACATGCCGTGATTCCAGAACCAGTGGTCGATGCGATACCACCAGACGGCATGAAGTCCCGAATAACAGAAGAACACCTCGACGCGAGACTTGGCCGCAGGATCGTGCTCCATCACGTTCGATATATCTTCGCGGATGAGAGAGAAGAGGTGCGGCATGGTGAATCTCAGGCCGGTAGTGCAGCCGTTGGAATTTGCATCGCCTTCTCGCGCAATTCCTGGAACAGAATGCTGCTCAGATAACGCTCGCCGAAAGACGGGATAATTACCACGATCAGCTTGCCGGCATTTTCCGCCCGCTTGGCAACTTTCAATGCAGCGACAACCGCGGCTCCCGATGAAATACCAACGAATAGTCCTTCTTCGCGGGGAAGCCTGCGGGCCATGTCGATCGATTCATCATTCGTAACTGTGATGACTTCGTCGATATAGTCGCGACGCAGGATACTGGGAATGAATCCAGCTCCAATCCCTTGGATTTTGTGCGGCGAGGGCTTGCCTCCAGAGAGAACTGCGCTATCAACCGGTTCGACGGCAACGGCTTTGAATGACGGCTTCTTTGGCTTGATGTACTCGCAGACTCCAGTAATCGTCCCGCCGGTCCCGACGCCAGAAACGAGAATGTCGACGCGTCCGTCGGTATCTTCCCAAATTTCTGGTCCCGTCGTTTCGAGGTGAATCTTGGGATTAGCGGGATTCTCGAATTGCTGGAGGATGTAGCCATCTGGAGTGTTCGCCAGGATTTCCTTGGCTTTGATGATGGCTCCCGTCATGCCGCGAGGACCAGGTGTCAACACGATTTCAGCTCCGAATGCGAGCAGGAGGGTGCGCCGCTCAAGGCTCATCGTGTCGGGCATAACGATGACCAGTTTGTAGCCCTTCACGGCAGCTACGAATGCGAGGCCGATGCCCGTATTTCCGCTGGTGGGCTCGATGAGGATCGTCTTGCCCGGTTTGATCTTTCCGGCCCGTTCGGCATCTTCGATCATGCTTACGCCGATGCGGTCTTTCACGCTGGAAAGTGGATTCTGGCTTTCGAGCTTTGCAACGACCTCGGCGACACAGCCTTGGGTGACTTTATTCAGCCTGACCAGTGGCGTGTGCCCAATGAGTTCCGTAACGTCTTTCGCAATCTTCATAGTCTTTTTGCCGTTTCGATTCAGGATAGCTGATTTGGCAATACTACCAAGAGGATAAGGATTTCAGTAGGCGGGCAGTTTCCAATGCTTTCCTGCCTCATTGAGTCTCTCGACGATTCTATCGTTCGTTCGGGCTTGTTTTACCGCAGAGGTCGCAGAGAAAGGGCCGCTGAGAGCGCTCAGAAAGAGCCTGAGCTTTCAAAGACAACACGAGACTTTATCGATTGAGGAGTCCGTAGCTAACGGCGCCGGCCGAGGCTCCTATATTTACGTAGGACGTAAAGCGCTCGAATTTGTGGTGGCCGGTCTTGTGGAATAGATAACTTACGGCGATCACACCCGCCGTTTCAGCCGCGAAGTTGATCGCCAGTGCCGGGGTTGACGATGCGAGAGGACGAACGATCGGATTCAATTCGTGGCCGCCGTTTTGCAGGTTCGAGTGTGTGACAGCGAAATCGGCGCCATTTAGTGCCGCCACAGTGACGAACAAAATCCGGTTTTGCCGGTCGAGGAATTTATGCGATTCGAGGCTTGGCTGCGTCAGAACCATCCCCGAAGCTGGCTGAACGGCCGACGTCGGTGCATCCGGCATCGGGCCTTGTGCGAATGAAGCTGGACACGCAGTCGCGATCAGACCTACCAGGAGAATTGCAAGATTCCGACGTCTTGAGTTCATCATAGGGCTTGATGTCGAAGCAAGCACTTGATGTGAGCGCAAGTAGGCAGCCAAGAGCCCGCATCCGTAGCCTCTCTAAGCCATAGAAAACAGGCGATTAAAGCGTCCCTCGGAAACGACTCTAGCAAGGAATATGCAATATTTTGCACTTCCGCCCTGCGATTTGTATCAGCCGGTTCATTTCTTGTAGATCATTCCATCTTTCATCACGAAACTGACCCTGTTCACCGCGCCAATGTTTTGGAGCGGATCGCCTTCCACCGCGACCACATCCGCAAGATAGTTCGGCTCGAGCGATCCAATCTGGCCCTCCCATCCCAGAAGTTTCGCTCCGTTCAGCAGGTCAGCCTGCAGTACGGCCGCAGGGGACATGCCGTACTTCACCATCAGAACGAGCTCCCGGGCCTGCGTTCCATGCGGAAAGGGCCCTACATCAGAGCCGACGGCCATCGGAACTCCGGCAGAGATCTGCTTCTTGAATTCCTGTGCCTTCAGATCGAGCATTTGGCGCTGTCGTGCACCAGACTGCGGATTCGCGGCGTGCTCGGCGAAATACTCAAAAATCGTGAATGTCGGAACCGCGAAGATTCCCTTCTCTTTCATCAAATGCATGGTTTCTTCACTAAGTTGATCGGCGTGATCAATCGAAATAACCCCGGCCTGTGCCGCAAAGAGCGTGCCCGGTTCCCCGGTCGCGTGAACGGCAACGTGCTTGCCAAGCCGTGCCGCTTCTTTGACTGCGGCTTCCAGTTGTCCTTCGGTGTACTGAAATGGCGTCGAGAGCTTACCGTCCCTGATCAAGTCCGCCCCAGTTTCATAAATCTTGGTGAAATCGGCGCCTTCCTTGAACTGCTCGCGCATGACGGCTGTAAGTTCGTCAGCGTTGTTCGCATAGTCGGCATTGGGAAGAACATGCTGGGCAGGATTGTAGCCAATCGCATCTTCGTGCCCGCCGAGGATGTTGATCGCATTACCGCTAATGCGCAATCTGGGGCCTGGAATTTTGCCGTCATTGATCGCATTGCGGATGGCCGTATCCGCGGAGCCTGCACCCTCCGTTCCCATGTCGCGTTCGGCAGTGAATCCAGCCATGAGGTCGTCACGGGCGGCGAGCGTCGCCATGATGGTGCGTTCAGGGACGGACTCCTGCACAGTCTGCAAATCTTCGGCGCCTGGATGGAGAAACAGATGGATGTGCGCGTCGATCAAACCGGGCATAAGAGTCCGATCTCCGAGATCGATGACCTCCGCATTGGCAGGATGTTTTACCGAGGTCCCGACTTCGGCGATGCGATCGCCTTCGACGAGAATCTCGCCAGGTTTGACGATCTTCCCGGCTTTGACATCGAGCATACGCGCGGCGTGGAGCACGATGGGGCGAGACGGAGCCGTTAGGTTTTGTCCCGCAGCGCTTGTGGCCATGACTACGGCATAACAAAACAGGAGGGCCGTTCTTCGATTTGCCATATGGCTCGCGATGGTACCACCCGCAATTGGCGGATTCCAGAGATGATGGACGCCCTGTGTGATGAAAATCACAAGTGCGCGTATCACGCGTCACGCCCCTTTTTCTGCTGATCGGCGAGACTGAATCCATCGTGATGAACGACTTTGGGGTTCTCAACAATCGCAAACGGGCTTTGATCGCGCTGATCCACTCCTTCGTCTTTCTGGGCATTGCGATTCACGGATTTGCTTCGCCGAAGGCTGGAATTTTGGCGGGGACTGCGGCTATTGGCGATTTCATTCTCGTCGGGATCTATCTGATCGTAGCTTCAATCCTGGCGTGGCTCGTAAGTTTATCGCGTTGCCTCCGGGAGCGCGCTTATTTCGCGATGTGTGCGACGAGCGCAAGCTTCGGGCTTTTGAGGACGATTCTAGGAGATTCGTCTCTTCCGATCGCGCAGTATATGCGCGTGATCATGCTGAGTTCTGCTGTGGCAGTCGGCATTTTGATTTTTCGTAACTTTTCGCGGCCGGTGTCAGAGCAGATCTCCGAATAGTCGTTTGTACCAATAGAAAACCGCCCGGGATCTTCCCCGGGCGGCGTCGTTTTAGGCGAGGTTCAACTCCTCGGCCCTGCTCTACGACAGGAAGAATTCCTTTGTTAGAGTGGCCCAATCCTCGTTGGGCAGATGCGCGGTGATGTCGTCGACGGCGACGCCGCCATCCTGCGCCAGGGCTGCTGCCATCGCGACCGGCATCCTCTTGCGAAGCCGCAGAGCAGAATCTTCTGTCCACGCGCGCGCCAGAGTTCCACCCAACAAATTACGGAAATTCAGCTTGGAATCAGGAGCCTTCACCGTTACCATCCAGCCTTCACCGTACGGATCTTTCCGTGCGAGTTCCGGATTCTGTACAACTGCGTCGTTCACATCGCTGATCGTGCCTTCGATTGGGGAAACCATATCGACAGATTTGCCGTCGCGCAAGATCGTCCATATCTTCTGCCCCTGGCGAACCCAACGGCCACGTTGAGGCAGAGAGATGTTCTCGATTTTGCCGATGAGCTTCGACGCGAAGTCGTCCATTCCTACCCGGACCAACTCTTGGCTCTCACTCAGCGCCCAGGTGTGTCCGGCATGGAAGCGCACGTTTTCGGGAACTTGAAACCCGGCGACCATCGAAGGGACAACACGCGCTGGCATCTCACGCAAAACGGACTGTGCTGCAGGCTGCTTTACGAGTTGCTTGTGACCACGAACATAATCAATCGTTAGGAAGATTGCGAACGTCAGCAATACCATGATGACTGTCATAAACCACCTCGCCTGGAGTGCCTCTTCACGTCTCGGCTACTCACGCCATTACTAAGGCAACTGCCATGCCAATGGCTTCTCCCGCCGTCTCGTTTGTCTCAATACATCGCAGGCTGCTCTTTCTAAAGCGGTTGCGAAGCTTAGGCAATTGAAGCTGGTGATCGCTGAGAGAATTCGCAGCAGAAGCAAGCGATGCAGTTCGCAACAGGAGAAATGCAACAATCCGCAAACCAATAGCTCACGACAGTCGCAAGCAACTATTTGTCAATGATTTACACGTCGGCCGCTGTTGTGGTGAGAGTCGCATCATGCGTTTGATGTGAAATGCAACGAGACAACCAATATCCGGCTCGCACGGGCTGCAGAGAGTGTTGATGGGCGTCACGTCGAAAAGTGACACGGGTCACGGCTAAGAATTTGCTAATTGTTGAAACTCTAAGCTGTCTGAAGCTGCTGAATTTCGCGACAGCCTCCGATCTGATGAGGTAAGCAGCTTGTGCGCGCTCTGACTTGCGTGGGTTGTTACGCAAGTAACCGCCCTCTACTTTCCTTATCAGCTCAGGCGATCGGTCGAAAGGATGTCCGGACTGACGTTTTCTCCGGCGAATTCGTGCATGAGCAAAGCACTCTTATATGACTCGACAATTTGCATAGGCTGCAAGCAATGTGAGCAGGCTTGCGCAACCCAGAACAATCTCTCTTACGACGATAGTATCGCGGCAGAGGAATATCAGTCAGCACACAAGCTCACCTGCATTGTCACTCGCAATGACAAGTTCATGCGACGCCTATGCATGAATTGTAAGGACCCCTCCTGTGCATCTGTCTGCCCGGTAGGCGCCCTGAAAAAGACCCCTCTGGGTCCGGTCACCTACGATCCATCAAAGTGCATGGGGTGCCGTTATTGCATGGTGGCCTGCCCGTTCAGCGTTCCGAAGTATGAGTGGGGAAAGCTTTTTCCAAAAGTACAGAAATGCGTTATGTGTCCTGACCGCGTGGCCAACGGTAAGCCAACGGCATGCGCCGAAATCTGTCCTACTGGCGCGACTAAATTCGGGGAGCGGGACGAACTGGTGGCGGAAGCGCAAAAACGGATCCGCGACAATCCCGCGAATTACGTGAATCACATTTACGGGTTGGAAGAAGTTGGCGGCACGTCGGTATTGCTGCTTTCCGCCGTGCCGTTCGAGACATTTGGATACAGAACGGATATCTCGAAAGATCCACTTCCGATGCTTACCTATCGTGTGCTGTCGCACATTCCTGATTTTGTTCCGCTCGGAGGAATGTTCCTGGGTGGTGTTTGGTGGATCACGCATCGCCGCGAGGAAGTGGCGTTGGCTGAAGGGCGAAGCGCTAGTGGGAATGAGAAGAGGAATGGAGGAAAGAGATAATGACCCGTCCTGCCGCATTTCGCCTGACATTCTGGAAAATCATTTTCCTCTTTCTGATGGCTGCTGGGCTCTACGCAACATTCCTCCGGTTCACGCGGGGCCTGGGGGCTTCCACGAATCTCAGCGACCAATTCCCCTGGGGGATCTGGATCAGTTTCGACGTTCTGTGCGGAGTGATGCTCGCAGCCGGTGGCTTCACGCTGACCGCCACGGTTCACATTCTTAACATCAAGCGGATGCATTCCATCATCCGGCCAACGATTCTGACGGCGTTCCTGGGATACGTGCTGGTTTGCATTGCGCTGATGTATGACTTGGGCAAGCCGTACAACATCTGGCATCCGCTCATCATGCGGAACCCTCACTCTGTCATGTTTGAGGTCGCCTACTGCGTAATGCTCTACACGACGGTGCTCGCTCTTGAGTTTTCTCCAGTTGTGTTAGAGCGCTTCAATTTGCAGAAGCCTCTCAAACTGATTAAGAAGGTTTTGATCCCGCTTGTGATCCTCGGAGTCATTCTCTCAACGCTGCATCAATCGTCTCTGGGCACGCTGTATCTGATCATGCCTGAGAAACTGCATCCGTTCTGGTACAGCCCATTGCTGCCAGTGTTTTTCTTTCTATCGGCAATTGCGGTAGGGCTGGCTATGACGATCTTCGAATCGTCGATGAGTTCGAAGCATTTCGGCCTGCAATTGGAGTTGCCGGTTCTGCAGGAACTCGGCCGTGTGTTACTGATCGTCCTTGCCGTTTATGGAATTCTCCGTCTGGAAGATCTGGCTAATCGGGGAGTTCTTAAGTTGGCCTTTCATCGAAGCTACGAGACGTATCTCTTCTGGCTCGAGATCGTCTTGGCCCTGATCGCGCCGTTGATTCTGTTGTGCCTGAAGCGAGTACGAACGAGCCCACAGGGTTTGTATTTTTCTGCGGTGCTCGTGGTACTGGGATTTATCACCAACCGCATGAACGTCAGCATCACAGGGTTCGAGGGGTCGACGGGTGTGCGTTACTTCCCCAAATGGAGCGAGCTGGCGGTAACCGGCATGATCATTGCAGCCGGATTCGCTTTGTTCGGAATGGCGGTGAAATATCTGCCGATCTTCCCGAAGGAAGAACTCGCTCTGGAGAGTGCAACTGAGCCAGAAGAATCGGTTTCAGTAGCATCTGGGGTGATGGAGCATGCGGGAGACTGAACCAAGCCGCGGAAGTTGGTTCCGGTTCGCACCGAGCCTGAGCGTAAAGCTAAACCTGCTACTGCTCGGCGCGATGGTGGTGATCTTTGCCCTGATGGGGTACGCGAATGTGCGCCTGCACCGGCAGCACCTGGAACAGAACACGCTGGCAGCTGCTGAACGCATCAGCGACGTAATCAAACAAGGCACCACTGATTACATGCTACGAAACGATCGAGAGGGACTTTACCGCTCGATCAACACGATGGCCTCGGAGCCGGGCATTGAAAAGATTCGCATCTTCGATCAAGAAGGGCGGATCACTTACACGACATCCTCGGGCGAGCAGAGCAAGGTTGTCGACAAAAGTGCCGAGGCTTGCTACGCCTGCCACGCGCAATCCCAGCCGCTGTCACGGCTCAATCGCCCGGACCGCTTTCGCATCTACCGCAACGGTAGTGGTCATCGCATTCTGGGCGTGATTACTCCCATCGAAAATCAACCGGCGTGCTCAAATGCAGCCTGTCATGCGCATCCGACAGATCAACAAATTCTCGGCGTGCTGGACACCAATCTTTCTTTAGCTAAAGCCGATGTCCAACTCGCCGAAAGCACCTGGCGGATGATCCTTTACACGACTTGCGCCTTGTTGCTAATCGCGGCGCTGACATGGCTTCTGGTTTGGCAGGTTGTCGCTCGTCCGGTCAAGGTACTGAGGCAAGCAACTGAACATCTCGCGCAAGGTGACCTCGGATATCAGATAAGCGTCGAGT
>Ga0335076_10001470_pt1 | contig 22795 bp, 22 predicted proteins | sample Lox_Sample_25_FD_206717 | JGI IMG/M metagenome (GOLD analysis project Ga0335076, IMG submission 206717) | Soil microbial communities from Loxahatchee National Wildlife Refuge, Florida, United States - Lox_Sample_2.5 | ecosystem: Environmental > Terrestrial > Soil > Wetlands | place: USA... | reverse complement strand
GCGCTCGGGCGCGAGAGTGAAGCCTGGCTCCAGGCCCGGCCGACCGTGCCCTTCCCATTGACATGCTATGTATGATCTACACAGTAGTGTGGACAGTACACGGAGACGGCTTGTGCCCGATGAACCTGAGCTGCTCGGACTTGCCGAGGTGAGCGTGCTCGCCGGCGTAAGCGCCCAGGCCGTTGCCAACTGGCGAGCGCGGTTTGCCGATTTCCCTGCGCCGGTTGCGGAACTTCGCGCAGGACCCGTCTTTGACAGGGGCCAAGTCAAACGCTGGATCCGGAGGCATAAGGGGTCAATGACAACGGTCATCGCGACAATCAACCTGAAGGGCGGCGTCGGAAAGACGACTACCACAGTGGCGTTAGCGGAGTTCCTGTCGGCCGAGTACCGCAAGCGGGTGCTGGTCATCGACCTCGATCCCCAGACGAACGCCACGACGGTGCTGATCGGCGAGGAGAAGTGGGGCAAGCTCAACGACGCCGGGCATACGCTCGCGACGCTGTTCCGCGACGCGCTTGAGTCGGACCCGACCCGGCGCGTATTCGACCTCGACGCAACGCTCCAGTCCCGCGTATCCGCCGTCGCGGACGTGAGGCGCGTGGACCTGCTGCCGTCGAGCCTGGACCTTATCGACGTCCAAGATCGCCTTGGCACGATGCCCGCCGGACGCTACTTCGCCAATACGCCCATCGAGATTCTCAATCGCGCCCTCGCCGGCCGACTCGACGAGTACGACTATGTGATCGTGGACTGCCCCCCGAACCTCGGGATCATCACCCTCAACGGCCTCCGCCTCGCCGACGGCTACATAATCCCGACCATCCCGGATGTGCTTTCGACCTACGGCATCCCTCAAATCGTGAGGCGGGTCTCGGAGTTTGCGAGCGAGGTGAACCAGAAGATAGAGCTCTACGGGATCGTCGTCTCCAAGTACCGCGAGCAGTCGACCATGCACCGCCAGACGCTTGAGGACCTGCGCCGCGGGTCGGACCCAGTCTTCCAGACGGTGATCCCCGAGGCCAACGCCATCGCGGCGTCCGCCGAGTTCGTCCAGCTGTCGACGCTTCGGCAGAAGTACAGCTACGGCAATCGATACGAGTTGTTTAGCGAGCTCACGCGGGAGATCATGGAGGCGAGTCAGCCATGAGCGCCGAGACCCGGCTCCGGGCACTCATTGCGGTCGTCATCGACGAGGCGCGCACGAACCCGGACTTCGCCGCCCGCGTCGAGGCCGCGCTCGGGGGCGCGGCACGGCCAGCCGGGGAGCCCGCGAGGCGGCGCAACCGCCGCGACCGGGCCATGCTCGACCCATATGTCCTCTATCTCGAGGGCGAGTCCGCCCTTCGCTCCCGCCTGGACACCCTGAGCGTGGACCAGTTGAAGGACATCGTGGCCGAGCGCGGGATGGACGGCGCGAAGCTGGCCATGAAGTGGAAGTCGGCCGACCGGCTTATCGAATTGATCGTCGCGAGCGTAGCCTCGCGATCGCGGAAGGGCGACGTGTTCCGCGGCGGCGCAGGCGTCGAATGACACGTCGGTGCGCGGTCGTTGTAGTCCGGCGGATCCTGTTGCGAGGGTCTCGACTTCCGGGCGTATAATCCGCCCACTCATCCGGTAATCGGGAAGGCCAAGCCAGAAATCGCGCTCGTTTAGAGCATCTGATTCGGCTCGAAATGCATCGCCATCTGAGCGTGGCGGATAGACCATTCGTTCGAATAGTCCGAAGTCAGATGCTCTATCCACTGAGCTACGGGCGCGCGGCCTAAGAAGGTAACACGCTAGAGCATCTGATCCCTAGCTCGCGATCGTTCGAGCGATCGGGGCCTCCTCCGCGAGAACCGGTGAACGCACCCCGCGAGGATCAGAGCCGCCTGGACCATGTAGAGCATCTGATCCCGCGGCAAGGTCCTCAGCAGGGCGGCTCGGGACCACGAGAGGCTGGCGGCGATCAGAGGCTAGGGATTCCGTCGACAGCTGCAAGGAATGGCTTCCCCGGCGCGTCAGAATCATCGGGAGATCCGGCAGGCGGGAGATCGCCGCCGGGCCCGGGGAACGAGGCGGGGGATGAACGGCCGGGAGCAGCTCGAGGACTTCGGGACCTTCTACGAGCGCAACTACCCGGCCGCTCTGAGGCTCGCCCACGGGATCGTCGGCGAGCAGGCCCTGGCCGAAGACGCGACCCAGGATGCGTTCGCAGCCGCCTACCGCCAGCGCGATCGCTACCGGGGTGACGGTCCGGCCGAGGCCTGGTTGTACCGCATCGTCGTCAACACCGCCATCGGGGCCGTCCGCCATCGCCGGGTTCACTGGGTCGAACCGCTTGACCCGGCCACGGACGATCGACCGGCGGCTGAGCTGGCTACGCTGACCGACCGGGCCGCGCTGGCCGAGGGCCTGCAGGTGCTGGACCCGCGCTCGAGAGGCGCAGTCGTGCTGCGCTACTACCTCGACTTCGATTATGGACGAATCGCGACGATCCTCGGGACAAGCGAGTCGAATGTCGGCTCCATCCTCAGCCGCGCCCTGGATCGCCTGCGGGCCGCGATGGCCCCGGCGGGGGGAGTGTCCGACGCGCCCTCGGTGCGGGTCAGGCTCGCGAAGGAGGTGCGCCGCCATGGATGAGCGCCTCGAGCGCGACCTGAGGTCTGGTCTCGCCGCCCTCCTCGACCCGATCGAGGGCAGCCACCCGCGGTGGGCGACCTCGCCAGCCGCCCGGCGGGCACAGGGCGCCGCGGCCCGCCGCTGGCCGATCTTCGGCCTCGACCGCCGTTGGGCCGTCGCGCTGGCAGCCCTGCTGGTGGTCTGCCTGATCGCCGCCGCGGCGTTCTTCGGCTGGCGGCATCAACAGGCGGTGACCACGCATCCCACGCCAACGCCATCGGCTACGGCCGAGGCGACATCGGTGGCAAGTCCCGCATCCACTGTCGCGCCTACGCCCGGCCCGACTGCGCCTACAGCGTTTCGGCCGGGCAAGAAGATGGCGTGCCCCACGGTCAGGAGCGTTGCAGTCACTCTGGCCGATGGCAGAGTGCTGATCGCCGGAGGTTGCGAGGAGTATGTGGCGGGGGTGTCCACCAGCCGGGAGGCCGAAATATTCGACCCGAGGACGGGAATGTTCACCCTTACCGGCTCGATGACCAGCGACCGCAGCAACATCAAGACGGCGGCCGTGCTCAAGAGCGGCCGAGTGCTCTTCGCGGGCGGAAACGGCATACCTCTCGTGTGGTCAGCGTGGCCAGAGTTGATACCCGGACCCGTGACCCCCATCGGTGACGAGATCTATGACCCGGCCACGGGTCGTTTCAGCCCCACCGGGCCGGTCGTGAAGGAGCGCGCCGGTGCCAGTTCCGTCGTACTGGATGACGGCCGGGTCCTGATCGTCGGCGGCGACCTGGACAAGAAGAACACGGCCGAGATCTACGACCCGGTCACTGGGGCGTTCACAGCGGCAGGCCCCATCATTCCCGGTACCGACGGTCCTCTGGTTCTTCTGCAGAACGGCCTTGTGTTGGTCATCGTGACCAGCCTTGACAACCCAAGGGGTGCCGAGCTGTACGAACCCAACACGAACCAGTTCACTCCCACCGGGACACTCACGGTCGCTCGAGACTCGTCTATGGCCGCGGCCCCCCTGTCGGACGGCAAAGCGATCGTCCTCGGCGGCGATACCGCGGGCACGGTCGAGGTCTACGATCCGGCGACAGGCTCATTCGGGCGCGTGGCGCCCATGGCGCGTCCCATGCAAGTCATGAGCTGCACCGCCCTGAAGGACGGCCGGATCCTCGTGCTCGGAACTGTGATCGGGGAGCCGCAACCGCAGTACGGCTCGCTCCCCGAATCTTCAGGGAACCTGCTCTTCGATCGCCGGCCGGCGGCCAGCCCGGGACGCGTGCCGAGCGCCTTTACCGGCCCGTTCATCGTCACTGGTGAGTTGTACGACCCGGCCACCAACAAGTGGACAGTCCTCGGCCATCTCAACGACCAGCGCTCGGATTGGTCGGTCGCGCTGCTACAGGACGGACGCGTGCTCATCGCCGGCGGCGGGACGGACACGGCGGAACTCTTCGATCCGAAGACGGGCAAGTTCACCCTGAACCGCTGATGGTTTCAACGGAGCTGGACGCAGAGCTTCATGACGGGAGCATCCTCCGGTGGGCCTGGGGTGGGCGGGGCGCGCTGCTGCGGACCGAACATGGCGCCGCCCCGAACCTGCTCCGGATCCGCGAAAGCGCCGACGTCACGGTCCGCGACGTGCTTTTCCGGGACGCGGCGGCCTGGTCCATCCACGTGCTCGCCTCGACCGGCGTCGCCTTCGAGAACGTCAAGGTCATCAACGATCGGACCATCCTCAACACCGACGGCATCGACGTGGACATGTCGACCGACGTGGCCATCGACCGCTCGTTCATCTATACGAAGGACGACGCGATCTGCGTCAAGGCCACCCGCAACGGCGACCTGTCGGGCGAGCCCCGCCGGATCGCGGCTACGAACAACCTGGTCAGCTCGCTCGACGCCGCCCTGAAGGTCGGCACCGAGTCAGAGGCGGTTCGCTTCTCGGAGATCCTCTTCGAGGACGACGACGTCTTCGACTCGGGCCGGGCCATGTCGGTGGTGGTCCGGGACGGGGCCACCTACGAAGGCCTGACCTTCCGCCGTATCCGGGTCGGGCCGAACGTGGATCACCTGGTCGAGCAGGTGATCGGCGTTCGGGCGCCGCAGGCGGCGCTGGGCGCGATCCACGACCTGACGTTCGAGGACATCGAGGCGCCGACCTACGCCCCGCCGGCGAGCAACTGGACCTGGTACGCGCAATTCCGCCCCGGCCGGCCCGAGCACGGCTCGGTCGTCCCGGTCTTCGAAGGGGCCGACGCCAGGCACGCGGTCGACGGCCTGCGCCTCAAAGACGTAAGCGTCGGCGGCCGGCCAATCCGCGACGCCGCCTCCGCGGCCGAGATTGCCAACCTGACCTTCGGTCCGCACGTCCGAAACGTCAGCTTCGAGTCCACGCCGGTGCGCCGTCCCAGGGCCGCTCGCCGCTGAGCTGCAGGGCCGCTCGCCGCTGAGCTGCAGGGCCGATCGCCGCTGAGCTGCAGAGCCGCTCGCCAGCCTCAGGCCGCGGATTCGTTGGCGACGCCGGGTCGCCGCGCCGGGACCCTTGACCGCGCCTCGACCCGCGGCCGCTCCGCCGAACGCAGTCGCGGCTCGAGGCCGTCGAGCCCCGGGAAGAAGCTCCGCAGCGCGTCGATCGCCCCGTCTCGGGCGCACGACGGGGCCACGACGGTGGCCTCGGCCAGCACGCGGCCCCGTACGACGGGCGCTTCCGGCGCCGGCACCAGGGCGGCGCTCCGGCCGGCCCAGGCGAGCATCTCGCGGTCGTTGGGCCCGTCGCCCATGGCCGCGACATCGGCCCTCGTCAGGCCCATCGAGGCGGCCACGGCCCGCAGCGCCTCGCCCTTGTTGGTTCCGAGGGCCATCACCTCGAAGCCGGTCTCGTCGCCGTAGACGATCGAGGCCCGGCCCTCGAACCACTCCCGGGCCTCGGCCACCGCGCGGGCGTGCTCCGACGCGAGCGTCGGGACGTAGACCCTGACCGGCCCGCGGTCGGCGTAGTCGGCCAGCGACTCGACGATCCGCAGGTGCGTGTCGGTCACGAACTCGGGCATCGCCGCCGATCTCCGTCCGGCCCGCGCGCAGACGTGCGTGTCGGTGAAGCCCAGCAGCGGCACCGCCCCCAGGCCCCGAGCGAAGGCGAGGGCGTCTCTGACGGTTTCGCCGGTCAGCCGCCTGGCCCAGGTGACCCGGCCGGTGAGCGGCGACATGTACGCGCCGCCGTTCATGACGATGTGCCGTCCGGGCAGGCCCAGGGTTCGGGCGACCTCGGCCACGGCCCAGCCGCTCCGACCCGTGGCGATGACGACCCTCACTCCCGCCGCCCGGACCGCGGCCACGGCCGCCCGGACCGCGGGCCGGACCGATCCGGTCGGGTCGAGCAGCGTGCCGTCGAGATCGCAGGCCACCAGGCGGGTCTCGAGCTGCCCGACGGGCAGCGGTCTCGCGACCGCCATGAAGCACCTCTCGCGAACCTTTCGACGCATTCGAGGGTCAACCTGCCAGGCGATTGACATCGTCGTGTTACCGGACGGATAACTCCTGCTACACAAGGGGCGGCCCCCTGGACGGCGACACCGGCGGATACGCCCTCCGAACCGCCCAGCGTTGACGGTGCGGGAGGCGGCCAATCATCCGTTAGCACAGCGTTAACAAAGCCCTTTCAAGATGCCGGGGAGGGGTGATCCCCTTCTCTCGCGCCGGAGAACCGGCCTGGTGGGGCCTGTCAGGGAGGGTTCGGACTGTGGACACGACGCCCCGGCGGTTGGCCGCAATCGGCCTTGCCGTCGTGCTGATCGTGGGAGTGGGGATCGGTATCGCGACCTCGATCCACCTCGGTGGATCGTCGGGCAGCCCGGCGCCCCAGGTCGTAACCCTCAATGGCCTGATCGGCTCCGAGAAGGCCCCCTTCTTCGCCGACCAGCGGGTCAAGGACGCCTTGCTCAAGGGTGGCTTCATCGTCAACGTCCAGACGGCCGGCTCGCGACAGATCGCCCAGGCCGATCTCTCGAACGAGGACTTCGCCTTCCCGGCCGGGATACCGGCCGGGTCGGAGATCAAGAACAGCCACCCCGGCAGCACGACCTACCAGCCGTTCTACACGCCGATGGCCATCGCGACCTGGAAGCCGATCGTCGATCTCCTGGAGCAGGCCGGCGTCGCCCACCAGCGAACCGGCTACGTCGCCCTCGACATGGACGGCTTCGTCAAGATGGCTCAGAAGGGCACGCGCTGGACCGACCTTGTCGGCAACACGACCTACCCGGTCAACAAGAGCATCCTCATCAGCTCGACCGACCCGCGCACCTCGAACTCGGCCGCGATGTACCTGTCGCTGGCCAGCTACTGCGCCAACAACGACAACATCGTCCAGAGCGACGCCGACGTGGCCACGGTCATGCCGATCGTCTCGCCGCTCTTCCTCAAGCAAGGCTTCGTCGACAGCAGCACCGAGGAGCCGTTCGACGACTACCTGGTCCAGGGCATGGGCAAGAGCCCCATGGTGATGATCTACGAGTCCCAGTTCGTGGCCCGGGCGGCGGCCAACGACGGCAGCATCACCTCGGACATGGTCCTTATGTATCCCGAGCCCACGATCTACTCCAAGCACACCTTCGTCGCCCTTGACGACAACGCCCGCCGGCTGGGCGACTACCTGACCAACGACCCGGGCATGCGCGAGCTGGCGACGGAGTTCGGCTTCCGGACGATCGACGCGGCCGGGTTCCAGACCTTCGTCAAGGCCCACAACCTGTCCGTTCCCGACAGCTTCGTCGACGTGATCGATCCCCCGACCTACGAGACGCTCGAGAAGATGATCACCAACCTCGAGCAGCAGTACGGCACCAGCTAGCGACCCGACGCCTCGACCTTTCAACCTGGAGGAGGACCCAGTGAGCGACTCGCTTTCGATCGACCAGACTTCCGGTTCGGCCGCGGCAAGCGGCGTGGCCGTCTCGCCGGCGGCGCCCGCTTCGGACCCCGGCAGCGCCCTGGTGCTGGTCCCGCCCGCTCCGGTGGCGGCCGTCGCCGCGCCCCAGGCCGAGGCCGCCGTCAAGCTCGACCCGGCCACCCAGGACAAGCTCGACGGCATGGCCAAGGGCTACCTGGACACGATCTCGGCGCTCGACGTCAACGATCCCAAGTTCGACGCCCGCATGAGCGACATCCGCAAGCTCGGCGACGACGACATCAAGGCCTCGGCGCAGGTCTCCTCGCGCCTGCTCGACCGGCCGGTCGCGGCCATGAAGAACGGCGGGATCTCCGGCACCTCGGCCGTCTCGAACAGCCTGCTCCAGCTCCGCCACCAGATCGACGACCTCGATCCCTCGCATCAGGGCGATCTGCTCTCGGTCCACAAGATCCTGGGCCTGATCCCCTTCGGCGACCGGCTGCGCGACTACTTCGGCAAGTACCAGTCCAGCCAGAGCCACATCAACGCCATCATCAACGACCTCTACAAGGGCCAGGACACGCTCCAGCAGGACAACGCGGACCTGGAGCAGGAGAAGGCCAACCTGTGGCAGGTCATGGATCGGCTGCGCCAGTACATCTATCTCGGCCAGCAGCTCGACGCCGGGCTCACCGCCAAGATCGCCCAGGTCCAGACCAGCGACCCCGACCGGGCCAAGGTCCTCCAGGAGGACATGCTCTTCTACGTCCGCCAGAAGGAGCAGGACCTGGCCACGCAACTGGCCGTCAGCGTCCAGGGCTACCTGGCTCTCGACGTCATCCGGCGCAACAACCAGGAGCTGATCCGCGGCGTCGACCGGGCAACCACGACGACGATCTCGGCGCTCCGGACGGCGGTCATCGTGGCCCAGGCGCTGGTCGATCAGAAGCTCGTCCTCGACCAGATCACGGCCCTCAACACCACGACCTCAAACCTGATCGAGAGCACCTCGACGATGCTCCGCCAGCAGTCGACGGCGATCAACGAGCAGGCGGCCAGCTCGACGATCGATCTCCAGAAGCTCCAGACGGCCTTCGACAACATCTACGCCACGATGGACGAGATCGACAACTTCAAGCTCAAGGCCCTCGACAACATGAGCCAGACCGTCGACGCGCTGTCGGCCCAGATCTCGAAGGCCCAGTCGTATCTCGACCGCGCGCGGTCGAGGGATCAGGCCCCGGACGACAACTCCGGGCTGACCCTCAAGTAGCGGGCCGTCCCGATGCGCGCATCCCGTATCGCCACCAGGCTCGCCCTGGTCCTGGCCGCGGCGGCGCTGGCCGCCGGCACGGCCGCCTGTGGCGAGCTGGCGCCGCCGACGGTGAACCCGGCCGACCCGAACACCATCTCCGTCATGGCCGGCTCCGAGGTCAAGGACATGGAGCCGATCCTGGCCGATCTCAAGAAGGCGACCGGCGTCACGATCGTCCCGACCTACGTCGGCTCGCTCGACGGCGCCGAGCAGATCGACAGCGGAGCCTCGACCGACGCCGCCTGGTTCAGCCTGGGCAACTACCTGCGCCTGCTGCCCAACGCCAGCAAGCGCATCGTGGCCTCCAACAAGATCATGCTCAGCCCGGTCGTGATCGGGGTGAAGAAGTCGGTCGCCGACAGCTTCGGTTGGACCAACAACCCCAACGTGACCTGGGCTGACATCGAAGCCAAGGCTGCCGACGGCTCGTTCCGCTTCGCCATGACCAACCCGGCGGCCTCGAACAGCGGCTTCTGCGCCCTGGTCGGGGTGGCCACGGCCCTGTCGGGCAGCTCCGACGCGATCGACAACGGCACGATCGACACCACCGCCCTGGCGAACTTCTTCAAGGGCCAGACCTTGACCGCGGGCTCCTCCGGTTTCCTGGCGGACGACTTCGTTCGCCAGCAGGACTCCGTCGACGGCGTCATCAACTACGAATCGGTGCTGATGTCGCTCAACTCGGGCGGCCAGCTCAAGGAGCCCCTCGAGCTGATCTACCCCAAGGAAGGCATCGTCACCGCCGACTATCCCTTCATCCTGCTCAACAAGGCCAAGCTGGACGCCTACAACAAGGCCGTGGCCTGGCTGCTCGACCCGGCCCAGCAGCGCCGGATCATGACCGACGTCAGCCGCCGGCCGGCCGTGCCCGGCATCGCCCTCGACCCCAAGTTCCCGTCCCAGACCCTCATCTCGCTCGACTTCCCGTCCAAGCTCGATACCGTCAGGACGCTGATCTCCACCTACCTCAACCAGGTCCGCAAGCCCGCCTCGGCGGTCTTCGTCCTTGACACGTCGGGCTCGATGAGCGGCGATCGGCTGGACAACCTGAAGCACGCCCTGACCCAGCTCACCGGCGTGGACCAGTCGCTGACCGGCCAGTTCTCGAGCTTCCGGGCTCGCGAGGAAATCACTTTCATCACCTTCTCGACTCAGGTCAACGACGTCAGCACCTTCACCATCGACGACACCGATCCAAACGGGGCCGACATGTCGGCGATCCGGAACTACATCGACGGGCTCAGCGCCGACGGCAACACGGCCATCTACTCGGCCCTGGAAACCGCCTACTCGACGGTCGACAAGGAGATCGCGACCGATCCCAACCGGCTGTACTCGATCGTGCTCATGACCGACGGCGAGAACAACTCGGGCGCCTCGTCAGGCGACTTCGACGCCAGCTACAGCTCGCTCGCTCCGGCGGTTCAGGCCGTCCACGTCTATCCGATCCTGTTCGGCGACGCCGCGGTCAGCGACATGCAGTCGATCGCGAGCACCACCGGCGGAACCGTCTTCGACGCCGAGACGACCTCTCTCGACTCCATCTTCAAGCAGATCAGGGGCTATCAGTGAGCCGACGGCTGGCCCGGTTCCTCTACTCCTGGCGGAACATCGCGGGCTGCCTGCTGGCCCTGGTCGGCCTGGCGCTCCATTTCAGCGGGCTCATAGCCGGCCTCGAGTGGCTGCCGATAACGATCGGGCTGTACCTGATCGGCGTCCTGCTCGTCCCGGGCGAGAAGACTGTTGGGCTCGACATCGACCAGGCGGCCAGCCTGGCCGACGTCAAGCGCGCCCTCGACCAGCTGCTCGCCTCGATCAACGGCCGCGTTCCACCGGACATCTACGCCAAGGTCGCGAGTATCCAGGCGTCGATCCTGGTCACCCTGGGCAACGGCAACTCCAACGGTGGCAACGGCAACGGCGGCAACCCGGCCTCGAGCTCGATGGTCACCGATCCCAACGTCTATCTCATTCGCCAGACGGCCTTGTCGTACCTGCCTGAGGCGCTCAACGGCTACCTGGCCCTCCCGGGCATGTACCGCGACCGGAGCCTGGCCGGCCGCAAGAGCGCCCACGACACGCTCCTCGACCAGCTCAACCTGATGGACCAGAAGATGCACGAGGTCGCTGACGCGATCGTCGCCCACGACACCGATCGCCTCGAGGCCCACGGCCGATTCCTGGCCGAGAAATTCGGCGGCTCGTCGCTCGACATCAAGCCCGGTCCGACCGCCTCGGGCACCTGACGCCGGCAGCGGCGGTTGGTCGCGGCGTGAGGAACGCTCGCCGAATCCGAGGGGTGCCGTTCCGCCCGGTCGGCTGTAACCTCTACTGTGTTGGCCAGGCACGGCAGGGAGGTTCCTCGGGCCATGGGCGACTCGCTCAACATTGGCAAGACAGATGCCAGCGGGGCCACCGCCACCGGAGTCGTGGCGAACGTCTCGGGAGCGTCGCAGGCCGAAGACCCGTCCCTCGCCCTCAACCCCCAGGGCTACGTCGACCTCGTCGAAGATCCCCAGGCCGCCGGCGCGGTCAAGCTCGACATGGCGACCCTGGCCAAGCTGGATCGACTCGTCGCCAACTACGTCGTGGCCATCACCACCCTCGACGTCCACGACCCGGACTTCGAGTCACGGGTAGCCGACATCCGGACCTTCGGCGACGATGACGTCAAGGCCTCGGCCCAGTTCTCGTCGCGCCTCCTTGAGCGGCCGACCGGGTCCATTTCCGGCGGCGGCATGGCGGCCCCGGCCTCGGTCGGGTCCGGCCTTCTCGAGCTCCGCCGCCAGATCGACGCCTTGAACCCCAGCCGTCAGGGCGATCTGTTCAGCGCCCGCAAGTTCCTCGGGGTCATCCCTTTCGGCGACCGACTGCGCGACTACTTCGCCAGGTACCAGTCGAGCCAGAGCCACATCAACGCGGTCCTGGCCGGGTTGCAGGGCGGCCAGGCCGAGCTGACCGCCGACAACGCCGATCTCGAGAGCGAGAAGCGGAACCTCTGGCAGGTCATCGACCGGCTGAGGGAGTACCTCTACATCGCCCAGAAGCTCGACTACACCATCGGCGCCAGGATCTCCAACATGGAGGCCAAAGACCCCGAGAAAGCCCGCATCCTGCGCGACGACATGCTCTTCTACATCCGCCAGAAGGAGCAGGACCTGGCCGCCCAGCTGGCCGTAAGCGTCCAGGGCTACCTCTCGATCGAGATCGTCCGCCGCAACAACCTGGAGCTGATCCGGGGCGTCGATCGAGCGACGACGACGACGATCTCGGCGCTTCGAACGGCGGTGATCGTGGCTCAGGCGCTGGGCGACCAGAAGCTCGTCCTGGACCAGATCACGGCGCTGAACGCCACGACCTCCGACATGATCGAGGGCACGTCGGCGATGCTTCGTACCCAGTCGGAGGCGGTCGAAGCGGACGCGGCGTCGACCACTCTGGATCTGGAGAAGCTCCAGGCAGCCTTCGACAACATCTACGCCACGATCGACGAGATCGACAGCTTCAAGATCAAGGCCCTCGAGTCGATGACCGAGACGGTCGCTGCCCTGGGGGCCCAGATCGAGAGGGCCCGCACCTATCTCGACCGCGCCCGAACGAGCGCCGGCGGAGGTTCGAGCGCGAGCCCCATGAGCCCGGGCACTGCCGCGAGCGAGGAAGCCGCCGCGGGCGAGCCCGCGGGCGCGAGCGAGCGCGCGAGCAACTCCCGCGCCGCCGAGTCGGGCGGCTAAGGCAGCGGAACCGCCCCCGATCTAGATGGCGGGCACGGAGCGCGCCGGTCCGGCCGGCGCTGCCGCCGAAAGCGCACTGGCGGGCCGCGCCGGCCCCACAGCCATCTCCCCGGCCAGCTCGCCGAAGCGGGCCACGGCCTCCGGCCGCAGCGAGTAGTAGATCCAGGTTCCGCGGCGCTCGCTGGCGACCCAGCCGGCGGACCGCAGGACTCGGAGGTGGTGCGACACCGTTGGCTGGCCGACGCTGCAGCAGCCTGTGAACTCGCAGGCGCAGACCGGCCCTTCGACGCTCAGCTGGCGAAGGATCGACAGCCGCGCCGGGTCGGCGATGGCCTGGAGAAGCAGAACGTCTGGGTCTGTCGCGCGCTTCATCAGCCAATGATATCGACAGATGTCGATATTGACAAGTATCGATATATGGCCTATGTTCTGACGCCGAAAGGAGAACCCTGGATGCCCGTCTACTACGAGATCGTCAAGGTGCTCATGGACGAGCGGCTGCGCGAAGCGCGCCACGAGTCCATCGAGTCGGATCGCGAGCAGCTGGAGTGCGTCGCTCGGGAGGGCTCGACGTGGAGTCGGCTGCTCGGCCTCCACCGCGCTCCGGCCGCCGCCACCTGCGCGGGTTGAGGTGAACAGATGACCGCGGAGATACACGAGATCGTCCGTCTCCACTACGCCGAAGCCGCCCGCGGCGTGCTCGAGGGCCGAAGCTGTTGCGGCGACGACGGCAACTACGGCAGCGAGCTCTACTCGGCTCTCGAACGGGAGGAGCTGCCCGATAGCGCGATCCTGGCTTCGCTCGGCTGCGGCAATCCGTTCATGGTCGCGGATCTGCGAGAAGGCGAACGAGTCCTCGACCTCGGTTCGGGCGGTGGCATCGACGTGCTGCTGTCGGCCCGCAGGGTCGGCCCGACCGGTCGCGCTTTCGGGCTGGACATGACCGACGAGATGCTCGACCTGGCCCGCCGCAACGCGACCACGGCCGGGGCCGCCAACGTCGAGTTCCTCAAGGGCCAGATCGAGGCGATACCGCTGCCGGCCGGCTCGATCGACGTCGTGATCAGCAATTGCGTGATCAACCTGGCGGCCGACAAGCCGGCCGTCTTCCGCGAGATCGCCCGCGTCCTCCGCCCGGGCGGCCGAATCGGGATCGCCGACGTCGTGGCCGACGATTCGTTGACGCCCGAACAGCGGGCCCGACTGGGCACCTACGAGGGTTGCGTCGCCGGGGCTCTGTCGTTCGCCGAGTACACGGCCGGTCTGACCGGCGCTGGGCTGGCGGACGTCTCGATAACGGTCAGCCGCGACCTGGGCAACGGCATGTTCAGCGCCCTGGTCAAAGCCACCAAACCGGCGGGCGCGGGAGAGGCGGCGCCGGCAGGCGCGGGAGCGCCCGAGCCGGCCGTGGCCCCGGGCAGCGGCTGCGGCTGTGGCGGCGGCTGCGGCTGCCGATGACCTCGATCGAGCGGGCCCGTCCCGACGACCTCGCCGCCGTCGAGACGCTGCTAGCCGCCTCGGCCCTTCCCCTGGCCGGCCTGGAGCCGGCGATGGCGACGGCCGTGGTTGCCCGCGACGGCGGCGCCGTGGTGGGTTGCGCGGCCGTCGAGCCGTACGGATCCGTCGGCCTTCTCCGATCTGTCTGCGTCGCACCGGATCTACGCGGCGTGGGTCTGGGCCGCCGGCTCGTGGCCGCGGCCGAGGTCCTGGCCGGTGAGGGTGGCATCGCCACCCTTTATCTGCTCACCGAGACGGCCGCGGAATGGTTCCCGCGGCTCGGCTATGGGGCGACCGAGCGGGCGGCGCTCCCCGCCGAGCTGGCGGCCTCGCCCGAGCTGACCGGCGCCTGTCCCGACACGGCCGCGGCCTTCCGCAAACCGATCGGTACTTCGTAGCGGGTTCGGACGCCGGAGGCTCTTCCGGGCCCCGGACGCGGAGTAGACTCGGGGCGCAGCCCGCCGGTCTCGTGGGGGCCGGGTGAAGTCTGGCAGGGAGGGTCCGTGTTTAGCTTCAGCGCTCATCCCGCGGCCATCACCGTCAATCAGGGCATCCAGGACGCGTTCGACTACATGGGCCGGACCTGGCGGACGTGGCTGCCGGTCGTCCTGATCGTGGCCGCGTGCGGGTTCGCCGTCGGCGTGGTCGTCGGACCCGTCGACACGTCGAACCTGTTCTACACCGACCCGTACACAAACGAGACCACCCTGTCCTCGAACGCCAGCAGCGTCTACTTCAACCTGTTCTCTGTGGACTCTTTGAACGGTCTCGTAACTTTGCTGGCCGGCTGGGTCTTCACCGGGCTGGCGATCGCCGGGCTGCGCCACCAGCCCTTGAGCGCGGCGCGAGTGATCACCCGCGGGCTCGTCGCGATCCTGGCCATGCTCGTGTTCGCGGTCGTGGCGGTCGCGATCGCCCTTGTCTGGTTCCTGTGCTTCCTGGCCGCACCGGCGGTGGGCGTGCTGCTTCTGGTCGTTTTGATCCCGCTGAGCCTCTACCTGATCGTCCGGGTCGTCTTCACGAACCTGGCCGTGTTCGACGGCTTCGGTCCGGTCGCCGGGATCAGGGAGAGCTGGCGCCTGTCGACGAATTCCTGGGGACGACTCTTCGGCTGGGGGCTGCTGGCCGCGCTGATCACGTTCGGCTTCACGATCGTCGGCGCCATAGCGTCCGCGCCGTTCTCCGGGTCCGGGGCAAGGCCACTGGCCCAGGCCATTACGAGCGGGATCGGGGCGACGGCGTCGTGCCTGACGACGTTCATGCTCGCCGCTCTATACGAGAGCCAGCGGGCCCGCGCCGACATCGGGCTCTACGGGCCGGTGCCGATGCCCGGCTACCCGGGCTATCCGGGTTATCCCTATCCGCCCGCTTCGGGGCCGGCCTACGGCTATCCGGGTTATCCCTATCCGCCCGCTTCGGGGCCGGCCTACGGCTATCCGACCTATCCGGCGCCGGGATACGGCTATCCACCGCAACCGCCGGCCGGATACGGCTATCCACCGCAACCGCCGGCCGGGCCGGGTTGGGCAGGCTCGGGTTGGGTCGGCCCGGGCGCGACGCCGTCCGGGCCTGCGTATCCGGGCGGGCCGCAGACCTGGGGCGGGCCGCAGACCTGGGGGCCGCAGACCTGGGGTGCTCCGCCGGTCGTGAGCGCGCCTCAGACCTGGGCCGCGCCGGGACCTGCTTCGGCGCCGCCGGCCTCGGGTCCCGCGTCGACCGCGCCGGCCTCGGGTCCCGCGTCGACCGCGCCGGCCTCGGGTCCCGCGTCGACCGCGCCGACCACTCCGCCCCCCGGGGCCGATACCACCGCTCCCACCGAGCCGCCACCGCCCACCGAGCCGCCCGCCGTCTCGTAGTCGAGCCCGCTCGCACGGTCGAGGGTCCGGCGGTCGGCCGCGGGCTAGATGCCCACGGGCTCTCGGACCAGGATGACCGTGATCCGGCCGGGGACCGGCTCGCTGTTCACGACCAGCATCTTGCCGATCGCACTGTGGCGACCCATCGCCTCCTGGAGCCTGACGTCCTCGATCGGGTAGCTGTACTCCTCGAGCCGGCGGATCGCCGCGTCGAGGTCGGGCACGACCTTCTGGGCGCCGACGACCAGGATCACATTGCCGGCGCCGTGCGCGATGGGGGCAAGCTGGCTGCCGCTGAACGAGGCCACGACTATCCGCCCGTCCTCGGTGACGGCCTGGACGCTGTTGATCTGGACGTCGGGGGCCGCGCCCAGCTTGCGGATCTCGCGCATCTGCGTGGCTCGATCCATCGCCCGCGTCCGGGGCCTGACCGCGTCGTAGCGGCCGCTCTTCTCGACGATCTCGGTGACGCCGATCGAGTCGAGCGTGACCGAGGCGCCCTGCCCCACCTCGGCCCCTTCAGGGATGAGGCTGAGCAGAAGCTCGCGCGCGGCGGCTCCGTCGGGGACGACCTCCACGCCGAAGTTGTGGGCTCGCAGCGACTCGGCTGCCCGGTCGATGGCGGCCGGTCCGGCTGGCTGGGCGAACGCCGCGTTCACCGGCAGGCGTTCGATGGCGGGTTTCTGGGTCATGGTCACGTCGATTGTCTCCTGGCGGGGCGAGCTTGCGGCCTGACTCGTGAGCCGCCCCGCGTCGGGTTGGATTGCCGTCCCGTCCGGGGCGACGGCTACGGTCAGGGCTTGCCCGGACGTCACCGCCGAATATGATGAACATATGCATCGTTACCGTGGTAACGTTGCACGGGTAACAATAGCAGGACACATAGTGTATGTCTACAGCAACATCGACGACGGATCCGGCGGGCGCAACGGGCGGCACAACCCCGGTGCCGGTGACCCCCGACACGGCCGAGCCGTCCTCCACCGACGCCCTGGCGGCCGCGGCGGCGGGGTTCGCCAGCGGCTTCGAGCGCTGGGCGAATCGCAAGGCGATCGAGGCGGGCCTTGGTGCGCAGCGACTCCGGCTGCTCAACGTGATCCATTGCCAGGGGCCGCAGAAGATGGCCGATCTCGCAGGGGCGCTGGCCGTAACCCCGCGCAACGTCACGGCGCTCGTCGACGGGCTCGAGGCCGAGGGCTTGATCCGGCGCGTCCCCCACGCGACCGACCGGCGCGTGACCATGGTCGAGCTGACCTGCAGCTCGGCCAATGTCGAGTCGCAGTTCAAGGCGTTCCAGGCCTCGATCGGGAACCTCTTCGCCGATCTGAGCGAAGCCGACCGGCGGACTCTGCTGCGGCTGCTGACGACGCTCCACGACAGGATGCACGCCGACACGGGCCGGCCGGCCGAGGGCGGAGCCGGGGCCGATGCCTGACCGGGATCCGCCGGAGCTCGTCCAGCCCGAAAGCGCGCCGGGACGTCTGCCCGCGCTCGACTCGGAACCCGCCTCGGCGGCGCCCGAACGGCTGCCGGCGGTCTACCTGGGCCACGGCGCCCCGACGCTCGTAGACGACGAGCTGTGGCCGGTCGAGCTGGCGGCGTGGGCGAAGACGCTGCCTCGCCCCCGCTCGATACTGGTCGTCAGTGCCCACTGGCAGTCGGCGCCGCTGACGCTCGGCGCAATCAACCCGGCGCCGCTCGTCTACGACTTCTACGGCTTCCCGCAACGCTATTACGACATCCGCTACGACTCACCCGCCGCTCCCGATCTGGCGGCCCGGGTCAGGGCGACGATGCCGGCGGGCGAGCCGGTGGCCCAACGCGAGCGCGGCCTCGACCACGGCGCGTTCGTGCCGCTGTTGATGATGTACCCGGACGCCGACATCCCGATCCTCCAGATGTCGATGCCCGACCTCGACCCCGAGCACTTGTTCGAGATCGGCCGGCGGCTGGCGCCCTTGCGCGACGAGGGCGTCCTGATCATGGGCAGCGGCTTCATGACCCACGGCCTGCCCTTCGTCCACGACTACTTCGACGGCCGCCCCGGCGCCCCCGAGTGGTCCGCCGAGTTCGATCTGTGGGCGGCCGAAACGCTCACCCGCGGCGACCTCGACTCTCTCTTCGACTTCCGCAACCGCGCTCCCGGCATGCCCTACGCCCACCCCACCGTCGAGCACTTCGCGCCGCTCTTCGTAGCCCTCGGCGCGGCAACCGATCCGACCGAGGCTCCGAAGTTCACGATCGAGGGCTACTGGCTGGGCCTGGCGAAGCGCTCGTTCCAGGTCCGCTGAGAAGGGCCTCGGCTCGCCCCGACGGCGTCGAGCCTGCAAATCGAGTCCATTTCCGTTCGGCCGGTGCGCGATAATCCCCGGACCGGGGGCTGAGGCGGAAGGGGTCTCGAGGTGGAAGGGGTCAGGTCGCTGATCCGAGAGGTGACGGTCCGGGCGCGAGCCCGCCTGGCCAACGCTCCGAGTGTAAGGATGCCGGCGCGCCTGCCTCGTTCGGGACGGATTGCGGCCGGGGCGGTCGTCGCCGGCCTGGGCTTGCTCATAGTCGCAGCGATCGTCGTCGGACTGGTCTCCGGCCAGGCACCAGTCAGACCGTCGTCCACGCCGGGCATTGCCGCCGGGTCCGGGTCGCCGTTACCGGCCGCTTCTGCTTTGGTCCTGGCGCCGGCCGCGACCCTCGCCTCGGCGACGCCGGTCGCGACGCCCACTCCGGAGACCCCGGACGACGGGGTCTCACCGCGAGTCCCGGACGTCATGGCCCGCATCCCTTGCGCCGCCGACGACACGACGCCGGTGACGTCGGGCGGACGACTCTACGTCTCGTGCGGAGCCGGCGCGTCGATCGTCGCAATAGACCTCGCCACCGACAAGGTTGTCCAGACCTACACACCGGACGATCCCGAGGCGGGCCAGGATTTCGGCCCCGACCTGATGTTCGTCGACGGCGGGCTCTGGCTCGGCTTCGACGACGGCGTCCAGCGTCTCGACCTCTCGAGCGGCGCCAGGACGGCGAACTTCCCGGATTACGACCTCCTCGCCGACCAGTCGGGTTCGCTGTGGCTGCGTGACGGCGACGACAACCTCTTCAAGGTGGATCCGGCCACGACCAGGAAGTCCGCCTGGGACGCCCCCAACGTGGCGGATGCCTTTGGCTTTTACCCGGATGTGGCGTGCGGGATGGTCTGGGTCACGGGCCAGCTGACCAGCGACCTCACCCGCGTCGACCCGGTCACGGACGTAGAAACGGACATGGGCGACGCAGGCGTGCCGGCGGGCATCTACTCAGATGTCATCCAGATCGGCGACACATGCTGGGCTGTCATCGACACGGATGCCAGCAGCGTGCTCGCGCGGCTCGGCCCGTCCTGCGCCGACATGGTCACGAGCGACATCGGCCATGAGCCGTATGTCCTCGGCGACACGGTCTGGGAGATGTCGGACGACGGTTCCTACATCGCCCAGGTCGAGCCCTTCGGCGGCAAGACTGGACGGCACTGGCTCGTGTCGGCGGACGACATCGGCTGGCTCGTATCGGCCGACGGCCAGGTCTGGATCTCCACTGACACCGACGTGGAACGGCTGAACATCCCGCTCGACAAGATGACGCCCGGGCCCACGCCAAAGACGCGACCGTGCGCGGCCGCGGCCGCCTCCCCGAGCCCTTCAGCCGGCGCAACGGCCACGCCGACCGCCACTGCGACCGCGCCCACCGCGACGCCGACGCCCGCGCCTACACCGACGCCTACACCATCCTCCACGGACAGCGCGGGGGCATCGCCATCGACCGAGTAGTCCTTATTCTCTCGGGAACGCGGGCGGGTTCCCCAGATCGTGATTTCGGGCTTCTAGAAAGCACAAGGAGTTCAGGGTGGACCGTTTCCACGCGCGCCTGAGGGAGTTGTCGATGCGCTCGCGCGAGCTACTGACGCGGGCTCGAGCCAGATGGGCGGCATCGCCGGTCGGCCTCCGCTGGGCGGCCCTGCCACAGCGCAGCCAGCGCGCCATCGCCGGTGGAGGCGCCGGGGTCCTGGTCCTGGTCCTGGTCGCCGGGCTCGTGTTGGGGCCGCTTTCGAGCCATGGAACGGCCGCGCCGTCGAGCGTTTCGTCGGCGACACCTGGCATCGCAGCCGCGTCGATTGCGCAGTCGCCGTCGCCATCGGCCTCAGCAACGATCGGCCTACCCCAGATCGCCAAGATCCTCTCGACGATCAGCTGCGACGCCGACTGGACGCGGCCCGCGACCTCCAGTGGTCTCCTGTACGTGTCGTGCTCGAAAGGGGCTGAGGTGGTCGCCATAGACCTGTCAACTGACACAGTGGCCAAGACGTACAAGTTCAGCAATCCGTACAGCGACAGCCCGAGCCAGATCATCGTCGACAAGGGCCTCTGGCTGAGCCTGAGCAACCATGACTCGACGGCCTACGAGGTCATTCGTGTTGACCTCTCAACAGGCGCGACGACGACACAGTTCAAGAACTCGATGCTCTTCGGCGAGGTGGCCGGAAGTCTCGTGATGGTGGACAAGAACGGCCACCTGTACAAGGTGAACCCGGCCAAGGGCACCAAGACGTCCTGGAGTGCTGGCACCGCCCGCAAGGCGATCGGAGACCCATCGGCGTGGGTGCCTGCGGCCTGCGGGGTGCTCTGGGACGTAGACAACAGCGACCTTCTCGGGCGCGTCGACCCCGCAACCGGCAATGAAGTGGAACTCGACACGGACGACACCTCCGCCATGCCATGGGACGTCCTGCAGGCTGGGGATACCTGCTGGGGAGTGTTCGACACAAACCCCAGCACCGACCCAGACACGGACCCGATGGCGCTTACCCAACTCGGGTCTTCGTGCATGGGCCCGATCCCGATCGGAGCTACGTTCAAGGGCGAGCCCTTCGTGCTCGGCGACACTTTCTGGGAGGTCGTGGGCAACCAGGCTGAAGAGTTCGACCCGGTCACCGGCATACACGGGAGCACCTGGATCTTGCCCGTAGCCGATACCGAGTGGATGATCGAGGCGGATGGCCAGGTCTGGCTAACAGACGTTTCGGGCGTATACAGGCTGGACGTCCAGGTCGACCAGGCGGCGCCAGGGCCGACCCCGATTGTTCTCGACTGTCCGGCGCCTGAACCGACGGACACTCCCTCTCCTAGCCCATCGACGACCGCCAGCGCGTCCGCCAGCGCCGTGCCGTCGACCAGTCTGACTCCATCGCCATCGCCGACTCCATCGCCGACTCCATCGCCGACTCCATCGCCGACTCCAAGCACCTCGGCTGCAGCATCCGCGTCAGCCTCCGCCACGGCTCCTTAGCAGACGGGATTCGCGCCAACTCCACCTAGGCGGCAATCCGCTCGATCTTGGTATCTGAGGCTAGAAGGATCTGGACATGAAACGTTTCTCCGTACGCATGAGGGCGCTGTGGGCGCGCTCGCGCGAGCTGCTGAAGCGTGCTCGGGCCAGGTGGGCGGCATCGAGACTCGGCCTCCGCTGGGCGGCGCTGCCGCGGCGCAGCCAGCGCGTCATCGCCGGGGGAGGCGCCGGGGTCCTGGTCCTGGTCCTGGTCGCGGGACTCGTGTTGGGGCCGCTTTCGCCACCCACCTTGAGCCGCGCCGTGAATTCGCCCTCCCTTGCCCTGGCGCCGGCCACGGCCAGCGCATCAGTCCTCGTGGCGTCGATGCCGTCGGCGACGACTACGCTCGAGTCACCGGGTGATGGGTTCGCTCCGAGCGTACTTGCGCGGCCGGGTTATTGCACTCCGGACTCCGAGCCAGAGCCTGTAGCTTCGGGCGGCCGCCTCTACGTATCCTGCGACTCGTGGACCAAGATCGTGGCGGTCGACCTGGCTACCGACACCGTCGCCAAGATCTACACGCTCACTTACGACCCCACCGACGTCGACACCCGCTTCGAGACGATGGTGGTCGACCAAGGCCTCTGGCTTAGCACCGGGGTCGGGGTGGAGCGCATCGACCTGACCACGGGCGCGGTGGTGGCTCTCCTGAAGGGCATGACCCTCGTGGGCGACTTTTCGGGGACCCTTCTCGTTGTCGACGCCGACGGCAATCTCTTCCACGTCAACCCCGCAACCGCGAAGAAGTCGGCCTGGTCGGCGCCAGACATGGCTAACCAACTGATGAAGCTTCAGGACGGCAGCGACGACGACCTCGACTACGACGTGGTTGCCTGCGGCATGATCTGGGTCTGGGGTGCTGGCTCTGACAGCATCTATCGTCTGAACCCGGCGGATGGCACGGTCACCGACATGGGCAATGCGAAGGTGCAGGGCTGGCCCATGGACATCGTCCAGCTCGGTGACACGTGCTGGGCCGTCCTGCAAGGTAAGTCGGACGGCCTAGAGCTGGCTCGGCTCGGAACATCGTGCGTGGACATGGTCACGAGCGAATTTGGGGACAACACCGAAGCCTGGTGGGTAGTTGGCAACACTCTCTGGCTATCCGTAGTCGACCCGTCCATCAAGTCCGGCGACGCATCCGCGCTCGCTGAAGTGGAGCCGTTTGGCGGGAAGATAGGACGTATCTGGGACCTGCCACTCTTGGTCGAGAACGCCTGGATCATAGAGGCCGATGGCCAGGTTTGGGTCGGCAATCAGTACGGCTACCCCGGCTTCGCGAGGGTGGACCTACCAATCGACGTGATGACCCCCGGGCCCACGCCCGCTACGCTTGCATGCGTGCCACTGCCGGCCCCTCCAAGCCCGAACGTAGGCGTATCGCCATCGCCAAGTTCATCGAACTCGGCCAGCCCGTCACTTACCGCAGCACCAACTGCCGCACCGACGCCAGCGCCCACCCCAAGCCCCGTCGGCAGCACAAGCCCTAGCCCCAGCTCCGACTCCGGCCAGTCGCCTTCCGCCAGCGACTAG
>Ga0335076_10001469_pt1 | contig 22817 bp, 23 predicted proteins | sample Lox_Sample_25_FD_206717 | JGI IMG/M metagenome (GOLD analysis project Ga0335076, IMG submission 206717) | Soil microbial communities from Loxahatchee National Wildlife Refuge, Florida, United States - Lox_Sample_2.5 | ecosystem: Environmental > Terrestrial > Soil > Wetlands | place: USA... | reverse complement strand
TCTTGATCGAGTCCGCCTGACGCCGGGGTGATATCGATTGGGCCGGTCGTGTTGCGCGTCTGACGCGGTGTCCACGAACTCGGTACCCGTCCTGTACCCGAAGCCTCGGTGAGCGGGGCGTCGTGCGCCCCGTCGGGTCGGACAGTTTCCGCCTGCGCGACGGTCGTGCCTCGTTCGAGGGATGCCACTCGAGCCAAGCCGGACGTACTAAGGCATCCCGGCCGTATCGGGGACGACGCGAAGGCGGCCGGGAACTATTTCCCCTGGGAGAGGTCAGGAAGTCGCTTGCGCAGCGACGCAGGACACGTTGTCTAGCCACTGACGCCCGGCCGCGATGGGGCGAGTACGCGCCGGGGACGTGCCCTTCTTGACCCCGTGCCAGGGGGAGGGCGCGGAGGTCGGACGGGCCTGCAAAGGCCCGTCCGACTTTCCCACGAGCGAAGCAAACTAAGAGTGGTTTTCGTCGTCTCAGCCGATAAGGCTAGGCTCCGGAAAGGGTCGCTCCCGAAGGAGGGCGGGTTGGCAGTCCAGACGCATGCCGAGGCGTACGCGGTCGCGTGCCGGCTACTCGACAACATCGAGACGGTCGTGCACGGGAAGCGTGACCAGATCACGCTCGTGGTCGCGGCCCTCGTCTGTGGAGGCCACGTGCTGCTCGAGGACGTGCCCGGCACGGCGAAGACGGTGCTCGCCCGGGCGATCGCGCAGTCGATCGAGGGCACGGTCTCTTCCCGCATCCAGTGCACACCCGACCTTCAGCCGACCGACGTCACAGGCCTCTCGATCTTCAACCAGCGCGAGCGGGACTTCGAGTTCAGGGCCGGGCCGGTGTTCGCGAGCGTCGTTCTCGTCGACGAGATCAACCGCGCGATGCCGAAGACGCAGTCGGCGCTGCTCGAAGCGATGGCGGAACAGCAGGTGACGGTGGACGGCGTCACACGCCCGCTTCCCGAGCCGTTTCTCGTCATGGCGACCCAGAACCCGATCGAGTACGAGGGAACGTTCCCGCTCCCCGAGGCGCAGCTCGACCGCTTCTTCGTGCGTACGACGCTCGGCTATCCCGATGCGGAGGACGAGAACAGGATCGTGGACGAGCAGCTCTCCGGCCACCCGCTGAGCCGGCTCCAGCCGGCCGTCGACGTCGATGACATCGCGACGATGCGGGCCGCGGTGCAGGAGGTCTTCGTGCACGAGGCTGTCGCACGCTGGATCGTCGACCTCGTACGGGCGACGCGGGGGCTGGAGCTCGTCGCGATCGGCAGCTCGGTGCGTGGCACGCTCGCCCTCAATCGCGCGGCACGCGCGTGGGCGATGCTGAACGGCCGCCGCTACGTGACCCCGGAAGACGTCGAGCGATTGTTCGTTCCGGTGCTGATGCACCGCCTGCTCTTCCGTCCCAGTTTCCTGGCCGAGATCCGGGACCGCGGCTGGGAAGCGGCTTCTCACGACGTCCAGCAGCGCTGCATCGAGCAGGCGCCGAAGCCGGGCTTCGACATCGACCTCGACGTCCCCGCCACGGCGGTGTAGCGCCCGTGCCCGCCGAGCGGGTTGTGTCATAGCGATGGCGATCGGCGTCTTTCCGCTCATCCCCCGCCGGCGCGTGATCGGTCTGGCCTTCGGCGGCGTGCGCAGCATCCGCCGGGGAACCGGCACCGACGTCGCCGGTTCGCGCCGCTACGTGCCGGGAGACGACGTCGCCTGGATCGACTGGGCGGCGTCGGCCCGCCTCTCCGCCGCCCGCGACATCGATGAGTTCATCGTCCGCGAGCTCTTCGCGGACGAGGCGCCCCACGTCGTGATGCTCGCCGACCGCCGGCCGTCGATGGCGATCCGGTCCTCACCGTTGCGCCGTCTCGACAAGCCCGAGGCACTGCACGCGAGCCTGCACCTGATCGCCGAGAGCGCTCGCACGGTCCGCAGCTACACGGGCTACTTCGACCAAGCGGAGGTAGAGACGCACTGGCGCCCGCCCCGCAGCGAACGCTTCGCGCCGCAGACCCCGTACGAGGAGCGGCCGTTCCGGGCGCCGGCCGACACGGTCTCACGCGGGCTCGAGCACCTCGTGGAGCACCGGCGCGAGCTGCCGACCCAGACTTTCGTGTTCGTCGTCTCCGACTTCCTCGTTCCGCCGGACGAGGAACCATGGCTCCGGGCGCTCGAGCACCAGTGGGAGGTCGTGCCCGTGATCGTCCAGGACCCCGTGTGGGAGCGATCGTTTCCCGACGTGGGCGGCTTGACGGTGCCCTACGTCGATCCGGCTTCCGGCGGCGTCGTGCCGGTCTACCTGACCCGCGCGGAGGCGGCGGGCCTGCGGGACGAGCACGAGGCGCGCCATGCGGAGCTGTTCCACGTGTTCCGCTCCCTCGGAACCGAGCCGGTGGTGATCGGCTCGCACGACCCCGGAGCGATTCTCGGCGCGTTCCTCGGCTGGGCCGATCTCCGGATGATGGTGCGCGGAGCGGTGGCGTGAAGCGCGCCGTCGTCGCCGCGATGCTGGCCGCACTCGCAGCCGCGGCTCCGGCGGCCGCCAACACGCCGTTCGGTCACAAGACGGCGATCGGGGGCAAGCAGCCGGTCCGGCTCTCCGCGAGCGTGCTGCCGCCGGTCCAGTTCTTCGGGAACCCGGTCACCGCGCGGGTGACGCTCGTCGCGGACACGAAGTTCGTGAGCGCGGCGGGGATCCAGCTGCGCACCAACTTCAGCCCGTACCGCCCGGCCATGCCGCCGACCGTGGTTCGAACCCAGACCGGGCGGTTCCTGCAGGAGACGTGGACCTGGTCCCTTCGTTGCCTCACCGGCCCGTGCGTGCCGGTCGTGCCGCCGAGCGACCACTATCACGTCTTCCGGTTCCGCCCTGTGCAGGTCTCCTACCGGGCTCCACACGGGAAAGCCGTGTACACGGTCGGCACCCGCTTCCCGGCCGTCGAGATGGTCTCGGCGATCAGCCCCGCCCTGGTCAACTACCTGTTGGCCACCAAGACGATCAACTGGCAATACCAGCTCGCGCCCGCCACGGCTGCCCCCTACCGCGTCTCTCCGAGCGTCGTCTTCTGGGGAGCGATCGCGATTGCCATCCTGCTGGGCCTGGCCGGGCTCGCCCTCGCCGCCCGCTGGGCGCTTCGTTTCCGGGCGCCTGCACCGGCCGCAGGCCCGGCGCTGCCGACCTCGTACCTCGAGCGCGCGCTCGCCCTGTTCTTCTGGGCGAATGCACACGGCGACGAGACGCTCCAGCGCAAGGCGCTGGAACGGGTCGCCGACGAGCTGCCGCTCGACGTCATCGACCTCTCGGACGCGGCCCGGGAGCTGGCCTGGTCGCCCGAAGCGCCTGAGGGAGACGAGGTCGAGGCCATATCGGAGCGGGCCGGCGTCCCCGCGCACCACGAGAACGGGACGGGCGAGTGAGGGGAACGACGCTCAAGCGGCACGGCGCCACGACGCTCGGCGACCTTCCCCGCCTCACTCTCCCGGCCGAGCGGACGACGCTCGTTCGCGGCGCGCTTCTGCTCGCGCTCGCGGCCGCCCTCGCGGGCGCCGTGCTCCTCGCGCGCTCCGCGGGCAGCGGTCGCGCGGCCGTGCTGCCGGGCGGAGCCAGCACGGGCGAGCTCGTGATCGACATGTCCGCGAGCGACGTCGGCCAGAGCTTCGAGCGGATCTCGACGGTGATGGACGGGCTGGCGTCGGCCAATCAGGCCATGGGCCTGATCATGTTCTCGGACACGGCCTACGAGCTCCTGCCGCCGAACTCTCCCTCGAGCGCCCTCCTCCAGTTCGACCGCTTCTTCACGCCGACGACGATCACCCACGGCGCGCCGATCTACGGCCAGAGCCCGTGGAACCGGTTCAGCGGCGGGACGAGGATCGCTGCCGGGTTGAAGGCGGGCGCGGACGCGCTCCGGCGCGCCCAGGTCACGCACGGCTCGCTGCTCCTGCTGAGCGACCTCAACGACTCCGCCGGAGACCTCTCCGCCCTGGCGGCGGAGTCGCTCGCTCTCAAGAGAGAGCACATTCCCGTTCGCATCGTCCCGCTCTACGCCACCACGGACAACGTCAAGATCTTCGCCTCGCTCTTCGGCTACCAGGCCTTCGTCTCGCCGACGGCGTTCAAGACCAAGTCGACCCGGCACGTGCAGCCGATCGCGGCCGCGTGGCCGTGGGCCTTGATCGGGGTCGGCGTGCTTCTCGTCGCGCTGCTCACGGCGAACGAGCACTTCAACTCCCGCCTGCAAGCGGAGCCTGCAGCATGACGCCGCTGCGCCGCTCGCTGCCCCTCATCGCGGCGCTCGCCCTGATGGGGCTCGCCGTGGCGTTCGTACTGCTGGCCCTGGACGTCCGCTCGTGGCAGCACACCGTCAACAGCGACGACGTCCGCTTCCAAACGGTGCACTCCGGCCCGGGCCTCTGGCGCTCGCCCGCGGTCATCCCGGGTGACCCGGCCCGCGCGATCCTCGGTCTCGACGACGGGCTCGCCTTTCGGCACGCCCTCCAGCTCTTTTGGCTGAGCGAGGTCGGAGTCACTCACGCAGCCGCCGCGGCGGGGAGCCTGACGCAGACCCAGATCGACGCACAACAGGATCTCCAGGCGATCCTCGACCACGGCAAGAGCCCGGCGGAACGCTCCGCTGCGGCCAACCTCCTCGGCTACATGGCGATCAGGACGCCGGCTGCGGACAGCGAGACGCAGACCGAGACGCTCAACCGGGCAGAGGCGTACTTCCGGCAAGCGATCAATCTGGATCCGACGAACTACGCCGCGAGAGTCAACCTCGAGTTCGCGCTCAGGCTGACCCGCCCCGACAAGTCGCGCTTCGGCACCGACGCGCACGGCGGGTTCGGCTCCGGCGGATCGGAGGGCGCAGGAATCATCGGTGGAGGCTTCTGACGGGCATCTCCTTCCTGACTCCGTTTGCGGCGCTGTTCGCGCTGACGGCGATCATCCCGCTCGCCACCTTCGCGCTGATGGAGAGACGCACCGACCGGCTCCGCCGGTTCTTCTCGCTCGCGAAGCCGAGACGCCGCGACCTTGCCCTCGTGGCGGTCGCGCTCGCCGTCCTTCCCGCGCTCGTCGCCGTTGCCGCAGCGCAGCCCGTCGTGATCCACCGGCAGTGGATCACCGAGCGACTCGACGCACAGGCGTTCCTCGTCTTCGATACCACCCAGTCGATGAACGCGCAGAGCAGCCCGGACGCGCCAACGCGACTCGAGCAGGCGAAGCGCGACGCCGAGCAGCTGATCACGCGGATGGGTGACATCCCGGTCGGAATCGCGACAATGACCGACCGCGTCCTCCCGGATCTGATGCCCACGACTGATCTCGCTCTCCTCAGGCGGGAGATCAATGTCGCGGTGGGGGTCAACGAGCCGCCGCCTATGGTGCGCTACCCCGGACAAGTGCCGCTATTCCCAGCGCTCTTCCCGGTCTCGACCGACAATATGTACGCGCCCCAGGCCAAGCGCAGGGTCCTCGTGGTCTTCACTGACGGCGAGACGCCGCCGCTTTCGCCGATCGCCTACGACCTCGCGCACGAGCTGACCATCCCCCCGCTCTTCGTGCGCGTCTGGGGCCCCAACGAGCACATCTACCTGCACGGGCACATCGATCCGCACTATCGGTCGGATCCCGCAGGCGGCGCCGTGCTGAGGGAGTTCGCCAAGAACCTCCACGGGCAGGTCTTCGGCGAGCACGACCTTTCCGGCCTGGTGCGCGCGATCCACGCGGAGGCGGGAACGAAGCCGGCGCGCTCGCTCACACTCGGGTACGAGCGCAGCGCCTTGGGCCCGTGGTTCCTGCTCGCCGGCGTCGTCCCGCTCGGATTCCTGCTCTACCGCCGGAACCTCTAGCGCTACGGCCGCTTCACGATCCAGTACACGCCGCCGGCGGAGCGCGGAAGCTTGCCGCCGGCATCAGCGGCGCGAAAGCAACCTACGTTCTACGATGTTTTCTCCATGGCAGGGGAAATACGGCTCACGCTTCACGATGGAGAAGGACTGACCATCGCCGGCGAGGACGTACAACACGTCTACGAGAACCTGTGGCGACTCGCGCCCAAGCCCGGCGCCGTCTCCCTGGCAGCGGCGATACGCGGTCTCATGGGACGGTCGAACGTCACCCGCGCCCCGCTCGACCTCACAGCCAACCAGAGCGCAACGCTTCGGGAAGCCATGGCAATGCTTGACGAGAACCGTGAGCGCTAGGAGATCTACCCGCGCGGACAGAGCTTGAGGCCCGCGTCTATCAGGACGCCGATGTCCTTTCGCTGACTCGCGAAGAGCTGGTGCCTCGGCTTCGCCCAGATCGGCCGGATGTCGCGCCAGCCTTGCTTGGCGGCGATGTCCCCGGCCGTTCCGTTGAGCCAGTAAACCGTCCCGTCGTCCGTCTTGAACGTGACGGCACCCGGGTATGGCGGCTTGTGACAGTCGAGCGTTCCCGCGGTGACGGTGAGCGGCCAACCCTTCCCGAAGTCGCTCTCCGCGACCCGGCCGGCGGAGGACTTCGTGGTGGTCGGCGTGCCGTTCGCAGCCGACGACAGCCTCTTGCTTCCCGGGCTCCCGGCCGCGCCCGCGATCACAGCGATCACAGCGATCACAGCGATCCCGCCTGAACCCAGAGCGGCCAGCCGCGGAATCTCCGCCACGCGCGCCTATACCACGACGATGAACCCATGCCCGGACTCTCCAGTGATCTGAGAAGGCGCCTACCGGAGTCGAACCGGTGTACTGGGTTTTGCAGACCCATGCCTAACCACTCGGCCAAGGCGCCGCGGCCGCCATGGTATCCGGGCGCTCAGGGAAGAACTTCGTCCAGAAAGGCGACCGCCCGCTCGAACACGTCCACGCGGTTCGCGAGCTTCTCGACCATGTGTCCCTCGTCCTCGTAGATCACCAGCTCGCAGCGAACGCCTCGCCGGACGAGCTCGCTGTGGATCGCCTCCGACTCGCTCACCGGCACGCGCGGGTCGTTGCGCCCGTGCTCGATGAAGAGCGGCGCCCCGATCGCGTCGAGCCGGCTCCACGGAGACAGTCGCTCGAGCAGCTCCGGGTCGCTCAGCGGCCCGTACTCGCGCTCGCGGGCGGCGCGGCGCCAGATCGACGTGTTCTCGAGGAACGTGCGCAGGTTCGAGATGCCGACGAACTCGATCCCCGCCGCCCAGAGCTCCGGCTGGAACGCGAGCGCGGCCAGCACCATGTAGCCGCCGTAGGAGCGGCCATAGACGACCGCGCGCGACGCGTCGATCTCGGAGCGCGCCGCGAGCCACGCGTGCAGGGAGGCGAGATCCGCGACCGAGTCGAGCCGCTTCTCGACGTCGTCCAGGTGCTCGAAACGCTTTCCGTAGCCGCTCGAACCACGGACGTTCGGCGCCGCCACCGCGTAACCGCGCGAGACGAGGTACTGCGTGAGCGCGCCGAAGCCGGAGGAGTACCACGGCTGCCACTGCGCCTCCGGCCCGCCGTGCACGGTCACCACGACCGGGAACGGCCCCTCGCCCTCCGGCATGAAGAGGAAGACGGGGATGGACTCGCCGTCGAAGCTCTCGTAGCGATGGAGGGACGGCTCGCGGCCACCCTCGACCCGTCCGAGATCGGTCAGCTTCTCCGTCTCGCCGGAGTCGAAGTCGTGCACCCAGACCTGGGACGGCTCCGTCGTCGTCGAGAAGCCGAACGCGACGCGTGCGCCGTCGGGCGAGAAGACGAAGTGCTCCGCGACCCCGTCGGCCGGCAGCGGCAGGCCCTCGATCCGCGAGTAGCCGTCCTCGTTCGCCTCGACGAGCAGGTGCCGGCCCGCGTGGTCGCCGAAGCAGACGAGATCCCAGTCGGACTCGTGGACGACCTCCCACCGCTGCTCGGACAACTCGTACCGGGCGACGGCGAACGTGTCGCGTGCCGCGTTCGTCGCGGCGTAGAGGAACGAGCCGTCGGCCGACCAGACGGGCGAGAAGTACTCGGCCGCCCCCTCGTGCGGCGTGATGTGGACGATCTCGCCGCTCTCGACGCCGAGCAGGAACAGGTTCGCGTCGCCGCTCGCTTCGCCCAGCTGCTCGGCGACGACCCAGCGGCCGTCCGGCGAGATCTCGTCCGCGGCGCACAGGCCGCCGAGCTCGAAGCTCCGCTCCTCGCCGCCGTCCAGCCGGCGGACGACGACGTCGAAGTCGACGCCGTTGCGGCGGTTCGTCGAGTACGCGAGCAGCGACGCGTCGCGCGAGACGTGCGGCGACCGGTGGATGAAGCGCGGGTCCACGACGAGCGGCTCGCCCTCGAGATAGAGCTGGCCGCGCTCGTTCCCGCCCTCGTCGATCTCGAGCAGCAGGCGGTCGTCCGGCAGCAGCTGCCCGTCCACCGGCTCGGGATAGCTCGTCAGCTGCTCCAGCTCACGTGTCTCGAGCGGGAGGCGATAGAGCTGGCGCGTTCCCGACAGGTCGCAGGCCACGAGCAGCCACGATCCGTCGCGGGACCACGACAGCGGATACGCCTGCCGCAGCTCGAGCAGCGTCCGCAGATCCCCCACGCGCTGAGGCTATCGCGCGCGGCTCAGACCGCGACGGCGAGCTCGGGGATGATCTCGTCGCCGAACGCCTGCAGCGTCTCCTCCTGGCTGTGCGTCATGAGGTAGATGTTGAACTGGTCGACGCCGACGGACGCGAGCTCCTGCAGCTTCGCCTTCGCCTGCTCCGCGGTCCCGAGGACGCAGAAGCGGTCGCAGATCTCGTCGGTGACGAACTCACCGTGCTTCGCGCCGACCCGGGAATGCTCGTTGTAGTCGTAGAACTTGCGCGCCTGGACGTAGTCGGTGAGGGCCTTCGGCACGGCGCTGCCGTCGGCGCCGTACCGCTCGATGAGGTCCATGACGTGGTTCGAGACCATCGCCGGGAACCACCGCACCTGCTCGCGCGCGTCGGCGAGGTCGCCGGAGATGTGCGCGGGCGCGCCGACGATGCACGTGAGCTGCGCCGGGTCACGGCCGGCCTCCTCGGCCGCGCGGCGCGCGGTGTCCATGATCCATTGGATGATCTCGGGGTCGGCGAGCTGGATGATCACGCCGTCCCCGACGCGGCCGGCGACGCCGAGCGCTCTCGGCCCGTAGCCCGCGACCCACATCGGGATGCGCGGCAGCTCCGGCCGCACCCACTTGAGCTGGAGCTGCTTGTCGTTCCACTCGACCTCGTCGCCGTTCATGAAGCTGCGCACCATCGCGCACGCGCTCTCGAAGTCCGCGACCCTCATCGGCTTCCGGCCGACGTACCGAACCGCCGAGTCGCCGCGCCCGATGCCCATCGCCATCCGCCCATCGGAGAGGTCCTGGAGCGTCGCATACGCGCTCGCGAGCACGGTCGGGTCGCGCGTCGCGGGGTTCGTCACGAAGTGGCCGAGCTTGATCTTCGAGGTCTCCCGCGCCGCGACCGCGAGCATCGGCACCGACTCCTGCCAGAGGACGTGGGAGTCGTACGTCCATGCGTACCCGAAGCCGTGCCGCTCGGCGAGCTGGATCAGCTCGAGCCAGCGCGAGAACGGCGGATCCGGGAGAACTGTGACCCCGAAGTCCACACTGCAGAATCTACAAGCGCTCGAGCACGACGACCGGGATCTTGCGGTCCGTGCGGGTCGCGTACTCGTCGTAGTGCGGCCAGATCTCGCTCATGAGCTCCCACAGCCGCTCGCGCTCCTCACCCCCGGCGTCGCGTGCGCGGACGCGCCACCGGTCGCCCAGGATCTGGACCTCCGCCTCGGGGTTGGCCCGCAGGTTCCGATACCAGCCCGGGTGCGCCGGAGCTCCGCCCTTCGAGGCGACGAGCACGACGTTGTCGCCGTCGCGCCCGAAGATGAGCGGATTCGTCCGCTGCTCGCCGGTCGTCCGACCGTTCGTGAAGAGGATCGCGATCGGCGCGTCCTCCTTCCAGCGGTAGCCGATCGTCCCGTCCGTCTCGAGGTAGCTGCGGACGTGCTCGTCGCCGAACAGGTGCGCGGCCGGTTCGAGCGCGCTCATGCGAATGCCTCCAATGCCTTCGTGGTCAGCCTGTCGAGCGCCTGCACCGCGAGCTCGAGGTGCTCCTCCTTCGTGTCCTCGAGCTTCGTGTGCGAGAGCCCCCGTAGGGACTGAACGAACAGCATCACCGTCGGGATTCCCGCCCTTGCGACCTCGGCGGCGTCGTGGAGCGGGCCCGAAGGCAGCCGGTGCGACGAGCCCGCGACCTCGCGCACAGCCTCGTCGGCGAGCTCGAGCAGCCGGTCGTCGAAGGGGATCGGCTCGATCGACCAGATCTTCTCCCACTCCACCTCGATGCCCTCCTCGTGCGCGAACCGTCGAGACGCCGCCTCGGCGTTGCTCAGCATCTCGGCGAGCCACGTCGCGTCGAGATGGCGCTGGTCGAGCAGGCACTCGGCCGTCTCGACCACGGACGTGACAATGCCGGGCTTCGTCACGACGCCACCCATGGTGCAGACGGCTCCGCCGCCGACGCGCTCCGCGATCTCGCGGATCTCGAGCTCGAGCTTCGCCGCTCCCGCCAGGGCGTCGTGCCGCTTGTCCATCGGTGTCGACCCGGCGTGCGCCGCCTGGCCGCGGAAGGTGACGAGATGGCGCTCGACGCCGAAGGTGCCGAGGACGACGCCGAGCGGGAGGTCGAACGACTCGAGCACCGGGCCTTGCTCGATGTGGAGCTCGAGGTACGCGACTGCGCCGGCGAGTTGCTTGCGCGCTTCGAGAGCGCGGTCGAGCTCGACGCCGTGCCCGGCGAGCGCGTCGGGCAGCGAGATCCCGTCGGCGTCGCGGCGCTCGCGCAGCTCGTCCTGGTCGCTCATCGAGCCGGCCGCCGCCGAGGAGCCGAAGAGCGACCGGCCGAAACGGGCGCCCTCTTCGTCGGCCCAGTTGACGAGCCGCACGGTCAACGGCGGCGTGCCGTCCTCCGCGAGGCGCCGCAGCACCTCGACGCCGGCGAGGACGTTGAGGCAGCCGTCGAGCCAGCCGCCGTTCGGCACCGAGTCGATGTGCCCGCCGAGCAGCAGCGCGCGCTCGGAGGAGCCCGGCAGCGTGAACCACTGGTTGCCGGCCTCGTCCACCTCTTCCTCGGCGCCGATCGGACCGACCTTCTCGCGGAGCCAGGCCCGCGCCCGCTCCCACGTCTCGGTCCACGCGACCCGCTGTGCTCCGTTCTCGTCGCCCGTCAGCTCCTGCAGCTCACGGAGCTCCGCGACGGTCCGTGCCGGTGACAGGCTCACGAGGCGAGCTTAAACTCGGAGGCGATGTCGATCCTGATCCGCGGAGGACGCGTGGTCACCGCCGCCGACGACTACGTCGCCGACGTCTTCGTCGAGGGTGAGCGAGTCGCCCTGATCGGCGCCGAACTCGACGTCGCGGCCGACCGGACGATCGACGCGAGCGGCAAGTACGTGCTGCCGGGCTGCATCGACCCGCACACGCACCTCGACATGCCCTTCGGGGGCACGGTCACGATCGACGACTTCGAGTCGGGACAGGGATCGGCCGCGTGCGGCGGCACGACCTGCCACGTCGACTTCTGCATCCAGGGACAGGGCCAGACGTTCGCGGAGGCGCTCGAGACCTGGCACGCGAAGGCGAACGGCAAGACGATCATCGACTACGGCTTCCACATGGCGGTCACCGACCTCGCCGGCGAGGAGCGCCTCGAGGAGCTCGCCGGGCTGCCCGAGCAGGGCATCACCTCGTACAAGCTCTTCATGGCGTACAAGAACGTCCTGCAGGTCGACGACGAGACGCTTTTCCGCGCAATGGAGGTCGCGGCGGCGAGCGGAGCGCTCGTGATGGTGCACGCGGAGAACGGCGACGCGGTCGACGTCCTCGTCCGGGAGGCTCTCGCCCGCGGCGACACGGCGCCGATCCACCATGCCCTCACGCGGCCGCCGGAGCTCGAGGGCGAGGCCACCAACCGCGCCATCCAGCTCGCGCGGATCGCCGGCAGCCCTCTGTACGTCGTCCACGTCACCTGCCGCGAGGCGGTCGACCCGATCCGCCGCGCGCGCGAGCAGGGCTGGAACGTCTGGGGGGAGACGTGCACCCAGTACTTCTTTCGGTCGATTGACGACCTGGCGCAGCCGGACTTCGAGGGCGCGAAGTACGTCTACTCGCCGCCGGCCCGCGATTCCGCGAACCACGACGTGCTGTGGGACGCGGTGCGTACCGACGCGCTCTCGGCGATCTCGACGGACCACTGCGCGTTCCTCTGGGACGGCCAGAAGACGCTCGGCAAGGACGACTTCACGAAGATCCCGAACGGCGGCCCCGGCCTGGAGGACCGGCTGAAGATGATTCATCAGTTCGGCGTCCGCGAGGGCCGGATCGGCCTCAACCGCATGGTCGACCTTCTCGCCACGCAACCGGCGCGGCTGTTCGGGCTCTATCCGCGCAAGGGGACGGTCGCGGTGGGGGCCGACGCCGACCTCGTCGTCTTCGACCCCGAGCGGCGAGAGACGATCTCGGCCTCGACGCACCGCTCGAGGTGCGACTACAGCCTCTACGAGGGCACCGAGGTGGTCGGTGCGCCGGAGATCGTGCTCCTCCGCGGCAACGTCCTCGTCGAGGACGGCGAGCTCGTGGCGACACCGGGCGCGGGTCGTTTCGTCCGGCGGGCGCGGTTCGGCGAGCGGCTCGAGGCCGGCACAGCGGTCCCCTCCTAGCAGGGCTTTTTTTACCTCGCGCGAACACAGCTGCGCTAGCGTCATGCGAGTCGTGGGGTTCGTCATCGGAGCGCGGCGCGGGCGGTTCTGGCTGCTCGCGGGTTTCGTCATCGCGCTTGCTGCGCTCCTGTCGGCGAGCGCGTCGGACGCTGCGACCACGCGCGCGAAGGGTCTCGACGTCTCGAACTACAACGGGACGATCGGCTGGAGCAAGGTTGCGCACGCGGGGTACCGCTTCGTGTTCGGCAAGGCGACCGAGGGCACGTCCTACACCGACAAGACCTATACGAAGAACCGGAACGGGAGCGAAAGCGCAGGTCTCGTCTTCGGCGCGTACCACTTCGCGCGGCCGGCGGGCGGAGGCGTCGCCGCCGCCACCGCGAGCGCGATCAAGCAGGCCAACCACTTCCTCGCGGTCGCCGGGCCGCAGCCCGGAGAGCTGCCGCCGGTGCTCGACCTCGAGGTGACGGGGAACCTCACGAAGCAGCGCCTGCTGGCCTGGACGCTGGCCTGGCTCGACCAGATCGAGGCCCGCACCGGCGTCGAGCCGTTCCTCTACACCTCGCCGCTGTTCTGGAAAGGGCACCTCGGCAACTCGACGGCCGCAGCCGCCGCCGGGACCGGCCTCTGGATCGCGCACTGGACCTCCAGCAGCAAGCCGATGATTCCCGCCGCGAACTGGAACGGCAACGGCTGGAGGTTCTGGCAGTGGACGAACTGCGCCTCCGTCCCCGGGATCAAGCACTGCACCGACGGCGACCGGATGAACGGCACGAAGCTGGCGTCCGTCGCCATCCAGCCGTACCCGGCCGGCGTGCCTCTCCTCTCCACCCCGCCGACGATCGTCGGGGCTCCCGTGGCCGGCCGGCTCCTCGCCGCCGTGCCGGGGACGTGGGAAGGCGGCAAGCCGCTCACATTCACGTACCAGTGGAGACTCTGCGACGCGGCAGGGGCCAATTGCACACCGATCTCCGGCGCGACCGGCGAGTCGTACCGGCCGCCCAGCGCGGCTGTCGGACACTCGCTCAAGGTCGTCGTGACGGCAACCTCCGCCGGGGGGTCGGGAATCGCGACCTCGGACGCGACGGCCGCCGTCTCCCCCGCAGGCACCTCGCCGACCGTCAGCCCGAAGAACCTCAAGCCGCCGCAGATCCTCGGAACCGCCCAGGACGGTCAGGTCCTCACGAGCTCAGCGGGAACCTGGACCGGCTCACCCACGAAGTACACGTATCGCTGGCGGCGCTGCAACGCCGCAGGCTCTGCCTGCCTCGCGATCCCACACGCGACCGGCTCGCGGCGCACGCTCACACCCGACGACATCGGCTCGACGCTCTCGCTCGTCGTCACCGCGACCGGGAAGGGCGGCGCGACCTCCGCGACGGCGGCAACGACCGGAGTCGTGGTCGCAGCGCCGCTGCCGCCCGTCTCGATCGGCACCCAGAGCGTGCGGCGCGGCATCGCGGGCAATCTCCAGACCGACGACGGACGCGCCACCGTCACGTGGCAGCCGGGCGCGGTGCCCGTGGGCAAGACCGTCTCGCTCACGCCCTTCACCGGGACCCTCTCGGTGCCCGGGAGCGAGGTCGCACTGTCGGTGCCCGGACTGCCGTCGAAGGGGTTCCGGTGGCCCCTCGACCTGATGTTCGCGCAACCGCAGCCGAACCGGACGGTGCTCGGCTACTCGACGGACGGGAAGGTCTACCACTCCGTGCCCCCGCTCCAGCCGGCCCAGCTCCCGCCGGGGACGGCCGTCGGCTGGTACGTCGACACGAACAACCTCACCCACGTCCTGACGCGCACGCCGTTCCAGGTCGCCCTCTTCAAGAAGGGCGCGTGGGGAGATCCCACCTACACAGGGCCCAACGGGCCGGCGCTCGCGACCCAGACCAAGTTCCAGGCCCTCCGACACCCCGCCGATCGGACCCTGCAGCTCCTCACGCGTCTCACCGTGCGCTCGCAAGCGCGGGTGTCCGCGTCGGTGACGGGCCCGCACGGGGTTGCCGTCCCCGTCCTCGGCAAGGGCAGCCGCTTCGGCGCCCGTCTCGGGGCCGGCACCTTCCCCGTCCTCCAGTCCTACCGCCGCAAGCCCGGCCCGATGCAGGTGCACCTACGCCTCAACGCCCGCGTCCTCCGGCCCGGCGCCTACCGCCTCCGCGTCGTCGCCCTCGATCCGTGGGGACGGCGGAGCCGCCTGACGCTCCGCTTCCGCTATCCCTGAGCCGTGAGCGCTCTGAGGCTCAGCAGCTCGTACGCGACGTTCGCCGCAGCGACCGCCGTCGGCTGGCCAGGACCGTCGTAGGACGGCGCCACCTCGACGACGTCTGCGCCCGCAAGCTGGATCCCGCTCAGCGCCCGCAGGAAGGAAAGCGCTTCGGCCGTCGAGAGGCCGCCGACCTCCGGCGTGCCCGTCCCCGGCGCGAACGCCGGATCGAGCACGTCGATGTCGAACGAGAGGAACACGGGTCGCGTGCCGACGCGTCCGCGCACGAGGTCGCCGTATCCGGCCGGCCCGAGCTCCAGCAGCTCGTCGCAGGAGAGGACGGCGAAGCCGAGCTCCCGCGCCGACTCGAGATCCTCCGCACCGTAGAGCGACCCGCGCAGGCCGGCCTGCACCGAGGCGGCTGCTTCGATCAGGCCCTCCTCGACCGCACGTTTGAACGTCGTGCCGTGGAAGAAGCGCTGGCCGAAGTACTCCTCCCACGTGTCGCCGTGCGCGTCCAGCTGGACGAGAGCGAGCGGCCCGTGCCGGGCTGCGAGAGCGCGCAGCTCGGCGAGCGTGACGGAGTGGTCGCCGCCGAGGGCGAGTGGGAAGGCACCGGCGTCGAGGAGCGGAGCCAGCCCCTCCTCGACCTGCCCGTACGTGCGCTCGGTGTCGCCCGGCGAGACCGGGAGGTCGCCGTAGTCGACGATCGAGAGCGTCTCGACGACGTTGACGCCGAGCGCCGGGTTGTACGGCCGCAGCAGTGCCGAAGCGGAGCGGATCGCCTCGGGGCCGAAGCGCGCTCCCGTCCGGTAGCTCGTCGCCGTGTCGAACGCGATGCCGTAGACGGCCGCGTCCACACCCGACAGGTCGGTCGTGTGCGGCGCGCGCATGAAGGTCCGGATCCCGGCAAAGCGCGGGATCTGCTGCGCATCAAGAGGGCGATGATGCGGCGGGTTCGTCACGTGCCGTCCACCAGCGGCGGAAGATTGCCGTCCGCGGGCGCGTCATGAGAGCATGAAGCTGCATCAGGTCCTGATCGTCGCGCTGGGGCTTCTGGTGCTCGCCATAGGCGGGTGGGCCGTCCAGGGCGCGCGCCGTCTCGCGACCATTTGAGATAGGGCCGCACGGCCGATCTCGCTACCGCGTCTGCGGGAAGCCGAGGTCGATCTTCGAGGTTGCCGGATCCGGCCAGCGGGACGTGACGACCTTGCCGCGCGTGTAGAAGTCGATCGCCTCCGGCCCGTAGACGTGCCGGTCCCCGAAGAGCGACGACTTCCAGCCGCCGAAGGAGTAGTACGCGACCGGAACCGGGATCGGGACGTTGATCCCGACCATCCCGGCCTGGACGTCGAACTGGAACTGCCGCGCCGCACCGCCGTCGCGCGTGAAGATCGCAACGCCGTTGCCGTACGGGCTGTCGTTCACGAGCCGCACCGCCTCCTCGTACGTCGCGACCCGCGTGACGCCGAGCACCGGGCCGAAGATCTCGTCGACGTACGCCTTCATCTCCGGCGTGACGTCGTCGAGCAGGCTCGGGTTGAGGAAGAAACCCTCCTCCGGCACGCCCGCCCTGCCGTCGACGACGACGGTCGCCCCCTCGCCGGGCGCGTTCTCGACGTACGAGGCGACACGGTCGCGGTGCTCCTGCGTCACGAGTGGCCCCATCTCGGAGGACGGATCCATCCCGTCCCCGACCTTGACCTTGGGAATCCGGTCCCGGATCGCGTCCACGAGCGGCTGCGCGACGTCGCCGACGGCCACGATGACGGAAACCGCCATGCAGCGCTCGCCTGCGGAGCCGTAGCCGGCCGAGACGGCCGCGTCGGCTGCGGCGGCCACGTCGGCGTCCGGCAGGACGATCATGTGGTTCTTCGCGCCGCCGAGCGCCTGGCAGCGCTTGCCGCCCGCCGTCGCCTTCTCGTAGACGTACCGGGCGATCGGCGTCGAGCCGACGAACGAGATCGCGGCGACGTCCGGATGCTCGAGCAGCGCGTCGACCGCGACGCGGTCGCCCATGATCACGTTGAAGACGCCCCCCGGCAGGCCGGCCTCCGCGAGCAGCTCGGCGACCCAGAGCGACGCGGACGGGTCCTTCTCCGACGGCTTGAGCACGAAGCAGTTGCCGCTCGCGATCGCCGGCGCCCACATCCACATGGGCACCATCGCCGGGAAGTTGAACGGCGTGATGCCCGCGACGACTCCGAGCGGCTGCCGGATCGAGTAGACGTCGATGCCGGTCGAGGCCTGCTCGGAGTGCTCGCCCTTGATCAGCTGCGGAATGCCGCAGCAGTATTCGACGACCTCGAGCCCGCGCGTCACCTCGCCGACCGCGTCGACCAGAACCTTGCCGTGCTCGCGAACGAGAATCTCGGCGAGCTCCTCGCGGCGCGCGTGCAGCAGCTCGCGAATGCCGAAGAAGACCTCCGCCCGCTTCGCCAGCGAGGTCTCGCGCCAGACGGGGAACGCCTCCTTCGCAGCCTGGACGGCCGCATCGACTTCCTCGGCGGTGGCGAAGTCGACGGCGCCGGTCTGGCGCCCGGTCGCGGGGTTGTAGACAGGGCCGCTGCGGCCGGATCCGCCGTCGACGCGGCGTCCGCCGATCCAGTGCGGGATCCCTGTTGCGGCGGGTGCGTCGACGGTCTCGGTCATGCGTGCACCGTAGCGGGAGGGCGCGGGGCGCGGCACGGCCGCGCCCCGCGCCGAGCTGCTCAGGCAGTGGCCGGCTCGGGCATCAGCCCGAGCTGCGTCATGACCTGTACCTGGTCGAAGTAGAGCCGAGTGTCGACGACGACGTCGCCTTCGACCTTGAAGATCTGCACGCCGCGGCCGTTCAGCGACCGGTTCGTCGCCGGGATCTCTCCCATCGGGGTCTGCATCGGAGCCGTGTGCGTGCCCTCGAAGCTGAACTCCTGTACGACCCAGTCGCCGGCGGCGACTTCGTTGTGCACGGTGATCCGTGCGTCCGGGAACGCGTGGATCCACTCCATCGCGTACTGAGTGGTTGCCTCGCGGCCCTCGAGGTGGATGTCCCCGGGTGCCTCGAAGACGGCGTTCTCGGCGTTGAGCGAGCGGATCCGCTCCTCGTCGTGCGCGTTGAACGCATCGATGAACTGCGCGCCCAGAGTCTGCGCGTCTGCCATTGAGTCCTCCTTCGCTGGAGAAGTGGACTATCGCGGCGACCCTACGCCCATCCGAACGGCCGCGCAACGACCGCTCCAGACCGTAACCTCGTGGTCGCATGAAGGAGATCTGCCCGCGCTGCAACGCCGACATGGAATGGCGACACGGGACCTTCCAGTGTCCGAAATGCCGCCTGAAGGTCGGCTGTTGCGAGGGCGAGACGGGTGACTGCCGGGACCCGGGCTAGGCTCGAGGAGCTCGAGAGCTCGCGGCTCGAGGCGCGCGCGAGCGAGCTGCTCGTGGTTCTTTGCTGGCTCGTGAAGGACGACATCGAGATCGACGAGGCCGAGTTGAACGGGGCTCGCCGCCGCGCGATGTTCGTGCTTGCCGCCGGCGGCGACCCGCACCGTGACGTCGGGATCGACTCGATCGCGGCCGAGCGTCTCGCCGGCGAGCTCGACACACCGGCGCGGCGCGAGCAGCTCAGGAGCGCGCTCGCCGCGCTGCCGGCCGACGACCTGCCCGCAGTGTCGGCTGCGGCGGAGTCCCTCCGGGCGGATCCCGAGCTCGCCTGGCGCTCGTTCGCGCTCTCGCTGCTCGCCGACGAGCTCGCAGACGAGTAGTCAGCACAAAAAGCGACTACTCTGGACGGCAGTCCGTGGCGATCTCGAGACCCGAACCTCGCCGTCGGTTGAAGCTCCCGCGCAACCTGCCGGGCGGGCGGCGGCCCCTACCGTATTCGCGCGCCGACGCGCCGTACTTCCGGAGCTCGGGCTTCTACGTCCGGGTGGGCGGGCTGGCGGTCGTGGTCGCCGCCGGGCTCTCGCTCCTGCTCCTCCGTGCGTGGTCGATCCAGGTGCTGCACGGCAAGCAGTACGCGCAGGCCGCGCACAGCCAGGCATTTCGCACGGTCGACGTGATCGGCACACGCGGAGCGATCGTCGACGCCGACGGGCGGCTGATCGCCGGCACAACGGGACACGACGTCGTCGACGCCGACGCCGCTTCGCTCGGCAGCCGTGACGCACGCGGCCACTGGCATCCGAGTGCTGCGGGCTTCCAGGCGCTCGGCCGGTTCGCCGTGCTCACAGGCACGCCACGGCGCGTCCTCATGGCGCGCATCCGCTCGAGCGTCTACCACTCACCCTTCGCGCCCGCCGTCGTCATCGAGCATCCGTCCGCTGCGCTCACGAGCTATCTGCAGGAGCGAAGCGACAGGTTCCCCGGCTTCAAAGTGGGGGTCGAGGACATCCGGAGCTACCCGCAGGGCGCGTTCGGCGGCGAGTTCCTCGGCCTGCTCGGCCAGATCACCACCGGAGAGCTCAAGGCCGGGGCGTACAAGGGCGCGAAGGCGGGAGAGGTCGTCGGCCAGAGCGGCGTCGAGGCCGCGTACGACTCGCGGCTCAACAAGGGCTTCGTACAGGCGAAGGTCCCCGTCGACTCCATGGGCCGCATCGCCGGAGCCCTCCGCGTGCCGCGCCAGAAGCAGCCGCCCACGCTGCAACTCTCGATCGACACGCGTCTCCAGAAAGCGGCGCAGAAGGCGCTGATCTACGGGATGGAGCAGTCGCGCCTCAACGGCTACTCGCCGACGGGAGCCTCCGCGGTGGCGATCGACCCGTGGACGGGCGCCATCAAGGCGATCGTCAGCTACCCCACTTTCAACGAGAAGGCCGCCGCCGACAACCCCCACTACTACGAGCGGCTCCTCCACGAGAAGTACACGGCACCGACCTTGAACCGCGCGATCGCCGGCGCGTATCCGACCGGCTCGACCTTCAAGCCGATCATCGCCGAGGCGGCGCTCAGCGCCGGGATCATCACGCCGTCCACTCCGCTGGCCTGCACCGGCGTCTTCTACCTGGGGAACTTCCCCTTCCACAACGTCGAAGCCGGGGTCGACGAATCGATGACCTTGCCGACCGCGCTCGAGCAGTCGTGCGACACATGGTTCTACCGGCTGGGCAACCTGGTCTGGCAAGCCAACCCGAGGGCGCAGGGAACGCTGATCCAGAACTGGGCCAGCAGGCTCGGGCTCGGCACGACTCCGCCGGTCGACCTGACCGGGGCGACGACCGGCTACCTCCCGCGGCCCGGGAAGACCTTCGACCGGGTGAACGGCTCGCCGTGGACGGAGGGTCAGACGATCAACCTCGCGATCGGACAGGGCAGGCTGGATGTGAGCCCGCTCCAGCTCGCCGTCGCGTACTCGGCGCTGATCAACGGCGGCAAGGTCGTCCGGCCGCACGTCGGCGAGGCCGTGCTCAGGAACGGCCACCGGCAACCGCTCCACTTCCCGCCGGTACGCAGGCTGAGGCTCTCCCCCTACACCTGGGCGATCAGGCAGGGCCTGTACGAGGCGGCGAACGACCCCGCCGGGACCTCGTATCCCGTCTTCCAGGGCTTTCCGATCAAGGTCGCGGGCAAGACGGGCACCGCCGAGCCGGACCCGGTCAGCTCGTGGTACGCCTCGTGGGCGCCGTACGACCACCCGAAGCTCGTCGTCGTCGTGAACGTCGAGCACGGCGGCTACGGCGCGCAAGCGGCGGCGCCGGCGGCGAAGAAGATCTACGCGGCGTACTTCCACGTGCACGGCTAGCCGCGGCCCGTGTTGACGCACGGCGGCCCGGATGAGAGGTTACGCCGTGTTCGTCGCGAGCGGCCCGTGATGCCCCCTTCCGGGCCGTTCGCGCCTTTCGCCTACGGATCCCTGAGGGGCCCGAGCTCGATGTTGACGCGCGTGACCTGTCCGCGCAGGACGCGCACGCGGGACGTCAGCACGGTCGCCCGGCCCGGGATCCGGATCCCGTAGCGGCCGGCGCGAAGTCGGATTCGGTACGCCCCGGCGTCGGTGCTCGTCGTCCGGGCAACCGGACGGCCGTGCCGGTAGAAGACGAGCTCGACGCCGGGCAAGACTGTGCAGGGTTGTTCCTTGGCGCACGTGGGACTGCGGGTGACGGCGCCCTGGAGCACACCGGTCTGGCGCGGATGTGCCGTGCCGGCGTTGGCGGTCGCGGCGAGGGCCAGCATCAGCCCGATGAGGGCAGCGAACCTCACAGCGCTTCCAGGATACTTGTTGCGGGAACCGTCCGTCCGTATGGCGCCGAACAAGAAAGAGCTCGATGCGCAGCTTCGTGAGCTGGGCGAGCGACACGCCGAGCTGGCGGAGATCGTGCAACGTCTCGCCACCCACGCGGCCGTCCTGGCCGTGGCGGTGCGTGACCCCGAGGGGGTGCCGACCGCCGATCTCGACGCTGCGTTGAGCGGGCTCAGCGAGATCTCAGCCGCGCTTGTCGGGCGGCGCTAGCTCTCGCTGTGCCTCTTCCAGAGATCGATGAGCCAGCGAGACGAAACGGAGAGCTTGTCCTCGACGGCTAGCGTCCCTCCCTCACGGAGCGTCTTCTTGTCGGCCGAGAGAAGCACGACGACCATCTCCGGATGCCGGCGCCAGATCTCGCGTGCGACCTCGATACCGTCCAATCCCGGCAAGAGAACGTCGAGCAGGACGAGTTGCGGCGAGGTCGCCGTGACGACGAAGTCGATGAGATCGAGCGCCTCCACTCCCGACGAAGCGGCGCCGGCGACCTCGAAGCCGGGCGTCGCCGCCACGACGGCGCAGAGCGCGTACCGGTAGACGTCGCTGTCGTCGACGACGAGCACGCGGACCGGCGGCTGACCCTGGCTGGCCACACCCCAACCGTGCTGGCGGCCCCTCGTCCGCCGTTGGGCACATTTGAGTCATCTTTCGGTCAAGCGGCTTGGTGAACCACCTGTCGAGCGATAGCTGAAGCAGCCCCGTCCGGCCAGGATGTGAGCCACGGTGAGGGTGCCCGATGCGGCGGGGCACTCTCGCCCGTTTCCGCCCCGAGCCGAGGAAAGTGAGTGGCGATGGCGATGCCCGCACGGACGAACGGCGAGGTTCTGCACCTGTGGCTTCGGCTGCTCGGCTGGCGGATCGAAACCGGACACGACGGCGATTACGTCGTCGGAGTCGCAACCCACCTGCAAGCAGACGGCAGCACTCTTCGCGTCGGCGGCTGCGCCCGTGATCACGGCGAGCTCGTGCTGCAGCTGTTCGAGCAGGCGATGCTGGCGCTCGAGCGGGACAACGAGAGGGCCCAGCACCGACTCAGAGCGGCGTAGCTGCCTTCAGCTCCGCGCGCTGACAGCGACGACTGCCTCAGCCTCGATCTCTACGTGCCAGCGTGGATCGAGAAGCTCGGTGACGAGGCCGGTGGTTGCCGGACGCGAGCCGCCGAACGCCTCGGCGTGTGCTCGTCCGACTTCCTCCATGTCGGCGGCATCGGTGATGTAGATCCGCGTCCGAACGACGTCGCGGAGAGTTGCGCCCAGCTCCCCGAGAGCTCGTTCGGCGCGGGAGTAGCCGAAGCGATCTTCCAGCGCCGCGCCGGAAGCAACTCGTTGCCTATCCACGGCGCGAGTCTCTCAGGAGGTGCGGGCCGGGCATGACCCGAGCGAAGCCGCTTACGAACCTGCGTAGGGCACTCGACCCTCGTCTCTGAGAAAGAGACAGATCGAGCACAGCTCTTTCCCGCATCCCGGGCACTCGTCACCGGCGGGTACGGGACACGAGCAAGGGCCACGAAAGCGACAGCACTTGAGACCGCCGGCGTCTTCGGGGATGTCGCCCAAGAGGCTCGCGTAGTCAGCCCGAGAGGGCTCCCGCAGAGGCTCTGTTGGGTTGTCCGGTCTGAGCGGGCGAACACGGGGCCACTCGTGCGGGTCGGTGTCCGGAGGGACCCCATCGGGATCTCGGACAAGAGGGCCAGCAGGTGTAACCCACGGCTCGATCTCGGTCGTGCTCATGACGAGGCCGCATGGATCACAG
>Ga0335076_10001467_pt1 | contig 22828 bp, 17 predicted proteins | sample Lox_Sample_25_FD_206717 | JGI IMG/M metagenome (GOLD analysis project Ga0335076, IMG submission 206717) | Soil microbial communities from Loxahatchee National Wildlife Refuge, Florida, United States - Lox_Sample_2.5 | ecosystem: Environmental > Terrestrial > Soil > Wetlands | place: USA... | reverse complement strand
CGATCGCATCATTGCCACCGTCAGCAAGAGCACCGCTGAACTGCAGGCTTACAACCCCAACTACATCGGTGGAGACATCATCGGCGGCGCCAACGACCGGCTGCAGATGCTGTTCCGGCCCCGGGTGGCGATCGACCCCTACTTCACCGGTGTGCCCGGCGTCTACCTGTGTTCGCAATCCACGCCGCCGGGCGCCGGTATCCACGGGCTGTGCGGCTACCACGCAGCCCAGTCGGCGTTGGGCAGGCTGGGCGTGACCTAAACCACCGGATTCGCTCAGCATTCTCGCAGCTACTAGGCTGGCGACCAGCAATTCGTCGGCGACTAAGGAGAGACAAGTGACGGTCCGGGTAGGCATCAACGGCTTCGGTCGAATCGGACGTAACTTCTACCGGGCCCTGCTGGCGCAGCAAGCCGAGGGCGCCGACACCGCCATCGAGGTGATCGCGGCGAACGACCTGACCGACAACACGACGCTGGCGCATCTGCTGAAATTCGACTCGATTCTGGGCCGGCTGCCCTACGACGTCACCCTGGAAGGCGACGACACCATCGTCGTCGGCAACGCCAAGATCAAGGCACTGGAGGTCAAAGAGGGCCCGGCGGCGCTGCCGTGGGGTGATCTGGGTGTCGACGTCGTCGTCGAGTCCACCGGCATCTTCACCAACGCCGCGAAGGCCAAGGGCCACCTGGATGCCGGTGCCAAGAAGGTGATCATCTCCGCGCCGGCCACCGATCCCGATATCACCATCGTGCTGGGCGTCAACGACGACAAGTATGACGGCAGCCAGAACATCATCTCGAATGCGTCGTGTACGACGAACTGCCTTGCGCCGCTTGCCAAAGTGCTGCACGACGAATTCGGCATCGTCAAAGGCCTGATGACCACGATCCACGCCTACACCCAGGACCAGAATCTGCAGGACGGGCCGCACAAGGACCTGCGTCGTGCCCGGGCCGCCGCGCTCAACATCGTGCCGACGTCGACCGGCGCCGCCAAGGCCATCGGCCTGGTGATGCCCGAATTGAAGGGCAAGCTCGACGGTTACGCGCTGCGGGTGCCGATCCCGACCGGCTCAGTCACCGACCTGACCGCCGATCTGTCCAAATCGGCCACCGCCGACGAGATCAACGCGGCGTTCAAGGCCGCCGCGGAAGGCAAGCTCAAGGGGATCCTCAAGTACTACGATGCTCCGATCGTCTCGAGTGACATCGTTACCGACCCACACAGTTCGATCTTCGACTCGGGCCTGACCAAGGCGATCGACAACCAGGCCAAGGTGGTGTCCTGGTACGACAACGAATGGGGCTACTCCAACCGCCTCGTAGACCTGGTCGCGCTGGTCGGCAAGTCGCTCTAGCCGTGACCATCCCCACCCTTTCCGACCTTCTCGCACAAGGGGTTTCGGGGCGCGGTGTGTTGGTGCGTTCCGACCTGAACGTGCCGCTCGACGACGGCATCATCACCGATCCCGGCCGTATCATCGCCTCGGTGCCGACGCTGAAGGCGCTGGTCGACGGCGGCGCGAAGGTGGTGGTGACCGCACATCTGGGACGGCCCACGGGTCAACCCGACCTGAAGCTGTCGCTGGCGCCCGTCGCCGCCGCACTCGGTGAGCATCTGGGGCAAGACGTGCAGTTGGCCGACGACGTCGTCGGCCGTGATGCACGGGCTCGCGCCGAGCGTCTGACGGATGGGGATGTCCTACTGCTGGAAAACATCCGCTTCGACCCGCGAGAAACCAGCAAGGACGACGGGGAGCGGATGGCGCTGGCCCGCGAGCTCGCCGAACTTGTCGGGCCCACAGGCGCTTTCGTGTCCGACGGATTCGGGGTGGTGCATCGCAAGCAAGCCTCGGTCTACGACGTCGCCACGCTGTTGCCGCACTATGCCGGCAATCTGGTTGCCGAGGAGGTGAGCGTGCTTGAGCGGCTGACCAGCTCGACGCGACGACCCTATGCCGTGGTGCTCGGAGGTTCGAAGGTATCGGACAAGCTCGGTGTCATCGAGCAGCTGGCCACCAAGGCGGACAGCATCGTCATCGGCGGCGGCATGTGCTTCACATTCCTTGCCGCAAGCGGTCTTTCGGTGGGGACATCGCTGCTGCAGACCGAGATGATCGACACCTGCCGCCGGTTGCTCGATGAATACGCGGACGTGCTGCGCCTGCCGGTCGACTTCGTGGTGGCCGACGAGTTCGCCGCCGATTCGCCGTCACGGATCGTCGCCGCCGACGCCATTCCGGAAGGCAAGATGGGGCTGGACATCGGTCCGGGGTCGGTGATCCGCTTCACCACGCTGCTATCCAACGCCGAGACCATTTTCTGGAACGGCCCGATGGGGGTTTTCGAATTCCCGGCATTCGCCGCGGGCACCAAGGGCATTGCCGAGGTGATCAGCGCGGCAACCGCCAAGGGCGCGTTCAGCGTGGTCGGTGGCGGGGACTCCGCTGCGGCCGTGCGTGCACTGGGCCTGCCCGAGGACGGCTTCTCGCACATCTCCACGGGTGGCGGGGCATCGCTGGAATACCTTGAGGGCAAAGAGCTGCCCGGCTTAAAAGTGCTGACCACCTAACGCGAAGGACGCCGATGAGCCGTAAGCCGCTGATAGCCGGCAACTGGAAGATGAACCTCAACCACTTCGAGGCGATCGCGCTGGTGCAGAAAATCGCGTTCTCGCTGCCGGACAAGTACTTCGACAAGGTTGATGTTTCGGTGATTCCGCCGTTCACCGATCTGCGCAGCGTGCAAACCCTGGTCGACGGCGACAAGCTGCGGCTGACCTACGGCGCCCAGGACCTGTCGCAGCACGACTCGGGCGCCTACACCGGCGAGATCAGCGGTGCGTTTCTGGCCAAGCTGGGCTGCAGCTTCGTCGTCGTCGGTCACTCGGAGCGGCGCACATATCACAACGAGGACGACGCGCTGGTGGCCGCCAAGGCCGCCGCGGCGCTCAAGCACGAGCTGACCCCGATCGTCTGCATCGGCGAGCACCTGGACGTCCGGGAAGCCGGTGAGCACCTGGCGCATTGCCAAGAGCAGTTGCTCGGATCGCTGGCCGGGCTTTCGGCCGAGCAGATCGGCAAGGTCGTCATCGCCTATGAGCCGGTGTGGGCGATCGGGACCGGGCGGGTGGCCAGCGCGACCGACGCCCAGGAGGTGTGCGCGGCGGTCCGCAAGGAGCTGGGCACGCTGGCGTCGCCGCATATTGCCGAGACCGTCCGGGTGCTCTACGGCGGGTCGGTGAACGCCAAGAACATCGGCGACATCGTCGCGCAGGAGGACGTCGACGGCGCCCTGGTCGGCGGCGCGTCGCTGGATGGCGAACAGTTCGCGACGCTGTCCGCCATCGCCGCGGGCGGCCCGCTGCCCTGACCCGCGCCCCGTCTCCGTGTAGCCACACCGCCGATGAATACCCTTCCGGCGCTGCGTCGTAGCGTTGTCGCGGCGCTGCGTCCCTCGGGCGCACCCTGGGCCGTCGGCCCTGCCCTCTGGGCCATCGGCACCGCGGCGCTGATCGCCGGCACCGGCGTGCTGGTCGGCCAACTGCAGCTCGTCGGCCTGGCATACCTCGGGGCCGCCTGCGCCTTCGTCTTCCTGCACAGCGGGTTCTACCGGGCACGGTGGTGGGCCTGGGTAGCCCAGGCGGTCGGTGGGGCAGTGGGTATCAGCGTGGGCGCGGAGCTGTGGCCCGGCTTCGGCGCCGGGCAAGTCCTGACCGCGGCGGTCGCCGGTGGGGTCTCGGGCATGCTCGGCGGGAGCTGGCCCAGCGCACCGGCGTTCGGGCTGATGCTGTCGATCGGCGTGGCGTTCGGCCAGTTCGGCGGGTCGTCCCTGCCATGGTGGCAGCAGGCGCTGTACTACCTGGTCGGCACGTCAATCGCCGCGGTGTCCGTGTTGGCGCCGTGGGCCTTTCACCGCGACAAACCCGAACGGCGGGCGCAGGCGGCGGTGTACTCCGCAGCGGCGGACCTGTGCGAGGTGATCGGTACCGACGAGGCCGGTGCGGCCCGCACCCGGCTGGCCGCCGCATCGGCCGTCGCGCGCGCAGCCCGGGACCGCCGCGGGGCTGACCGGGTGGCCTTCGCGGCGGCCACCCTGTATGCGCAGGGCCGCACGGTACCGGACAACGCCACCGCGGCGATCCGGCAGGCCGGAAAGCAGATCGAGGATGCCGTGCCCGTCTCGGTTCGCTTCTCAGAAGCCGACGCCGACGGGGATCCCGGGCTGGTGGAATTGGCCGATGCGCTGAGTCCCGAGCCGCGGCGCCCGGGTGCGCCACGGCCCGCGGCGCTGCGGCCGCCGAGCGTGCTTCGGGCAGCCACCTCGCGCGACGCTCTGTCCAACGGGGTGCGGATCGGACTGTGCCTGGGCGTGGCCACCGCAGTCGCGGTCGCCATGCAGCAACACGCCCACGGGTTCTGGGTGCCGTTGACCACCGCCGTCATCGTGCGACCCGAATACGCCTCGGTCTTCGTGCGGACGATCAATCGGATATTCGGCACCGTCATCGGCGCGCTGGTGGCGACCGGCGTCTTGGCCGTCCTTTCATCGGGCCTGCCGCTGGTAGCCGCAACCGCGCTGGCCTTGGGCTTCGTGGTGCTGTCGGGGCCGAAGCTCTACGGCCTCAGCGTGATTGGTATCACCACCTCGGCCCTGCTGTCGCGGTCAATCGGGCAGCTCGACCCGGTTGCGCCCGTGGTGCGGTTGCAGGACACCCTGATCGGGGCGGCGATCGCGGTCGTGTTCGGCTACCTGTTGTGGCCGGGCGCTCGCAGGTTCCCCGCATACGCGCAGCTGGCAGCGGCGTTAGAGGCAGCCCACGATTACTTGCGCGAGGCGATTAAGCCCGCAGCCGAGCGACGGCGTTGGCAATCTGTCCGGGCCGACGCCTACCGGCTGGCGCACCGGACGCGTGCCAATGCCGAGGCCGCTGTGCTCGAGCCGCCGCCGGTGAGTTCACTCGCCCTGCGGGTTATCCCGCTCGCCATTGAGCTGGAAGATACCGTCGATGCGGTCACTGCGGTCAGCTCGGCGGTGGATGCCGGCAGCCATTCGCCGCTAGTGGTGGACGACGTCTGTCGACGGCTGGAGCACCTCGATCAGGCCGCGGTCGCTGTGGAGTCTTCGTCGGCTCCGAGTGGCAAGTGGGGCTGGCGGAGCAGATGAGGCGTTTTGGGTTGACGGTTGGCCGAGGGCCGTTTAGCTTAACGAAACCTGATAGAAACACAGGTTCGTTAAGTTCAATCGATTGCCCGGCTAGTGTCAGGGCACTTATACCGCTACCCAACGCCCGGGAAGGCAACCGAATGACTGGTCGCGACGGCACCAAGGGAAACAACCGGCGTCGAATGTCGATCGTCGGCGGAGCCGTCGGTGCGTTTGCCGCTGCCGCTGCGATGGCGACCGGCTCGGCGGTCACCGCGGCCCCCGCCAAGGCCGACATTGACGCGCTTCTCGACCCGATCATCCAGCCCATCATCACGTCACTGAGCGATGCGATCCTCGGCTTCGATCCCGCCGCCGCGGCCGACCTGACCACCTGGACCGACAGCCTGCTGGCTAGCCTGAATTCGCTCGATATCGGCGCTGCGCTGCCGGCGAGCGCGGACCCCGCAGCCGCGCTTGCGGCAGCTGACGCGCCAACGGGCACCTACGTCCTCCCGGTCACCATGATGGAAACCACCGAGCCGACGGTGCAGGCCACGGTCGACGGGGCGAACAACACGCTGCTTGTCGACACCGGATCCAGCGGCCTCGTCGTCCCGTGGGAAGCCCTCGGGTCGAACGACTTCACCGCGCTGGAAAACCTGTTCTCCCTGGGATTGCCTTCCAGCTTCGGGGAGAGCGGCTACAGCGGCGGCGTCCAGTACATCTACCTGACGTACGACAACATCCCAGTCGACTACGCCACCGCCGGCGGCGGCGCCTTCGACACCACGGGTACCCCCACCGATGTCGAGATCTTCTCCTGGCCGACATCGATCAGCACGGGCTCACCATTGAGCTTCGAGGAATTCCTTGCCGATAACGATTCAAGCGGCATCCTGGGTATCGGTGACGCCGGCAACGCGGGACCGGGCACCAGTCCGTTTGATTCTCTCGGCTACAGCGGTGTGACCGTCGACCTCCCGCAGAACGAGCTGGTCGTCGGTGAAAACGCGGGCACGCCCATCACCGGGGCGACCGACTTAGGCGGAGCACCGACCTTGAACGACACCCTGACCGAAACCGTCACGAACAGTGCGCAACAGGTTATCGGTAGCGGCTCGGTTTACGACGATGTCGATTCCGGCGGTGTCTACGGAACAATCCCGTCGACCATCGATCCAAACGACTTGACGGGAGACACGATTACGGTCTCCGACGGCAATACGGTGCTGTACTCGTACGTAGTTGGCGCCAACGAGGCGCCGATAGTTACGACGGGAACCGCGGGATCAACCAACGCGATTGACAGCGGCGTCGAACCGTACCTGACAGAGCCGATTTACATCGGCTACGGCGGCACCGACGGCGCGATCACCTTCGACGAGCCCCTGACCTAGCGCCGGTCTGAGGCGGCTGACCGCCGGCCGGTAAGCTGTTGGCCATGGAATTGGCCCTGCAGATCACGCTGGTGGTCACCAGCGTCTTGACTGTGCTGCTGGTGCTGTTGCACCGCGCCAAGGGTGGCGGGCTGTCGACGCTGTTCGGTGGCGGCGTGCAGTCCAGCCTGTCCGGGTCGACCGTGGTGGAGAAAAACCTGGACCGACTGACGTTGTTCGTCGTCGGCATCTGGCTGGTGGCCATCATCGGCATGGCGCTGCGGATCAAATACAACGTCTGAGCCGTCCTGCTCGTAGCGCGGGCTAGCTCGCGCGCCCCGATACTGGATTGATGGCTGACGTTTCCGAGACCGGTCTGGAGCCGATCGGCGCGGTCCAGCGCACCCGCACGGGCCGTGCGGCAACCGAACCGATGCGCGAGGACATCCGGCTGCTGGGTGCCATCCTCGGCGACACCGTGCGCGAGCAGAACGGCGACGAGGTGTTCGATCTCGTCGAGCGGGCCAGGGTCGAGTCGTTTCGGGTGCGCCGCTCGGAGATCGACCGGGCCGAGGTGGCTCGCATGTTCGAGGGCATCGACATTCACCAGGCGATCCCGGTGATCCGGGCGTTCAGCCACTTTGCGCTGCTGGCGAACGTCGCCGAAGACATTCACCGGGAACGGCGCCGCGCCATCCACGTGGCTGCGGGCGACCCGCCGCAGGACAGCAGCCTGGCCGCCACCTATCTGAAGCTCGACGTGGCGGAACTGGACGCGGCGACTGTCGCCCAGGCATTGGCCGGCGCGCTGGTCTCACCCGTCATCACCGCCCATCCGACCGAAACCCGCCGACGAACGGTGTTCGACGCCCAGCACCGAATCACCCAGCTGATGCGGCTGCGCGCACGTGGGCACGCGCATACCGACGACGGCGGCGACATCGAACTCGAACTGCGACGCCAGGTGCTGACGTTGTGGCAGACCGCGCTGATCCGGGTGTCCCGGCTGCAGATCTCCGACGAGATTGCGGCCGGGCTGAGGTACTACCAGGCCGCGTTCTTCGAGGTGATGCCAAGAGTCAACGCCGAGGTGCGCGAGGCGTTGCGCAGCCGGTGGCCCGACGCCGACCTGCTGTCTGAACCCATCCTGCGGCCCGGCTCGTGGATCGGCGGCGACCGTGACGGCAACCCGAACGTCACAGCCGACGTGGTGCGGCTGGCCATCGGCAGCGCGGCCTACACCGCGCTGGGGCACTACGCTGCCGAGCTAACCGCTTTGGAGCAGGAGCTGTCGATGTCGGCGCGACTGGTCGCCGTCACCGACGAACTGGCGGCGCTGGCCGAGCGCTGCGATGAGCCGGCCCGCGGCGACGAGCCCTACCGCCGCGCATTGCGGGTCATCCACGCCCGGCTCACCGCTACCGCCGCGAAGATCCTGGATCGTCAGCCGGACAACTTGCTCGACCTGGACCTCCCGCCGTACACGACGCCGGGGGAGTTGCGGGCCGATCTCGACAGCGTCGACGCCTCACTGCGCGCCAACGGCAGCACCCTGCTGGCCGACGACCGGCTGGCCCGATTACGGGAAGCCGTGCACGTCTTCGGTTTTCACCTATCCGGTCTTGACATGCGGCAGAACTCCGACGTCCACGAAGAGGTGGTCAGCGAGTTACTTGCCTGGGCCGGAGTGCATCCCGACTACAGTTCACTGGGCGAAGACGAACGGGTCAACATCCTGGCCGCCGAACTGAGCACCCGACGGCCGCTGATCGGCGACCGCGGCGAATTGTCCGAACTGGCCCGCAAAGAACTAGCCATCATCGACGCCGCCACTCGCGCGGTCGCCAGCTATGGTTCGCCCGCGGTACCGAACTACATCATCTCGATGTGCCGTTCCGTCTCGGATTTGCTGGAAGCGGCGATCCTGCTGAAGGAGTCCGGCCTGCTCGACGCCACAGGCAGCGAGCCGTACTGCCCGGTAGGCATCGTCCCGCTGTTCGAGACAATCGACGACCTGCGTCGGGGTGCATCGATTTTGGAAGCGGCACTTGATCTTCCGATCTATCGGGGCATCGTGCGGGCCCGCGGGGACAGCCAGGAGGTGATGCTCGGCTACTCCGACTCCAACAAGGATGGCGGTTACCTGACCGCCAACTGGGCGCTGTACCGGGCCGAGCTCGACCTCGTCGAATCCGCACGCAAAACCGGAATCCGGTTGCGGCTCTTCCACGGTCGCGGCGGCACAGTGGGCCGCGGCGGCGGACCGAGTTATCAGGCGATCCTGGCCCAGCCGCCAGGGGCGGTGAACGGCTCGCTGCGGCTGACCGAGCAGGGCGAAGTGATTGCCGCCAAATACGCCGAGCCGCAGATGGCGCAACGCAACTTGGAGACACTGCTGGCAGCAACCCTGGAGTCCACCCTGCTCGACGTCGAGTGTCTTGGCGACTCGGCCGGCCCGGCCTACGCGATCCTCGACGAGCTGGCCGACCGGGCGCAGCGCGCCTACACCGAATTGGTGTACGAGACACCGGGTTTCGTTGACTATTTCCTGCAGTCCACGCCGGTAAGCGAGATCGGGTCGATGAACATCGGTAGCCGCCCGACGTCGCGAAAACCGACGTCGTCGATCGCGGACCTGCGGGCGATCCCGTGGGTGCTGGCCTGGAGCCAGTCGCGCGTGATGCTGCCGGGCTGGTACGGAACCGGCTCGGCCGTCGAGAGCTGGATCGCCGACGGCGAAGGACGTGTCGAGGCGCTGCGTTACTTGTATCAGCGATGGCCGTTTTTCGAGACGGTGCTCTCCAATATGGCGCAGGTGCTTGCGAAAACTGATCTGGGCCTGGCGGCCCGCTACTCCGAGTTGGTGAGGGACGAAGCGCTACGGCGCCGGGTATTCGACAAGATCGCCGCCGAGCACCAGCGAAGCATCAACGCGCACAAGCTGATCACCGGCAAGGACGATCTGCTCGCCGACAACCCGACACTGGCGCGTTCGGTGTTCAATCGTTTCCCATACCTAGAGCCGTTGAACCATCTGCAGGTCGAACTGCTGCGCCGATATCGCTCCGGCGACGACGACGAGCTGGTGCAGCGCGGAATTCTCTTGACGATGAACGGGTTGGCCAGCGCGCTGCGTAACAGTGGCTAGGCCTGGTGATATCGCATACGCCCTCGTTTTCAAAGTCACGTCTATACCGAGTTCCTGGTGCACAGGTGGCTGGTGTGACCTCAGCGGCGGACGTAGTCGAGGCGACAGGGCCCGTCGGCCCGTGCGACGCCGCCGATCTGTGCGGGCACGGGCCGAGGATGCGTCGTCCAACTCGGTGTCATCCGATAACGGCCGAACAACTGCGTCATCGCCGACGTCATCGCGGAGAGCGAAAACGGTTGTGCCGGACAGGAATGCCGGCCATGGCCGAACGCCGTCACCAGCATCGGTGAAGGGAGCGCCTTCTCGTCGGTAAGCCGGTGCCGCGTCCATCGGTCCGGATCCCAGTTTTCCAGCCCCGGCGCAGCGGAGCTGTTCAGCAGCGGTAGCAATGTGGCGATCGTCCATCCCGGCGGCACTTGGTAGCTGACATCGCCGGTGTCCAAAGACACCGGGGACAGCACGGTGCGCGACATGATCGAGCGCTGCGCCAGACGCGTGGACTCCAGCGCGCAGCGCTGCGCCAGGTCGGTGTCGCCGGCGACGATCCGCGCCAGATGCACAGGATGCTCGAGCAGGTCGACCAGCGCCCATCCCAGCGCGGCGGCCAGATTGGACATCGATGCGACGTGTATCAGCGCGACGTCGAACGCGATTCCGCGCACGCGACTCTCGGGTGTCTCGGAACTCCAGGAGTCCACGATTCTGCCGAACAGGCCTTGATCGTTCACGTCGTCGGCGTCCCAGCGGCACACAGCGGCGGCGACGATGTCCGCAACCTCGTCGAGCGCCGCGCGCTCGGCCTTTTTGTTCGAGGCGGCGACGGCCGCCATCGCGTCGGGATGTACGAACGCGTCGGCGCCGTCGAGGATGTCGAAGGCCCGCGCCAGTCGATCGAACGTCTCGCCGTCGGCCGATCCGGGCCCGGCCCAGGAGGCGAGCCCCATCCGGTGGCCGAGTCGGCGGGTGAGGTCGAAAACGTCCAGCGAGCCCGACGATCCCAACTCAGCGGTCGTCTGCTCGAGCGCGCGATCCAAGTTGGTCAGGTAGCCGGCAACGTCGTCGCGGCGGAACAGCGTGCCGGGCAGGATGCGCCGTCCGTCGAAGATCTCATCGGGGAGTTTGCGGCGCAGCATCAGATAGTCGGCGACGCCTTTGGAGGCTTTGTGTTCGGGCAGCCCGTAGAACGACTCGACGCCGGTCGGGGAGAACGTGAAGAGGTAGCGATCCTGACCGCTGTGTACGGCGAAGGTATCGCCGTGTCTGGCGCGGGCCGCCGCGATCGCCGCCACGGCGTCGGGGACCGAGACATCCCACGGCAGACCGATGCCCTGGGCATACGGCGGCGCGGGAACCGGGTCGGGATGCGGCACAGGTTAGCGGCGAGTGCGGTCGCGTACCGCGCTGATCATGTTGCGGAAAGCATGTTCGGTCAGCGAGAGCGGCGACATCACCGTCTCACCGACGCTCACCATGTAGTCGATGCGCTCGACGATCGCCTCGACCGGCGCGACGAGCGTAACGAGCCGCTTCATCAAGTCATCAATCCTGCCGAGGGTGGCCTCGAAGTGGTCCAAGCCCGCGTCGAGGCGGTCCACTGCGGTGTTCAGACGAGACAGCGAATCGTTGAGGTCGCCCAAGGTGGCGCCCAGGCCGCCCAGCACGTCTTCCAGTTGGTTCACCGTGACGTCGGCGTTCATTGCCGCCTGGGTGAGCGTCTTGAGTCGCTGTCGCGGCGGGCGGCTGCCGGCGCTTTTGTCTGCCATGACGCTCATTATTACCGTCGCGGGAACCTGCGGAGCCGATTGCCCATCTGATGGGGTATGCAACACAAACACTGCGACCAGTACCGACCCGCGCAAACCAACACCATCCGACGGCTTGAGGATTATGCGCGCGGCTACGCCGACCGGCGGGCTGAGCCGCTAGTTGGAGGCTTCGCCGGCCGGGGTCTTGGCCGCGGCCTGGCTGTCGAGAAACCAGACGGTGTCCTCGCGGCCGATGGCACCGGCGGCCGGTATGGATACCGGATCGGCGCCGCCGAGCGCAGCGGCCACCGCGTCGGCTTTCTCCGCCCCAGACACCAGCAACCAGACTTCGCGGGATCGTTGGATTGCAGGCAGTGTCAAGGTAATTCGTAGCGGTGGTGGCTTCGGTGAATCCTCGACCCCGACAACCAGCCGAGTGGTTTCGCGCACGGCCGAAGTGTCCGGGAACAGCGAATTGATGTGGCCTTCGGGTCCCACGCCGAGCAGATGGACGTCGAAATTCGGTGCGGGTTCGCCCGGTTCGGCGTTGGCGGCCAGCAGCTGCTCGTAGGACAGGGCGGCGGCGGCAAGGTCATTGTCGAATTCGCCGTCACTGGCCGGCATTGCATGCACGTTGCGCGCCGGGACGTCGATGTGATCCAGCAACGCCTCACGGGCCTGCTTCTCGTTGCGTTCGTCGTCGTCCTCGGTGACGTAACGCTCGTCGCCCCAGAACAGATGGACGTTGGCCCAATCGATGCGCGCGTCCTGCGCAGCGAGGTAGCTCATCAGCCGGTTGCCGTTGCCGCCGCCGGTCAGCACGATCTGCGCCCGTCCGCGGGCGGCAATGGCCGCATCGATGACGCCGATCAGTCGCTCGCCCGCGGCCGACACCAGCGCGTCGCTGTCGGCGAACGTCTCGACGCTGGTGCTGCTGCTCATGCGTACTCCACCCGGTCGATACCCTTCAACGCGGCAAAGTAGATCGTGTCCGCGTCCAATCTACGCAGATCCTCGGCGAGACACTCCCGGGTTTCCCTGCGCGGCAAGGGAACAAGCGCGTCCGGCTTGGCGGTGCGGCTCAACGTGGCGGTCAACCCCTCCTGCGGCCTGCTCAGCGTCACCGTTTCGCTGTTACGCACCAGTTCGACTTTGAGCTCACCGACCTCGCGCCGCACGGGTCCGTCGATGCGGCTCGCCAGCCAGCCCGCGAGCACATCCAGCGCGGGCTCGTTCTTCAGCCCGGACACCAGCGCCGAGGTGATCGGCTCGTGCGGGGGCTGGTCGATCGCCGAGGTGAGTAATGCCCGCCAGTAGGTGACGCGACTCCACGCCAGGTCGGTGTCACCCGCGGTGTAACCGGGCAGCCTGCTTTTGATCGCCGACAACGGGTCGACTCCGTTGGTCGCGTCGGTGATACGTCGGATTGCCAACTGGCCCAACGGGTCCTGCGCGGGTACGGCCGGGGCCACGTCCGGCCACCACACCACCACTGGGATATCGGGCAGCAGGAACGGCACGACGACACTGCTGTTGTGCCCCGCGAGCGGACCTGAGAGCCGCAGCACCACGACCTCGCTGGCGCCGCTGTCACCGCCGGCGCGCAGTTGCGCATCCAGACGCGCCTCGGCGGCATCCGCATCCCCGGTCGTTACCACGATCACGCGGCTGGGGTGCTCATGGCTGGCGGCGTTGGCGGCTTCGATGGATTCCTCGAGCAGTTCCTCGCTGTCGGGTGCGATCACCAACGTCAGCACCCGGCCAAGCGTCACCGCACCGGTCTTCCCGCGCAACTCGTCCAGCTTTTTGTTGATCTCGTTGGTGCTGGTGTCCGGCAGCTCGACAATCACGGCCGCCGCCATTCCCGGCCGGTCCGGTGCAGCATCTCGAACGCCGACGCCGGGCCCCACGTACCCGCTTCGTAGGGATCGGGCTTACCGTGCTCAGCCCAGTGGTCAAGCACGGGATCCAATGCCTCCCAGGATAATTCGACTTCCTCGTTGACCGGAAACAGCGACGGCTCACCGAGCAGCACGTCAAGGATCAACCGTTCGTATGCTTCGGGGGAGTCCTCGGCGAACGCGGCACCATACGAGAAGTCCATATTGACGTCGCGCACTTCCATGCTGCCTGGCACCTTGGACCCGAACCTCAACGTCACGCCCTCGTCCGGCTGCACCCGGATCACCAATGCGTTGGCGCCGAGTTCATCGGTCATCGTCGCGTCGAATGGCAGATGGGGAGCCCGCTTGAAGACCAGGGCGATCTCGGTGACCCTGCGGCCCAGTCGTTTTCCGGTGCGCAAGTAGAACGGCACACCGGCCCAGCGACGCGTATTGATCTCGAGCGTGATGGCAGCGAACGTCTCGGTGGTGGACTCTTTGGAGAAGCCCGCTTCGTCGAGTAGCCCGATCACGTGCTCTCCGCCCTGCCAACCGGCGGTGTACTGGCCGCGGGAGCTGGTCTCCTCCAACGGCTCTGCCAGTAGAACGGCCGAAAGCACCTTGATCTTCTCGGTCTGCAACTCCGACGGGTGAAAGCTCACCGGCTCTTCCATCGCGGTCAGCGCGAGCAGCTGCATGAGGTGGTTCTGGATCACGTCGCGCGCCGCACCGATCCCGTCGTAATAGCCGCCGCGCCCGCCGAGGCCGATGTCCTCGGCCATCGTGATCTGCACGTGGTCGACGTAGTGCGCGTTCCAGATCGGGTCGAACAACTGGTTGGCGAACCGCAGCGCCAAGATGTTCTGCACCGTCTCCTTGCCCAGGTAGTGATCGATGCGGAACACCGATTCCTCGGGGAAGACGTCGTTGACGATCTTGTTGAGCTTGCGTGCGCTGTCCAAGTTGTGGCCGAACGGCTTTTCGATGACCACCCGTCGCCAGCTGCCATCCTGCGGTTGGGCCAGCCCGGCGTTGTGGAGCTGCTCTAACACCGCAGGGAAGCCATTTGGCGGGATCGCCAGGTAGAAGCCGTGATTGCCGCCGGTGCCGCGTTCGGCGTCGAGCTTCTCCAGCGTTTCGGCCAGCCGTGCGAACGCCTCGCTGTCATCGAAGGCGCCTTGGACGAACCGGCATCCTTCGGCCAACCGGTCCCAGATCACCTGACGAAATGGCGTGCGGGAGTGATCCTTTACGAGCTGGTAGACCTCGTTGCTGAAGTCCTCGTCAGTCCAATCCCGGCGGCCGAAGCCGACCAGCGAGAAGGTCGGCGGTAGCAAACCCCGGTTGGCCAGGTCGTAGATGGCGGGCACGACCTTCTTGCGGGCCAAATCGCCGGTGACACCGAAAATCACCACGGCGCATGGGCCGGCAATTCGGGGCAGTCGCTTATCGCACTTGTCGCGCAGCGGATTTTGCCACTGCTCGGCGTTGCCGAGGGTTTTCGCCGGACTCATTTGTCAGCGGAGCGAAGCTGAGTCTGCGTCTCGTCCAGTAGCTCTTTCCACGACGCCTCGAACTTCTCCACACCTTCGTCCTCCAGCACGAGGAAGACGTCGGTCATGTCGATGCCGACCGCTGCCAACTTGTCGAAAATCTCTTGGGCGGCGGATGCGGTGCCGGTGACCGTGTCCCCTGAGATGACGCCGTGGTCGGCGACCGCGTCAATCGTCGGTTCCGGCATGGTGTTCACGGTGTTCGGCGCGACCAGCTCGGTCACGTAGAGGGTGTCGGAGTAGTCAGGGTTCTTGACGCCGGTGGACGCCCACAGCGGACGCTGCACCCGTGCCCCGTCGGCCTCGAGTTGCGCGAAGCGGTCGCCACCGACGAACACTTCCTGGTAGGCCGCGTATGCGAGCTGAGCGTTGGCCACGCCGGCCTTGCCGCGCAGCGCCAGCGCTTCGGCCGAGCCGATCTTTTCCAACCGCTTGTCGATCTCGGTGTCCACGCGCGAGACGAAAAATGAAGCCACCGAGTGAATCTTGGACAGGTCATGACCGGCCGCCTTGGCCTGCTCCAGCCCGCTGAGGTAAGCGTCAATCACCTCGCGGTGCCGCTCAACCGAGAAAATCAGCGTGACGTTGACCGAAATCCCTTCCGCCAGTGTCGAAGTGATCGCGGGCAGGCCCTCCTTGGTGGCGGGAATCTTGATGAGCACGTTGGGCCGGTCGACGATCTTCCACAACTCGACGGCCTGCGCGACGGTCTTGTCGGTCTCGTGCGCCAGTCGCGGGTCGACCTCGATCGACACTCGGCCGTCGACCCCGTCGGAGGCCTCCCACTGCGGCCTCAGCACATCGGCGGCGTTGCGTACGTCGTCGGTGGTCACCGTGCGGATGGTGGCATCCACGTCGGCGCCGCGTTCGGCGAGCTCGGCGATCTGGGCGTCGTAGGCATCGCCGTGAGCCAGCGCCTTCTGGAAGATCGACGGGTTGGTGGTGACACCGACGACGCTCTTGGTGTCGATCAGCTCTTGCAGGTTGCCGGACTGCAGACGATCTCGGGACAGGTCGTCCAGCCACACGGATACGCCTGCGGCACTGAGGGCGGCGAGGTTGGGATTCTGAGTCATCGAATTTCCTTACTTCTAGTTGTCGATTGTTCGTTCGGCGGCGTCGACGACGGCTTCCGGGGTGAACCCGAACTCGCGGAACAAAGTCTTGTAGTCAGCGGATTCCCCGTAGTGCTCGATCGAAACGATCTCGCCGGTATCGCCGACCAGCTTGTGCCAGCTCTGTGCGATGCCGGCCTCGACCGCGACGCGGGCTGACACCGACGGCGGGAGCACGCTGTCGCGGTAATCCTCCGGCTGGGACTCGAACCATTCGACGCATGGCATCGACACCACCCGCGAGATAATGTCCTTGCCCGCCAACAACTTCTGTGCTTCGACGGCGAGCTGGACCTCGGAGCCGGTGGCGATCAACACCACGTCGGGTTCGTCGCCACCGGCATCGCCCAAGATGTAGCCACCCTTGGCCACGCCCTCATAGTTGGTGCCTTCGAGGATCGGCAGACCCTGGCGGGTCAGGATCAACCCGACCGGACCGCTGCCGTTGCCACGGGCCAGCACCGTGCGCCAGGCGTAGGCCGTCTCGTTGGCGTCGGCCGGGCGCACCACCGACAGGTGCGGGATGGCGCGCAGCGCCGCCAAATGCTCGATCGGCTGGTGGGTCGGGCCGTCTTCGCCGAGTCCGATCGAATCGTGCGTCCACACGTAGATGGTGTCGATGTTCATCAACGACGCGAGCCGCACCGCCGGGCGCATGTAATCGGAGAACTGCAGGAACGTGCCGCCGTAGGCGCGGGTCGGACCGTGCAGCACGATGCCGGACAAGATCGAGCCCATCGCGTGCTCGCGAATTCCGAAATGCAGCGTGCGGCCATACCAGTCCGCCGTGTAGTCCTTCGTTGAGATCGAGGGCGGGCCAAAGGATTTCACGTTGTCCATGGTGGTGTTGTTACTGCCCGCCAAGTCGGCCGAGCCACCCCACAACTCGGGAAGCTTCGGACCCACCGCGTTCAGCACCTTGCCGGACGCCGCGCGGGTCGCCAGCGCCTTGTCGCCGGGCTCCCAGTGCGGGATGTCGGCGTCCCACCCGTCGGGCAACTTCTCGGCGGTCAACCGGTCCAGCAGCGCCTTGCGCTCGGGTTCGCGTTGCGCCCAGGCTTCGAATTCGGGTCGCAACTTTTCGTGCGCTTCCTTGCCCCGCTCCACCAGCTTGCGGGTGTGGGCGAGCACCTCGTCGCGCACCTCGAAGGTCTTGTCGGGATCGAAGCCGAGGATTTTCTTGACCGCCGCGACTTCCTCGTCGCCAAGCGCCGCGCCGTGCGCCTTGCCGGTGTTCATCGCCTTGGGCGCCGGGTACCCGATGATGGTGCGCAGCGAGATGAACGACGGCCTGTCGGTGACGGCCTTGGCGTTGGCGATGGCTTCCTCGATGCCGACCACGTTTTCGCCGCCCTCGACGCGTTGCACGTGCCAGCCATAAGCCTCATATCGGGCAGCGGTGTCCTCGCAGAGCGCGATGTCGGTGTCGTCCTCGATCGAGATCTGGTTGTGGTCGTAGAACACGATGAGGTTGCCGAGCTGCTGGACCGCGGCCAGCGACGACGCCTCGGAGGTCACCCCTTCCTCGATGTCGCCATCGGAGGCGATCACGTAGATGTGGTGGTCGAACGGGCTGGTGCCCGGCGCGGCGTCGGGATCGAACAGGCCACGTTCATAGCGCGAGGCCATTGCCATCCCCACCGCCGAGGCCAGACCCTGGCCCAGTGGACCGGTGGTGATCTCCACGCCCGGGGTGTGCCGGAACTCCGGGTGGCCGGGGGTCCTGGATCCCCAGGTGCGCAGCGATTCGATGTCCGAGAGCTCCAGACCGAACCCACCCAGGTAGAGCTGGATGTAGAGGGTCAGGCTGCTGTGCCCGGCCGACAGGATGAAGCGATCCCGCCCCAGCCAATGGGTGTCGCTGGGGTCGTGGCGCATGGTTCGCTGAAACAGCGTGTAAGCCAACGGGGCCAGGCTCATCGCCGTCCCGGGATGGCCATTGCCGACCTTCTGGACCGCGTCGGCAGCCAGCACCCGAACAGTGTCGACCGCGGCCGAGTCAATCTCGGTCCAGTCGTCGGGCAGGTGCGGTTGGGTAAGGGTCGAGATGTCTTCGAGTGTGGTCACGAGCATCCTCGGGTCGACAAAGTGATTGTCCTCCACCCTAGTGCGGGACCCTACGTCGGTGCAGGTCCAGTAGCACGTGAACTCCCGGCAAATTGTTGTGAGTCGACCCTGGACTAGGAGCGGTGCAAGCGGGCGGTCTACCATCGCCTGTAGTAGAAGCTGCGCGCTGCTGTGATCCGAGGAGTCAATGCGTGAGCATTCGCGAGCGCGTTGCGCCGAGTCGAGTCAGCACCACAGTGTTGGCCTATCTGGCGCTGACCAAGCCGCGGGTCATCGAGCTGTTGCTGGTCACCGCGATTCCGGCGATGTTGCTCGCCGACCGCGGCGCGGTGAACCCGCTGCTGATCCTCAACACCATGATCGGCGGGATGCTGGCCGCCGGTGGTGCCAACACGCTGAACTGTGTGGCCGACGCCGACATCGACAAGATGATGAAGCGGACGGCTCGACGACCGCTGGCGCGGGCCGCGGTGCCGACCAGACACGCGCTGGTATTCGGGCTGGTGTTGAGCGTCGCCTCGTTCTTCTGGTTGTGGTGGACAACAAACCTGTTGTCGGGACTGCTGGCCGTGGCCACGATCGCGTTTTATGTGTTCGTCTACACCCTGTTGCTCAAGCGCCGGACCTCGCAGAACGTGGTCTGGGGCGGGGCGGCCGGCTGCATGCCGGTGATGATCGCCTGGTCGGCAGTCACCAACACGATCGGCTGGCCGGCGCTGGTGATGTTCGCCATCATCTTCTTCTGGACGCCGCCGCATACCTGGGCACTGGCCATGCGGTACAAGGACGATTACAAAGCCGCCGGGGTGCCGATGCTGCCGGCCGTCGCCACCGAGCGTCAGGTCACCAGGCAAATCCTGATCTACACCTGGCTGACGGTGGCTGCGACGGTGGTGCTGGCGCTGGCAGCCGGGTGGCTTTACACCGCGGTGGCGGCCGTGGCCGGGGTGTGGTTCTTGGCGATGGCCCACCAGCTCTACGCCGGCGTGCGACGGGGAGAACCGGTCAAGCCGCTGCGGTTGTTCTTGCAGTCGAACAATTACCTGGCCGTGGTGTTCTGCGCTTTGGCGCTCGATTCGGCGATGGCGCTGCCGACGCTGCTGCACATCTGACGGTTAGCGCCACGTCTTAGACCTGCGGATACCCCCTACGGGTTTGCGGTCTTGCCCCTACGACACAGCGTCGTATTGAATGCCGTCGTGATTGCACCTGTGATTTGCAAGGGCCGATGACGGCGCCGATCTGGTTTGCCTCGCCGCCGGAGGTGCATTCGGCGTTGTTGAGCAGCGGACCGGGGCCCGGGTCGCTGCTGGCTGCGGCGGGCGCGTGGAACTCGTTGAGCACCGCCTACGCGTCAGTCGCTGACGAGCTCAGCGCCGTCTTGGCCGCGGTGCAGGCCGGGGCGTGGCAGGGGCCCAGTGCCGACCAGTACGTGGCTGCGCACCTGCCCTATCTGGCCTGGCTGGTGCAGGCCAGCGCCAAAAGCGCATCCGAGGCTGTTCAGCATGAAACCGCGGCCACCGCTTACACCGCGGCATTGGCGGCGATGCCGACCTTGCCGGAGCTGGCCGCCAACCACATCGTGCACGGGGTATTGGTGGCGACAAACTTCTTTGGTATCAACACGATTCCCATCGCGCTCAACGAGGCTGATTACGCGCGAATGTGGATCCAGGCAGCCACCACCATGACCACCTATCAAACGGTTTCCGCCGCCACGGTGACGGCGGCGCCGCAGACGGATCCAGCGCCGCAGATCGTGAATTCCAACAGCAAAGCCCGCCCCGCCGATGGCATCTACGGTGGCGACGGGGTTCCCGACTTGGGGATTCTGCCCATCGTCGACAACGACGCCGGAAATCCATACGACTTGAGTTGGATCATCAATCGAATCACCGAGCCTTTCCAAACCTTGGCGCGGGATCTCCAGATCATCGCGACGAACCCGGGCCAAGGGCTGCTGCAACTCGCGTACGACGTCGTCGGGGTCGCATCAGACGAGACCGGCCACCTGCTCCAATTCATTTCGTACTACCCAGGAGTCTTGGCGCTTCCTTTCGCCGTGCCGGCCGGAGCGGGGGCAGGCTTGGCGGGCTTGGCCGGGCTGGGTGGCATCCAGATTGATACGACCCCCGCCCCTGACGTGTCGCCCGCACCGGCGCCCCATCCATCCACTTTGCCGGCGGCGACGAGTAGCCCTGTGGCCCTGGGTGTTTCGGGCGGAGCCCCCGGCACATCCCCGGGTCCTTCTCCCGCTTCAGCGACGAGCACGGTCGCCGGTTCCGTGCCGACACCCCCCGCCGCGGGGGCTGGGCCGGGTTTTGTGCCGCCCTACGCAGTCGGGCCGCCCGGCATCGGCGTCGGGTCGGGATTGGCCGCCAGCGCTAAAACTCAGGAGCCGACGTCGCGTGGGTCCGCGAAGGCACCCGAGATCGCCGCTGTCGCGGCGGCCGCGGCGGTGCCGCGCCGGCGAAGACGACGGGCGGCTATGCGCGGGCACGGCAACGAATACATGGACATGAATGTCCAGGTCGACCCGGATTGGGGTGCGCCTCCGGGCGGCGATACGGTCGCGTCGGATCACGGAGCGGGTCCGTTGGGGTTCGCCGGGACGGTGTCGAAGGGCAGTGGGCAGGCGGCGGGTTTGGCTACGCTTCCCAGCGATGAGTTTGGTGGAGGACCAAGTATGCCGATGCTGCCGAATACCTGGGATAGTGCGGGCGAGCCCATAGACGGGCACGAGCAGAACTGAGATTGATCGAGAAGGGAACTCTCGTCGAGCCTTCGCTAGCCTGGTTGCTGCAACCCCTCGCGGTTGAGACTTTCCTCACCGAGATATGGGCGAAAACGCACCACCACGTCAAGCGACACCGCCCCGGCTATTTCGACCCCCTGCTGCCCGAGTTGTCGGCGGTGGAGAACCTCCTGGAGTCATCTCGCACCGAGGCATCGAAGGTGCGCCTGATCAGGGAGCACGACAAAAAGAGCTCGGACAACTTCCGTCTTGCTGACGGCAGTCTCGATCTGGTCGGCGTTCGCGGCGCTTACGCCGATGGCTACACGATCGTTCTGGAGGACGTCGAGCAGTACATGCGCGCGATTGCCTCGCTGACGAACGCCATCGAGGTCGAACTGAACTTCGCGACAAAGGTCAATGCCTACGTCACACCACCCACATCGCAAGGCTTCGTCACCCACTACGACGGGCACGACGTGTTGATCCTGCAGATTCAGGGATCCAAGACCTGGCATTTATACGAAGGCGCCGACGTGCCACCCCACCAGCTGCGGCGCGAGAAGAAATGGGTTGCCGATGGCCTCCCGTCACCGACCGACCTGCGCCTGGAAGTCGGCGACGTGCTGTACTTGCCGCGCGGGCTTATCCATGCGGCGGAAGCAACCTCGGAGCCATCCGTCCACCTGACTGTCGGCATCCACGCGCCCACCGCGCTCACATTCGTTGCCGCGGCACTGAATTCGCTGAGTTTCTCTAACGATGATCTGAATGCCCGCTTGCCGCCGCGGCATCTGGATGACGCGGACGCAAGGGCGACACTGGGCCTTCTGCTGCGTGATGCCGCAAGAGCTATCGAGGACCCTCGCGCCGTCGAGGGTGGGCTTGACGCATTAGCGGATATTTTGGTCCACCGCGGTCAATGCCCACCCGTCGGACAGGCGTCGGCCGCCATCGCAATCGACGGACAGACAATGGTGAGGAAGTACCGGCCCCTCTACTCGCGGGTGACGACCGCGAATGACATTGTCACGCTGCAGTTTGCGCAATTGTCGATCACCGCGGACTCCGACCACCAAGCAGCGCTGCTGTTCGTTTCCAGTAATACCGAGCCGTTTCGGGTGTGCGAACTGCCAGGGCTGCGCGCAGTGCAGCAGACGGAGCTAGCCCGAACCCTGATCGTGAGCGGATTCCTTGTCCGTTGCGCGGCAACAGATCTCGATGATCAGCCGCGCTGATGGGACTCGCTGACCTCGCCCGCTGGACACCGATCAGGTTCGACTTTTCTGGGCCCGTCCCACTGGTTGACTGGGCCGATCTCTCGGCGGAGCGCTTCGTCGATCCGTTTTTCGACGAGACCGTGGCCCGCTGGCTGTCTGGCCCGCGTGCCAGGCCGCTCGTCAGAACGGGCCTTGAGGCGCTTGTCGCGCTCGATAGCGAGCCGTCGCTCGAGCCGGCAGGCATGATCTTTCACCTCTCGCGGTGCGGATCGACGCTCGCGTCGCGCCTCCTGCGCACGCTTCCGGGTGTCGTCGTCCTCTCCGAGCCAGCACCGCTGAACGCGCTGCTGAGGCTCGACCCGGATCGAGTCGACGGGGCCACACTGGTCCGGCTCGTGCGACTACTGGTGCGGGCGCTCGGCCGACGCCGGCATGACGACGAACGGCAATTGGTGCTCAAGTGCACCAGCTGGAACATCCGCCGCCGGGCGGTGTTGGCCGCTGCCTTTCCCGAAGCGCCGTGGATTTGGCTCCAGCGCGATCCGGTGCATGTCTTGGCGTCGCTTCTGGCCCAGCCGCCGGGCTGGTTCGGGCTCCAGGACAGGCCCCACCGGGTTGCGCGGCTTTTCGGTCTTGACCCGGCCGCGGTTCCCGACATGCCCCGCGTCGAATTCGCGGCCCGCGTGCTGGGCGCGATGCTCGGCGCCGCGGCGACGGACCCGGATCAGCGCCTCTTGATCGACTATGCCGACCTGCCCGCCGCGGTTTGGCAACGGGCGGCCCCGCATTTCGGGTTAGAGGCAGATGCTGCGGCCATTGACCGCATGGTCGAA